>ERZ827194.179-NODE-179-length-65398-cov-9.08812_pt1 | contig 65398 bp, 64 predicted proteins | sample MGYA00519777_ERZ827194 | MGnify/ENA primary metagenome ERZ827194 (study PRJEB31778, sample SAMEA3449277) | human gut metagenome | biome: human gut; feature: human-associated habitat; material: faeces | place: United Kingdom | collected 2010/2012 ...
CAGATATAAAAAAGTAGACACTCACCCGCTTTGTGAGTGTCTACTTTTAGCTTACCAGATGCAGTGAGACATTTGGACGGTCCAGTCAAATCTATTTCGGAGTATATCTCTGCGGTAGAAGAAACCATCAAGCATGCGAAGTCAAGCGATTCCGTGGTGGTGTTCCGCGGGGAATCTAAGGTTTATGATACCCCATGCCAGCCCACTATTTTTCGGACGCAACTCTCCAAGTCAGATAAGTTCTTTGAAAAGAATCTGTTTGAGGAGATGTCTGCTAATCATCTGACAAACGGTAAAACCTACCTTGAAATTGCGATTGATGCGCAGCACGGCGGATTCCCAAGCAGATTATTGGATGTGACCTATAACTGCCTGGCTGCACTGTACTTTGCTGTGACCCCTTACTATACCAAGGAAGAAACCAGCGGTGACAGCGAGGACGGTATGGTGTATATCTTCTTTTTGGAGGATTTGTATTGCCCCACCGGCAACAACATCAATGAGGCATATAATGCGTGCATCAACCATGAAGCAGATTGGTTTAGTGGCCAAGAATTGTTCCAGAAAAATCACAAATTGATTGACCACATCAAGAAGAACCCGCGTATCATAGCGCAGCAAGGAGCTTTCATCCTGTTTCAAGGCGAGCGGCTCAGTTCCTTCCCCAATTACCGCTATGAAGCAATTAAAATTGATAAGAATGCAAAGGTACAGCTGCGAAACGACCTGCGCCTCTATTTCGGCATACACACAAGTTCCATTTATCCAGAGGAATTTAATCTTGTCAGCGAAATGATTCGGAAAAGTGAGCGGGTTTCTTCAGAGTCATTTTCTCTGGAAGGCGAAATGAACTTGATCTTCCACAACATCAAACGGTTGACAGAACACTATTTGGATACAATCGAACTGGCAGAGGAAACGGAGTATCAGAAGCTCGTTGAGGAAATCGAAGATGAGCTTATGAGACCCTATAATACATAAAAGGAATCTCTTTTCGTAAAGCGCCGTGCGATACACACTTGTTGACAGCTATATACATTTCGCCAAAAAGCATCTAAAAAAGCAGGTGTACGCTCTTGTACATCTGCTTTTTCATATCCTAAGCTAATCGTTCATAGAATTCCCTGGAGGCGATTTTATGAAAGACCCTACCTTTATCCTAACGGAACAGCATCCACCCAAAGATCCGATCCTTACCAGCACCCTGATCCAAAAAGTCATCACCGCCTGGCTCACAAAAGAACTCACCAAATAATCCCTGCGCTGCGTTTTTGCGGCGCAGGGATTTCAAATAATTCCTTGCCGTATCACTGCTCTCAGTGCTAAGATGGAAGTGAGCAGTTACGCCTTTTAGGAGGTGTGACATATTCTTTGTGCGATCTATACACGACTGAGTAAGGAGGACGAAGACAAACAGCAAAAGGAATCCGAGAGTATCCAGAACCAGAAGTCCCTGCTGATCCACTACGCCGTGGAGCGGGGATGGGACATCTACCACATCTATTGCGATGAGGACTACTCTGGCGCTGACAGCCTAAGGCCGGACTTCAACCGGATGATCCAGGCGGCCCAGGAGAAGAAGTTTCAGATCCTCCTCTGCAAGAGTCAGTCCCGGTTCACCCGGGATATGGAATTGGTGGAGAAGTACATCCACGGCCTGTTCCCCCTCTGGGGCATCCGCTTCATCGCCGTGGCAGACAACGCCGACACGGAGATCAAGGGCAACAAAAAAGCCCGCCAGATCAATGGACTCATCAACGAGTGGTATCTGGAGGATCTGTCGGAGAACATCCGCATGGTCTTCGACATGAAGCGGCGGCAGGGGCAGTACATCGGCGGCTTTCCCATCTACGGCTACCGGAAGGACCCGGACAATAAGGGCCATCTCCTGGTGGACCCGGAGGCGGCGGAGGTAGTGCGGCAGATCTTCCGTTGGTCCCTGGAGGGTCACGGCAAGCAGAGTATCGCCCACATGCTCAACGATCTGGGGGTGGTCAATCCCACCCGATACAAGGCGGAGCGGGGCTGGGACAGCAACCACTTCTGCAAGCAGGATTTCGGGCTCTGGAACAAGAACACTGTATGGCGGATTCTCCGTAATGAGATCTACACCGGCGTCATGGTGCAGGGCCGGACCAAAAAGGCCAGCTACAAATCTAAGGCCATCATCGTCATGCCCCGGGACCGCTGGTTCCGGGTGGAGGACACTCACGAGGCCATCATCGACCGGGAGACCTTTGAGACCGTCCAGAGGAACCTGGACATTCGCTCCCGGGAGGACGGCACCGGCATGGTGCACCCCCTGGCGGGCCTTGTGAAGTGCATGGACTGCGGCAGCACCATGAGCAAGACCTCCAACGGGAAAAAGGGGAAAGCACAGGTATATTATCTTCGCTGCAAGCTCTACGCCGACAGCGGGACACAGAAGCTGTGCACCCGCCACTCCATCCGGCTGGACCGGCTGATGGAACTGGTCTCCCAACGCATTCGGGACTACATCGGGGCCTACTACCATTTGGAGGAGCTGGAGCTCCCGCCGCCAAAGGACGACCACCGGGAGGCCCTGCTGCAGGAGCAGAAGACCCTGAGCGCCCAGCTGGAGAAGCGGAGTACAGCGCTGAAAAACCTGTACCTGGATAAGGTGTCCGGTGTGCTCAGTGAAGGACAGTTTGTGGAGCTGAACCAGGACTTCCTAGAGGAAAAGAGCCGCCTGGAGCGGCGGCTGGCCCAGATCGATCAAGAGCTCTCCGGTCAGGAGCAGCCCCGCAATCAGGAGGAGGTCATGGACAAAGCCCGGGAACTGCTGGAACTGAAGACCCTCCCCCGGGAGCTGGCAGTGATGCTGATCGAGAAAATCGAGGTCGGTGAGCAGGACCCGGATACTGGTCAGCAGGAAGTCAAAATCCACTGGAAATTTTGAGAAATATGGGGCCCCCGCCGAAGCCCAGCGGCAGCGGGTTCGGTGGAGAGAGGAGCCGCGCCGGAATGAGTGAGCTTTCGCCGCAAGGCGGAAGCGAAGGATAGGAAGGCCGCGGCGACGAGGTGTCCTAAAGGGACAATACCCATGTGGTAGAGCCCAAATATCCCGGGGCGGTGGAGCAGTACGTCAACCTGGGGGACTGCTATGACCGGGCGGGCCTGCGGGCCATCCGGGGCAAGATTTTGACGTGCATGGACGGCTACAAGGAGCACTATCAGCGGGCCTACCGCTGTCTGGACGCCGCCGCCGGGATCCAGACCGACGTCCGCGCCATGCTGGCCGCCCCCGCCCTGGAGGAGAAGCTGGCCGCCCGCGCCCACGGGATCCTCTCCCGGGAGCTGAAGTCCAAGCGCTCCGCCCCCTCCGGCCGGGTAAAGCAGCGGTTCCTGGACGCCGTCTCCCACAAGGGGCTCATCACTCTGTTCCAGACGGCCCGCGCCCAGTGTACCCGAATCTATGAGCTGTCCGACCGCTACGGCCTGTCCCACCTGCTGCTCACCCACCTGCTGGCCGGCGCAGTCATGGGGGGCTATGACGTGGTGGCCTGCCCGGATCCCATGGCCCCGGAGCGGCTCTCCCACCTTCTGGTCCCGGAGCTGGGCCTGGCCTTTCTCTCCGCCTCCCCTGCCCGGCCCTTCCCGGGGCGGCCCAGCCGGCGGCTGCGGCTGGACGCCATGGTGGACCGGGAGCTTCTGCGCCGGAGCCGCGCCCGGCTCCGCTTCGCCCAAAAGGTCTCCTCCGCCCTCACCGGCGAGGCCGTGGAGTCCCTGGCCCAGGCCAAGGCCATGCACGATGGCCTGGAGGCCCTGTACAACCCCTATGTTGACTTTGCCCGGGTGCAGGAGATGGCGGACCGGGTGGCGGAGGAGCTCCTCTCCCTGGCCTGAGTCCGCCGGACGGCAGCGCGGCGGAGGCCTGTTTCCAGACATCCGCCGCGCCGGGGGCCCGAGGGCCCCGCTAATTTCTCTGAAAAGCCAGGTTCAGGTCCACATTTCCCTGGATCCCCGGCACCACCCCGGTGTGGGTGTACTGCCACATCTCAAAATCATAGAAAAAGTCAGGCTTGGCGTCATACTCCGCCAGCCAGAACTGGGAGGCGTCCAGCTGGTCCAGCTGGTAAAACAGATAGCCCAGCTCCTGATTGAAGTAGATCATGGGCGTATATCCGGCCACGGAGACCAGCTCGCAGAAGGCGGCCGCGCACTGGGTCATGGTCTCCCCGTCCATCCCGTCGGTGCGGGCCTCCGCCCCATCGATGAACTCCCAATCAAAGACCACCGGGTACTTGATGGGGTAGCCCCGGATGGCGGACAGCACGAAGTCGGCTTCCTCCTCCGCCTCCAGCACCGAGGTGGCCTGGGAGAAGAAATAGACCCCCACATCCAGCCCGGCGGCCAGCGCCCCGTCCATATTTTCCTGAAACCGCTCGTCCAGCTGGAGCCCGCCCTGGGAATAGCCCCGGTAGCCCACCCGGATCATGGCAAACTCCACACCGGAGCTGGCCACCGCCTGCCAGTCGATCTCCCCCTGATAGAAGGAGACATCGATCCCCTGCACCCCCCGGCGTCCGCCGGACTGGTACTGGAGCCACCCCTGGCTGTCGGTGGAAAAATCCTCCGGGTCATACTGGTTCCGGTCTACATCCTCCAGCACCAGCAGCTGCTGGTCCCGGTAGGTCAGGTACTCCGGCTCCTTCTCGCCGAACAGCAGCAGGTACAGCGCCACGCCGGACACGGTTAGGGCCAGCAGGGACAGGACCAGCGCCGCCTTTCCGGCCCAGCCGCCTCCGCCGCCCGCGGTCCGCTTTCCAGCCCCTTTTTTACTTGTGGGAGCCGGACGAAGTTCCTCCATAGAACGCAAGCCTCCATCTCTGGCCGGAGCCAGTTCGCCGTTTTCCCCGGCCAGTTCCGCCAGAGTCCCTTTTATTGTACCAGCATTTGTCGAAGGATGCAAGACTTACGGTGTTCGTCCCTTCATCGTCCAAACTGGACACTGGATTTTCTGTCTCACCCTTATTTACCAGAAGCAGACAAAAAATATAGTCCCAGATCACAGCTGACGCGCACACGGATGATCTTTAATCTGTTATGTATAAGCTGTCTAAGTATTCCAGCAAGCTTTCTTTCTGAAGCGGCTCACAGTGGCTGAGTATGCAGTAATCACAATCCACAGATTGGATCATTTGCATTAAAATACCCAATTTCTCCTGATCCATATAACCATTGTGAAAGAAGTCCTCACTTGTTGAATCGCCTAAAAACAGCACTCTTTCTTCCGGTATATAAATACAAGTGGAATCCTCAGAATGAGGGGATACTGTGTGGAATATCCGGGCGGTAATACCGCCCAGATCCAACTCCACTTTATCTGAAAATGTTATGTCTGACAACACAATATTCAGCCGATCACATCCGCGGTACTCTTTCCTAAAATGAACATCTTCCTGTTTGAGGGCCGCAATATAATTTGCACTTTTTGCCTGCTCCTGCTGATCTTTCAGAAATTCATTCGTTTTCTCATACGCAATGCTGATTCCATTGATCGCACACATACCAAATGTGTGATCATAATGCCAGTGTGTGATCACCGTAAAATCAGGCAATTTAAACTGCTCTGACTGAAGCGCTGTGTAGAAATCTGCCACATGAGAGGTAGAATATCCAGCATCAACCGCAAGTGAAAAGCGATTTCCCTTGATGTAGGCCAGCATAGGCCTATCAACTTCCGCTTCATGCTCCAAATAATATATTTTGTCGGTGAATCGGGTCAGTCCCATTTTCTATCCCACCTCTCAGGCAGCAATTTTTTCAGTGTGATTTCCCGGCCATCATCCATTGCAACGACTGTATCTTCGTTATCAAAGTCTAACTGAGAAATCAGTTCCCGGCATCTTCCGCATGGCGGCAAAATACTTCCATCTTCATAAACAGCTATGAGCCGCTTTATTTTGGTCTCACCGTGCTTCAGCATTTCAGCAATCGCTGACTGCTCTGCACATATACCTATGGAACACGGCACGTCAATGCAAATACCTGTAAAAACAGCTCCACTTTCCGCCTCTAACGCACAGGCAACATGACCAGCTTTTCCATTTTTCTTCAACTGCTTGGGTATAATTGTGCTCCATGCAATATCATATAAATCTTTCATAATTTCTCCAATCAGATCCTTTTAATCAAAAGCGAGAGTCCCCGCCACCCCCCGGTCACAGGTGCTTCCGGGCCAGGGCCTCGGCCACCCGCTCCTGCCGGGCTGCCGTCCCCTCCGGGTCCAGGCAGCAGATCTCGGTAAAGAGGAGGTCCATCACAAACAGCTGGGCGATGCGGGCCTCCACCGACCCGGCCTGGAGGGGCCCCTCCCGGGAGCCGCACTGGAGCACCAGATCCGCCCGCCGCTCTGAGGCGGTCAATTCAAAATACCGGCTGCTGATGCGCTCAAAAATATCCTGTTCACCCATGGATGTGCGCCTTCTCTCTCTGGCCGCGCCCCGCGCCGGCTCTCCGCCCGGGGCGCAAATTTTCAGTGACAATCTCTCGCCGCTGTGCTACAATCAAAGCAGGATCGCGCCGGGATCGGAACCTGTCTCCTGGACTTGGCTCCATTATAATCGGTCCACTGGAAAACCGCAACCGATCTGCCGGAAATTCCCCCCGCCCCCGGGCCGCGCTCCACAGGAAAGGAGAACTGTTCCATGAAGATCATCTCAGTCAAGGATTACTCGGCGCTCAGCCGCGCCGCCGCCAATATCATCGCCGCCCAGGTCATCCTCAAGCCCTGCTGTGTCCTGGGCCTGGCTACCGGCTCCAGCCCCGTTGGCACCTATCAGGAACTGGTCCGCCGCTGTCAGGCGGGCGAGCTGGACTTCTCCCAGGTCCGCACTGTCAACCTGGACGAATATGTGGGCCTGAACCGGGACCACGACCAGAGCTACGCCTATTTCATGCGGGACAACCTGTTCGACCACGTCAACCTGGACCCGGCCAGCACCAACGTCCCCGACGGCATGGATCCCGACGGCGCCGCCGCCTGCGCCCGCTATGACCAGATCATCCGGGACCTGGGCGGCATCGACCTGCAGCTGCTGGGCCTGGGCGTCAACGGCCACATCGGCTTCAACGAGCCCGCTGAGTCCTTTTCCCTGGGCACCCACCAGGTGGAGCTCACCGACAGCACCCGGCAGGCCAACCGCCGCTTCTTCTCCAGCCTGGAGGAGGTCCCCACCCACGCCCGCACCATGGGCGTCCGGGACATCATGCAGGCCCGGAAGGTCCTGATGGTGGCCAACGGGGCGGCCAAGGCCCAGGCCATCCGGGACGCCTTCTTCGGCCCGGTGACCCCACACGTTCCCGCCTCCATCCTCCAGCTCCACGGGGACTTTACCCTGGTGGCCGACGAGGAGGCCCTCTCCCTCATCTGATCCCTCTTTCTATCCGCCATAACGCCCCGGGGCAGTTCAACAGAGCCGCCCCGGGGCAGTTTTTGCCGGACAGGCAGATTTCCCCATCCCCTAGCATACAGTATCCCTGCTGGTACCACCCAGAGAACAGGAGGTATGCGGGATGGGACGTCTTTTGGGAAAACAGCATATCAGGGACCTGTGTCTTGCTCTGGGGCTTCTGTGCTCCGCCCTGGCCCTGATCCTGTGGCCCGAGGAGGCCATGGCCGCCATGAAGGACGGCCTCTCCCTCTGCGGCAACGTCATCCTGCCCTCCCTCTTCCCCTTCTTCGTGCTGTCTTCTCTGGTGGTGGAGCTGGGGATGTCCCGCTGTCTGGGGCGGCTGTTCCAGCCGGTGATGGCCCCCCTCTTCCGGGTGAACGGGGCCTGCGCCTCCGCCGTGGCCCTGGGCTTCATCGGGGGCTATCCGGTGGGGGCCCGCACCGCCATCGCCCTGTATGAGAACGGCCAGTGCTCCCGCGCCGAGGCCGAGCGGCTGCTGGCCTTCTGCAACAACTCCGGCCCCGCCTTCATCCTGGGGGTGGTGGGGACCGGGGTGTTCGGCAGCGGAGCGGCGGGCCTTCTGCTCTATCTGGCCCATGTGGCCGCCTCCCTGCTGGTGGGGGTGCTGTTCCGCTTCTACCGCTACCGGGAGCCGCCCCGCCCCAGCCGCCGCCCGGAGGCCCACTTTCAGGCCGCCCGCTTCTCCACCGCCTTCACCCGGTCGGTCACCGGCTCCCTGGCCTCCGCGCTGAACATCTGCGCCTTCATCCTGTTTTTCACCGTGACCATCCGGATGCTCACCCTCTCCGGCGTGCTCACCGGCCTTGCCCGGCTCCTGTCCCGGCTGTGCGCCCCCCTGGGCCTCGACCAGGTGTGGGCGGAGCGGCTGCTCACCGGCCTTCTGGAGGTCTCCTCCGGGGTGTCCTCTCTCACTGGCGGCCCCCTCTCCGGGCGGCTCTCCATGGCCGCCTTCATGCTTGGCTGGGCCGGCCTGTCCGTCCACTGCCAGGTGCTGGCCTTTCTGGGGGACTCCGGCCTGTCCATGGGGACCTATCTGTGGGGCAAGCTGCTCCACGGCCTGTTCTCCGCCGCCCTGCTGGGCCTGCTGACCCGGCTGTTCCCCCTGGACGCCCCGGTGTCCGCCTATCTGGCCGAGCAGGCCGAGACCCTGGCCGCCCTGGACCTCCACCAGGCCCTGACCATCTCCTCCGTCTCCGCCTGGTGCGTGTGGCTCCTCTTCCTCCTGCTGGCCGCCCGGGGGATGAAAAAAAGCAGTGGAAAATCTCACGCCCACGGGGTATAATAGAGGGAACCTTCAATACCTGTGACAAGGGAGGTGCCCCCGTTGGCCCTGTTTCAAAAGAAGATCGAGCCCCGCTGTGTCTACTGCGCCCGCAGCCGTCCCCTGGACGAGGAGCAGGTGGTCTGCGACAAGAAAGGCGTCATGTCCGCCGGCTCCCACTGCCGGTCCTTTCGATACGATCCCCTCAAGCGCGTCCCTCCCCGCCCCGCCAAGGCGGATTTCAGCGCCCTGAAGGACGAGGACTTTCAAATTTGACACAACAAAAACAGCAGGCGTCCGCCTGCTGTTTTTGTTGCTGTTTACTGCTTTTTCCGGACCAGGAAGGTAATCAGGAACCACACCGCCAGATAGAGGGTAATGGCCGCCCCGGCGGAGGAACCCACATAGTAAGAGGTCATCAGCCCCGCGATCCCGGCCAGCACCGCCCCCAGCAGGGAGACCAGATGGTACTGGAACATGGTCCGGGACACGTTCCGGGCCGCCGCCGCCGGCAGGACCAGCAGGGAGTTGATGACCAGCAGGCCCACCCAGGTCATGGACACCGTCACCACCACGGCGATGGCGATGGAAAAGACCGTCTCCTGCCAGAACACCTTCACCCCCCGGCTGTCCGCCAGGGCGGGGTGGACGGCGGAGAGCATCAGCTGGTTGAAGGACAGCCCCCACAGGACCAGCACCACCAGCAGGATCCCCGCCAGCAAGGCGATCTTCTCCGGCTCCACGGAGAGGATGTCGCCGATGAGCAGGCTGTTGAACTTGGTAAAGGAGCGCCCCCCCAGGGTGGAGAGGAAGATGCCCAGGGCCACCGCGGTGGAGGAGAACACTCCGATCACCGTATCGCTGGCCAGGGCGGAGCGGCGGCGCACCAGATTGAACAGCAGGGCGAACACCACCGCAAAGAGGACCGCCGCCCAGGTGGGCTCGTTGAAGCCGCAGATGGCCCCAATAGCCATGCCGGTAAAGGCGGAGTGGCCCAGGGCGTCGGAGAAGAAGGACATCCGGCTGTGGACCACCATGGTGGACAGCACGCCGAACAGGGGCGAGATGACCAGCACCGCCAGCAGGGCGTTTTTCATAAAGTACATGGATCCGGGCTGGGCCCAGTCAAAGGGCAGCAGATCCACCAGTGCATACCAGAGCTCCATCAGCTCTCGCCCCCCTTTCCCATCCGAAGATGGAAGGTCTCATAAAACTCCGGTGAGGCGGTGACCTCCTCCGGCGGCCCCATGCGGAGCACCCGCTTGTTCAGCAGGATCACCTTGTCGGCGAACTGCCCCAGGGTGGCAAAGTCGTGGGTGGACAGCAGGATGGACAGGTCGTACTCCGTCCGCAGCTCGTCCAGCATCTCCAGCAGCTGGTGCTCCCCCTCGATGTCCACGCCGGACAGGGGCTCGTCCAGGACCAGGATATGGGGCACCGGCTCCAGGGCCAGGGCCAGCAGCACCCGCTGGAGCTGTCCCCCGGACAGCCCCCCCATAGGCCTGTCCAGCAGGTCGCCGCCGTGGACCCGCTCCAGGCTGCGGCGGCAGCGCTCCCGGTACTTTCCGGGGATGGGCAGGCACACCGGCCACCGGGCGGTGGCGGCGGTGAAAAAGTCCAGCACCGACACCGGATCCCCCCGGTCGAAGCTGGGGGACTGGGGCACATAGCCGATGAGTGGCCGGGTCCCTCCCATGACCGTACCATCGGCCAGCCGGATGGCGGGCCCGCCCGCCGGAGCAAAGGTGATGCTCCCGGAGTAGGGCAGCTGGCCCAGGATGCTGCGGAACAGGGTGGACTTGCCCGCCCCGTTGGGGCCGATGAGGGCGGTGATCTCCCCGCAGTGGAGGTGGAAGGACACATCCTCCAGGATCTCCTCCCCCTGGATGCGGACGTTCAGCCCCTCCAGCTTCAGGCAGCAGGAATCCCCGCACCCGCCGGACATCTTTCCGTGCTTGAGCTTTCTCATCGAATCACTTCTTCCCCGTCAAACCCGTTTACCACGGCGGCCACATTGTCCGCCAGCACAGTGTAGTAGTCGGACAGAGCCCCGTCCTCCGGGCCGTCCATGCACATGGACAGCTGGGCCACGGCGCACCCCGTCTCCCGAGCGATGGCCTGGGCGGTGGCGTCGGAGCCGTTGACCTCGGTGAAGATCACCGGCAGGCTGTATTCCTTTACAAGCCCTGTGATCTCGTTGATCTCTTTGGCGGACGCCTCGCTCCCCTCCTCCTCCTCGATGGAGGCCAGCAGGGGCAGGTCAAAGGCCGCGGCGAAATAGCGGAACCCGTCGTGGAAGGTGACCAGGCCCGCGATGTCCACCCCGGCGGACTCCTCCGCCTCCCGGAGCATATCCCGGAGGCTGTCCTCCCAGGTGTGGAGCAGGGCGGCCTGCCCCGCGGCGTTCTCCTCATACTCCCCCGCGTGCTCCGGGTCCGCCTGGGAGAGGCCGTCTCTAATGTTGCACACCATCTGCTCCATATTCTCCGGGTCCATCCAGTAGTGGGGGTCAAAGTGGCCGTGGTCATCCTCCTCCGCCCCGTCCTGATGGACGTGGCCCTCGCTCTCCAGCAGGTCCACTCCCGCGGAGCAGTCGATGACCGGGGCGCTGGAGGTGGCCAGGGCGTCCTCCATAAATTCCTCCATACCGGCCCCGTTCAGGGCCACCACGTCGGCCCCCTCCAGCTTCTTCATGTCCCCTACGGTAAGGGTATAGTCGTGGAGGCAGGACACTGCCCCCGTCTCCAGCCGGAGGACGGAGACGCCCTCCACCCCCTCCGCCACCGACCGGGCGGCCAGGTAGACCGGATAGGTGGAGGCCAGCACCGTCAGGCGGGCCTCCTCCCCGTCCCCTCCGCCGGTCCCGGCGGGGGCGCAGCCCGGCAGCATCAGGGACAAAAGAGTAAAAAGAGCCAATGCGGCACGTTTCTTCATCGCTGTATTTCCTTTCTCCGGGTCCGGTCCCTCTGCGCATCCCCTCACCCACAAGGCCAGGAATGGACAAAGACACCTCCGCCCGAAACCACAAAATTGGATCGTGCGTTCTTTGTTTCGGCTTCAGAACCTTAACAGTATATCGTTTTTTTCCCTCGGTGTAAAGACGCAATAGTGAAAAAACGGCCGCGCAAGCGACCGTTTGGAAGTGTTGGAGATAGTCCTTCTCTCAGTCCTCGTCCGCCGCCGCGTCGTACATGGGGCGGGCGCTCCCGCCGGCGGAGGGTTGGATGCCCAGGGCGGCGCTGGCCGCCGCCCGGAAGCGGGAGCGGGACTTTTTGATCTCGTCATACGCCTCGGCCACCGCCTCCTCGGTGCGGCGCAGGGCGTCCTCGCAGTAGTCGTTGGCGGAGCGCTTCAGCTCCCGGCTGCGGTCCTCCGCCTGCTGCATCAGCTCGTTGGCCCGCTGGCGGGCCTGGAGGAGGATGCTCTCCTCCGCCAGCAGCTGCTTGGCCTTCTCCTCCGCCTGACGGCGGATGGCGTCCGCCTCCCGCTTGGCGGAGGCGATCATATCCGCCCGGCTGGCCATCAGCTTCTTGGCCTCGGACAGTTCCACCGGGAACTGGGCCCGGATGTCGTCGATCAGGTCCAAAGCGCGGTCCCGCTCGATCATACATTTATCACTGGACAGGGGCACGTTCTTGGCCTCATCCACCATATCGAACAGCATATCCAGCAGTTCTTCCACACCGCTTGCCATGGGTCAAACCTTCCCTTCCTGCAATTCTTTCATGCGCTGATTCACGTCCTCCACGATCTCCCGGGGAAGGAAGTCCCCCAAATTGGCCCCGTACCGGGCCATCTCCTTGACGATGGTGGAGCTGAGATAGGTATATTTTTCGCTGGAGGCCAGGAACATGGTCTCCAGGCCGGGGTTCAGCTTGCGGTTGATGACCGCCATCTGGACCTCCTGCTCAAAGTCGGAGACGGCCCGCAGCCCCTTGACCACCACATGGGCCTTCCGCCGCTTGGCATAGGCGGCCAGCAGCCCGTCAGAGTAGTCTACCTCCACATTCGGGAACCGGGCCGTCGCCTTTTTCAGCAGTTCTACCCGCTCCTCCGGAGTAAACATCCCCTGTTTTTTGGAGTTGATCATCACACAGACAATCAGCCGGTCAAAGCAGGCGGCCGCCCGCTTGATGATGTTCAGATGCCCCAGCGTCACTGGATCAAAGCTGCCGGGATAGATCGCAATTTTCATCGGCGGTCCTCTCTTCCCAAGTGTCGGTATACGGTCAGCTTGATCTTTCCATACCGGTACTCTTTTCCCCGCTCGTAGGGGGCTGCCAAGGTGGGCAGTTCCTGCTCCAGGGGACTTTCGCAGACCATTATACCATGTTCCCGAAGAATGTCAAATGCGGATACGGTCTCAACCGCCTTTTCCAGCACCCCGGTGAGGTAGGGCGGATCCAGGAAAATCACATCAAACTTCTCCCGGCAAGACATGAGAAAGGAGATGGAATCTGCCTGGACCACCTGGGCCTGCTGGGACAGTCCGGTCAGTTTCAGGTTCTCCCGTACCAGGGCCGCCGCATCACGCCGCTGATCCACAAAGGTACACCGGGCCGCCCCCCGGGACAGGGCCTCAATACCCAGCTGCCCCGTTCCCGCAAACAAATCCAGCACCTGCCGCCCGGGCAGTTCAAACTGGACGATATTGAACAGGGCCTCCTTCACCCGATCTGTGGTGGGCCGGGTCTCCATCCCCTGCAGTTCCTTCAAACGCCGCCCGCGGGCGGTCCCTGAGATCACGCGCATATCTGCGTCCCTCCTAATTCCTAATTCCTAATTTCTAACTTCCCGAAAATACTGAAAGACCGCCTGTGCGGTGTTCTTCGGAACCACCTGCTCCAGCTCCTCCAGTGTGGCCTCCCGGATGGCCTTGACACTTTTAAAGTGCTTGATCAGCTGGCTGCGGCGCTTCTCTCCCACCCCAGGAATCTTGTCCAGCACAGAGCCCTGGACCCGCCCCTTCCGCTGCTGCCGGTTGAACTCGATGGCGAAGCGGTGGGTCTCCTCTTGGATCTGGCCGATGAGGGCAAACACCGCCGGGATGGCTTGGATCCCAATCTCCCGCCCATCAGGGGCAACCAGGGCCCGGGTCCGGTGGCGTTCATCCTTCACCATACCGAAGGCGGGGATGTCCAGCCCCATGGTCTCCAACACCCGGCAGGCCACCCGCACATGGTTCTCGCCGCCGTCGATGAGGAGCAGGTCGGGCCGGGTATTGAACTTCTCGTCCCCGTCCAGATACCGGCGGAAGCGCCGGGTGAGTACCTGCTCCATGGAGGCGTAGTCGTCCGGCCCATCCAAATCTTTCAGCTTGAAGTGGCGATAATCTCGCTTCAGCGGGCGTCCATTCTCAAAAACCACCATAGAGGCTACGATATCGTCAGATCCGGTGTTGGAGATGTCATAGGACTCCATCCGCCGGGGCGCCTCAGGCAGGCCCAGCATCCTCCCCAGTGCCTCCAGCAGCTTATTTTGCCGCTCTTCCCGGGTGGTGGCCCGCTCCACCTCCTCTGCTGCATTCTGGTTGGCCAGTCGGATCAGATCCATTTTCGCCCCCCTCTGGGGGGTGACCAACTCCACCCGGCTGCCCACCTGCTCAGACAGCATCCGGGTGAGGGGGACCTGGTCTGCCAGCTCGCAGGGCAGCAGGATCTGACGGGGCAGGCGGGTGCGGCCCCCGTAGTACTCCCGCACCAGGGAGGACAGGATCTCCTCCTCGTCCTCCTCCACCGGGGTCTCCAGCAGCTCCATGTCCTTGGCCGCCAGGTCCCCATCCACATAGTGGAGCACCACGAAGCAGCTCTTGGCTGTCCCCCGGAAAAAGCCGGTGACGTCGGTGTCCGCCAGGGAGCCGGCCACTACCTTCTGCCGGGCCCCCAGCAGCTCGATGGCCCGGAGCCTGTCCCGCAGCTGGGCCGCCTGCTCGAAGCGGAGCTTCTCCGCGGCCCGCTCCATCTCCGCGGTCAGGTCGGCCTTGACCTCCTTGAACCGCCCCTCCAGCAGGGAGACCGCCTGGCGGATGGCCTCGTCGTGCCGCTCCTTCAGCTCTTCGGAGCGGCAGTAGCCGTCGCACTTCCCCATGTGGAAGTTCAGGCAGGGGCGCTCCTTCCCAATGTCCCGGGGGAACTTCTTCCGGCAGGAGGGCAGGCGCAGGGCGGTGCGCAGGGCGTCCAGGATCCCCTGGGTGCTGTGGCGGCTTCCGTAAGGCCCGAAGTACCGGGCCCCGTCCTCCGCCACCCGGCCCGCCAGGGAGAACCGGGGGTACTCCTCCCTGCTCAGGCGGATGTAGGGGTAGCCCTTGTCATCCTTCAGCAGAATGTTGTACCGGGGCTGGTGCCGCTTGATGAGGGAATTTTCCAGGATCAGGGCCTCAAACTCGCTGTCGGCAATGATGACGTCAAAGTGGTCGATCTGGGACACCATGGCCCGGGTCTTTTCGGTGTGGGCGGCCAGATTGGCAAAATACTGGCTCACCCGGTTTTTCAGGGCCTTGGCCTTGCCCACATAGATGACCTCGCTCTGGGCGTTCTGCATGATGTATACGCCCGGCTTGAGGGGCAGGCTGTGGGCTTTTTCTTTCAACTCGTCAAAGGTCATAGAGGCTCTGCATCCTCCTTACTCCGCATCCGGGAACGGGCCCTCTCCCTTCTCCAGCAGCGGGTGATACATCATGATGGCGTGATTCTCCGTCACAAACTCGTCCCCCACCAACTCTCCAGTGGAGTCCAGCACCCGCCGGCGGATCACGTTGTGGCGGGTGTATCCACCCCAGTACTCCCCCTGCATCCGGTGCTCCGCCTGATAGATCTGATAGGTGCAGGGCTGGGGTCTGTCGGAGTACCACGCCCCCTCCAGATCCCGCTTTCCAACCTGGAGTGCCAGCCGGTAAGGGCGGTCCGTATCGTTACGGACCATCAGGTCCACATAGTTGTAGCAGCAGGTGGCCCCGCTCCCGAAGGGCTGGGTACGTCCGCTGTCCGGAAACACGTCATAACCGTGGCGGTGCCGCTCCGTTACTGTGAGAGGGGTATGGAGGGTCATCCAGTAAATGAGATTGGCCAGCTGGCACAGCCCGCCCCCCACCGCGGAGGTCACCTGTCCATTTTTCAGCATCATCCCCTCCACATAACCTCTCCGGCGGCTGGGATCGCCGATGCATTTCCAATAGGACAGGGTCTCTCCCGGCAGGAGGACCACTCCATCCAGCCGCTCCACCGCCAGACGCAGGTTATGCACCTTGTTCCGCTGCATCCACATATCCACGTCCTTCAGCTTTCGAAGCAGTGGGGTGCTGTGCCGGAAACAGAGGACCGTACAGGGGAACTCCGGGCGGCGGCGGGCAAAGCGCACGCCCGAGGTATGCCACCAGAGCCACCGCCGGGCACAGAAATACCGTTTCCCCAGCCAGAGACGCAGTTCGCCCCGCCGGGCAGGCTCTGACACAAATATCTGCTTCATCCGAATGTCCCTCCTTTGGAACGGAACGAGGCATTTTGAATGATCTGGACGAATCGAGGCCGCTGAACATGGTCTGGTCTGTGCTTCTGGTGTTCAAGATGTTCACGCTTTGAATATCAAAAAAGGCGCCGCATGGCGGCGCCTTTTCATTGTGCTTGGGGAAATTACTCGGAAAAATCGGAGGAGATCATCTTGTACAGGGCCTCCACCGCTTCCTTCTCATCGGGGCCGTCCGCAATCAGCTTGATGGGGGTGCCCTTCACGATGCCCAGGGACAGAACGCCCAGCAGGCTCTTCGCGTTGACCTTCCGCTCGTCCTTCTCCACCCAGATCGCGCTTTTAAACTCGTTGGCCTTCTGGATAAAGAACGTGGCCGGTCTGGCGTGCAGCCCAACCTGATTGTTCACGACCGCTTCCTGACTATACATATAACCGTACCTCCGCACTCGTCATATTGTATCCTTAGCATAGCAGATAAATCCCGTCCGCGTCAATGACATTTTTCACAAATCTATGTTTTTCGCTTGAAATTTATTACAGGGCAAATCGTCCTTCGTCTTTTTGCACGATTTCATTTCAGGGGGAATGGATTTTACAGTAAAAATGATGGTTCCCGGATTTTTGGCCCCGATCTGAACGCCGCGCCCTCCGCGCTCCGAGGGGACGAGGGGTTTTGGGATTCGGAGCGTTTTATTTCAGCTCCACCACCGTCACGCCGTCTTCACCTTCGCCGTAGCGGCCGGGGCGGAAGGACTTCACATAGCGGCTGCGCTTGAGATAGGTGCGCACGGCATTGCGCACCGCGCCGGTGCCCTTGCCGTGGATGACGGTCACCGTCTCCAGCTTGCCCAGCATGGCGGTGTCCAGGAAGCTCTCCAGAGCGGCGATGGCCTCGTCGGTCATCATGCCCCGCAGGTCCACCTCCCGGGGGGCGGCGGTGCGCAGGGTGTGCTCCGCCCGCTGGATGATCCGCCGGACCTCCTTCTGGCTCTGGGTCTCCCCTTCCACCACACGGACCTCGCTCTGCCTGGCGGAGATCTTCAGGATCCCGGCCTGGAGCTGGAGGGTGCCGTCCTTGTTCACCGACAGGACGGAGGCCCTTGTGCCCATGGACACCAGCTCCACCGTGTCCCCCGCCTTGGCGTCCCGGGTGGGAGGGGGTGCCTCCGGCTCCTGCACGGGGCCGCCGATGCCCCGCTCGGCCTCGTTGAGCAGGCGGCGGGCCTCCGCCCGGCCGTCGTTCACCTGCTGCCAGTCCAGGTCCTTCCGCTTTTTCAGCTCCTTCAGCTCGGAGATGGCCAGGTCGCTGGCCGCCCGGGCCTCCTGGATGATGGAGCGGGCCTCCGCCTGGGCCTTCTCCACCACCTTGGCCCGCTCGGCCTCCAGGCGCTCCCGGTACTCCCGGGCCTTGGCGGCAGACTGCTCCATCTCCAGCTTCAGGCGGCGGGCCTCGGCGCGCTCCTTCTCCATCTCCTGGCGCTGCTGGTCCAGCTTGGTGAGCACATCCTCAAAGCGCACGTTCTCCGCGTCCAGGCGGGCGGCGGCCTTTTCGATGATATACTCGGGCAGGCCCAGCCGCCGGGAGATGGCGAAGGCGTTGGATTTTCCCGGGATGCCCAGGATCAGCCGGTAGGTGGGGGCCAGGGTCTCCACGTTGAACTCGCAGGAGGCGTTCTCCACCCCTTCGGTGGTCATGGCGTATACCTTTAATTCCGCGTAGTGGGTGGTGGCGGCCACCAGGGAGCCGATCCCCCGGGCGGACTCGATGATGGCGGCGGCCAGGGCCGCGCCCTCCACCGGGTCGGTGCCCGCCCCCAGCTCGTCGAACAGGATGAGGGTCCTGTCATCCGCCTCCCGCAGAATACCCACGATGTTGGTCATGTGGGAGGAGAAGGTGGACAGGGACTGGGCGATGGACTGCTCATCCCCGATGTCGGCCAGCACCCGGTCAAAGATCCGCACCGTGGAGTCTGCCCCGGTGGGGATGTGCAGGCCGCACTGGGCCATGAGGGTCAGCAGGCCGATGGTCTTTAAGGTCACCGTCTTGCCGCCGGTGTTGGGGCCGGTGATCATCAGGGTGTCGAACCGGTCCCCCAGCTCCAGGTCGTTGGCCACCGCCTTCTTCCGGTCCAGCAGGGGGTGCCGCGCCTTCCGCAGGCGTAAATACCGGTCGGACAGCCGGGGCTGGGATGCCTCCATGTTCAGGGACAGCCGCCCCCGGGCAAAGATGGCGTCCAGCCACACCAGCAGGTCATAGTCCTCCGCGATGTCCTCCTTGTGGGCGGCACACTGGGCGGACAGTTCCGCCAGGATACGCTCGATCTCCTTTTTCTCCTGGGCCATCAGCTCCCGCAGCTCGTTGTTGGCCTTCACCACGCCCATAGGCTCGATGAAGAAGGTGGAGCCGGAGGAGGACACGTCGTGGACCAGGCCGGGGATGGCGTTTTTGAACTCCGACTTCACCGGCACCACATAGCGGTCGGAGCGGATGGTGATGATGGACTCCTGGAGGTACTTGGACTGGTTGGAGGCGAGGATCCGCTGCAAAATATCCCGGACCTTGGCCTCCGTGGCCCGGATGTGGCGGCGGATGGAGGCCAGCTCGCTGCTGGCGGAGTCGGCCAGCTCGTCCTCCCCGATGATGGAGTTGGTGATGGTCTCCTCCAGGAAGCGGTTGGGGGTGAGGGCGCGGAACAGGTGGGAGATGGGGGTCTTTTCCTCCCCGGCCCCGTAGTCCTGGACGGTGCGAGCGCACCGCAGCACGGCGGCCACCTCCAGCAGCTCCCGGGTGTTCAGGCTGCCCCCCATATCCGCCCGGTGGAGGCTGGCCCCCACGGGCTTGACGCCGGAGAAGCCGGGGCTCCCCCGCTTAATGAGCATCTCCACCGCGGCGGAGGTCTCCTCCTGGGCCCGCTGCACATCGTCCGGGTCGGTCATGGGCCGCAGGGCCAGACAGCGCTCCTTCCCCTCCTGGGTGGAGGCGCAGGCGGCCAGCTGCTCCAGCACCCGGGGGAGCTCCAGGGTGGCGATGGACTTTTCAAACAGGTCGGTCATCATACTTGTCTCCTGTCTTTGTTAGGCTGGCCCTATTGTCTCACATTTCCGGCTTTTTTACAAGAGGCGGAGCCAAACGGGCCGGAGCGCGGGGCAAAGCCCCCAATACGCCGCGCGGCGGACCGCAAAAGCGGTCCGCCGTGCCTGTTTTTTGGATGGTCAGCTGATCTGACCGGAGGGGGTGCAGGAGAGGGAAAGACTAACAGGAATTGGACTATCACCTGAATGAGACAACCTTGCAGTCAGACGAGCTCGATTTCCAGAATCAGAAATCTGCTCACTGCCATAGGACCAGCCGCTGTAAGTTACATGAGAACCGTCGGCACTAATTACCCAGGCATCCTCCCCGTCATATCCAAAGGTCGCAGAGAGTGTTACTTCTGCAATTACTTTACCATCTGATTTATAAGTTCTTTTTATATCAGCGCTCTTTGAATGTGCCAGCATCTGCGAATCGTGAATGATAAGCACCGTTTCAACTTGAATATTACCGGAATCCATATAGAAAACCTGAACATTCTGTTTCATTTCAACCGCTGAAGCAGGCAATATCGCACAGGATACCAATAAAAACGCACCCATCAGGGCACTTATTTTCTTCTTCAAATTACTCACTTGGCAGTTCCTCCTCCGCATAAATGACTAGGCGTTCTGTAACTTCAATTTGATGGCGGTGCGTCGCTAACCAGCCCACTGAGATACAAAGTGCCACAATTACTGCCGCAACCACGCCCGTCAGGATCCGCCTGCCCAGCTTTCTCCGCCTCTTCCGGCGTTCCAGCAGCTCCGGATCCAGTTCCTCCAGCAGGCACCGGGCCAGCTCCTCCGGTTCCCCCAGGAAGCCGGCCACCTCGTCGGGCGTGGCGTCGGGCTTGCCCTGAAGGAAATCGTCGGCCATCCGCCGGGCCTGGGCCAGAAACTGCTCCCGGTCTTTCCCGGGGCAGTCCAGACAGCGCTCCAGGGCGCGGAAGTAGTCCCCCATGGTGCTCCAGGTATTCATACTTCCTTCCCCCTTTCCGGCAGGCCCAGGATCTGGTCCACTGTATCGGTATACTGCCGGTACTCCCGGATCAGGGCGGCCAGATACCCCTCCCCCTTTGGGGTGATGGCAAAGTAGAGACGGACCCGGTTGTCCTCGCTGACCACCTTCCCCTGCTCCTCCACATAGCCAAAGTCCTGAAGGCGGTGGATGGTCAGATAGAGGGTGTTGAAGGTGATGACCCCCTGGCTGAGCGCCTCGATCTCGTTCATCATCTCATAGGTGTACATGGACCGCCGGCGCAGGAGAAACAGCACCAGCATCTCGGTCGTTGCCTTTTTTAAGGATTCCCGGAACCCCTCCGGGGTCCCGCTTCGTTTTGTGTTCTTTTCCATGGAACCTCACATCATTCTTTTGAACTCGATATTATTTTAAAACAAAATTTATATTTGTCAATATATTTTTCATTGACTAATATAAGCTGGTATGGTATATATAAGACACAGAGAGAAATCTCCCGTTTTATGAAAGATGGAGGTGGATCCCATGGGATGCTGACTGGATCAAATAAGACTATCATTTCAGTTTCCATTCATCCATAAGGAGGTATTTCTAACATGAGCATGAAAAAATGGAGTGCGGGCGTCATGGCCGCCGCAATAGCGTTCTCCCTGGCTGTCCCCGCAGGGGCAGCCACCACCGATCCCGAATCCCTGCAGCCGCTCGCCTATTACGACGGCACACAGGATTCTCCCCACAAGACTGTTTACGCAGGCGACTATACCTATGACTGTTACGCAACTCTTTACTACAGGTCCAGCAGCAAGGCCTGTCTGTGGCTGGTAGAAAACGGCAGTCAGGACGGCCCTGCCTCTTTACGTGCCTGTCTGTACGAGAATGGGGAACTGATTGGCAATAGCGGCTGGGATAACAGCAATTCCTACATTCACTTTGTGAACACAAGGAATTATTCCGTTTCCGGCAGCCTGGCTGCTGATGGCGAGTATAAAGCTTACCATGACCAGAGCAAAAGCGACTACACCTCCGGATGGTCTCGTCAGGCAGAGCACTATTATTCCGGCCGCTCCGCCACAAAGGAAGCTGTTTCCAGTTACCCGGTCAATCAGAATGGGGAGACCTACGGCTCTTATCTGGACCGGCACACAGTCGGATATGCTCCTGACCTGATCTCCGCACGGGGTGAAAATGGAGTTCGCGGCTATATCCGCCTGGAGGACTTCGCTCCTGAAATGAAGTCTCTGGCTGAGGTCCAAGTCTGGCAGGCTTCTGTGGATGCTGACAACATGATCCCCTTGTATGACCTGAATGGCAATGTAATCGGCGAGTATGCACTGGGTACCACCCAGGAGCAGGAGGAGATCGACCCGGCCATTTTAGCGGACATCTATGAGATCACCGGCGGCGTGATGCCCATGAATCTGAATGAGCCCGTGGCCCCTACCTACGATCCCAACGCATATCCCACCAACTCCCAGGGCCTGACCTACGGCTCTTATGCGGACCGGACTGTGTATGGCTATGCCCCTGAACTGATCAGCGTCCGGGGCGATGAGGGCAAGTCCGGATACGTCCATCTAAACGAGTTCCGCGCCGCCAAAACAGGCGACAGTATGACTGTCTACGATTTGGACGGGAAGCCGATTGATACATTCTCCTGCACAGTCGGCGAAGTCTCTGAAGACCAGCTGGCCCAAATTGCTCAAATGGAGCAGTGATTTTCCATGCAGCCGAGTATAGCTCTATCGGGCCGTCTCCCCCTGAGGTGGTCCGATGTCGTTTCACCCCCGCCCCTTGAAGGGAAAAGCGGGAATATGTAAAGAGGTGCCCTGCATAAAGCTTCCTGCCGGAGTCCTGAACGGATCTGCATTTTTCTGGGGCGCACTGATGCTTGCCGCCTCCTGCGGAAGGGCGCTCAGCCTGCTGTACGGCCTGACATGGAACATTTCGCCTGTACCTCTCCTTGTTGTATGCGCGCTGTACTGCGTCATCGCCATTCAACGGGTCTCTTTGGGCGCAAAGCGGTTTTTATTTGTCTCCGCCATTCTCTTATGCCTGCTGGAATTATATTCGCTTTTTGTGCAGGGTCTGATTCTATGACCTCTGAGAAAGGCCCGCCGCAAACTCGTTTTCAAACAGGGACATAACAAAACAGTGACCGGAAACTGCGTGATTCCCGGTCACTGTTTTTCTGTTTCTCCCGCGGGCTTGTCCGTCCGCCCCTGGACGAAACCCCCTGCGTCCCGTCACCAGAGCCCCTGCTGAAAGCCGGTGAGATCTGGGGGCCCGGACAGGGTGAGCCAGCCGTCGCTGCCCTCAAAGCCTCCGTCCTGCCGGATCCGATACAGGTAGATCTGCTTGTGCCAGACCCCCCGGGTATCCTTGGCCAGCAGGGTCACAAAGCCCTCCCGGTCCGCGCGCATCCAGCGCTCCGCTGGCGTCCAGCTGTTGGGGACCTCCACCTCCACCGCCGCCTGCTGCCAGTACCCGGCCAGCTCCTGGGGCAGATAGGGGATCCTTCGGGGCCCTCCCACAAAGAACAGGAGCACCAGGACAAAGGCGCACCACTCGCCCCGCCTGGCCCACTTCTCAGGCCTGTGCCAGGCCGCCGCCGCCTTCACCCGGAGAGCCGCGTCGCTCTCCCCGAAGGCCAGGGGCACCTCCCAAAGCTGCCGCCCCGCCGCCAGTTCCAACAGGGTCCGGGCGTACTCCCGGCGCTCCTCCGGGTCGTGCAGACCCTCCAGCGTCTTTTCGTCGCAGGCCAACTCCAGATCCCGGCAGAAATAGCGGTAGGCCGCCCACAAAATGGGGTTCCACCAGAACAGGAGCAGGGCGCCGCACGCCCAGGATTTCATCCAGCCGTGGTTCAGGCGGATGTGGCTCCACTCGTGGCGCAGCACCAGCTCCCGCCGCTGGGGGGACAGCTCCTCCTGGAGGCAGATCATATCGCACCGCACCCCGTCCAGCCTCTCCCCATTGGGGTACACGAAGCTGGAGGACAGCCCCCGGCACAGCCGCACCGTCACATTGTGGTCGTCCGGCTGCCGGTCCAGGGCGTACATCAGGGGGTCGTCCTCCTCCAACAGGCGGCCCTGCCGGCCCAGGGCCTTCACCTGTCTGCTCCGCCGCCACAGCCAGACGGCTCCCGCCGCCACGCCGGCCAGCCACACCAGCCCCAGAAGGAGCAGCACCAGGTCGGAGAGTTCCACCGCCACCGCCGCGCCCCCCGGCAGGGCCAGGGCATACTCCCCCGCCCCCCAGTATTCGCCGGGCAGATAAGCCGGCATCGCCCCCATACCCGTCCTGGGGGTGATCAGGTCCCGGAAGGTGACAGGCAGAAGGTGGAACCGGCTGAGGACTTCAAACACTGAGGTCAGAAATGTCCCGTACCACCCCAGCATCCACAGCCAGGTCCGCTGCCGTGGGGTGACCGCCCGCAGCAGCAGGGGCCGGAGCAGCAGCAGCCCGCCCAGCATCATCCCCATAGTGAGCCCCCAGTTTCCAAATGACAGCACGAGATGAAGCACATAGTCCATCATGCCTCTCACCCCTCCCAGGTGTGCCGGTCGATCAACTCCTTCAGTTCCTCCGCCTCCTCCGGGGTGAGCCGCCGCCCGCTGAAAAAGGCGTTGAGGAAGGGGGACAGCCCCCCCGCCTGCTCCTCCAGCTCCTCCCCCTGGGCCCGCAGGGCCTCCTCCCGGCCCAGCTTCGGGGAGACCACGGCCCCCTCGTTCACCGCCGCCCCTTTCCGGCACAGGCGGCGGAGCACGGTGTAGGTGGTGCTCTTGCTCCAGGTCAGCCGCTCCCGGCACCGCTCCACCAGGCGGGTGGAGTTGACTGGGGACTCCTCCCACAGCAGTTCCATCAGCTTCCACTCCCCGTCTGACAGCTTGTTCATCCTGATCCCTCCTCTGCCCATGACATTTCCATCAGGTTTACCCACATAAACCTCTCTGCTTGAAGTTTATCACGATAAACCTTTTCCTGTCAAGCCCCGCCTGTACATTTTCCTTTCCAGGCCGCCCACGCCCTGCTATACTGGGAACAAACAGACCGGGGGCAGATTTTTCCGTGGGTTCTCCCCCCTTTCCCCGTATATACGGACAGAGGATCCAGAACGACAGAAGGAGGTGACCGGCATGGACCCGTCCGCATGGATGGAACGGCTCCGGCAGGGGGACCGGGAGGCCCTGGAGCCCCTGCTGGCCCACTATGAGGGGATGCTGCGGTACATCGTGTCCGGGGTGCTGTCCGACCCCCACCGACAGGAGGACTGCCTGGCCGAGGTGCGCCTGAAGCTGTGGGAGAAGCGGGAGCAGTACGACCCGGAGCGCTCCAGCCCTGCCACCTGGCTCACTGTGCTGTGCCGGAACGCCGCCGTGGACCACCTGAGGAGCGCACAACGCCACAGCGCTGAGGCGCTGGATGAGACCCGTCCGGACCCCGCCCCAGGCCCGGAGGAGCAGCTGCTGCGGAAGGAGCGGGCGGAGCGTCTGGAGCGTGCCCTGGCCTCACTGTCCCGCCGGGACCGCGCCCTGTTCTACCGCAAATATTACTATCTCCAGTCCACCGCCCGCATCGCGGCGGAGCTGGGGCTCACCCCGCGGGCGGTGGAGGGCCGCCTGTACCGCATCCGAAAGGGGCTCCAGAACAAGCTGGGAGGTGATCCGCTGTGAAACAGGACGAATTTGAGCTCCGCCTCACCCAGGAGATGGCCGATCTCCCCCCCGGCCCCGGCGAGGTCCAGGACTACAACCCCTGGCAGGCCGCCATGTCCAAGCTCCTGTGGGGGATGGCCCTGACCACCTTCCGGCTGGAATTTTTTTATCTCCAGTACCTGCTCCCCCTGCTGGGGGCCGCCCTGATGTACCTGGGATACCGCTCCCTGCGGCGGGAAAACCCCTGGTTCCGGCTGTGCTGGGGGCTGTCCGGGCTGCTGCTGGCCATCCATATCGCCCTGGACATTCTGGCCGCCACCCCGGTGATGGGGTGGATCGCGGGAAATCCCGCCGTCAACTGGGGGCTCACCTGGCCCATCCGGGGGATGGACCTGCTCCTCCTGTTCGCCCTGTGGCGGGGCTCCCGGGCCGCCTTCCGCACCGTGGGAGAGGCTCAGCCCCCCAGGGACTGGCTGAGGGAGGGCTTTCTCTGCTATCTGCTGGCCCTGGCCACCGCCCTGTGGTCCGAGCTGGTCCCCGCCGTTGAGCCCAGCTGGCTGGGAGTCACCATCACCAACCACTGGCTCTATTACCTTCGTCCCATCGCCTTCCTCATCCTGGAGATCCGCCTGCTGGTGTGCATCGCCCACCAGAGCGACGCCCTGGCGGGCCTGGGCTATGACATCGCCCCCGCACCCGTGCGGGTGTCCGCCCGGCCCTTCCTGCTGGGGGTGTTCGCCCTCACCCTGGCCGCCATCCCCCCCGCCCTGTGGCTGGGCGGCCGCATCCCCACCGGCCCGGCGGAGCCGGCGGCCCAGCTGACGGCGGAGCAGGAGGACATCTGGGCCCGCTTGGTCTCCCTGGGCCTTCCGGAGGACGTCGCCGCCGCCCTGGACGGGGCGGAACTGGAGCGGTGCGCCCAAGCAGAGGCAGTCAGGGCCGGCCGGACCTATGACACTGACCACACGGACAACGAGACGCCTCGCACCGACGGCCCCGCCGTCCTCCATGAATTGGGCGGCGGGGAGGCGGAGCTGTCCTCCTGGCTCCTCTTCCTGCCGGAGGACCAGGTGCGGCAGATCCATTTCTTCCGCTACCGGGCCATGCCCGATCTCCATTTGCAGGAGCAGTTCTCCGTGGATCCGTCCGGAAATTTCCACGCGGAGGACTACGCCGGGCGGCTGCTGTGGGAAAAGAACGGCCAGACCCTGGCTGTCTCCCCGGAGATCCGGCTGGCGGGCGGCCAGACCGCAGAGGAACTCACCGAGGACCAGCAGTTGTGGTATGAGCTGGAGTTGCACCGCCTAGGCCATCTTCACTACTCCCCCTCCTTCTCCTTCTCCATCCCCCGGGGTGCGGAGGGGATGCGGGGCTGGATCGCCTACACCACCGCCGCGGTCCCGTCCCCCCTGGTGGAGGATCCATCCGACTGGTCCTACGGCGACTTCTGGTACGTCTTTCTCCGCCATCAAGAGCGCTGGCTCCACTACCCCTTCGTCTCCATCCGGGACCTGGGAGGGAGCCGCTCCGCCGGAGCATACGGCCCCATCCGGTCTGTCTACGCCCCCTTCAACTTCTATCCCTGAGCAGCCGGAAGCGCATCCCCGGCGGGAGGTCCCCCTCCCGCCGGGATTTTTCTGCGCCGCTCTGGAAAATCCGCCGGGTTTTTGATACAATGGAACAAACCCAACGAGAAAGAGGGAGTGTCTATGCGTACCATCCGGGCCGCCGCCATCACCGAGACGGTGGCCAAGCTGTGCATCCAGGCCAACACCCGCCTGCCCGGGGACATCGTGGCCGCCTTGGACGCCGCCCGGCAGAGCGAGCCCTGGCCCCTGGCCAGGGAGACCTTGGGCCTTTTGTGGGACAACCTGGGGCTGGCGGAGGAAAAAAATCTGCCCGTCTGCCAAGACACCGGCATGGCCTGCGTGTTCGTGGAGCTGGGCCAGGAGGTCCACATCGAGGGCGAGTTCGAGGCGGCCATCCATGAGGGGGTCCGCCAGGGCTACGGCGAGGGCTATCTGCGCAAGTCCATCGTGGGCGACCCACTCCGCCGGGTAAACACCGGGGACAACACCCCCGCCGCCATCACCCTCCGGCTGGTCCCCGGGGACGCTTGCAAAATCACCGTGGCCCCCAAGGGCTTCGGCAGTGAGAACATGAGCCGCCTGGGAATGCTCAAGCCCGCCGACGGAGTGGAGGGCGTGAAACGCTTTGTGGTGGAGACCGTGCGCCTGGCGGGCTCCAACCCCTGCCCGCCCACAGTGCTGGGCGTCGGGATCGGCGGCTCCTTCGACAAGGTGGCCTGTCTGGCCAAGCACGCTCTCCTCCGGCCCATCGACCAGAGAAACCCCGACCCCTTCTATGCCGCTTTGGAGACGGAGCTGCTGGACGAGATCAACGCCCTGGGTGTCGGCCCCCAGGGGTTTGGCGGGAAAACCACCTGCCTGGGCCTGTCCATCGAGACCGCCCCCACCCATGTGGCCGGACTGCCCGTAGCGGTGAATGTCAGCTGTCATGTCACCCGCCGGGCCGCGGCGGAGCTGTGAGCACTCCCCGGGAGGTACTGCCGTGGAAGAAAAAATGATCGCCGTGGACGGCCGGAAGCTTCATGTATCGGATACAGGCTCCGGTCCGGTCACCCTGCTCATCCTGTCCGGCTCCAACATCCTGTTTCCCAGCCTGGAGTACGCTCCGCTGGCGGACGCCCTGAGCCCGTGGTACTCGGTCCTCATCCCCTCTAAATTTGGCTATGGACATAGCGACCTGACAGAGGCTCCCAGAGATGTGGACACAGTGGTGGAGGAATACCGCAGGGTGCTGTCCGCCTGCGGTATTCCTGTTCCCGTCGTGCTGGCCGCCCATAGCATGGGCTTCCTGGAGGCCCTTCACTGGGCGTTCAAATATCCGGAGGAGGTCTCCGCCCTAGTGGGACTGGACCCCGCTGTACCGGAGGTCTATCAGCACATGGATCTGGAGGCCATTCTGAGCCGACTGGAGGCCCTCAACCGCTCAGGCTGGAAGCGTACCCTACTCTTCTGGCTGCTCGCTCCCGCCCTCCTGGGCCGCTGTCCCGCCGCAGAGCGTAGGCGGCTGATGGTTGACGCCCGCCGGAACTTTGCTAGTGCCGTGTGGGTCAATGAGGCCAGGGATCTGCCCCGCTCTGTCCGGCAGGTGGAGCAGGAAGGGCCTCCCCTCTCCCATCCCACCCTGTTTCTCCTCTCCAACGGAAAGGGCACTCCTCTGGCCGGAGATTCCTGGCGTGCGTGCGGACAGCATTACCTCTCCGCCCTTCCGGCCTCATCCCTGCGGACCTTTGATCTCCCTCACGACCTGTACCGCCGCCGCCCCAAGGAGCTTACGGACACGATCCACCGCTTTCTGTTGGAGCACTTATGACCCTGTATATCCATCCAAACAATTAGGAGGCTGTTTCCATGCAATACAAACTGACCACCCCCGTCTCAAAGGAGGACCTGTCCCCCCTGCGGGCCGGGGACACCGTGCTCCTCTCCGGCACGGTCTACACCGCCCGGGACGCCGCCCACAAGCGGATGATGGAGCTTCTGGACGCGGGAGAGGCCCTCCCCTTCCCGGCGGAGGGCTCCGCCGTCTACTATGTGGGCCCTACGCCGGAGCGCCCAGGACAGATCATCGGCTCCGCCGGGCCCACCACCAGCGGCCGGATAGACGCCTACTCCCCCCGCCTGCTGGACCTGGGTCAGGCCATTATGATCGGCAAGGGGGCCCGGAACCAGGCGGTGAAGGAGGCGGTGGTCCGCAATGGTGCGGTCTATCTGGCCGCTCTGGGGGGCGCCGGGGCCCTGATGGCCGCCAGTGTGGAGGAACTGGAGGTCATCTGCTGGGAGGACCTGGGCTGTGAGGCGGTGCGCCGTCTGACGGTGCGGGACCTGCCCCTGACGGTGATCCTGGACGCCCACGGCGGCGACCTGTATGAAAGCGGCCCGGCGGCCTATCTGTCCAGCCTGTGACGCCCTCCCCCGATCTGTTTACATCTGTAAAGGAGGAAGACCCCATGTTTACCTGCGCGTCCTGCACCATTGAGGCCTGCCGCTCCGGACAGCTGGACAAGATGCCGAAAAACTGTCCCATGCGGGACCGTGCCTTCTTTGACTCCATTCTAGAGGAGTATTTCAAGCCGGAGAACCACGATTTTTTCATCGCCAGCGCCGCCACCGAGGCCATCGGCTACTGCCGCTGGCCCCGCCTGCGGGAGGTAGTGGAGTTTTCCAAGCGCATGGGCTATACCCGGCTGGGACTGGCCTTCTGCGCCGGCCTGCACCGGGAGGCCGAGGTGGTGGACCGGGTCCTGCGCCGGAACGGCTTCCAGGTAGCCTCTGTCATCTGCAAGACGGGCTCCATCCCTAAGGACCAGGTTGGGGTGCCGCCGGAGTACCGGGTCCGTCCCGGGACCTATGAGGTGATGTGCAACCCCATCGCCCAGGCGGAGCTCCTCAACCGGGCGGAGAGCCAGTTCAACATCTGCCTGGGGCTGTGCGTGGGCCACGACTCCCTGTTCTACCGCTATTCCCAGGCCCCGGTCACCACCCTGGTAGCTAAGGACCGGGCCACCGGCAACAACCCTGTGGCCGCCATCTACTGCGCCGACAGCTACTTCAAGACCCGCCTGGACGCGGACCAGCCGTAACGCCATCCAGCAAAAACCCGTCTGCCGCACCGTGGCAGACGGGTTTTCAGCTTGTCGAAAAAAGTCTTTTCGACCGTCTCGTTGCTCTGCGCCCGGACCCCCGCTATCGCGCCTCCAGCGCGGCGGCCACCCGCTCCAGGGCGCGCAGCAGCTCCGCCAGGATCTGGTTCTGGTGGTCCTGGATCTGGTTCAGCTCCCCCAGGATCCCCGCCAGACAGGGCTCCTGACAGCAGGGCCGCGCCTCCGGCGCCGTATGGACATAGCGCCGCATGGTCATCTCCTCCGCGGCGGCCTGCACCTTGGCCAGAATCTCCTCCGGGTCCGGGCGCCGGCCGGCCTGGCTTTTCCGCCGCCCCGGTCCACAGTGATCGGTCATCTCCATCCCTCCCTGTATGATCTCCCACCATCCTATGTCCCGGGGTTGACCTTTGCGCCTGTCCGTGGTATATTCAATCTGTCTCAAATAAGACACTTTTCCAGAAAGGAGGGCCCGCCCATGGCCCCGGATCTCTCTGACCAGGAGCGCGCCCTTCTGAGCCGCTGTCCCCTGTTCCTGGGGGTGGAGGACGCTCTGCTCCGCTCCCTGCCCGCCCTGCCCGGCGTCACGGTGGAGCCCTTCGCCGCCGGGGAGGTGCTCTACGGCCCCGGCCAGTTCCGGCAGAGCCTGGGCGTGATCCTCTCCGGGCAGGTCCAGGTGACCAACGGCTCCCTGTCCGTCAGCCTGCTGCGGGCCGGGGAACTCTTCGGCGCGGCCGCCCTCTACAACGACGCGCCGGAGTTCGCCGCCGTCCTCACGGCCCAGTCCCCCTGCCGGGTCCTGTTTCTCCCCCAGGAGACCCTGGACCGCCTGCTGGGGGAGGAGCCCCTCCTCCGCCGCAACTACCTCCAGTATCTCACCGGGCGCATCCGGTTCCTGTCCGGACGGCTGCGCTCGGTGGCCCAGACCGGCGCGGAGGGGAAGCTGGCCCGATACCTGCTGACCGTTCCCTCCGGCGAACCGCTGCACCTGTCCGCCACCGATCTGGCCAAGCGCCTGGGCATCAGCCGCGCCTCCCTGTACCGGGCCTTCCAGGCCCTGGAGGACGCGCGGCTCATCCGCCGGGAGGGCAAGTCCATGTACGTTCTGGACCCAGCGGGGCTGGAGGGCGTGCTGTAAGACCCCGGACAGCCCGGAAACACAACATTGGAAAGGAAGATTCAAATGAAACTGAACAAGCAACTGTCTCTGCTCCTGTGCGGCGCCCTGATGGTGTCCGCCCTGGCCGGATGCGGCGGTGGGAAGGACTCCTCCTCCGCCTCCGGAAGCGCCTCCGACTCCCAGTCCGGCTCTGTTAGCTCTGGGGCCTCCTCCTCTGACAGCTATGTGCTGCCCAATGTCATGGTCCTGTCCGGCCCCACCGGCGTGGGGGCTGCCAAGCTGATGGCGGACAACGAAGCTGTCACCCCCGAGGCCGTCGCCAACGGCGAGGCGTCTCCAGTGATCAACACCGCCACCGTGGAGGCGGACAACCAGGCGGTCTCCAGCGCCCTCATCAACGGGGACGTGGACATCGCCGCCGTGGCCACCAACGTGGCCGCCAGCCTGTCCGCCAAGTCCGAGGGGGCCGTCCAGGTGCTGGCGGTGAACACCCTGGGGGTGCTCTACATCCTGGAGAAGGGGAACTCCGTCCAGTCCATGGCCGACCTGGAGGGCAGGACCGTCTATGCCACCGGCCAGGGGGCCAACCCGGAGTTTGTCCTCAACTACCTGCTCACCGAGAACGGGGTGGACCCCGCCAATGTGGACATCCAGTGGATGACCGCCCAGGAGGTCACCGCCAAGATGGCCTCCTCTGAGGACGGCGTCTGTCTGCTCCCCGTCCCCGCCGCTACCGCCCTGATGCTCCAGGATGCCAGGGTGCGGCAGGCCCTGTCCCTCACCGAGGAGTGGTCCAAGGTGAGCAGCGGCCAGCTGGCCATGGGCTGCATTGTGGCCCGCACCGACTATATTGAGGAGAATCCCCAGGGGGTGGAGAACTTCCTGAACGCCTATCAGGACTCCATCGCCTATATGTCCGACCCCGCCAACCTGGAAGACGCCGCCCAGCTGGTGGCCCAGTACGGCATCACCCCCAACGCCGCCATCGCCAGATCCGCCATCCCCCAGTGCAATCTGGTGTGCCTCACCGGGGTGGAGATGAAGGCGGTGCTGGAGGACTATTACCAGGTCCTCTATGACGCCGACCCCGCCTCCATCGGCGGCGTGCTCCCCTATGACTCCTTCTACTATGGCGTGTCCTGACCGCCTGGACCGCGCCCTGTCCCTGCTACTGCCCCCGGCCTTCTGGCTGGGGGTCTGGCAGCTTGGAGCCTGGCTGGTGGAGCTCCATGTGGAGGGCCGGGGCAACGAGCTGCTCCTCCCCTATCCCGCCACGGTGCTGCTGGCCCTGCTCCGCCTGGCCCGGTCCCCGGAGTTCTGGTGGACCGCCCTCGCCTCCCTGGCCCGCGTCGCGGCGGGGATGGCGGGCGGCGCGGCCCTGGGCGTCCTGCTGGCCGCCCTCGCCTGCGCCAGTCCCTGGTGCCGCCGCCTGTTCGCCCCCGTCATTCGGATCATCCGGGCCACGCCGGTGGTCTCCTTCATCCTGCTGGTACTGCTGTGGACCGGCCGGGACCTGGTCCCGGCGGTGATCGCCGGGCTGATGGTCCTCCCGGTGGTGTGGGAGAACGTGACCCAGGGGCTCCGGGCCACCGACGGGCAGCTGCTGGAGCTGGCCCGGGCCTACCGCTTCTCCCGCTGGAAGACGGTCCGCCTGGTGTACCTCCCCTCCCTGCGCCCCTATCTGCGCTCCGCCGCCGCCAACGCCATGGGGCTGGCCTGGAAGTCCGGCGTGGCCGCCGAGGTCCTCTGCCTCCCCCGGCTGGGCATCGGCGCCCAGATCAGCCGGGCCAAGCAGGCCTTCGAGACCGCGGACCTCTTCGCCTGGACGGCGGCGGTCATCCTCCTCAGCCTGCTCATGGAGCGGGCGCTGACCCGGCTCATCCGCCATCCGGAAGGGGGGAGCGGGCTGTGATCTCCGTCTCTCACCTCACCCTCTCCTACGGGGAGAAGCGGGTGCTGGAGGACCTCTCCCTCACCCTGCCGGACCGGGGGGTCACCGTCCTGTCCGGCCCCTCCGGCTGCGGCAAGACCACCCTGCTGCGCTGTCTGGCCGGACTGGAGCGCCCCCGGAGCGGCCGTGTCCAGGCCCCGCCCCCCCGGGAGACCGTCCTGCTCTTTCAGGAGGACCGCCTGTTCCCCTGGCGCACGGTGGAGCAGCACCTGACGGATGTGCTCCCACAGGCCCGCTGGGCGGAGGTCCCCCGGTGGCTGGACCTGGCCGGGCTCACCGGCGAGGAGGGCAGTCTTCCCGCCTCCCTGTCCGGCGGGATGCGCCGCCGCCTGGCCCTGGTCCGGGCCCTGGCCCTGGGGGGACGGCTCTATCTGCTGGACGAGCCCTTCACCGGGGTGGACCCCGCCCGGGTCCGCCGCCTGATGGAGGCCCTCCGCACCCTGGACGCCCCGGTCCTCCTGTCCAGTCACGAGGCCCTGGTCTGCTCCCTGGCCGACCGGGTGATCTGTTTGGACGGCCCCCCGCTCCGCCTCGCGGACGGCCGGAGCTGACCCGTCGTTTTCACGATTTTGTTTCAAATTTTACAGGGCGCTTTATTCAAATTGACAGCCCTGTATTTTTGTGGTATCCTAAATCTGGATCAAAGTTCCGGAAAGGAGACCGCCTATGGACCGCTTCAACCGTATCCTGCTGCTGGTGATCGCGCTGGTCACACTGGTCCTCCCCTATCTGACCAAGCAGTGACCCCTCGGACCCTCCACCTTTTTCTTGATTTTTCAGGGAAAAACTGTATAATGTCAGTATGTCACACGGCATACCCGGCGGCGGCTCTGCCGCCGTTCCACAGGGCGGACCCGGCGGGGCCCGCCCTGTCTTTTTCCCCGCGCCCGCCTGGGCGCGCTGTGCGATCAACGTGCCTCTCCGCCGGAGCGACCCGGCCGGGGGGCAAAAGGAGTGTCCAATATGTGGTTTGACCAAGCGATCCTCTATCAGATCTATCCCCTGGGCCTGTGCGGCGCACCGGCGGAGAACGACGGGCGCGCTGCCCGCCGCATCCTCCGGCTGCTGGACTGGGTGGAGCATATCAAGCGGCTGGGGGCGGACGCCGTCCTGCTCAATCCGGTGTTCGACAGCGACCGCCACGGCTACGACACCCGGGACTACAACCGGCTGGACCCCCGCCTGGGGACCAACGAGGACCTGGCCCAGGTGTGCCGCGCCTTTCACGACGCCGGGCTCCGGGTCCTGCTGGACGGGGTGTTCCACCATGTGGGCCGGGGCTTCTGGGCCTTTCGGGACGTTCAGGAGAAGAAGTGGGGCAGCCCCTATCGGGACTGGTTCTATCTGAACTTCGACGGCGACACCAACTGGGGCGACGGCTTCTGGTACGAAAACTGGGAGGGACACGGCGAGCTGGTCAAGCTGAACCTCCACAACCCGGACGTGGTGGAGCACCAGTTCCAGGCCATCCGAAGCTGGGTGGAGCAGTTCGGGATCGACGGGCTGCGGCTGGATGTGGCCTACTGCCTCCCCACCGGCTATCTGAAGCGCCTGCGGGCCTTCACCCAGACGCTGAAGCCGGACTTCGCCCTGGTGGGCGAGGTCCTGGGCGGAGACTACAACCTCTGGATAGGGCCGGAGCTGTGCCACTCGGTGACCAATTACGAGTGCTACAAGGGCCTGTGGTCCAGTTTCAACGACCGCAACCTGTTCGAGATCGGCCACAGTCTGGCCCGCCAGTACGGGCCGGAGCCCTGGACCCTCTACAAGGGGGCCCACCTGCTGTCCTTCGTGGACAACCACGACGTCACCCGCATCGCCTCCAAGCTGCGGGACCCTGCCCACCTCCCCCTGGCCTACGCCCTCCTGTTCGGGATGCCCGGGACCCCCGCCCTGTACTACGGCAGCGAGTGGGGCATCCCCGGCGAAAAAGCCCCGTGCAGCGACGACGGCCTCCGCCCCGCCCTGGAGAAGCCGGAGTGGAACAGCCTGACCGGCTGGATCGCCCGGCTGGCCGCCGCCCGGAGGGGCAGCCCCGCCCTGCGGGAGGGCGGCTATCGGAATGTGCTCCTCACCAACCTTCAGATCATTTTCGAGCGCAGGACGGAAGAGGAGCGGGTCCTGGTGGCGGTCAACGCGGACAGCCAGCCCTATACCGCCCACTTCGACGCGGGCTGCGGCCTGGCCTGGGACCTGATCTCCGGCCAGCAGCACGACTTCGGCGGCGGGAGCCAGCTGCCCCCGTACAGCGCGTTTTTCTGGAAAATGGAGCGGTAAGATCAAAAAATGTCCCCCTGCTGCGGCAGGGGGACATTTTTTGTGTGTTTGGGAACTCAGCGCGCCCCGTCGGAAAACAGCGCGGCCAGGGACTGGGAAAACGGGGGCCGGCAGATCCCCTTCTCCGTGATGATGCCGGAGATCAGGCTGTGGTGGGTGACGTCGAAGGCGGGGTTGAAGCACTTCACCCCGGCGGGGGCCATGGGCTCCCGGTACCACAGGGAGCGGATCTCCTCCGGGTCCCGCTGCTCGATGGGGATGTGGTCCCCGTCGGGACAGCTCAGGTCGATGGTGGAGGTGGGTCCCAGCACATAGAAGGGGATCCCGTAGTGCCTGGCCAGGATGGCCACTCCGCTGGTGCCGATCTTGTTGGCGGCGTCGCCGTTGGCCGCCACCCGGTCACAGCCCACAAAGCAGGCCTGGGCCCACCCGTTCTTCATCACCATAGAGGCCATATTGTCACAGATCAGGGTGACGTCCACCCCCGCCTGACACAGCTCCCAGGCGGTGAGCCGCGCCCCCTGGAGCAGGGGCCGGGTCTCGTCGGCGAATACCCGCAGGGGGATCCCACGCTCCTGGGCCAGCAGGATGGGGCCCAGGGCGGTGCCGTAGCGGGAGGTGGCCAGGGGCCCCGCATTGCAGTGGGTCAGCACCCCGTCCCCCGCCTTCAGCAGGGAGAGCCCGTGCTCCGCGATGGCGCGGCACATCTCCTCGTCCTCCCGGCGGATGGCCCGGCTCTCCGCCTCCAGGGCGTCGGCCAGCTCCCGGGAAGTGCCCTCCGCCAGCCCAGAGGCCCGGCCCAGCATACGCTCCACCGCCCAGGAGAGGTTGACCGCCGTGGGGCGCGAGGTGACAAGTGTTTTTCCTTTTCGCTCCAGCTCTCTCAAAAGCTCGGGGGCGTCCAGCCCAGCCCGCTCCATCTGGCGGGCCAGGGCGGACAGGCAAAACCCCGCAAAGATACCGATGGCGGGTGCGCCACGCACCCGGAGGCTCCGGATGGCCTCCACCATCTCCTCCAGGGTCCTCACCGCGCGGTATTCCACCCGGCCGGGCAGCCGCGTCTGGTCCAGCAGGACCACGCTCTCCCCGTCCTCTCCCAGACGGACATTCTCCGACTGGCTCTGTGCCATCATACTCCCTCCTCCTCTGTTCTGGGCCCCGCCAGGACCGCGTACCGGCCCGCCAGCCCCAGCAGGGCCGCCGTCTGAGCCTCCGTCAGCTCCACGCCGCCCCCCAGCAGCTGGACATTGGCGTAGATCCTGGCCGTCTGCTCCACCGTCTCCATCCGGTCAAAGGCGGACCAGAGATCCGGCCCCCAGGCCAAGGCCCCGTGGTTGGCCAGCAGCACCGCGCTGTGGTCCCGCACAAAGGGGCGGACGCTGTCCGGCACCTCCCGGGTGGAAGGCAGGGCGAAGGGGGCCACCGGCACCTCCCCCAGGCCGCTGACGGTCTCGGTGAGGTACCGCTCCCCCAGCGGACGGCGGCAGACGGCGAAGGCGGTAGCCATGGGGGGATGGGCGTGGACCACGGCGCGGACGTCGGGGCGCTCCCGGTAGACCATCAGGTGCATGGGCGTCTCGGAGGAGGGGTGCCGGTCCCCCTCCAGCACCTCCCCGGACAGGGTACACTTCACCAGCATCTCAGGCCGCAGCCGCCCCTTTCCCACCCCGGAGGGGGTGACCAGGATCTGGTCCTCTCCCAGCCGGAGGGACACGTTCCCATCGTGGCCCACGGTGTATCCCCGCTGGTACAGCAGGCGGCACACCTGACAGAGCTCCTCCCGGGCGGCGATCTCAGCCGCCCGCTCCGCCTCAGACAAAGATCTCACTGGGGGCCCGCCGGGCGGCGTACTGGTCCTCCAGCTCATGCTGGTGGTAGAGATAGCCCTCGTGGTCAAAATACTTGGCTCCGGTGGGACACTTCTTCACGCAGGCGCAGCACTTGATGCACTTGCCCGCCACGTTGGACACGTCGGCGGGATCGATGGAGCCCATGGGGCACAGACGGGCGCACAGGCCGCACTTCACGCACTTGTCCGGGTCTGTGACCGGCTTGGCCTTCAGGAAGTCCTTGATGGGCTCCCCGTGGCGGTCCCGGGGGGTGTAGTAGGGGCGGATGGGGTCGCAGCCATTCACCTGGATCGCCTCTCTGGGAAGCTCTGTCAGGTTTTTTACCTTGTCAGCCGCTCTCTCCCCCAGTTCGCCCACCAGGGCCATATCCTCCCCGTCCGGACGGCCAGCGCCCAGGATGCGGGAGAAGGAATGCTCGCCCACAAAGGCCCCGGCGGCCACGGGACAGAAGCCGTTGTCCCGCAGGACATTGCGCAGCTCCATCAGCCCGTCGTCATAGTTGCGGTTGCCGTACAGCACCACCGGGACGGCCAAGGTCCCCTCCCCATGGATCATATCCCGGACGTAGGGCAGCAGCAGATTGGGCACCCGGCCGGCATAGACCGGGGTGCCCACCACCGCCAGATCCTCCGGGCCGAAGGACAGGGCCTGCTTCCGGGCCTCGGGCAGGTTGAAGCAATAGGCCTCATACCCGGCCCCCAGCCGCTCCGCCAGATCCTTCGCCAGGGTGGTGACCACCTTCTCCGTGGTCCCGGTGCCGCTGAAATAGACGGCGTGTACAGTTTTGATGTTCATGTCCGTTCCTCCTCTGTTTCGTTCCGCGCGCTCTGCTCCGGATCTTTCAAATCCTCCGGGGCGCATAAGTAAGAAAGTTAATTTACTTTACAGTATATCCGCATAAAAGCTCAGTCCAGCTCCCAGGAGGCTATGCTGGTCTCCGCCACATACTGGGCCTTGACCCGGCCCAGCCGGGCCATGTGTTCGGTGGCCATGTGGGCCTTCTGTGCCTCCGGCCCGGTCCACCGCTCCACCAGCAGCAGGGTGCCGTCCTCCTCCTCCGGGAGGTAATAGCGGTAGTCCAGACACCCCTCCTCCCGGCGGATCTGGTCCAGGATCCCGGACTCCCGCATCATCTGCAAAAACGCGTCCCGCTGCCCGGGCAGCATGGTATAGGTCACTTGAAACAGCATCATCGTGTCAACACTCCTTTTTCCTGCTCCGCCGTTTACGCCTCCGCCGCGGCAGGCTCAGCCCCGCATCCGCCGGAACGCCAGATAGCCCTCCAGGATCAGGGAGGCCGCCACCGCGTCCACCGTCTTTTTCCGCTTCTTTCCGTTTTTTCCCGCGTCGAACAGGATCCGGTGGGCGTCCACCGTGGTCCGGCGCTCATCCCACAGCACCGGCTTCAGGCCGGTGGCCTCCTCCACCCGGGCGGCAAAGTCCCGGTACAGCTCCGCCCGGGGGCCCTCCGTCCCGTCCATATTCCGGGGGAAGCCCATCACCAGCTCGTCCACCTGATAGGTCTGGACCAGCCGGGTCAGCTCCTCCAGCACCACCTCCGCCTTCCGGCTGTGGATGGTGGTCACATCCCCCGTCAAAAATCCGGTGGGGTCGGAGACCGCCACCCCGGTGTGGGCGTCGCCGTAGTCAATGGCCATGATCCGCACACATCCGCCTCCTCTCTGCTTCTTTCTGCTATCACTATACAAGAAACGGCGGCAAATTACAAGCGCCTCCGGGGAAAAGAGTCCCCCTCATTTCAGGGCGTCGGACACCCGGAGCACCAGGTCCTCGTGGGTGCGGTCCACCAGATGGGTATAGATCCGCCCCGTGGTGGCGGGGGTGGAGTGGCCCAGGGCCTTCCCGATGTCGAACAGGGAGGCCCCCTGACAGGAGGCGATGGTGGCAAAGGTGTGCCGCAGGCCGTGGAAGGTGAGGCGGGGCAGGCCGTTTTTCCGCACAAACCGGGTGAAGGCCAGGGAGAGGGCGTTTGGGGAGTAGGGCGCCCCCTTGTGATCCAGGATCACATGGTCCGTCCGGTTGAAGACAGCGCCCTGCCGGGCCCGTTCCTCTTCCTGCCGCTCCTGCTCCCGCCCCAGCAGGAGGAGGACCTCCTCCGGGAGGTAGAGGGTGCGCACCGAGGCCCGGTTCTTGGTCTCCTTCTGGACGATGGTGGCCCCATAGGCGGTGCGGGCCTCCCGCACCAGGACCAGGCGGCGGCGGAAGTCCACGTTCTCCCACTTCAGACCGCAGATCTCCTCCCGGCGCATCCCCAGGCTGCCCGCCATCTTCACCGCCAGCTCCAGAATGTGCCCCTCGATAAGCTGATAGAGCTGTTTCAGTTCCTCATTGTCATAAAAGAAGGCCTCCTTGACCCGGGACCGCGGCGGCTCCACCCGGTCCATGGGCGAGGCCAGAAGCATATCCTGCCGCACCGCGGAGCGCAGGGCGCTGGAGAGAAGGTCGTGGTGCCGCCGCATGGTGTTGGAGGACAGCCCGGCCGCCTGCTGGGTGTCCGTGTAGTACCGCTGGATCCGCTTGGCTGACAGGCGGCTCATGGGAATCCCACCCAGGGCAGGCAGGATGTGGTTGTCGATGATCTTCTGATAGGCGTACACGGTGGTCTCCGCCCGGTTGGGCCGGACGATGGACTCCATCCAGTACTCCAGCCAGTGGGCCAGGTCCATCTCCTCCCGGACCTCATCCTGTGGCTCCCGCGCCTGCCGCTCCCGCTGGGTGTGAAAGTCCCTCAGCCCGTTCCGGGCGACCGTCAGCGTGGGAAAGGTCCGGTACTGCTTGATCCGCTTCCCGTTCTCGTCCCGGCCCAGCTCCATGCTGACATAGTAAAGCTGCCGCACATCGTCATAGGATATATTCCGTTCTACTGCTTTTCTTGCCATGGTGGTCTCCTCCTTGATTTCTCTCTTTGGGATGGAAGGCCCGGAAGGCCCGCACAACGCCAGCATAACAGAGAGAAAGTCCCGGAAAAAGAGCAAAAACCTCCGGCCCCGCAGGGCCGGAGGCAGAACAGGCCAAACGCCGCGGCCCCTTTTGAAGGCCGGACCGGGCGCTAGCCTTCCATTTTGAACTGCCTCCGGTGGAGGAGCCAGTCGCACGCCGGAGCGGCAAACAGGAAGAAGGCGAAGGGGATGGCCAGTGCGGGGGCCTCCATCGCCTCCAGGGGCACGCTGGCGGCGATGGACCAGGGCACGGCTGCCGCCAGGACGATGGCCGTATTCCCCAGGGCCTGGGACAGGAGGATCCCGTCCTTTCCGCTGCGGCGGAAGCTCTCCTCCATCGTCTGCCCGGTGAGTACCAGGGCGATGGACTGGTTGCACAGCAGGGCGGCGGAGGTCACGGACACCACCGCCGTGGCCGCATACAGGTCGGTCCGCCGGGCGATGCGCTCCAGTCGCTTCTTCACCGGCTCCAGCAGCTCCGCCCCGTTCAGGATCCCGGAGGAGGCGCAGGAGAACAGCACGATGCACATCCCGTTCACCATAGACGCCAGGCCGCCGCCGGACATAATATCCGTCAGCTCCGGCTGTCTCACCACACAGCCGGCCACGCAGCTCCAAATCACCTCCGCCAGCGGCCTGCCCTGCTCCCACACGGCCAGCACCGCCGCCACGCCGCAGCTGGCCAGGATGGACCGGGCCGCGCCGACCTTGAGGAAGGGCAGCACCAGCAGGACAGCCGCCGGGAGCACCACGGTCCAGGACAGGTCAAAGCCCTCCTCCAGGGCCGTCAGGATGGTCTGGTCCACCCGCTGGATGGGGCACAGCAGGGAGATCCCCCCGTAAAACGCCAGGGAGAGCGCCAAAGGCAGGGGCGTGGTCCGCCACATCCGCAGCTGAAAGCTGTGCTGCTCCACCCCCGCCAGGGCGGCGGTCAGGGCCGCCGAGGAGGAGGCCGGGGACAGCCGCTCCCCCAGATAGGCCCCGGACAGCACCGCGCCCCCCGTGACGGCCAGACTGGCCCCGCCGCCGCGGGCGATGGCCGCCAGGATCACCCCCGCCGTCCCCGCCACGCCGAAGGAGCTGCCAAAGGCCATGGACAGGGCGGCGGCCAGCAGGAAGGCCGCCAGATAGAAGGCGCCGGGGTGCATCCACTCCAGGCCCGTGTGGACGAAAAAGGCGATGGTCCCGCTGGCCCGCCACAGGGCGGTGAGAAAGCCGATGAGCACCAGGATGCGCAGCACCACCAGCGAGGTGCGCGCCCCCTCCCACGCCATCCGGACCAGCGCCCGGAGGGTCAGCCCCCGGCGCAGCCCCACCAGAGTGAAGCAGACCAGCCCCAGGGCAAGCCCCCAGGACAGGGACCACCCCAGGGCCATGCAGATGAATGTCCCCACCAGAAATACAGCGAATGCAATCAGAAGTTCCACGGTCCTATCCCCTTGCTCCGGCCCTCCGGACACGCCGGAGGCCCGTTCTCGATGCTGTCCTTAGTATAAAGGAAAATTTTTCATTTGTCGAATGATTCTTTTCCGGCCGCCGGGCGGCCTCAGTCTACCTCCCCCTCGAACACGGTCACCGCGGGGCCGGTCATCCAGATGTGCCCGCTGTCCCGGTCCCAGTCCAGCTCCAGCACGCCACCCGGCAGCCGCGCCGCGGCCCGCCGCCCGCACCGTCCGGTCTTGACCGCCGCCGCCAGCGCCGCGCACGCCCCCGTCCCGCAGGCCAGGGTGACGCCGCTCCCCCGCTCCCACACCCGGACGTCCAGCCGCTCCCGAGTCCGGGCCGCCGCGAACTCCACATTGATCCGCTGGGGGAAGGCCCCGCTCTCCTCCAGAATGGGCCCCACCCGCTCCAGGGGGACCTCCTCCGGCGCGGGACAGAACACCACCCCGTGGGGGTTGCCCACATCCACCGGCCAGACCGTATAGGTATCTCCCTCCGCCTCCACGGACACCGAGGGGGACAGGGCGGGGATCCCCATGTCCACCGTGACCTGCTCCACCTGTCCGCCCCGGACCCGCAGCTCCAACACCCGGGGACCGGCGTCGGTGTCGATGGTCAGACAGGTCTTGCGGGTCAGCCTCTTGTCATAAACGTACTTGCCCACACAGCGGATCCCGTTGCCGCACATGGCCCCCCGGGAGCCGTCCGCGTTGTACATCTCCATGGAAAAATCTCCGCCCCGTCCGGGGCGGATGCAGATCAGCCCGTCGCCCCCCACCCCGAAGTGCCGGTCAGACAGGCGTACCGACAGCCCCGGCAAGTCCTCCGGGATCCCCTTGAGACCGTTCAGGTAGATGTAATCGTTTCCCAGCCCGTGCATTTTGGTAATGTGCATCGTCCACCGCTCCTTTCCATACGGGAAAGGCTATGCGCCCGGCGGCCCCGGTATGACAGAGGCCCGGCGGCCCTCCGCCGTCCGGTCCCCCTCCGTCCCTTTTTGTGGAAACACCCACATCACCCACGCCCGCCGCCCCCGAACTTTGTCACATTAAAGACTTGCATTTTCCCCGCTCAGGGAGTAATTTAGATGTATTATTTACCCTGGCGCGCACCTGCGGGCGGGGCGGCGGGCGGGGGCTCTTTCCCGCCCTCTGTCCCCCTTCCCCTCTGACCGGGCGGTCAGGCCATACAGTATGGAAAGGATTGAACCTATGAGCGTCAATATCACAGAGATCTTCGGTTCCAATGTATTCAGCACCGATGTGATGCGGGAGCGGCTCCCCAAGGGCGTGTTCCGCGAGGTCATGGACGTGATGGAGCACGGCGGCAACATCAGCATCGAGACCGCCGACATCGTAGCCAACGCCATGAAGGACTGGGCGGTGGAAAAGGGCGCCACCCATTACACCCACTGGTTCCAGCCGCTCACCGGCATCACCGCGGAGAAGCACGACTCCTTCCTCACCCGCCCGGAAAACAGCCGCACCCTGCTTCAGCTCACCGGCAAGCAGCTGATTATGGGGGAGTCCGACGCCTCCTCCTTCCCCTCCGGCGGACTGCGCTCCACCCACTATGCTCGGGGCTACACCGCCTGGGACATGACCTCCCCCGCCTTCGTCAAGGAGATGACCGCCGGCACCATCCTGTGCATCCCCACCATCTTCGTCTCCTACCACGGCGAGGCTCTGGACAAGAAAACCCCCCTGCTGCGCTCCATGCAGGCCCTCAGCACCCAGGCGCTGCGCATCCTCCGGCTGTTCGGGAACACCGCCGCCAAAAAGGTCATCCCCCAGGTGGGGGCCGAGCAGGAGTACTTCCTGGTGGACCGGGAGAAGTATCTGAAGCGCCGGGACCTGATCTACACCGGGCGCACCCTCTTCGGCGCGCCCTCCCCCAAGGGGCAGGAGCTGGAGGACCAGTACTTCGGCGTCATCCGGGACCGGGTGGGCTCCTTCATGGCCGACCTGAATCAGGAGCTGTGGAAGCTGGGCATCCCCGCCACCACCCAGCACAACGAGGTGGCCCCCGCCCAGCATGAGATGGCCCCCATCTTCACCATGTGCAACCTGGCCGTGGATCAGAACCAGCTGACCATGGAGACCATGAAGCGGGTGGCCACCCGCCATGGCCTGGTCTGCCTCCTCCACGAAAAGCCCTATGCCGGTGTCAACGGTTCGGGCAAGCACAACAACTGGTCCATCGGCACCGACACCGGTGAGAACCTGCTGGACCCCGGTGACACCCCCAACGAAAACCTCCAGTTCCTGCTGGTCCTCTCCTGCATTATGAAGGCGGTGGACGTCCACGCCGACCTGCTGCGGCAGTCCGCCTCCTGTGTGGGCAACGAACACCGTCTGGGCGGTCAGGAGGCCCCTCCCGCCATCATCTCCATCTGCCTGGGCGACCAGCTGGAGAGCGTGGTGGACCAGATCGTCTCCAACGCCGACTCCATCCAGCTGCTGGCCTCCGGCAAGCTGGACTCCGGTGTGTCCACCGTCCCTGTCCTGAGCCGGGACGCCACTGACCGCAACCGCACCACCCCCTTCGCCTTTACCGGCAACAAGTTTGAGTTCCGCATGGTGGGCTCCTCCGACTCCATCGCCGACGCCAATGTCACCCTCAACGCCATCGTGGCCGAGGCCCTGTGCGACGCCGCCGACGTCCTGGAGCAGACCTCCGACTTCTCCTCCGCTTGCTCCCAGCTGATCCACAAAAATATGGCCCGGCATCAGCGGATCATCTTCAACGGCGACGGCTACTCCGACGCCTGGGTGGCCGAGGCCGCCCGCCGCGGTCTGCCCAACCTGGCCTCTCTGGTGGACGCGGTCCCCGCCCTCACCACAGAGAAGGCGGTCCGTCTGTTCACCAAGTTCGGGATCTATACCCAGTCTGAGCTGGAGGCCCGGGCGGAGATCATGTATGAGACCTATATCAAGGTCACCAAGATCGAGGCCAACACCATGATCCACATGGCCTCCAAGCACTACATCCCCACCGTCATCAGCTACACCACCCGTCTGGCCCAGTCCATCACCTCGGTGGCCGCCGCCTGTCCCGAGGCCGATCTGTCCGTCCAGCGCAAGCTGCTGACCCAGATCAGCGACTACCTCTCCCAGGCCTCCTGCGCCCTGGAGCAGCTCAAGCCCCTGATGGAGCGGGTAGACTCCATCTCCGGTGTGAAGGAGATGGCTCTGGCCTACCGCACCGCGGTGGTCCCCGCCATGGCCGCCCTGCGCTATCCCATCGACGCCCTGGAGCTTCTGGTGGACAAGTCTGTCTGGCCCATGCCCACCTACGGCGACCTGATGTTCGAGGTGTAAGGCGTTTCTCCTTTTCTATCTTTGATTTTATAGGCAGACGCCCCGGAGCCTGTGCTCCGGGGCGTCTCTGCTTGTCAAAAAAGTCCTCCTGCAAGGAGTTCCGTCGCCCGAACTGCGCCCGCAGGCGCGTTTCGGAGCGCAACCGCCGCAAGGCGGCGGCACTTAGCGCGGAGATAGCGACGGAATAAAATTGGATCCCGTCATTTCCGGGGGCGTGTACCTCGGAAATGACACTTCTCACGAAAGCTTCGCCGACAATTTCTCTGGGTCCCCATAAAACCTTTGGTTTTATGGGAGAGGAGGAGCAGTGAAGTGAGTTCGCATTCCCATTTATGGGGATGCGAATGATACGGAACTTGTGACGACGAGATCGAGACGAAGCTTTCGTGCAATCCCACTTGAAAAAGTGGCTGTGCCACTTTTTCGACGGTCTCCAGCCCTTTCCTCGCATATTCTGCCGCCTCCGGCTCAGGCTAAGCTCTGGAGGTGAGCAATTTGGATCCCAGCGGAGCACTGTTATCCTTCATCCACAAAAACGCCGCCATGGGGGTGGGAGCCATCCCCCAGGCCATGTCCCTGCCTCAGAGCCGGGCCATGGTCCCCGCCCTGGACCGGCAGCTCCGGGAGTACCGGGCCATCGCCGCCCAGTCCCAGGCCTATGCACGGGCCCACGGCCGTCGGGAGCTGCGGGGGCCCGGCACCGCAGCCCTGGCCATGTCCGCTGCCATGCTGCGGGCCCAGTCCATGCTGGACCCGTCCACATCCAGACTGGCGGAGCGGATGATCCAGGGCAGCACCATGGGCGCCGTCCAGATGACCCGCCGCCTTCACCAGTTCACCGGCCGGGCCGACCCGGCTCTGGTGGAACTGGGACAGCGGCTGCTGCGCACAGAGGAGCAGAACATCCAGGAGATGAAGCGCTTCCTCTGAGCCCTGCGGAAAAGAACGCTGGCCGGAGGCGATACGCCTCCGGCCAGCATCCGCTCACACGTCCACAGAAGAGAAGCAGAACCGGGTCTCCTGCCGGTACTCCGCTCCGGCCCGCAGCACCGGGCTGGGGAACTCCGGATGGTGGATGGCATCCGGGAAGAACTGAGTCTCCAGACAGAAGCCCCACCGCTTGTCGTAGGGAGCGCCCCCCTTCCCCGCCGGGCAGCCGTCCAGATAGTTGCCCGTGTAGAACTGCACGCCGGGCATGGTGGTACTCACCTCCAGGGCGATCCCCGTCTCCTCCGACCAGGCACGGGCAGCCGGGCGCAGCGTCCCCGCCGGGCCGTCCACCACCCAGTTGTGGTCATAGCCCCCCGCCATGGTCAGCTGGGGAAAGTCCTCGTCGATCCGCTCGCCGATCCGCGCCCCCGCCCGCAGGTCCATGGGGGTGCCCTCCACCGGGGCCAGCTCCCCTGTGGGGATGGAGCCTTCGTCCGCGGGGGTATAGCGCCCGGCGTTGATTTGGATATACTGGCCGGTCACCGGGCCGCTGGCGTGTCCGTTGAGATTGAAATAGCTGTGGTTGGTGAGATTGCACAGAGTGTCCCGGCTGCTCCGCGCCCAGTAGGCGATGGACAGTCCCTCCCGGGAGAGGGTATAGGTCACCCGCGCCGACAGGTCGCCGGGATAGCCCTCCTGGCCGTCCGGGCTGAACAGGGAGAGGACCAGCCGGTCCTCCTCCGCCTCCTCCACCCGCCACACCTGCCGGTCAAAGCCCACCAGGCCGCCGTGGAGGTGGTTCTCTCCGTTATTGGCCGCCAGGGGGTACTCCCGCCCGCCCAGAGAGAAGCGGGCCCCGCCGATGCGGTTGGCCACCCGGCCCACCAGGGCCCCCAGATACTTATCCTGCCGCCGGTAGTCCTCCAGACTGTCAAAGCCCAGCGCCACATCCACGGGCGCTCCGCTCCGGCCGGGCACCGTGAGGGTGCGTACCGCCCCCCCATAGGTCAGGATCCCGGCAGTAAGCCCGCCGCTGCGCAGTGTGATCTCCTCCACCTGTGTCCCGTCCGGCATCGTACCAAAGAGTCGTCTGCTCTGTTCTTCCATATTGGCCTCCTTCCGACCCGCCCCTGCGCGGCTCTGGCCGCGGTCCGACGCCGGGTCTTTGCTCCATTGTACCGTGTTTTTTCTCCAGAGGCAAGCTGTTGTGGAGGCCTCCGCCGGACAGGACGGCGGAAGTCCGCTTTTTTCTCTGTTTTTCTCCATAGTTTGCCCTTGCCACGAGAGGAAAAAGGCAGTATAATATTGTCGTTGCGTTGTGAATCGGATAAGGCAAATCCGCTCCGCGGTTGCGAATCCCGGTTCCTGGAGGTAACAATTATGGTAAAAGCGATCGTAGGCGCCAACTGGGGCGACGAGGGCAAGGGCAAGATCACCGATATGCTGGCCGAAAGTTCTGACGTCGTCATCCGCTTCCAGGGCGGCGCCAATGCCGGCCACACCATCATCAATGACCGCGGCCGCTTCGCCCTGCACACCCTGCCGTCCGGCGCATTTTATCCCCATGTCACCAACATCATCGGCAACGGCGTGGCGCTGGACATCCGCAAGCTGGTGGACGAGCTGCGCTCCATCACCGACCAGGGAGTTCCCGCCCCCAATCTCATCATCTCTGAGCGGGCCCAGCTGCTCATGCCCTACCACAAGCTCCAGGACGCCTATGAGGAGGAGCGGCTGGGAGGCAAGGCCTTCGGCTCCACCAAGAGCGGCATTGCGCCCTTCTACTCCGACAAGTATGCCAAGATCGGCATCCAGGTCTGCGACCTGTTCCATGAGGACCGCCTGATGGAGCGGCTCACCGCCGCGCTGGCCATCAAGAACGTCCTGTTCCAGCACCTGTACCACAAGCCCGCTCTGGACGCCCAGGAGCTGTTCCAGCAGCTGCTGTCCCTGCGGGAGGAGATCCGCCCCTATGTGGGCGACGCGGTGGGCTTCGTCCACCAGGCCCTGAAGGAGAACAAGACCATCCTTCTGGAGGGCCAGCTCGGCTCCATGAAGGACCCGGACCTGGGCATCTTCCCCATGACCACCTCCTCCCACACCCTGGCCGGCTTTGGCTGCGTGGGCGCCGCCGTCCCCCCCACCGCGGTGGAGGACGTGATCTGCGTCACCAAGGCCTACTCCTCCAACGTGGGCTCCCAGACCGAGCCCTTCATCAGCGAGGTCACCGGCGAGGCCGGCGATGAGCTGCGCCGCCGGGGCGGCGACAAGGGCGAGTTCGGCGCGACCACCGGACGCCCCCGCCGCGTGGGCTGGTTCGACACGGTGGCCACCAAGTACGGCTGCATGATCCAGGGTGCCACCCAGGTGGCCCTCACCTGTCTGGACGTGCTGGGCTATCTGGACGAGATCCAGGTCTGCACCGGCTATGAGATCGACGGCCAGATCACCGACACCTTCCCTGTCACCCCCCTGCTGAACAAGGCCAAGCCCGTGTTCACCACCCTCCCCGGCTGGAAGTGTGACATCCGCGGCTGCAAGGACTACAACGCCCTGCCCCAGCAGGCCAAGGATTATGTGGACTTCCTGGAGGCCCACATCGGCGCCCCCATCACCATGGTCTCCTCCGGCCCCAAGCGCGAGGAGATGACCTACCGCACCCCGAAGCTGTGACCCACTGTGGGGCCGGACTCCGCCTCGGCGGCATCCGGCCCCCTTCCGTTTTTTAGAAGGAGAACTGTCATGCGGCACCGTATTTTTCCCTCTCTTCTCTCCCTCAGCCTGGCCCTGGGCCTGTGTGTGCTGCCCGCATCCGCCCTGGAGACGGACGACCTGAAGACGCTGCTCCAGACCTATTATGTGGACCAGATCCCGGAAAACGTCCTGGAGCAGGACACAGTTCAGACTGTTCTGGACGCCCTGAACGACCCCTATACCACCTATATGACCGCCGAGGAGTACCAGTCCTTCCTGAACCAGGTGGACGGCGAGACGGTGGTGGGCATCGGGGTGTCCATCCAGACCACCGTAAGCGACGGGGTGCAGATCCTCTCTGTGCTGGACGGCTCCCCCGCCCAGGAGGCCGGCCTGTCCGCCGGAGACCGCATCCTGTCGGTGGACGGCGTCCCCCTGGAGCCGGGCATGGACCCCTCCTCCCTCATCCGGGGCGAGGCCGGCACACAGACCACCCTCACCGTCCGGCTCCACAGCACCGGCAAGACCCGGGACTTCACCCTGGAGCGCCGGGCCGTGGTCATCCCCATCGTCACCTATGAGCTGAAGGACGGGGATGTGGGCTACATCAAGTGCGACAGCTTCGGCGCCTCCACCGCCGCCACCGTGCAGGAGGCCCTGGAGGAGCTGGAGGGCCGGGCGGACGTCTGGATCATGGACCTGCGCGCCAACCCCGGCGGCACGGACACGGCCGTCAACCTTACTGCCGGAAAGTTCACGGACGGCATCATGGTCTATATGCTCAGCGCCGACGGCCTGGCCTACTACCGTGGCATCCGCCCGGACGCCCCCGACTACACCGACGTGCCGGTGGTGGTCCTCACCAGCCCCTGGAGCGCCAGCGGCGCGGAGATGTTCGCTGCCGCCGCCCGGGACCATGGCTTCGGCATCTCTGTGGGCCAGCGGACCTATGGCAAGGGGGTGGCCCAACTGGTCCTGGACGAGAAAAACGCCCCAGACCTGTTTGACGGCGACTGCCTGAAGGTCACGGCCTACCGCTTCTACTCCCCCAACGGCGTCACCAACGACACCATGGGGGTCCTCCCCACCCTGCTGATCTCCCAGGAGAACACCGAGGCCGCCGCCCGCCTCCTGCGGGCCGGCGTCCCCGGCATCGCGGACGGCTCCCTGAAGCTGGAGCTGGCCGGACACACCTTCTATCTGGATGACCGGCAGGCCAGGCACATTGACAACCGTGCCGCCTTCACTGAGCTGCTGGAGGCCCTTCCCCCCTCCGCCCGCCTGTCCGTGGGGTACAGCGGCAGCACCTGGACCCAGGTGGCCCCGGAGGAGCTGGCCCGGCAGTGGGGCCTGGAGTTCCACAGCCGGACCTTCTCCGACACCGCCGGCTCCCCCTTCGCCCAGGCCATCGACACCCTGGCGGTATACGGCCTGCTCTCCGGCTATGAGGACGGGACCTTCCACCCCGGAGAGACCATCACCCGGGCAGAGTTCAGCGCTATGGTGGCCTCCGCCCTGAACCTGCGCCGGAGCGACAGCGCCCCCTTCTCCGACGTGGACCCCTCCGCCTGGTATGCCGGCGCGGTCAACGCCATGGCCGCCAAGGGCTTCCTGTCCGGCGACGGGGACGGGCGCTTCCGCCCGGAGGACACCATCTCTTATGAGGAGATGGTCACCGTCCTCTCCTCCGTGGCCGCCTGGGCCACCATGGAGGGCCGGGAGCTGGCGGAGGAGAGCCTGTCCGCCGGGGACTGGGGCGTCTACCACGACTTTTCCGAGTGGGCGCGGATCCCCGCCCGGAACCTGGACCGCCTGGGCGCCCTGGCCGGCAGCCAGCAGCCTCAGGAGCCCGGCACCCGTGAGACCGCCGCCGGGCTGCTCCACGCCCTTCTGGAGGCCGCTGGTCTCCTCTGGGACTGACCCATACGCCAAGCCTTCCCCCTTCCAGAGGGAAGGTGTCACGGACGAAAGCCGTGACGGATGAGGGTGAGCCGGTCCCACGCACGCACTCCCCCTCATCCGCCCCCTGCGGGGGCACCTTCCCCCCATTGGGGGGAAGGCAGGCATCCGGTTTATTTTACCTTTAGAAAGGATATGGCAATACTATGACACAGATCGACATTATCTCCGGCTTCCTGGGAGCCGGCAAGACCACCCTCATCAAGAAGCTGCTGGACGAGGCCTTCCACGGCCAGAAGATCGTCCTCATTGAAAACGAGTTCGGCGAGATCGGCATTGACGGCGGCTTCCTCAAGGACGCCGGCGTGGAGATCACCGAGATGAACTCCGGCTGCATCTGCTGCTCCCTGGTGGGCGACTTCGGCGCCGCGCTGAAGCAGGTGCTGGACGACTACGCCCCCGACCGCATCGTCATCGAGCCCTCCGGCGTGGGGAAGCTGTCCGACGTCATCGCCGCCGTGGAGCGGGTGCAGAAGGAGGCCCCCGCCCTCCGGCTCCACAGCTTTGTCACCGTGGTGGACGCCACCAAGGCCAAGATCTATATGAAGAATTTCGGTGAGTTCTTCAACGATCAGGTGGAGCACGCCTCCGCCATCCTCCTCTCCCGCACCCAGAACATGGACCAGGCCAAGCTGAATGTGGCCGCCGGCCTGCTGCGGAACAAGAACCCCAAGGCGGCCATCCTCACCACCCCCTGGGAGCAGCTCACCGGCGACCAGATCGTGTCCGCCATGGAGGGCGGCCGCTCCCTGGCGGAGGAGCTGATGGAGGAGATCGGCCACAGCCACGGCGGGGATGAGGAGCACCACCATCACCACCACGAGCACGGCGAGAGCTGCTCCTGCGGCCATGACCACCACGACCATGACCACCACGACCATGAGCACCACGATGAGCACGAGCACTGCCACGACGAGGCGGCCTGTGACGTCTGCCTGGGTCACGAGCATCACCACGACCACGATGAGGCGGCCTGCGACGCCTGCTGCGGCCACCATCACCACGGACATGACGCCGACGAGGTGTTCACCTCCTGGGGCCGCGAGACCCCCCGCAAGTACAGCCGGGAGGACCTTCAGGACGCCCTCTCCGCCCTGGCCATGAGCGAGGACTACGGCTATATCCTCCGGGCCAAGGGCATGGTCCCCTGCGACGACGGGCAGACCTGGCTCCACTTCGACCTGGTCCCCGAGGAGTTCCAGATCCGGGAGGGGGCCGCCGACTACACCGGCCGCCTGTGCGTCATCGGCTCCGGGCTGGATGAGGCCGGGCTGGAAAAGCTGTTCCAGCTGGTGTAAGGGGGCCGCCGACATGAGTGATTCCCGGATTCCCCTGTACCTTATCACCGGCTTTCTGGACAGCGGCAAAACCACCCTGCTCACCGACACCCTGGCCATGGACTACTTCAACGACGGCCAGCGCACGGTGCTCCTCCGGTGCGAGGACGGCGAGGAGGAGTACGACCAGGCGGAGCTGTCCAAGCGCAACTGCCGGGTGGTCCCGGTGGAGGACCAGTCCCAGATCTGCACCGCCTTCCTGGAGGAGGTGGACCGCCGCTATCAGCCCGAGCGCGTCCTGCTGGAGTACAACGGGATGTGGCCCATCCAGCTGCTGCGGGACCTGAAGCTGCCCCGGACCTGGGGCCTCTATCAGGCCATCGATGTCATCGACGGCACCACCTTTGAGATGTACCGCACCAATATGCAGTCCATGATCGTGGACATGGTGACCGAGGCGGACATGGTGCTGTTCAACCGCTGCACCCCGGAGATGCCCCTCTCCGGCTGGAAGCGGTCCATCCGGGCGGTCAACCGGATGTGCGAGATCGTCTTTGAGGACGAGATGGGCGAGGAGCTGGAGGTGGAGGACATCCTCCCCTACTCCCTGGAGGAGCCCCACATTGACCTGGAGGATGATGACTACGGCATCTGGTACCTGGACATCCAGGACCACCCGGAGCGGTATGTGGACAAGACCATCACCTTCAAGGCCCAGGCCATGACCAGCATGAAGCTGCCCCGGGGCACCTTTATCCCCGGGCGCAACGCCATGACCTGCTGTGAGGAGGACATCCGCTTTTTCGGCTTCCTGTGCAAATACGACCGGGCCCGGACCCTGAAAAAGGGCCAGTGGGTCACGGTCCACGCCGTCATTCGATGGGAACAGGCCGACGTCTATGAGGGGGAGGGCGTGGTCCTCTACGCCGGCCGGGTGGAGCAGGCCGGTCCCCCGGAGGATCCCCTGGTGTACTTCCGCTGAAGCCACGAGTCTTTCCAAGATCCCCGGACGCGGGCTGCTGTATCTGACGGCGGCCCGCGTTTTCTGTATTCTGCCCTTTATTTCCCTATCCATCCGGTCTGTTTTGTGATTTTTCCTGAAATGTGTTTTTTTACTACCATTCCGGCGCAAACTATGCTATGATGTATCTGTAAAACGTTGTCCAAGCCTACTTACAGAAAAGAGGTTTTTGATATGTACTGCATCCGAAAGGTCACAGACGACCTTCTCTGGATCGGCGGCAATGACCGCCAGAGCCCGCTCTTCGAGAGCGCCCACCCTGTCCCCCGGGGGATGTCTTACAACGCCTACCTCCTGCTGGATGAAAAGACCGTCCTGTTCGACACGGTGGACCGCGCCGTCCAGACCCAGTTCTTTGAGAATCTGGAGCACGCCCTGGGCGGACGCCGCCTGGACTATGTGTTCGTCCACCACATGGAGCCCGACCACGCCGCCACCCTGGGGGATCTGATGATCCGCCACCCGGAGGCCACCATCGTCTGCAACGGCAAGTCCCTGAACATGATCCGCCAGTTCCACTGCACCGATCCCAAGGGGGCCATGCTGGTCAACGAGGGGGACTCCATCTCCACCGGCTGCCACAGCTTCACCTTCTACAACGCCCCCATGGTCCACTGGCCGGAGGTGATGGTGAGCTATGACGCCGCGGACGGGATCCTGTTCTCCGCCGACGCCTTCGGCACCTTCGGCGCCCTCAACGGCGTCCTGTTCGCCGACGAGGTGGACTTTGACCGGGACTGGCTGGACGAGGCCCGGCGCTATTACACCAATATTGTGGGCAAGTACGGCCCCCAGGTCCAGGCCCTTCTGAAAAAGGCCGCCGGACTGGACGTGCGGATGATCTGTCCCCTCCACGGCCCGGTGTGGCGGAAGGATCTGGGCTATATTCTGGACAAGTACGCCAAGTGGGCCGCCTATGAGCCCGAGGTCCGGGGCGTGCTCATCGCCTTCGCCTCGGTCTACGGCGGGACGGAGACCGCCGCCAATATCCTGGCCTGCCGCTTGGCGGAGCTGGGCATCCCCGTGGATCTGTACGACGTGTCTGTCACCCACTACTCCTATGTGCTGTCCGAGGCCTTCAAGTACAGCCATCTCGTCTTTGCCTCCACCACCTACAACAACGGCATCTTCGTCTCCATGGACAATTTCCTCCGGGATCTGGCCCACCACGCCCTCCAGGGCCGCAAGGTGGCCCTCATTCAGAACGGCTCCTGGGCCCCCGCCAGCGGCAAGCTGATGGCGGAGATCCTGGGCGGCATGAAGGACATGGAGCTGCTGGAGGCCCCGGTCACCCTGAAGTCCACCCTGGCCCCCGGACAGGACCAGGAGCTGGAGGCCCTGGCCCGGACCCTGGCCGCCTCCGTCCGCGGCGAGGAGCCCGCCCCGGAGGCGGAGCCCGAGACAGCGGACAAGCCCCGTGGCTTCGTGTGCAAGATCTGCGGCTTTGTCTATGAGTCGGACACCCTCCCGGAGGACTTCACCTGTCCCATCTGCCGCCGTCCCGCCAGCGATTTCGAGCCGCTGGCCTGAGCCATGCCTTCCCCTGCCGGAGGGCTCCGGCACAAATTCAAATCGAAAGCAGGTCGTTTTTATGAAAAAGTTTGTCTGTGATCTCTGCGGCTATATCTATGACGAGGCCGCCGGCGCCCCCGACGAGGGCGTCGCCCCCGGCACCCTGTGGGCCGATGTGCCCGACAGCTTTGTCTGCCCCCTGTGCGGCGCGGACAAGAGCCAGTTCTCCGAGGCCTGAGCCTCTCCCCTCACGCCGCAATGCCCCAGACGCTCCATCCGGAGCGCCTGGGGCATTTTTCTCGCCTCCGGCAGCGGGCGGCTTTCCGCCGGCCGCCGCGCGCCGCCGGGCCTTACAGCGCCGGGGCCTTGCCGCGGCCCGGTACAGCGGTCAGGTTCCGGGTATGGCGGATCTCCTCCCAAACGGTGGTCTTTTGGAACATACAGTGGATGGTGATGGGGACCCAGCTGAGCAGAAACAGCCAATAGCAGGCCAGGGCCGCCCCCAGCCGCCGGTCCCACTTTCCCTCCACCGTCAGCACAAGGGCCGCCAGGAGCGTGGCCCCCAGGGCGGCAATGGCCAAACTGCCTGCCGCGCCCGCCGCGCACAGCAGGGGCGAAAAGCCCTCCGGCCCCATCTGCCCCGCCGCCAGAGCGGAGACCGCCAGATTGATCAGCGCCGCCGCCTGATAGGCCGGGATCAGCAGGGTGGCGCCCACATCCCAGGCCGCGCCGGAGGGCCGCGCCGCCAGCCCCCGGCCTACCGCGGGCAGATAGCGCCCAGCCACCTGGAGGGTCCCGCTGGTCCAGCGCCTGCGCTGCTTCACCGACTCCCGGAAGGTCAGCGGCTGCTCGTCATAGGTGACCGCCTTTGGGACCCAAAAGACCTGTACCTCCTCCAGGGCGCACTGGACCGACAGCTCCAGATCCTCGCTGATGGTCTCCGTCCGCCAGCCGCCCATCCGGTCCAGCACCGAGGCGGCCACCATAAAGCCGGTGCCGTTGACCATGGCGGGCAGGCCCAGCCCGGCCCGGCCCCCGTTGTGGAGGCGGTCCATCATCCAGTAATAGATGGAATAGCAGCCGGACACCACGCTGTCATAGGGGTTCTTGCTGTCCCGAAAGCCCTGGGCGGCCCGTGCGCCCGCCCGGTAGGCGTTGTTCATCTCCCGCAGGAACTGGGGGTCCGCCAGGTTGTCCGCGTCAAAGACGCAGACCGCGTCATAGCCCCGGCGGGACAGCCGCTCCCACGCGAAGCGCAGCACCTCACCCTTGCTCTTCACCGGAACGGTACACTCCAGCACATGGGCCCCAAAGCGCCGGGCCGCCAGCGCGGTATGGTCCGTGCACTGATTGGGGATCACCCATATATCATAGAGCTCCGGGGGATAGTCCTGCATCAGAAGGGTATTGATCAGGCTGCCCACCACCAGCTCCTCATTCCGCGCCGGGACCAGCACGGCAAAGCGGGTGGAGGCCGGATGTCTGCCGTACTCCATGGGCCGCCGCCAGGACATCAATCCCACCAGCAGGTAATAGCTCCCCCAAAGGGTGATCCCGGCGCCCAGCAGCGCCGCGGCCGCGGTCAGCAAACTCATACAGACTCCTCCTCTGTCCGGTTTTGACCGGATTCTACCAGAGGAATCTTAAGAAATCCCTGGGGACTTTCTTAAGTTTTGACTAAAAGTGTGTGAAATCCCGCCCCAGGCTTGACCGGCCGCAAAATTTACAATTTGTTTATTTGACGAGTTTTCTTTATTTTGCTATAATAATTTATATATTTTACCTGGTTTTTCAAGATTCCCCGGCCTGCCCCCGTCCAATTCTCAACATTTTCCTGTTTCTCAGGGGCACGCCGCAAGAAGGAGGTGCCCCTTTGCTTCGTTTTGAACACGTTTCCCTCTCCTATGGCAGCCAGCAGATCCTGGACGACCTCTCCTTTGAGATCCAGGAGGGCCAGATGGCGGTGCTCATCGGCCCGTCCGGCTGCGGAAAGACCACCACGCTGAAGATGATCAACCGCCTCATCGAGCCCACCGCGGGCAGGATCTATCTGGATGGACAGGACATCACCACCAAGGACAAGGTGGAGCTGCGCCGCCACATCGGCTATGTGATCCAGCAGATCGGCCTGTTCCCCAACATGACGGTGGCCCAGAACATCAGCGTGGTCCCCACCCTGCTCAAGTACAGCCGGGAGGAGTGCGACCGCATCGTGCGGGAGCTGCTGGATATGGTCAACCTGCCCTATGAGCAGTACGCCCATAAATACCCCTCGGAGATGTCCGGCGGACAGCAGCAGCGCATCGGCATCCTGCGTGCCCTGGCCGCCTCCCCTCCCATCGTCCTGATGGATGAGCCCTTCTCCGCCCTGGACCCCATGACCCGCCGCACCCTCCAGCAGGAGGTGCGCGCCCTCCAGCAGAAGCTGAATAAAACCTTCGTCTTTGTCACCCACGACATGGCGGAGGCCCTGGACCTGGCGGACGTCATCATCTTCATGGACCACGGCAGGATCGTCCAGATGGCCCCCCCGGAGGAGATGCTCGCCCACCCCGCCAGCGGCCAGATCCAGGACTTTTTGGGCAAATTCATCGACCTTCAGTCCCACAAGGAGCTCACCGCCGCCGACTTCATGCGCACCGGCGTCTACACCGTCTCCGCCCGGAAGGGGATCAACGAGTGCATCAGCAAGATGCAGCGCCATAACGTGGACACCCTGATCGTGGTGGACGACCAAGCCCGGTATCAGGGGACCGTCTCCATCGCGGACATCCGCCTCACCGGCCATGTGGTCCAGACCATCGAGCCGCTGATCCGCTGCAACACCCCCACCGTCCACGCGGAGGACAACGCCAAGGACTGCTTCGACCAGCTGATCTCCAGCGGCGCGCCCTATCTGGTGGTGCTGGACGGCCAGGGCCAGGTGGCGGGCATCATCACCAAGACCAGCATGGCCTCCGCCATGGCGGAACAGCTTTGGGGGTGAGGACGCATGAGCATCCATGATCTCCCCGTCAAGCTGGCGGAGCACCTGTTCTTCACCCTGGCCTCGGTGGCCATCGGCTTCGCGCTGGGCGTGGTGCTGGGCGTCCTGCTGTCCCGGCGGCCCAAGCTGTCCGGCGTGGTGCTGCCCATCCTGTCCATTTTCAATACCATCCCCGGCATCGTGTTCATCGGCCTGCTGTTCCTGGCCTGGGGCACCCATGTGGCCACCGTGCTGGCCGCCCTGGGGATCTACGCCACCTTCCCGGTGCTGAAAAACACCTATGCCGGCCTGGTATCCGTGGACCCGCAGTACCTGGAGGCCGCCCGGGGCTGCGGCATGAGCCCCTGGCAGAGCCTGCTCCAGGTGGAGCTGCCCCTGGCCCTGCCCACCATCATCGGCGGGCTCCGTATGTCCACCGTCTACACCGTCAGCTGGGCGGTGCTGGCCTCCATGATCGGCCTGGGCGGACTGGGCGACTTCATCTATGCCGGTCTGAGCTCCAATGACAACGCCCTGATCCTGCTGGGGGCCATCCCCGCGGCCCTGCTGGCCTTTGCCCTGGGCACCCTGGTGGATCTGCTCCAGCACCGGACAGTGCCCAAGGGGCTGCGGAAGGGAGGTCCCGCCGCATGACGCTCTCTATGATCCTGACCCACCTGGCCCTTGTGGTAGCCGCCCTGGTCTTTGCCATTCTGGCCGGCGTACCCCTGGGCATCCTGTGCTACTTCTACCCCTCCGCCCGGCGGGTGGTGCTCCGGGTGGTGGATCTGATCCAGACCACCCCCGCCCTGGCCCTTCTGGGCATCATTATGGTGTTCATGGGGGCGGGCAAGCCCACCGTCATCGTGGGCCTGGCCCTCTACTCCCTGCTGCCCATCGTGCGGAACACCCACCTGGGCCTGAGCCAGGTGCCGGAGTACCTCATCGAGGCCGGCCGGGGCATGGGCATGACCCGGATGTACCGCCTGCTCCATGTGGAGCTCCCCCTGGCCGCCCCCATCATCTTCACCGGCATCCGCATCGCCACGGTCAACGCCATCGGCACCGCGGTCTTTGCCTCCTTCGTGGGGGGCGGCGGACTGGGCAGCTTCATCACCACCGGCATCCGCCAGGACGATATGGAGGCCATCCTGCTGGGCACCGGCGTGCTGATGGCCATGGCTCTGGTCCTGGACCTGCTGATGGGGCTGGCGGAGCGCTATCTGAACAGCCGCACCGGCCAGCGCTCCCGGACCAGCCGCCTCATCGCCCGGGCCGCCTCCGCCGCTGCCTGCGCTGCCGCGGCCGCCCTGTGTGTGGTGGCCTTCTTCCCCCAGCGCACCGACGGTCTGGTCCTCTACCAGGGCGAATTTTCCGAGGTCCAGCTGGTCAACAGCATGATCCAGCAGCTGGTGGAGGAGCGCCACGGCATCCCCGTCACCATCAAGGACCAGATGACCGCCAAGAACAACTTCGCGGAGCTGTCCGGATCGGGACACTCCTGCGACCTGATGTACACCTGGGACGGGACCCTGCTGACCACCATCATGGGCCTGGACACCTCCGACGTTCCCGACGGACAGACCCTCTATGAATTTGTGGACCAGCGGATGCGCGGCGAGTACGGGCTGGAGCTGATGGGAAAGATCGGCGTGAACAACACCTACTCCATCGGCGTCACCCAGCAGGTGATGAACGCCTATCACCCCGAGACCATCAGCGACCTGATCCCCATTGCCGGCCAGCTTCGCTTCGGCGCGGAGCAGGACTTCTTCACCGACGCCGGCAGCATGAAGTTCGGACCGTTTTCCAAGTTCTACGGCCTGAACTTCCAGGATGTGCTCCATGTGGACATTATGATGAAGTACACCATGGTGGAGCAGGGGGCCTATGACGTGATGGTGGTCTACGCCACCGACGGCCTGAACAAGCGGGCCAACCTGACCATTCTGGAGGACGACCTCCACTTCTTCCCCGACTACTACGGCACCATCCTGGTGCGCAGCGACCTGTTCGACCGCTTCGCCGAGGAGGCCCCCGGCCTCAGGGAGACCCTTCAGCTGCTCAACGGCCAGTTCACCGACGAGAAAATGAGCGAGCTGACCTACCGCGTCGATGTGAAGGGCGAGGCGGTGGACGCCGTGGCCAGAGATTTCCTGATCTCCGCCGGGCTGCTTCCGGCCTGATATGTCCCAAGCGCAAAGAGGCCCTTGGAGCTGGCGCAGCCAGCTCCAAGGGCCTCTTTTCCCTCATAAAATATTCACCAGAGAGGGCTGCTCCATCTCAGACAGCAGCTCCAGCTGACAGATCAGCTCCGCGTTGGCGGCGGTGTACTGGTCAGGCTCCTCCAGGACCAGGTACTGCTCTACTGCCCGGAAGCCCCGGAGGATCTGGTCGGTGTCCGAGTGGCGCATCATCACATGGAGATAGGCGTCATGGGCCTGCCAGAGGCCGAAACTCTCCCGGCTGAGCCGGGCCGCCCCCTCCCAGTCCCCCCGGGCGGCCAGCTCCTGGGCCTGCTCCAGCTGCCCGGCCATCCGCCCGGTGAGCCGGTCCGCGTACCACGCGTTCCACAGGGAGCCTCCCAGCAGGACCAGCAGCAGCGCCGCCGCGCTCAACAGCCGCTTCACGCGCCCCGCCTCCCCTCCCGCTCCCTGGGGGCCAGATAGATCTGTCCCTGCTCGTCCACTGTCATTAAAAAGACCTCCTCCCGGCGCTTCACCCCGCGCTGCTCCAGCTGCTTGTCCAGCCAGCGCCCGTCATACCCCCTGGCCCGGAGATTCCGCTCCAGCAGGCGCCCGTCGCTGATGAGCACCAGCGGCAGCCCGGACTCCTGGGCCTCCAGCCCCAGCTGCTTCATGGTAGGGGGCTTCTCCGCCGCCCGGGGCAGGACGGAGAGCTGCCCGCTGGTCTCCAGAATGGCGTACTCCACCTTTTGCGGGTCCGTATAGCCCTGGCTGCGCAGCTCCTCCAGCAGCTCGTCCACCGTCAGCCGGTTGCGCCGCATCTCCCTCTGGTCGATCTCCCCCCTCCGGATGACCACGCTGGGCCGCCCGCACAGCAGCGCCCGGAAGCGGATGCTCTTCATGGTCAGCACCGACAGGATCATGGTCATGGCCAGCAGGGCCAGGATTGGGATCACTCCGGTGAGCAGCGGGATGCCGAAATCCTGCATGGGCACCGCCGCCAGGTCCGCGATGATGAGGGAGAGCACCAGCTCCGAGGGCTCCAGCTCCCCCACCTGGCGCTTGCCCATCAGCCGGATCCCGGCAATGATGAGGATGTATAGGATGATGGTGCGGATCAGTCCGGTAAACACAGTCTCTCGCTCCTCCCGTTGACAGTCTGCGTCCCAGGCGCCGTGGGCGGGGCCGCTCCCCCACAGTCTGCCCGTTTTTTCCCTGTCCTATCCCAGCCCGCCGGAAAAGTCTCTTTGGGCGATTTCCTGCAATATGCCCAAAAGTCCGGGGAAAACTTTTTGGAAAAAGGGGGGTTCCTCCTCTTGAAATAACCCGGAATTTTCGATACAATATCTTGAAACACTTTGAACATGGATATGGCTTAGTGAACTGGAACAGAAGGGCGTGTGAGTGAATTGATGAAAGCGACTTTGATCCTGGCCAACGGAAGCGTTTTTTCCGGGACCAGCATCGGCGGCACCTCCGACCGGATCTGCGAGATGGTGTTCAACACCTCTATGACCGGCTATCAGGAGATCCTGACCGACCCCTCCTATGCCGGACAGGGCGTGGTGATGTCCTATCCCCTCATCGGCAATTACGGCGTCAACCACGAGGATAACGAGTCCAGCCGTCCCTGGGTGGAGGCCTTCGTGGTCCGTCATCTGTCCCCCCGGGGCAGCAATTTCCGCTGTGAGGGCGATCTGAACACCTATCTGAAGGAACACGATATTACCGGCATCCAGGGCGTGGACACCCGGGCACTGACGAAAATACTCCGCAGTCAGGGGAGCATGAACGGTATGCTCACCTGTGCGGAGCATTTTAATGTCGCCGAGGTCATGGAGCGGCTGCGCTCCTATGAGGTAAAGGACACCATCCGCAGGGTGACCCGGACCGAGCCCGAGGTCTTCGAGGCCTATGGCGAGGAGATGTATCGGGTGGCCATGATGGACTACGGCGTCAAGCAGAACATCATCGAGTGCCTGCGCCGCCGCGGCTGTAAAGTGGTCGCCCTGCCCGCCTATACCCCCGCCAGCGAGGTGCTCTCCGGCGGCTTTGACGGCGTGATGCTCTCCAACGGCCCTGGCGACCCGGTGGAGAACACCGAGATCATCGCCGAGCTGCGCAAGCTCTATGACAGCACCATCCCCATCTTCGGCGTGTGCATGGGCCACCAGCTGCTGGCCCTGGCCACCGGAGCCAAGACCGGCCGGCTGGCGTACGGCCACCGGGGCGGCAACCACCCCGTCCGGGACCTGGAGAAGAACCGTGTGTTCATCACCAGCCAGAACCACGGCTATATGGTCCTCTCCGACACGGTGGACCCCGCCGTGGCCGAGGTATCCCATGTCAACGTCAACGACGGCACCTGTGAGGGACTGAGGTACAAGCGCCCCAACTGCTTTACCACCCAGTTCCACCCCGAGGCCAACGCCGGCCCCAAGGATACGGAATACCTCTTCAACCGCTTCATTGATTCCATGGGAGGTGCCAAGTAATGCCGAAGTATACCGATATTAAGAAGGTCCTGGTGCTGGGCTCCGGCCCCATCGTCATCGGCCAGGCCGCCGAATTTGACTATGCCGGCACCCAGGCCTGCCGCGCGCTGAAGGAGGAGGGCCTGGAGGTTGTCCTGATCAACTCCAACCCCGCCACCATCATGACGGATAAGGACATTGCCGACCACGTCTATATCGAGCCCATGAACCTGCCCTCCATCACCCAGGTCATCGAAAAGGAGCGCCCCGACGCCCTCCTGCCCAACATGGGCGGCCAGACCGGCCTGAACCTGGCCATGGCGCTGTATGAGAACGGCACCCTGGAGAAGTACGGCGTGCGCCTGCTGGGCACCAGCCCCGCCTCCATCCACAAGGCGGAGGACCGCCAGGGCTTCAAGGACTGCATGGAGTCCATCGGCCAGCCCTGCGTCACCTCCAAGGTGGTCAACACCGTAGAGGACGCTGTCTCCTTCACCAATGAGATCGGCTATCCCGTGATCGTCCGTCCCGCCTACACCCTGGGCGGCTCCGGAGGCGGCATCGCCTATGACGAGATCTCCCTGCGGGAGATCTCTGACCGCGGCCTGAACCTGTCCCGGGTCCACGAGGTGCTCATCGAGCGGTGCATCGCCGGCTGGAAGGAGATCGAGTTCGAGGTCATGCGGGACTCCGCCGGCAACGTCATCACCATCTGCTCCATGGAGAACATCGACCCTGTGGGTGTCCACACCGGCGACTCCATCGTGGTGGCTCCTACCCAGACCTTGGCCAACCGGGAGTTCCAGATGCTCCGCTCCGCCGCCCTGGACATCATCTCCGCCCTGGAGATCGAGGGCGGCTGCAACGTGCAGTTTGCCCTGAACCCCGACAGCTATGAGTACGCGGTCATCGAGGTCAACCCCCGTGTGTCCCGCTCCTCCGCCCTGGCCTCCAAGGCCACCGGCTACCCCATCGCCAAGGTGGCCGCCAAGGTGGCCCTGGGCTATACCCTGGACGAGATCCCCAACGCGGTAACCGGCAAGACCACCGCCTGCTTCGAGCCCACCATCGACTACTGCGTGCTGAAGATCCCCCGCCTGCCCTTCGACAAGTTCACTACCGCCAGCCGCACCCTGGGCACCCAGATGAAGGCCACCGGCGAGGTCATGGCCATCGCCAACTCCTTCGAGGGCGCGCTGATGAAGGCCATCCGCTCCCTGGAGCTGAACGTCCGGGCGCTGAAGCTGGACAAGCTGGAGGACCTGTACACCGACGAGATCGAGGACCTGCTGGTCCAGGTCACCGACGAGCGGCTCTTCGTGGTGGCCGAGGCCCTGCGCCGCGGCTTCTCCCCCCAGAAGATCAACCACATCACCAAGATGGACATCTGGTTCCTGGACGGCTTCCAGCGGATCATCGACATGGAGAACGAGCTGAAGGCCTGTAAGGGCGAGCCCGATATGGACACCCTGAAGCGCGCCAAGGAGATGTGCTTCGCCGACAGCTACATCGGCGCCCTGTGCGGCATGACTCAGGCCCAGGTGAAGGCCCTGCGGGAGCGGTACGGCATCATCCCCTCCTTCAAGATGGTGGACACCTGCGCCGCCGAGTTCGACGCCGAGACCCCCTACTACTATTCCACCTATGACGGAGAAAACGAGGCGGTGGACAACGGCTCCGGCAAGAAGAAGGTGCTGGTGCTGGGCTCCGGCCCCATCCGCATCGGCCAGGGCATCGAGTTCGACTACTGCTCCGTCCACTCCGTGTGGGCCTTCCGCCGCATGGGCTATGAGACCATCATCATCAACAACAACCCTGAGACCGTCTCCACCGACTTCGATGTGGCAGATAAACTGTACTTCGAGCCGCTGACCGCCGAGGACGTGCAGAACATCGTGGAGCTGGAGAAGCCCTGGGGCGCTGTGGTCCAGTTCGGCGGACAGACCGCCATCAAGCTGGCCAAGGCGCTGACCGAGATGGGCGTACGGATCCTGGGCACCTCCGCCGACGGCGTGGACGCCGCCGAGGACCGGGAGCGCTTTGACGAGATCCTGGAAAAGTGCGCCATCCCCCGCGCCAAAGGCCGCACCGTCTATACCACCCAGGAGGCCCTTCAGGCGGCCAACGAGCTGGGCTACCCCGTTCTGGTCCGTCCTTCCTACGTCCTGGGCGGCCAGGGCATGGAGATCGCCTACTCCGACCGGAACATTGAGGAGTTCATGCGGATCATCAACCTGACCGTTCAGGAGCACCCCATCCTCATCGACAAATACCTCATGGGCCGGGAGCTGGAGGTGGACGGCGTGTTTGACGGGGAGGACATCCTCATCCCCGGCATCATGGAGCACGTGGAGCGGGCCGGCGTCCACTCCGGAGACTCCATCGCGGTCTATCCCCCCATCAACCTGGAGGAGAAGCACCGTGAGCTGATCCTGAAGCACACCAAGAACATGGCCAAGCACCTGAACGTCATTGGCCTGATCAACGCCCAGTATATCCTCTACAACGACGACATCTATGTCATTGAGGTCAACCCCCGCTCCTCCCGCACCATCCCCTATATCTCCAAGGTGACCGGCGTGCCCATCATCGACCTGGCCACCAAGGTCATGCTGGGCGAAAAGCTGAAGGATCTGGGCTATGGCACCGGCCTGTACCGTGAGGCCAGCTATTTCGCCGTCAAGGCTCCCGTGTTCTCCTTCGAGAAGCTCACCGACGTGGACACCGGCCTGGGCCCCGAGATGAAGTCCACCGGCGAGGTGCTGGGTCTGGCCGAGACCTATCCCCAGGCCTTGCTGAAGGCCTTCAAGGGCGCCGGTCTGAAGGTACCCAAGCGGGGCAGCCGGATCATCGTCACCGTGAAGGACGAGGACAAGGCCGAAATGGTCGGCATCGCCCGGGGCTTTGAGGAGATGGGTGTGGAGATCTACGCCACCTCCGGAACCTGCGATACCCTCACGGAGGCCGGTATCCAGTGCAAGCGGGTCAACCGCGTCTCCCAGGCCCACCCCAACATCCTGGATATGATCCAGAGCGGCACCGTGGACCTGATCATCAACACCCCCACCAAGGGGCGAAAGCAGGACAGCGACGGCTTCAAGATCCGCCGCTCTGCCGTGGAGCATTCCGTGGCCTGCGTCACCGCCATTGACACCGCCCGGGCCGTCCTCACCGTCCGGGAGCAGAGCCGCAGCGAGGACCTGACCCCCATCGACATCACCAGGATCTGATCCGTTTCTCCCTGGGCCCCAGCGGGCCCAGGGAGTGCTTTTATCCGCCTCTCCCCTCTTCTACGGAACCTTTCTGCCGTCAAAACGTCTGACTAGATAGAATACAACCTGGAGGTGTATCCTTATCAAGCAGCTTTTGAAGCAGTACGCCGGCGGGCTGATCCTGTTGGCCCTGCTGACCGCCCTGATCGGCACCTGTCTGTGGTCCTCCCGTCCGGTCCGTCTGAATGCCGCAGAGTTGACACCAGCTGAGACGCTGGATAGCCTCCCCGGCCTGGAACTGTACCTGGACACACATCGCGGCCATACCCTCTCCATGACCGTCATGAACCGCAGCGGCCTTTCGGTGGAATCCGGCGGCTCGGTGGATCAGGATGCCACGCTCTATCTGGACCCCGGGCTGGACGTCTTACTGAATGGGGCCTGGTACAATGTGCCCTATGAGCCGTATGCCTCCGCCGGGGTAGGCCTGGAGCTGGACCCGGTCGAGGAGATCGAGGGACAGGTCCGCCTCTCCCAATTCAGGAGACTTCCGGACGGCCTGGTATGCTCCCAATAAAGCAGACAGGAAAATAACATTGGGAGTGAATACAGGATGGGCAAACGAAAAGAAGTTGCTTTTGAGGAAAAAGTCTCACTGGTGGAGGAATATCTTGCGGGACGGCTGCG
>ERZ827194.186-NODE-186-length-63531-cov-5.41557_pt1 | contig 63531 bp, 53 predicted proteins | sample MGYA00519777_ERZ827194 | MGnify/ENA primary metagenome ERZ827194 (study PRJEB31778, sample SAMEA3449277) | human gut metagenome | biome: human gut; feature: human-associated habitat; material: faeces | place: United Kingdom | collected 2010/2012 ...
ACTCAAATCCGCATCCTACGTGATTAGTACAGTTATTTACGAAACGATGTACTAGTTATATAACATATAAGTTTACAGGGGCTGTGACAAAATAGCGGGAAACAAGCTGTTTTGCATGGCCCTTTTTGGCAGAAAGTTGGAAAAAAGATATGAGGGAAAAATGGTTTCGGGAACATATCTGGTGGATGAGTTTTATCCTCAGCCTGATGGTGGTATGGGTCCATTCTGAAAATACAGAGCTGTTTTTAGGGGAATTAGGAAGGGAAACAATGGTTTACAGCCTGGAGAACTTTTTTGCCCAGACTTTGGGGCAGATCGCAGTTCCTGGCTTTTTTATGATCTCCGCTTATCTTTTTTATAGAAATTTTCAGTTTTCAAAAACAGTTTCCAAATGGAAGAGCCGGTGCAAAAGCCTTCTTCTTCCGTATGTTTTGTGGAATATTCTTTATTATCTGGGCTACGTTGTAGTCACAAGGCTTTCTTTTGTGGAAAATATCATTGGAAAAGAGCCGGTTGCCTTTAATCTGAAAGAACTGCTTTTGGCAGCAGTTTATTATAAATATAATCCGGTTTTCTGGTATTTGTTCCAACTGCTGCTTTTAGTGCTTCTGGCTCCTTTTCTGTATATGATCATCCGCAGAAAAAGGTCTGGCCTGGCCTGGCTGCTTTTGCTTATATTTGCTTTGTGGAAAAATGTAAGTATTCCTCTTTTAAATCTGGATGCTTTGTTCTATTATAGCGCATCCGGGTATGCAGTTTTATTTAAAGAAAAAGTGGAAGGAGAAAATACGCCTTTCCAGAAAAAAATATGGTCTGCTGTCCTTATTTTTAGCTGGCTTATACTGTGGCTTCTTGGAAGATCTGGGGCATTTTTGCATTATACACCGGTCCATACTGTGCTGATACGTTTTCTGGGAGTGCTTGTTTTATACAGCATTTTAAAAGAAATACCATTTAAACCGGCTGGTTCTACAGTAAAAAACAGCTTTTTTCTCTATGCCATCCATTTTCCCTGGGTCCGCTTTTTTAATAAAACCGGAGCAGTGATCTTGAAAGGAAACCAGGTGGCGGCAGCAGTATTTTTTCTTATCATGCCGTTTCTTATTTTGCTGGTAAGCAGTGTGGCAGGATATTTGTTAAAGCATACAGTCCCCCAATTATATGATATTTTGTCCGGTGGAAGGGGACAGTAACGCGGATAAATGCAGGCTTGCAGGCGGGCTTTTTCACAGTCTGCTTGCAAACTTGTTGCGGATATGCTATTGTAAAACTAACTCCCGCAGGTATTCACACTGCAAAAATATTATAAATTCCCGTTCAGGGGCGTTCGCCCGCATTTACCAGGAGGATATGGCAAAAGAAAACGAAAAGAAGGTTGACAATTTTTAATAACTGTACTATGATTATGGTACATGGCAGAACGTTTGTTCGCATTATTTTCTCAGGAGGAGAACATGGGCAAAGAAGAAAAGATGAGCGTGAATAGAGATATGAATAAAGATGAGAAGTTAAAAGCATTAGATGCTGCTTTGACTCAGATTGAAAAAGCATATGGTAAGGGCTCCGTTATGAAGTTAGGTGAGTCCGGTGTAAATATGAATATTGAGACAGTTCCTACAGGTTCCATCAGCCTTGATATCGCATTGGGGCTGGGCGGTGTCCCAAAGGGAAGAATTATTGAGATATACGGACCGGAATCCTCAGGTAAGACGACGGTAGCTCTTCATATGGTAGCAGAGGTGCAGAAAAGAGGGGGTATTGCAGGTTTTATCGATGCTGAGCATGCATTAGATCCTGTTTATGCAAAAAATATCGGCGTAGATATTGATGATCTCTATATTTCCCAGCCGGATAACGGTGAGCAGGGTCTGGAGATTACAGAAACTATGGTACGTTCCGGCGCTGTAGATATCGTGATCGTGGACTCTGTAGCAGCTCTGGTACCAAAAGCTGAGATCGACGGCGAGATGGGTGATTCCCATGTAGGTCTTCAGGCACGTCTGATGTCCCAGGCATTAAGAAAACTGACTGCTATTATCAGTAAGTCTAACTGTATTGTTATTTTTATCAACCAGCTGCGTGAAAAAGTAGGAGTTATGTTTGGAAACCCGGAGGTTACTACCGGTGGACGTGCGCTGAAGTTTTATTCTTCTGTCCGTATGGATGTGCGCAGGATCGAAACCTTAAAGCAGGGCGGTGAAGTAGTTGGAAACCGTGTCCGCGTAAAAGTAGTTAAAAACAAGATCGCTCCGCCATTTAGAGAGGCTGAGTTCGATATTATGTTTGGTAAAGGAATCTCCAAAGAAGGCGATATCTTAGATCTTGCTGTAAAGGAAAATATCGTAGAAAAAAGCGGTGCATGGTTTGCATACGGCGGTTCCAAGATTGGTCAGGGACGGGAAAATGCAAAACAGTATCTGTTGACGCATCCGGCAATCTGTGCTGAGATTGAAGCACAGGTACGTGTGAAGTACAATCTGCCAGGTGCTGAGGAGGCAGAGGCTAAGGCCAGAGAAGCAGCTCTGAAAGAGAAAGAAGAGAGCGGCTCCGTTCTTGCAGAAAATGCAGGAGAAGAGCTGACTGTTTCTGAGGCTGAAAAAGAATGACCGTTACAGCAATTGTCCCTGTAGATAAGAGAAAATGCAAAGTCTTCCTTGGAGAGGACTTTGCATTTGTTTTATATAAAAGTGAAGCAGCCCGTTTCCATATAGAAGAAGAAAATGACCTTTCGGAACAGACTTACGAGAAGATAAAAGAAGAGATCCTTTTAAAACGGGCCAGAGATCGCGCCCTGTATCTTCTTCAGTCCCAGGGGCGGACCAAGGCTGAAATGATCCAAAAACTGCAAAAAGATGGTTACCCGGACGATGTGATCAGAGAGGTGATGTCCTTTTTGGAAGAGTATCATTTTGTAGATGACAGTTCTTACACAGAAAATTATATTCATGTAAATAAAAGCAGAAAAAGTCCCCGTCAGATTGTTTTTGAGCTGCAGCAAAAGGGCGTGGATAAGGATACGATCAGCCGGATGCTGGAAGAAGCTCCCATTAATGAAGATGATACAGTCCGGGTTTTAGTAAAGAAAAAAACAGGCGGACAGATCCCAGCGGATTGGAAAGAAAGGCAGAAACTGGCTGCTTTTTTAGGCAGAAAAGGCTTTTCTTTTGATGTTATCCAGCGGGTTTTGAGGGAGAGCACAGATGATTAAAGAAGGCAGCATGTCCTTTTGTTTATGTTGTCGGTACAACGGGGAAATAAGAGGAATATACTTGACACAATTCTGAAAAAAGTATAAAATTAATATGTTGTATTTCGTACAATGAAAACTAAATATAAGGAGGTGCTCCTGTGTTGCAGATCATAATTCCTGCTATAATCGGCGCGGTGATCGCGGCTATTATTGCTGGCTATTTTGCACATTCTGCAGGCCGTTCTTACGAGCGCAAGCAGTATGACAGCAAGGTTGGAAGTGCAGAAGAAAAAGCCAGAGAAATAATAGATGAAGCATTAAAGACTGCAGAAACAAAGAAGCGAGAAGCTCTCCTGGAAGCCAAGGAAGAATCTTTAAAGACAAAAAATGAGTTGGAAAAAGAAACCAAGGAAAGAAGAGCGGAACTTCAGCGTTACGAGAAGCGTGTATTAAGCAAAGAAGAAAACGTTGAAAAAAAGGCAGATGCCCTTGAAAAGAAGGAGGCTGATCTGGTCAGAAGGGAAAATATTCTCGGTGAACGTACCGCAGAAGTAGAGGCCCAGTATGAACAGGGAATACAGGAACTGGAACGAATTTCCGGTCTTACCTCCGAACAGGCAAAAGAATATCTTTTAAAATCTGTTGAAGAAGACGTAAAGCATGATACAGCAAAGCTGATCAAGGAACTTGAAAACAAGGCAAAAGAAGAAGCTGATAAGAAGGCCAGAGATTTAGTTGTCACAGCTATCCAGCGGTGTGCAGCAGATCATGTGGCGGAAACAACAGTATCTGTAGTACAGCTTCCAAATGATGAGATGAAGGGACGCATCATTGGTCGTGAGGGACGTAATATCCGTACTCTTGAGACATTAACTGGTGTGGAACTGATCATTGATGATACTCCAGAAGCGGTAGTTTTATCCGGATTTGATCCGATCCGCAGGGAAGTAGCAAGAATTGCGCTGGAACGTCTGATCGTAGACGGCCGTATCCATCCGGCAAGGATCGAAGAGATGGTAGAGAAAGCGCAAAAAGAAGTGGAGAACAACATGAGAGAAGAAGGCGAATCCGCATGTCTCGAAGTTGGTATTCATGGCATTCATCCGGAACTGGTAAAATTGTTAGGACGGATGAAATTCAGAACAAGTTATGGTCAGAATGCATTAAAGCATTCCATCGAAGTAGCACAGTTATCAGGGCTTTTAGCTTCTGAACTGGGTGTGGATGTACGTCTGGCAAAACGTGCCGGTTTACTCCACGATATTGGTAAATCTGTTGATCATGATATGGAAGGTACACATGTACAGCTGGGTGCAGATCTTTGCAGAAAGTACAAAGAATCAGCAGTTGTTATCAATGCTGTAGAATCCCATCATGGAGATACAGAACCGACCAATCTTATTTCATGCATCGTTCAGGCTGCAGATACTATTTCTGCTGCAAGACCTGGTGCAAGAAGAGAGACACTGGAAACATACACAAACAGATTAAAGCAGCTTGAAGATATTACAAATTCTTTCAAGGGTGTAGATAAGTCTTTTGCTATTCAGGCAGGACGGGAAGTCCGTATTATGGTTATTCCTGAACAGGTCAGCGATGACGATATGGTATTGCTGGCAAGAGATATTTCCAAGCGTATTGAAGACGAACTGGAATATCCGGGACAGATCAAAGTCAATGTGATCCGTGAATCCAGAGTAACGGGCTATGCAAAGTAAAAAATGTATTATAAAAAAGCTTCATCAGCAGATGGAGCTTTTTTTGATACATTGCATAATGAAAGCCAGCTGTTACGTGCCGTTGGCATGCTGCACCTGCGTTTTTAGACCTGCACACTCAAATCCGCATCCTACGTGATCAGTACAGTTATTTACGAAACGATTTACTAGTAAATCGTAAGGAAAACTTTATTGACAGTATGTGGTAAAAAGGGTAGTCTTAGAGCAAAGAAAGACTCTGAGAGAACATTTGTGAGGAAAAGGAGGAATAGGTATATGGCATACAGTAAAAAAAGACTGATCGCAGCTGTGATGGCGGGGGTTCTTGCGGCAATGTGTGCGTTCCCAGGCTATGCAGCCAGCAGAAAGAAGATCACATCGGTTACATTGACGATCAAGGCTGATATTGAACCGAATACAGACTTTGGAATGGAGAATATTGAAATCGACAGCAGCAGCAGCCGATACAGCGTAGATGGATATGATATATTAAATGAGGGATTTACCTGGACAGAAGATATGACACCCCAGATCCGTATCACATTGACTGCAGATGATGATTATTATTTTACTTCCCTGGGAAAGGATAAGATCACATTAAAGGGTGGTGCGGAATATAAATCATCTACCAGACAGAATTCCAGTTCTGAATTACTGTTAGATGTAAACTTGCCTTCCCTGCAGAACAGTTTAAAATCCATGGAAGGAATTACTTTATCAGATAATGGAATTGCCACCTGGCCGGCTATAAGTACAGCAGGAAGCTACGAAGTCCGTGTATACAGGGAAGGAAAGATCGTAGGAACTGCCCTTACTACCGATACAAACTCTGCCAACTGCAGAATACGTATGATGAAGCCAAATGAAAACTATATGGTAAAAGTCCGTGCTGTTAATAAATATGACAATACGGTAAAAGGCGAATGGACCGAATCTAACACCGTTTATATTAGTGGTGACAAAGTAGCAGAATTTAAAGCAGACCCAAATGCATCAAATGTAAATACAGCTTCCGGCACTACTGGTAAATGGAAACAGGAAACAGACAAGAGGTGGTGGTATTGCAGGGCAGACGGAACCTATCCTGCAAACCAGTGGGAAGAATTAGGCGGAAAATGGTATTTCTTTGATGAGAACGGCTATATGAAGACCGGCTGGATCGACTGGAATGGAAAGAGTTACTATTGCTCTGAAAATGGAGATATGCTTACTGATTGCATGACACCTGATAATTATCTGGTAGGCGCAGATGGAGCCTGGATTGCCCAGTAAAACAGACAGACTGTAGATACATTACTGTAAATACAAGCCGCTGCAAAGTGTAAAAAGACATTTTGCAGCGGCTTATTTTGTGCTATTATAGATGCAGCATTTGAGATAGATGTGTTCTCAAACAGAGCTTAGAAGAAAGAGGACAGAAATATGAACAGTTTAAGGGAATGGGAAGAAGCCTTTGAACAGGCTGTTGATGTAAAAAAATCTTATGATCTTGCAAAAAGAATGGAAGGACCCAAGACAAATCCGGTACTGGGATACCGTACAGCCGGCTCCAAAGCAGAGTGGGAAACGGGAGAACTGCTTTTAAAAGAAATGCAGGAAATGGGACTTCAGAATGTACAAAAGGATAAGATCAAGGTAGACAGCTGGGACTTTCATCACGCGGTCCTTCGTTACCGTGATAAAGAAGATAAAGAATATGAATTTCAATTAGGCGCTTATCAGACGGATTTTCATACAGAAGGATTTCAGGAATTTTCCATGGTCTATTTAGGACGGGGCACAGCGGAAAATTATGAAAATATAGATGTAAAAGGTAAGCTTGTGCTGATCGATATTAACCAGAGAGAAGAATGGTGGATCAATTTTCCGGTTTATCAGGCTCATTTAAAGGGAGCGGCAGCACTTATTGCAGTTCAGGATCAGGGGTATGGGGAGATCCATGATACTTCTTTAAATGCCCAGGATATTGCAGGACCGAAAGAGGCAGCTGCTTTCTCCATTTCCCAGGCAGATGCGGCTGTCTTAAAAGCAGATATGGGAAATATAGAAAAAACTGGAAATCATACAGGGGATTTTAAAGAAATCCAGGTATTATTTGATGCCCAGTCTACTGTGGTCCGTGACCGGGAGTCCTATAACATTACCGGCATGATACCAGGAGAAGAGCCGGAGCAGATGATCATGCTGTCCGCTCACTATGACTCTTATTTTACCGGTTTTCAGGATGACAATGCGGCAGTTGCAATGATGCTTGGGATCGCAAGAACTTTTATTGATATGGGATATAAGCCAAGGAAGACGTTAGTGTTCTGTGCTATGGCAGCAGAAGAGTGGGGAGTAGTAGACTCTAAATATGATTGGTCTACCGGTGCCTACGAACAGGTATTTACTGCCCATCCGGAGTGGCAGGGAAAGGGGGTCGCAGACTTTAACTTTGAACTTCCAGCCCATGCCCATGGAAAGAAGGATGCAGTCCGCTGCACCTACGAATACGCTTCCTTTATGAAGAAAGCAACAGAGCATATTCAGCCGTCAAAAGAAGCATACCCGGAAGGCCTGGAAGTCCACTTCCCTATCCAGACCTGGTCTGATGATTTTTCCATTGCCATTGCAGGAATTCCATCCTCTGTAAATGAGTTCAGCGACGGGGAGTTTATGGAGACCCACTATCATTCTCAGTTTGATAATGAAGATTTCTATGACGAGCCGGTTTACCGCTTCCACCATAACCTTTATGGAAAACTGGTGCTGGCATTTGACTATACAGCAGTAGTACCTATGGATTTTGAACGGCTGTTTACTGCAGTGGAAGACAGTGTAGAAAAATCCCTGTGTGAAAAAACACAGGCAGATGAAACGAACCTTTTAGAACGTCTGAATAAGGCCAAAGAGCTGGGACGTCAGTTATACAGTCAGATACAGAAGATCAACGATGATTATAAAAGCCTTCTGGAATCAGGAAAGTATGATGAGGCAAAGAATGTGGCAGCAGGATATGCAGACTTAAACAGCTCCCTTCTTTATATCTTCCGCAAGGAACAGGACTATTTTGTCCGCTTAAACTGGCATGACGATGTACTGTTCCCGCAGCAGGGGGTAGGTGAGAACCTGAAAGCTATTTATAAGGCGCTTGCCTGCTTAAAAGAGGATGATCCGGAAGGTGCCCTGGAAGCAGTTTATGAGATTGATAATAACCGGTATGCCTTCCTGTTTGACAGAGAAGTATTCCGTTATTTTACTGAATATGTATTAAATCAGCCGGCAGACCGGTTAAAATGGGGCTATGGCCGTATTATCCACCATGAAAATCTGTACGATCTGGTAGTAAGTTTAAAGAAAAAGAACAAACTGCAGAAAGCAGGAGAAAGACCGGATCTGGAAGAAGAATACAAGACTCTGCTTCAGGCTGCAAAAGCCCAGGAGCAGTGCTACCGGGATGATATTGATTATATGGCATCTTCTGTGGAGAAGCTTTTAGCTGCCATGGAAGGATGCCTGGAAAAACAGTAAGGAGAACAGATATATAGTATGGAAAGTCAGACGTTATACAGAGTAAAAAAAGAAGATCTGCCAAAACTGGAAAAATTGCTGGTGAAATGCTTTGCCCATGATCCCTTATATTGCAAGCTGATTCCGGAAAAAGAGACAAGGGAGCGTCTGCTTCCTGAACTTTTTAAGTGTGATCTTACAGAATTTATTGAAACCTGTGAGATTTATTCTGACAGCGAGGAAATGAATTCCCTGTTAGTGGTTTCTGATGAGTCAGAGCCTTATAATCCCCTTGCTTTTTATCTTACAGAAGCCTGGGCGGGTTTAAAGACAGATGAATATCTGATCAAAGAGGATCCGAGCCTGAAGACTTTATGGAATTTTATGAAAGGCCGTGATTATTTAAACTCCCGGTGGACCGACCAGCTCCACCAGGAAGAGCGTCTTCATGTGATCTACCTTGCAGTGGATCCGGACATGCAGCATCATGGTCTGGCAGCTATCCTTATGGATGAGGTGATCCGTTATGCCCAGGAGCATCATCTGATGATCTCACTGGAAACCCATAATCCGGATAACGTGCCTATGTACGAACATTTTGGTTTTAAGCTTTTTGGCATTGTCCAGAAGCATTTTGATTTAAAACAGTATTGCCTGATCCGTGAGATCCAATAGAAAAATGAGAAGATTAAGAATGTATTTAGAATTATGATTTATAGTTATACCGGCAATTCCAAACATGTATATTTTGTAATAGGGAAAATGGGCGGGAATAGTTGAAATGAAGCCTCAAATGAGATATGATTGATAGAAATCACAGCTATTGCAAAAGATATAACTAATAGGAATAGTAGATAAAGGGGATAATAATTATGAATTATAATATTGTTGCAATTCCGGGAGATGGTATTGGCCCTGAGATTATAAGAGAGGCCAAAAAGGTATTAGATAAAGTAGGAGAAGTTTACGGACATAAGTTTAATTATACGGATATTTTAATGGGCGGCTGCTCCATTGATGCATATGGTGTTCCGCTGACGGATGAAGCGCTGGAGACAGCCAGAAATTCAGATGCAGTGCTGTTAGGTGCTGTTGGAGGTGATGTAGGCAACTCCAGATGGTATGATATTGCACCAAACCTGAGACCAGAGGCAGGACTTTTAAAGATCCGTAAAGGTTTAGGACTGTTTGCAAACATCCGTCCGGCTTATCTTTTTGAGCAGTTAGCAGATGCGTGTCCATTAAAGAAAGAGATCATTGGAAATGGCTTTGATATGGTCATTATGCGTGAACTGACCGGCGGTGTTTATTTCGGAGCAAGAAGCACTGAGGAAAAAGACGGTGAATTATATGCGGTAGACTCTATGCCATACAGTGAGCATGAGATCCGCCGTATTGCTGTCAAGGGATTTGAGATCGCTATGAAGCGCCGTAAAAAGCTGGTAAGTGTTGACAAGGCCAATGTTCTGGATACTTCCCGTTTATGGCGCAAGGTTGTAAATGAAGTTGCAAAGGATTATCCGGAAGTAGAAGTAAGCCACATGTTAGTAGACAACTGTGCAATGCAGCTGGTTATGAATCCGGGACAGTTTGACGTAGTTCTGACTGAGAACATGTTTGGTGACATCCTTTCAGATGAGGCAAGTATGATCACCGGTTCTATCGGCATGTTATCTTCTGCAAGCTTAAATGAGTCAAAGTTCGGTCTGTATGAGCCAAGCCATGGTTCTGCACCGGATATTGCAGGAAAAGATATTGCCAACCCATTAGCAACCATTCTTTCCGCAGCGATGCTTCTTCGTTATTCCTGTGACCTGGACAAAGAGGCACTGGCAGTAGAGACAGCAGTACGTCAGGTGCTGAAAGATGGATATCGTACCGGCGATATTATGTCAGAAGGCTGCACCAGGGTTGGAACTACCCAGATGGGTGATCTGGTTGCAGAGCGTATTCACTAAAAGATTCCGGGAGTACATGAGATTTTCAGGAGGATAAAAATATGAGAAGTGACGCAGTAAGAAAAGGAATGCAGCAGGCACCGCATCGTTCCCTTTTTAATGCACTTGGTATGACAGAAGAAGAAATGAATAAGCCATTAGTAGGTATTGTAAGTTCTTATAATGAGATCGTTCCGGGACATATGAACCTGGATAAGATCGTAGAGGCAGTAAAATTAGGTGTTGCCATGGGTGGCGGTACCCCGGTCGTATTTCCGGCTATTGCAGTCTGTGACGGTATTGCCATGGGGCATGTGGGCATGAAGTATTCGCTGGTTACCAGAGACCTGATCGCAGATTCTACTGAATGTATGGCAATGGCACATCAGTTTGATGCTTTGGTCATGGTTCCAAACTGTGATAAGAATGTTCCTGGTCTGTTAATGGCGGCAGCAAGATTAAATATCCCAACTGTATTTGTCAGCGGCGGTCCAATGCTTGCAGGCCACGTAAAGGGATGTAAGACCAGCCTTTCCAGTATGTTTGAGGCAGTTGGTGCCTATGCAGCAGGAAAGATGACCGAAGAAGATGTAAAAGAATATGAAAATAAGACCTGTCCGACCTGCGGATCCTGTTCTGGTATGTACACTGCAAACAGCATGAACTGCCTGACAGAGGTTCTTGGTATGGGACTTCGTGGAAACGGAACCATTCCTGCAGTTTATTCCGAACGTATCAAGCTGGCTAAACATGCCGGCATGCAGGTAATGGAAATGTTAAAAAGAAATATCCGTCCAAGAGATATTATGACAAAAGAAGCATTTATGAATGCTTTGACCATGGATATGGCTTTAGGATGCTCTACCAACAGTATGCTCCATTTACCGGCTATTGCACATGAAGCTGGTGTTGAGTTAAATGTAGACATTGCAAATGAGATCAGCGCAAGAACACCAAATCTGTGCCACTTAGCACCTGCAGGTCATACTTACATAGAAGACCTGAACGAGGCAGGCGGTATCTACGCTGTTATGAATGAGATCAGCAAGAAAGGCCTGTTAAATCTGGACTGCATGACTGTTACAGGAAAGACTGTCGGCGAAAACATCAAGGACTGCGTAAACAAAGATCCGGATGTTATCCGTCCGATTGACAATCCATACAGCCAGACCGGTGGTATTGCTATCTTAAAGGGTAATCTGGCACCAGATTCAGGCGTTGTAAAGCGTTCTGCAGTAGCTCCTGAAATGTTAAAGCATGAAGGTCCAGCCAGAGTCTTTGACTGCGAGGAAGACGCTATTGCAGCGATCAAGGGCGGCAGGATCGTTGCCGGGGATGTTGTTGTGATCCGTTATGAGGGACCAAAAGGCGGCCCTGGCATGAGAGAAATGTTAAATCCGACTTCTGCTATTGCAGGAATGGGACTTGGATCCACAGTAGCCCTGATCACAGACGGACGTTTCTCCGGAGCATCCAGAGGTGCTTCTATCGGACATGTTTCTCCAGAGGCAGCTGTAGGTGGTCCGATCGCATTAGTAGAAGAGGGAGATATCATTTCCATTGATATTGATAATCATCAGTTAAATGTACTGGTTTCTGATGAAGAAATGGCAGCCAGAAAAGCAAAATGGCAGCCAAGAGAGCCAAAGGTGACTACCGGTTATCTGGCAAGATATGCTTCACTGGTAACTTCCGGCGACAAGGGTGCTATCCTTCAGGCAAAATAAGGAAGGCGCTGAGTAATATTGTAAAGGAGTACAGGACATATGAGTAAATTGACAGGTGCGGAAATCGTTATAGAATGTTTGAAAGAACAGGGGGTAGACACTGTTTTCGGATATCCGGGCGGTGCCATCCTGAATATATATGATGCGCTGTATCAGCACCAGAATGAGATCACCCATATTCTTACATCTCATGAACAGGGCGCTTCCCATGCAGCAGACGGATATGCCAGGGCAACTGGAAAGGTAGGCGTATGCCTGGCAACTTCCGGCCCTGGTGCGACTAACCTGGTAACAGGTATTGCTACTGCATATATGGATTCAGTTCCGGTAGTAGCTATTACCTGTAACGTGGCAAACAGCCTTTTAGGTAAGGACAGTTTCCAGGAGATCGACATTACCGGTGTGACCATGCCTATCACGAAATACAATTTCATTGTAAAAGACATTAACAAACTGGCAAAAGTGATCCGCAGGGCTTTTGTCATTGCCCAGAGTGGAAGACCGGGCCCTGTTCTGGTGGATATTACAAAGGATGTAACTGCGGCAACTGCAGATTATGAGTATCAGGAGCCGGAGAAGATCGAACCACAGACCGATACCATTAAAGAAGATATGGAGCGGGCTCTGGAAATGATCCGCAAGGCCCAGAAGCCATTTATTTTTGTAGGCGGCGGTGCTATTATTTCCAATGCTTCTGAAGAACTGCGTGTGTTTGCCCACAAGATCCAGGCACCGGTTGCAGACAGCTTAATGGGTAAGGGCGCATTTGACGGTGCAGATGAACTGTATACAGGTATGGTTGGTATGCATGGAACTAAAACATCCAACTATGGCATTACTGAGGCAGACCTTTTAGTAGTAGTTGGCGCCAGATTCAGTGACCGTGTTATTGGAAATGCATCAAAATTCGCGAAAAACGCAAAAATTTTACAGATTGACATTGACCGTGCAGAGATCAACAAGAATATCAAGGTTGACGCAAGCATCATTGGAGATGCTAAGACTATTTTACGTAGGTTAAATACCCATCTGGATCCTATTAACCATGATGAGTGGATCGCCCATATTGAACGTATGAAGGATATGTATCCGCTGCGTTACAATAAGAATGTACTTACCGGTCCTTTTATTATCCAGACTGTAAATGAAGTTACAGGCGGGGACGCTGTGATCGTAACAGAGGTTGGCCAGCACCAGATGTGGGCGGCCCAGTATTACAAATACCGTCAGCCCAGAACCCTTCTTACTTCCGGTGGACTGGGAACCATGGGATATGGCCTGGGCGCTTCTATTGGTGCTAAAATGGGCTGCAAGGATAAGACTGTTATCAATATTGCAGGTGATGGCTGCTTCCGCATGAATATGAACGAGATCGCTACAGCGACCCGTTACAATATCCCGGTGATCGAACTGATCATCAACAACCATGTATTAGGTATGGTGCGTCAGTGGCAGACTCTCTACTATGGAAAGCGTTATTCTCAGACTGTTCTCAGTGATTCTGTTGATTATGTAAAGATCGCAGAGGCAATGGGAGCAAAGGCTTACAGAGTGACCCAGAAAGAGGAGCTGGCTCCTGTATTAAAAGAGGCGATCTCTTTAAATATCCCTGTTGTCATTGACTGTCAGATCGGCTGCGACGACAAGGTATTCCCAATGGTATCTCCGGGAGCTCCTATCGCAGATGCATTTGATGATACAGACTTAAAGATCAACTAGTTCAGCGTTTTCATAGAAAAAATTCAACAGTTAACTGAAAATCTAAAAAAGATTCAGATGAAATCTGCTTGAAAAATAAAATGAAACGTTGTATAGTAATTTCTAACACCTTGGAACGTTACCGTGTTATTGGTTTATACTGGTAAAGTAACAGTAAAGACGGAATTACTTATACAAAAATTACTTATACAAGGGCGTATATACACAGGTGGCTTCTCTGTGTGATGCAGGAAAAATTTTCTGTTTGCATCATGCAGGGAAGCCCCTTGCATATAAATAAATGAGGGTACACAATTAATTCCAAGAGGAGGAGAATTATGAGCAGAGTTTACAACTTTTCAGCAGGGCCGGCAGTATTACCGGAAGAAGTCCTGAAAGAAGCAGCAGCAGAAATGCTGGATTACAGAGGCACAGGAATGTCAGTAATGGAGATGAGCCATCGATCTAAATCATATGAGACCATTATTGAAGATGCTGAATCAGATCTGCGCGATCTCTTACACATTCCGGAGAATTATAAGGTGCTTTTTCTTCAGGGCGGCGGTTCTACCCAGTTTGCCATGGTTCCTATGAACCTGATGAAGAACCGCGTGGCAGATTATATCATTACTGGACAGTGGGCAAAGAAAGCGCATAAAGAGGCATCTATTTACGGAAAGGCAAATGCGATCGCTTCCAGTGCTGATAAGACTTTCAGCTATATTCCGGATTGTTCTGACCTGCCTGTATCTGAGGATGCAGATTATGTGTACATCTGTGAAAATAATACTATCTACGGAACAAAGTTCTGGACTCTCCCGAATACAAAGGGAAAGCTGTTAGTAGCAGACCAGTCTTCCTGTTTCTTATCTGAGCCTGTTGACGTATCTAAATATGGCCTGATCTTTGCAGGTGCACAGAAGAACGTAGGACCTGCAGGTACTGTTATCGTTATCATCCGTGAGGATCTGATCACAGAGGATGTATTAGAGGGAACACCTACCATGCTGCGTTACAAGATCCATGCAGATGCAAAATCCCTTTACAATACACCTCCTACATACGGCATTTACATGTGCGGCAAGGTATTTAAGTGGTTAAAGTCAAAAGGCGGCCTGGAAGAGATGAAGAAGATCAACGAGGAGAAGGCAAAGATCCTTTATGATTTCTTAGATGAGAGCAAGCTGTTCAAGGGCACTGTAGTAAAGAAGGACCGTTCTATCATGAACGTACCATTTATCACAGGAAATGAAGAACTGGATGCCTTATTTGTAAAAGAATCCAAAGCAGCAGGACTTGAAAACTTAAAGGGACACAGAACAGTAGGCGGCATGCGTGCAAGTATCTACAATGCAATGCCAAAGGCCGGTGTAGAGAAGCTGGTTGAGTTTATGTCTGATTTTGAGAAGAAACATCTGTGATCTATATGAACACTATTTATGAGGACGAGGAGATAGTATTATGAAAAAGATCCATTGCTTAAATCCAATAGCAGCTTGCGGAACAGACCTGTTCCCGGCTGATTATGAGATAACTGACAATAAAGCAGAGGCAGATGCCTTTTTAGTACGAAGCGCTTCTATGCATGAAATGGAACTGCCGGAGGGACTTCTGGCAGTAGGACGTGCAGGTGCAGGTGTAAATAACATTCCTTTAGATGAGTGTGCAAAGGCTGGCGTGGTTGTATTTAACACACCAGGTGCCAATGCAAACGGAGTAAAAGAGCTGGTTCTTGCCGGTATGTTTTTAGCTTCCCGTGACATTGTAGGCGGTATTAAATGGTGCCAGGACAATGCCCAGGACGAAAACATTGCAAAAACAACAGAAAAGAGCAAAAAAGCATTTGCAGGCTGGGAATTAAAGGGTAAAAAGTTAGGTGTCATCGGACTTGGCGCTATCGGTGCTGAGGTCGCAAATGCAGCTACCCATCTGGGAATGGAAGTTTACGGTTATGACCCATATATTTCTGTTAATGCAGCATGGAGACTTTCCAGAAATGTAAAGCACATCACCAATGTAGATACTATTTTCCAGGAGTGCGACTATATTACCGTTCATGTGCCGCTGTTAGAGTCCACCAAAGGCATGATCAATAAAGATAAACTGGACATGATGAAGGATGGCGTGGTGATCTTAAACTTTGCAAGGGATACTCTTGTAAATGATGATGATATGGCTGCAGCACTGGAGGCTGGAAAAGTTGCCCGTTATGTCAGCGATTTCCCAAATCCAAAGGTAGTACATATGAAAAATGTGATCCTCACCCCACATCTGGGTGCTTCCACAAGAGAGTCTGAGGACAACTGTGCGGTAATGGCAGTAAAGGAGATCACAGATTATCTGGAAAATGGTAATATTAAAAATTCTGTTAATTATCCGGCCTGCGATATGGGTGTATGCCAGGCAGAAAGCCGTATTGCCGTTCTTCATATGAATATCCCAAATATGATCGGACAGATCACTGCAATACTGGCAGCTCAGGGCGTAAACATTTCTGATATGACTAATAAGAGCCGTGATAAGTTTGCGTATACCTTATTAGATCTGGAACACAAGCCAGAAGAGGCAACTGTGGAGAAATTAAAGGCCATTGATGGCGTTTTACGGGTACGCATAGTGAAATAAAAGGGCGGATCAGAAGGAGAAAAAAATGGCAGTAGTAAAACCATTTATATGCATCAGACCTGCAAAGGAGAAGGTAGCTAAGGTTGCAGCCCTTCCTTATGATGTATACAACAGGAAAGAGGCGTGTGCGGCTGTAGCAGGAAATCCTGTTTCTTTCTTAAATATTGACAGGGCGGAGACTCAGTTTTCTGATGATGTGGATACTTATGCAGATTGTGTGTATGAAAAGGCGAGAGAGCTTTTAGATACCCAGATCGCAGAAGGTGTGTATGTTACAGATGCAGGAGACCATTATTATCTGTATGAGCTGACTATGGATGGACGCAGCCAGACAGGGATCGTTGCCTGCAGTTCCATTGATGATTATGTAAACGGAGTGGTCAAGAAGCATGAAAATACCAGAGAGGATAAAGAATTAGACCGTATCCGTCATGTGGATACAGTCAATGCCCAGACTGGTCCCATTTTTCTGACTTACAGACAGAATGAGATCTTAAAGGCTATTGTAGCAGAAGAGAAGGCAAAACCGGTTCTTTATGATTTTGTGTCGGATGACGGCATCCGTCACCGGGTATGGAAGATCGATGATCCGGCACAGACTGCGGCTATTGAGGCAGCATTTGCAGCAATTCCGGCTACCTATATTGCAGACGGACATCACAGAGCAGCTTCCGCTGTAAAGGTAGGCTTAAAACGCAGGGCAGAAAACCCTGGATATACAGGTGAAGAGCCATTTAACTACTTCCTGTCTGTTTTATTCCCAGATGAGGAATTGATGATCCTTCCATACAACCGTGTGGTTAAGGACTTAAATGGAATGAGCAAGGAACAGTTCTTTGAGGCAGTAAAGGAAAAATTCGAACTGGAAGAAATTGGAAAAGAACCTTATGCACCGGCTGAAAAAGGAACTTTCGGCATGTACCTGGACAACACCTGGTATGCTTTAAAGGTACTTCCCCAGTACAGGAGCGCTGATCCGGTAAAGGGACTGGATGTTTCTATTTTACAGGACCAGCTGTTAGGACCGGTACTTGGCATCGGTGATCCAAGAACGGATAAGCGTATTGATTTTATCGGCGGGATCCGGGGATTAAAAGAGCTGGAACGCCGTGTAAGGGAAGATATGGAGATTGCCTTTTCCATGTATCCTACTTCTATTGAAGAGCTTTTAGCAGTAGCAGATGCAGGTCTTTTAATGCCGCCGAAGTCTACCTGGTTTGAACCGAAGTTAAGAAGTGGGTTGTTTATCCATAAATTAAGTTAAATAAGCTGAATGAAAGCCGTCCGGCAGTTGCCGGGCGGCTTTTTGCCTGATCTGCACAATAAGGAATCTTATGACAGGTGGCTGCATTTGATGTATATTTTGGAAAAATGGCGGGTTATACAGATGTTACGCAGGGGGAATATCTTTCGTCTGGTATACCCGTCTCCATTCTTTGGTTCCGTCTACTTTTATGGTCTCACACTGGTTTTTTTGCAGAAATTTCACCAGTTCGTAGCAGTTGATCCAGATCTCGTGGTCACTTTCTTTCTGGGATTCGTCAAAAACCAGCTCCAGACCGAAGTGGAGGTGGGGTTCTTCTATGTTGTTGGTGTTCTCTTTGGAGCTGTAGCCGGTGCGCCCCATATAGCCGATAACGTCTCCGGCCTGGACTAGACTGCCTTCTTTTAAATCAGACTGGAAGGGGTAGTTTTTCCGCAGGTGAGCGTAGTAATAATACCGCTTTTTATCAAAGCTTCGGATCCCGATCCGCCAGCCTCCGTACTGGTTCCAGCCAAGGGCTTCTACATACCCGGATTCTACGGCGATAATGGGAGTTCCCACCTGTCCCATCATGTCGTGGCCTAAGTGGCGGCGCCTGAAGCCGTAGCTGCGTGAAACACCGAAATCGTCAAAATCATTGTAGGGGAAGTTTTTTGCCAGCGGGAAGAAGGCCTTCAGGCCGTATTTTGTGACCCAGACAGTATCGGGCACAGTTTCGGATGATTGCGGCACCTCATTTGCCGGTATCTCCGCCTGAAATGTCCCTACCATTCCGTCTAACACCGCCCCATAAGCCTGTTTGTAATAGTCATAATATTTCATATCTTTTGTCAGCTCTTCCATAGTCGAGTCCCCATTGATCAGCTGCTCTGCCACCTTTTCCATGTCACTTTTCTTATATCTGGAAAAATCCCCGCCATAGCGTGTTCCAAGATACGCCAGCAGATCCACCCAGTTTAAATGTATTTCCGCCTGGCAGGTATCCACATCGTACCGGAAAGCCTGATCTAACGCCTCGCTGGTCACATTAAAATCTACCCATTTAATAAATTTGCTGGATGTCTGGAAAATATCAGTCTGCCGGTCTGTTTTCTTCATAAAAAGACAAAGGCATAAAAGCATCAGGACAAAAAGTTCCATACCAATAAAGACAAATGAATGAAATGAATATTTCTTAGAAAAAGACATAATACCCCCCTTTTGGTTAAAATGTACTCTCGGAAGCTTTCTGTACCTGTTTTATATATTTCCGGCCTTTTGGCCCTGGTATCATCATATGTCCTGATCACGGTCAATATGCCAGTGGCTCCCTTGTTAGAAAATAGGAATTATGATATAATGAGCGCAGGGAAAAACAAGCGGCTGCGCAGCAGACATTTGTTTTTCACAAGCCATTAACGAACGAATCGCCTGCGTAAGCAGGCAGTGGAGCGCGTCAGCGCGGGATTCGTGAGTATAAGATATAATGAGTCCAAAAGAAAAACAAGCGACACCGAAGGTGGCATTTGTTTTTCTTGGACCATTAACGAAGGTTCCGCCTGCGAAAGCAGGCAGTAGAGCGCGAATGCACGGGGAACCTGAGTTTAAGATAAAATAAGGAATGGACCGATCATGCTAAAAGGTCCCTGATCAGGCAGTATAAAATGAATGTACTCTCGGAATCTTTCCTGCACCTGCTTTTGCGGCCGATTTTCTGCCAGTCGCACCCCAATTTTATCAACGTACGCACCGCGTACGCCTCTGAAATTTGGGTACAACTGACAAAAAATCTTCTCGCAAAATCAAGTACAAAAAGATTCCGAGAGTACATAATGATCGCAAGGAGGACAAAAAATGCAGAATTTTGAATTTTATGCACCAACCCGGATGATTTTTGGAAAAGATACCCACAAGCAGGTGGGAAAACTGGTAAAGGAATATGGCTTTAAGAAGGTTTTCGTTCATTTTGGCGGTGCAAGTGCGAAAAAGAGCGGGCTTCTTGATACTGTATTAGATGCTTTAAAGGCAGAAAATATTGATTATGTGACTTTAGGCGGCGTTCAGGCAAACCCCACACTGGCGATGGCAAAAGAAGGCATTGAGCTGGGAAAAAAGGAAGGCGTTGATTTTATCCTTGCTGTAGGCGGCGGAAGTGTGATCGACTCAGCAAAATGCATTGCAGACGGCATTGCAAACCCGGATGTAGATGTGTGGAAGTTTTATATGAAAGAGGAAACTCCAAAGGCTGCTCTTCCGGTGGGCGTTATCCTTACACTATCTGCAACCGGCAGTGAGATGAGCGCTTCCAGCGTTATCACAAATACAGAGCTGGGATTAAAACGAGGATTTAACAGCCCTGGACACAGACCATTATTTTCAATCTGCAATCCGGAGCTGACCTATACAGTAAGCCCATTCCAGACTGGCTGCGGAGCCGTGGATATCATGATGCATACCTTAGAGCGCTATTTCAGTATTGGGGAGAACACTCCATTATCTGACCGCATTGCAGAGGGAGTTTTAAAGACTGTGATCCCGGCTGGAAAAGCTGCACTGGAAAATCCAAATGACTATGAGGCAAGAGCATCCATTATGTGGGCCGGAACCATTTCACACAATGATCTGACCGGTCTTGGAAGAGATGTTTTTATGGCAGTACATCAGATGGAGCATGAATTGTCCGGTATGGATGAGAAGATTGCCCACGGCGCAGGGCTTTCTGCTTTATGGGCATCCTGGGCTAGATATGTATATAAGGATGATGTGAGCCGTTTTGCCCAGTATGCAGTGAATGTATGGAATATTGAGATGGATTTTGAGCATCCGGAAAAAACTGCTTTAGCAGGTATCCAGGCAACAGAAGATTATTTCAAAAGCCTGGACATGCCGGTTTCTTTAAGAGAGCTGAATGTAGATCCTGCATCATTTGAAGAACTGGCAGAAAAATGTACTAACTACGGCAAAAGAACACTTGCGGGTATCAGGGTATTAGATAAGCCGGATATTATTGAAATCTATAAAATGGCATATTAAGATATTGGGGTCATATTTTGACCCTTCTGATGCAGGTAATGCACAGATAAAAATAAAAACAGTCTCCAGAAGGAAAAACATTCCTGCACTGGAGGCTGTTTTATTATCCTATATTTGCACAAGACTGCCAAAAGCAGGTTCTGCAGAAAAATTATAGTTCAATGATCTCCCCATCATCAGGAACCAGCAGATTTCCATGATAATATTCTTTTCCTTCTGCTGTGTAAAGTTCTTTCCTGTGGTTTAAATTCTTATCTTCAGTATGCCACAGTACCAGATTGGGGATAGAAAGGCTTTCAGCCAGTTCACAGGCTTCTTTTACCGTGCTGTGGTGTTTTTCATAAGGCTGGAAGCGTTCCCGGTCCCCGTAGAGACAGAAAGCTTCATGTAAAAGCCACTGGCTGCCTTCTACATATGGCTTACAATCCGGATTGTAAGGTTCGTCTCCGGCGCAGGTGAATTTCTTCCCGTTTTTCAGCATCATGGTGAAGCCGAACTGCTTTGCTTTTGTAGATAAAATATCAAAGAAAGTCACATCATAGTCTAAAATAGAGACAGTTTCCCCGTCTTCTACCGGGATCAGGAAAATCTGTTCACCGATCATTTTGTAAAATTTTCCCTGAAGGGTTAAACGGCATAAAGTGGAAATCGTATCCACAAGCCCGGGATGACAGTAGATGCGAAGCTCTCCCTCATATTTTCCTTTTTTCATGGCAGTGGCGATCATGCGGACCATCCAGACAATGCCAAGGATATGGTCGGTGTGCTCATGAGTGACGAAAATATGGTGGATGTTGGACATGTCCACATTCATCTTTTCAAGAATGCCTAAAATGCCATTGCCGCCTCCGGCATCTACCATGAAAAATTCATTTCCGTCTTTTATGGCAAAACAGGTATTGTAGCAGTGCGTTGCCTGGGCATTTCCTGTGCCGAATACATATAATTCTTCCATACTTTTAAGTCCTTTCTTCTCTGAATAGTTAACAAACTGTAAGATTGTGTTCCTATGGAAAAACTTTTATTTTCAATAAGAATATGGTACTATAAACTTATATAAAACGCAAGGTTCTTCACACAAGGTTATTTTAACACTTTAAAGTAAAAGACTCCCGGATCACATAAAAATACTAAGGGCGTTAAATGATAGAAGAACAGGCGAAAATTGGGGGAATGTATATATGAGGGACATGGCGTATCTGCAGCTTTTAGCGCGGGAATATCCGTCGGTGAAAGAGGCCACCAGTGAGATCATCAATTTAATGGCGATCTGCAATCTGCCAAAAGGAACGGAATATTTTTTCAGTGACCTTCACGGGGAATATGAAGCATTTATCCACCTGTTGCGGTCTTCTTCCGGTATTATCCGGGAAAAGATCAAGGAGACCTTCGGGCATCTGATCCCGGAAGAAGAACAGCTTCAGTTAGCGAATCTGATCTACTATCCGGAACGCCATCTGCCGCGGATGATGAAAATGGGGCGTTATACGGAAGACTGGCAGAAGATAACCATTTACCGGCTGGTCCAGATCTGCCGTGAGGTGTCTTCTAAATATACACGTTCCAAGGTAAGAAAGAAAATGCCAAAGGAGTTTGCGTATATCATTGATGAGCTGCTCCATGTAGACTATACAGATGAGAATAAAAAGCTGTATTACAATGAGATCATCCATTCTATTATTGATAGCTGTATTGCGGACAAGTTTATTACGGCTTTATGCTACCTGATCCAGAATCTGACCATTGATAATCTTCATATCATCGGTGATATTTTTGACCGTGGTCCAAGAGCGGATATTATTATGAAAGAACTGATGAATTTTCACGATGTAGATATCCAGTGGGGAAATCATGATATTTCCTGGATGGGAGCTGCAGCGGGCAATCTGGCCTGTATCTGCAATGTACTCCGGATCGCTATCAGCTACAACAGCTTTGATGTGCTGGAAGACGGATATGGCATTAATCTGCGCCCGCTGTCCATGTTTGCAGCAAAGGTTTACCAGGATGATCCATGTGTTCAGTTTATGCCAAAGATCCTGGATGAAAACATTTATGATGCAGTAGATCCGGGACTGGCGGCTAAGATGCACAAGGCTATTGCTGTGATCCAGTTTAAGGTGGAAGAGGCTATTATCCAGCGCCATCCGGAGTATGAGATGGAAAACCGCATGCTTTTAACGGCAGTAGATTACCAAAAAGGTACAGTTATGATCGATGGAAAAGAATATCCTATGCTGGATATGAATTTTCCAACCATTGATCCGAGAAACCCACTGGAACTGACCAGAGGCGAAAAGGAGCTGTTGCGTACGCTCTGCGCTTCTTTCCGCCACAGTGAGGTTTTACAGCGCCAGGTGAAATTTATTTATTCCCATGGCGGCATTTACAAGTGCTATAATTCTAATCTGCTGTACCATGGATGCATCCCTATGAAGAAGGACGGCACGTTTGATGTTATTATGATCAATGGAAAGGGTTATCAGGGAAGATCCCTTATGGATTTCCTGAACCGCCAGGTGCATAATGCATATTTTCTTCCAGATGGTTCAGACGGCAAGGAAGAAGCACTGGATCTGATGTGGTATCTGTGGTGCGGTGCAAAGTCACCTGTATTTGGAAAAGCCAAGATGACGACTTTTGAGCATTATTTTGTAGAAGATGCGGCCACCCATAAAGAGATGATGAATCCTTATTACAAATTGTGTGAAAAAGTGGAAGTCTGTGACCAGATTTTAAAGGAATTTGGTTTAAAGACCGAGGGTTCCCATATAATCAACGGACATGTTCCGGTTAAGTTAAAAGATGGGGAAAAACCGGTCAAAGCAGGGGGAAAGCTGTTTGTGATCGACGGAGGCCTTTCAAAATCATATCAGAGCACTACCGGAATTGCAGGATATACATTGATCTCTAATTCTCATCATCTGGCATTGGCAGAGCACATGCCATTTGATCCGAAAAAGGACAGTACACCAAAGGTATCTGTAGTAGAGAAGTTAAAGACTAGGGTTATGGTGGCAGATACGGATAAGGGACAGGAATTAAAGGAACAGATCTCAGATCTGAAGGAATTAGTGGCAGCATACCGGGAAGGATCTATAAAGGAAAGGGCTGAATAATGACCAGAGCAGAATTTTTACAGGGATTAAAGACAGAATTGGAAGGCCGTGTTCCGTATTCTGTGATCCAGGAAAATATCAGATATTATGATTCTTATATTTTAGATGAAGTGAATAAAGGGGCTGATGAGGCAGAGGTGATCGAAAGCCTGGGAGGTCCCAAGATCATTGCAAGGACCATTGTAGACGCGGCTCTTGATACAGAGGACCGGCCGGACGGTTATGAGACTTACGGATCTGGTAAAGCACAGGAAGAGGATGCCGGTCCTGGAAACCGGGAATACAGCGGGCCTTATGGAACTGTGGACAGAGAAGATAGTTATGGTGACAACTACCGGAGAAATGTACATTATGTGGATTTCAGCAAATGGTATGTGAGACTTGCAGCAGGACTGATCGTGTTTTTCGTTATTTTCCTGCTCATGAGCCTGTTCTTTGGAATCATAGGATTGGCTGGCTGGATCTTATCTTATATCTGGCCTGTGCTTCTGATCTTAATGATCATCTGGATGTTTAAGGGGCCGGGAAGATAATGGGGCAGTTGTCTTAATGTATATGGGCAGGTAAATTTGGGATTGAAAGTAACCTGCGGACAGTAAGTCATAAAATGAGGGGATGTTAAAAAACATCCTCTTTTTGTTGACAATTTTGTGAAAAAATAATATAATCATGTTGTTGGTTCGTAATAAATCCGTAACAATTCTATTTCTACTATTTCGACAGTTAGGAGACTTTCAGCGTGAAATTTGCTTTATTACAGAGACATGCGGTAAAGGTTGCCGCAGGTCTTTTTCTTTTATCAGGTATTCTTTTTGTAAATCCAACTGATAGTTTGGCCGCTTCTAAAAGTGCAGAGGTACAGACACGTTCTTCTTATATGGTGACTATCGCAGCACCTGCTGTAGAGGTGCATCTTTCTGCCAATGAACACAGCCGTTCTGTAGGCGAGGTAAAACGTGGACAGACTTATGAGGTTCTTTCTAATCTGGGAAACGGCTGGGTGAAGATCAGCACAGGAAATGGTGATGGTTATATCAAAACTTCCGGAAAGGCATCTTTAGTTGAAAAAAATCAGGAGACAGTGGATCTTTCTGTCAGACAACGCCGCCAGACTGTAGAATTTGCTCTTCAATTTTTAGGTGGAAGCTATGTTTTCGGTGGAGTTGACCCCAATAAGGGAGTTGACTGCTCTGGTTTTACCCGCTATATCTTACAGCACGCGGCTTCTGTCAGCCTTCCTCATTCTTCCAGAGGACAGGCAAACTGTGGGACTCCTGTCTCAGAGGAGGAGATGCAGCCGGGAGATCTGATCTTCTACGGTGATGGCGGAGGCATCAATCATGTGGCAATGTATATTGGGAATGGACAGGTAGTTCATGCTTCTACAGAAGCTACAGGTATTAAGACTTCACCTTATAATTACCGTAAGCCGGTGAAGATAGTCAGTGTTTTAAGTTAATAGTATTATTTACAGCCCTGGTACAGAAATAACACCGGGGCTTTTTTCTGCTTTTCTGCTGGGAAAATGCTGCTGGCAGGTTCTGAAAACCATGTTTACAGGTGGTATGCCGGTTACAATATGTGAAATAATTGTGAAATCTGTCGAAAACATGAACAAATATTAAAAAAAATAAATATATTGACGGATGATTTATGTGTGGTATAATACAAATGTAATTAACGTAACATTTGTGTAATATTTAGACGCAGCTATTTAACATAAACCGTAACAAATAGGATGGGATGAAGATGCATAATATTTTTGGTAAACTGGTTAGAACAGGACTTGTATGTGGAATGCTGATGATGACAGTTCCGATGACGTCCATGGCAGCTATTGGACCTGGATTTGAAGAAGGCACATACATTGCCACTATTACCGCAGACAGTGTTAACATCAATAAGGCAAAAGATAGCGAAGAGGTTCTGACCACTGCCAAAGCAGGAGATACATATGAAGTTTTAGAGGATCTGGGAAATGGATGGATGAAGATCCGCGTAAATGATACAGAAGGCTATCTTCCTGTTTCTGAAAATGCAGAGGTAGAAGAAGCGGAAGCAGGCGAGATTGAGGAGATCCAGAGAAAAGCCATTGAGTCTTCTGGCAACTATAAGAGAGAGCAGCTTGTAAGTTATGCGCTTCAGTTTGTAGGTGGACCGTACCGTTATGGCGGCAGTGATCCACGTACCGGAACAGACTGCTCCGGTTTTACCAGATATGTCTATCAGCATGGTTTAGGTATTTCCTTAAACCGTTCTTCTGGCAGTCAGGCATCCCAGGGAACAGCAGTCAGCGCTTCAGATATGCAGCCAGGTGATCTGCTTTTTTATGGAAGCGGAAAGGGCATTAACCATGTAGCAATGTACATAGGAGACGGAAAAATCGTTCATGCTTCTACAGAAGCAACTGGTATTAAGGTTTCCAACTGGAATTACAGAAATCCGGTGAAAATCGTGAGTATGCTGGGATAAAAGGGATAATTAAGAAAAGGAACAGGCTCTTCTGCTGACTGCAGAAGGGCCGTTTTTGCAGGTTGGGAAATCTGCATCCATGTACTCTCGGAATCTTTTTGTACTTGATCTTGCGTGAAAGACTCCGAGAGTACATCATCTATAAAAGGGAGAAAAGCCGGGATAGGGGAGCTATCCTGGCTTTTCTCAAGGGGAGTATAAATAATTAATAAGGATGAGGCTGTGGTTTAAGGGAAACCATGTTACCTCACATTAGTTATAATATAAATACAGGGAAATTGCAAGGAAATTCCCTGAAAGCTGCGTATAAAACAAGATGATTCAGCCATAATAAAGCTGTAACTTAAAGTTGAATATGAAAAATATCTTTTTGGAGGTATTGAAATGGCAAAGAATGACTATAGCAATGATTACAGTAACCGTTACAGCAACCAGATGGATGGTTGCAGCAACATGAATCAGGAAAACAAGACAAAAAACAAGAGCGAAAATAAAACAGAAAATACTACCCGCACTACTTCAAAAAATAATGCAAAGAACAACTGCAGAAATAAAACGGAATATTAAAACTGTAAAACTGTCATGAAAGAAGTGACCGCTTCAGGTAAAAACGGAATACCTGAAGCGGTCATTTTTTGCTGTGATCACGGATTGTACCCATCAGACAGGACGGGCATATATTGATAATAGGAAGACTTGTCTATAACGTTTTGAAATAGTTCATATGTCCGCATATATGAAAGATTCCGAGTGAACATAAAGGAAAGAAGGTGGAAAGATGACTGGTTTTCCAATGCTTCCTTATTGGGAATTTGACCGGTGGATAGAAATGGGGCGGGTACAACGTATTATTGATCTCAGGAGTCCGTGGCAGTATGAAAAAGAGCGGATCCGCGGAAGTGAAAATATTCCCTATGATGAGTTCTGGGATCATATGGATGAGATAAATTATGGGGAAATGACCGTATTCTATTGTGAAAGAGGCGCTAAGAGCATGGTCATCTGCCGTGATCTGTGGCGTATGGGATATGAGGTGGCAGATCTTGCCGGTGGAATGATGAATTACAGAGGGAAATACATTGACAGATAGCAGTTTCGGGCTGTAAGATATAATGAGCGCAGCGAAAAACAAGCGGCTGCGAAAGCAGACATTTGTTTTTCGCAAGCCATTAACGAATGCCCCGCCTGCGTCAGCAGGCAGTGGAGCGCGACAGCGCGTGGGCATGAGTGGACCGGCACCATTAACGAAGATTCCGTCTGCGAAGCAGACAGTAGAGCGCAAAGCACGGGGAATCTGAGTTTGCGATGTAACGAATACCCCGCCTGCGTAAGCAGGCAGTAGAGCGCGATAGCGCGAGGGCATGAGTGGACCAGCACCATTAACGAACAGAAGGAGCAATTTTATGAAGATTTTATTCGCATCTGATATCCACGGTTCTGCGTATTACTGCCGCAGACTGTTAGACATTTATAAAGAAACAAAAGCATCCAGAATGGTCATTTTAGGGGACATCCTTTATCATGGCCCCAGAAATGATCTTCCAAAGGAGTATGCTCCAAAGGAAGTCATTGCCATGTTAAATCCATTAAAGGACCAGATCTACGCTGTACGCGGCAACTGTGATACGGAAGTAGACCAGATGGTGCTCCAGTTTCCGATCCTGGCAGATTATGCACTGCTGGTATTAGATGGAAAGACATTTTATGCAACCCACGGACATGTATTTAATCAGGATCATCTGCCTCCTATGCAGGCTGGAGATATTCTGGTACATGGACATACACATTTGCTGAAAGCGGAAAAAGCAGAAACAGAATGTGGGACGATTACTGTATTAAATCCAGGCTCTGTTTCTATTCCTAAAGGTGGAAATCCAAATACATATGCGATCCTGGAAGATGGAATATTTACCATTTATTCCCTGGATGGCGAAGTGGTAAAAGAAATTAAGCTGTAAAAAGTAATATGAAGCTGTAAAAAGTAATATGAAACTGAAAAATGGAATGAATTTAGAACTGTGAGGAAAACGGATTGAAGCAGACCTATGAACTGATCGCACCCTGTCATTTTGGGCTGGAAGCTGTATTAAAAAAAGAAATACTGGATCTGGGATATGAGATCTCCCAGGTGGAAGATGGAAGAGTCACATTTATCGGTGATGATGAGGCAATCTGTCGTGCAAATGTATTTTTACGCACTGCAGAGCGTATTCTGTTAAAAGCAGGCAGCTTCCGGGCTGAGACCTTTGAGGAACTGTTCCAGGGAACAAAAGCCATTGCATGGGAAGAATTTATCCCGGAAGATGGTAAATTCTGGGTAGCAAAGGCTTCTTCTATTAAGAGCAAGCTGTTCAGCCCTTCTGATATCCAGTCTATTATGAAAAAGGCCATGGTAGAACGGATGAAGGAGCATTATCATGTATCCTGGTTTCCGGAAGATGGGGCAAAATTCCCTTTGCGTGTATTTTTGTATAAGGATATTGTTACCATTGGTATTGATACCAGTGGTGATTCCCTTCATAAAAGAGGCTACCGCACCCTTACCAGCAAGGCTCCTATTACAGAAACACTGGCTGCAGCACTGATCATGCTTACTCCGTGGAATAAGGACCGTATTCTGGTGGATCCATTCTGCGGAAGCGGTACGTTCCCTATTGAGGCAGCCATGATGGCAGCCAATATGGCACCAGGTATGAACCGCTCTTTCTTATCTGAAGACTGGAAGAATATCATTAAAAGAAAATGCTGGTATGATGCCATGGACGAAGCAAATGATCTATTGGATGATACAGTAAAAGTAGATATCCAGGGCTATGATATTGACGGGGATATTGTGAAAGCAGCCAGAGCCAATGCCCAGTCTGCAGGTGTGGACCATATGATCCATTTCCAGCAGCGTCCGGTAAACGCTCTCAGCCATCCGAAGAAATATGGTTTTATTATTTCCAACCCGCCTTACGGCGAGCGTATTGAAGAGAAAAAGAACCTTCCGGCTCTGTATACAGAGATCGGTGAGCGTTTTGCAGCTTTAGATGCCTGGTCCATGTATCTGATCACATCTTATGAGGATGCGGAGAAATACATTGGCCGTAAGGCAGACAAGAACCGCAAGATCTACAATGGCATGTTAAAAACCTATTTCTATCAGTTCATGGGTCCCAGACCGCCAAAACGCAGTCAAGAGAACCGAAACGTTGATTAAAAAAAGAATAAAAATCCAATTAAAAAAAGCCGTTTCCATATTTATGGGAGCGGCTTTGCCTGGAATAATGTGTACGATCCTTCTTTCAGTCTGCCTTGCGGGTTGTAAAAGCATTCCGGCAATACCGGAAAAAGATCAGACAGGAGAAAATCGGCAGCAGGAGCAGATGAAAGAAAGCAAGGATACAGATCCTGGTCAGGAGAAAAAAACTCAGGCAGGAAAAGATACACAAAACAGTGGGAAAAGCACAGCACAAGATGATGGAAGCACAGCGGGTCCGCCGGTTATCTGGAACCGTAAAATGCCTGAGGATGTAGTTTTGCCGGCTTCTTACGATTACAGGGAACAGGGACGTGCACCTAAGATCGGCAATCAGGGATCTCTTGGCACTTGCTGGGCATTTGCTTCTCTGACTGCCCTGGAATCTACGCTGCTGCCGGATCAGAAAGAAACATTTTCTGTGGATCATATGTCCATGCACAATCATTTTCTTCTGGGACAGGACGAAGGGGGAGAATACACCATGTCCATGGCTTATCTTCTTTCCTGGGAAGGACCGGTGTGGGAGTCAGAGGATCCTTATGGTGATGGAATTTCCCCAGATGGCTTAAAAGCAAGGGAACATGTACAGGAGATACAGATCCTGCCGTCAAAAGATTATGAAGCTATTAAAAGGGCTGTTTATTTAGAAGGTGGTGTGCAAAGCTCCTTATATACATCTATGCAGGATTATGAAAGTGAGTCTATTTATTACAATCGTGACACCAATTCCTATTGCTATATTGGTACGGAGAAGCCTAACCATGATTCTGTGATCGTAGGCTGGGATGATGATTTCCCGAAAGAAAATTTTAATATGGATCTGGAAGGAGACGGAGCCTTTATATGTACTAACAGCTGGGGCGAAGATTTCGGAGATCAGGGATATTTTTATGTATCTTATTATGATACTAATATTGGAGTCCATAATATTGTATACACGGGAATTGAACCTACTGACAATTATGACAAGATCTACCAGAGTGATCTTTGCGGCTGGGTAGGTCAGATCGGGTATGGGAAAGATACAGCCTGGTTTGCCAATGCTTATCGCACAGAAAAAAGGGAAGAGCTGGCGGCAGCCGGTTTTTATGCAACAGGACCGGATACAGAATATAAGATCTATGTGGCACGTTATCTTCCGGACAAGGACGGCTCAGATGCTGCAGGAAAAGACAGGTTCAGTCAGGATCATGGCCTGGAATCCGCTTTAAACAGGAGGACTCTTTTAGCAGAGGGAGTTTTAGAGTATTCAGGCTATTATACGATTCCTTTTGATCAAAAAATAGTATTGGACCAGGGGGAAAAGTTTGCTATAATAGTGGAAATAAAAACGCCGGATACTGTTCATCCTGTAGCCATTGAATATGATGCCGGAGATGGTATTGCCCAGGTGACAATGGCAGACGGCGAAGGTTATTTAAGCCACAATGGTTCTCTGTGGGAGCATGTAGAAGAGACCCAGAAGTGCAACCTGTGCCTGAAGGTGTATACAGACACAAAATAAACAGGGAAAAGCCAACACATGATACAAAGGGTGATAACATGGAAAATAATAAAGAAAAAAGAATCATATTTGCAACGGGAAATGCGGGAAAGATGCGTGAGATCCGTGCTATTCTGTCTGACCTGGGATTGCCAGTGCTGTCTATGAAAGAAGCAGGTGTTGTCCTGAATATTGTAGAAGATGGTAAAACATTCGCGGAAAATGCAAAAATTAAAGCAATGGCAGTGTGGAAGCAGACAGGAGGCATTGTGCTGGCAGACGATTCAGGTCTGGCCGTAGATTATATTGGAGGCGAGCCAGGTGTTTACTCTGCCAGATATATGGGAGAAGATACCTCTTATGAGATCAAAAACCGAAATATCATTGAGCGTCTGGCAAATGCCGAAGGAAAAGAACGCAGTGCCCGTTTTGTCTGTAACATTACCGCTGTCTTAGAAGATGGAAGGGTGATCCAGAGAGAAGCTGCCATGGAAGGATTGATCGCAAAGGAGCCTGCAGGAGACGGCGGTTTTGGTTATGATCCAATCCTTTATCTCCCAGAGTTTGGAAAAACTTCTGCAGAGCTTACCATGGAAGAGAAGAACCGCATCAGCCACAGAGGAAAAGCATTAGAGGCAATGAAACAGGCCTTAAAGGAAGAGGTTGCAGAAAAATGAAGATATTGATCGTTAGCGATACACACAGAAAAGATGAAAATCTGAAGTGGGTGATCAGGAAAACAAAGCCTTTTGATATGCTGATCCATCTGGGAGATGCAGAGGGAAGCGAATACGAGATCATGAAATGGGTGGATAAAGGCTGTGATCTGGAAATGATTATGGGAAATAATGATTTCTTTTCTCAGTTAGAACGGGAAAAGGAAATCATGATCGGTAAGTACAAGGTGCTTCTCACCCACGGACATTATTATAATGTGTCTACCGGTCCTGCTTATTTAAAGCAGGAAGCAAAAGAGCGGGGCTTTGACATCGTTATGTTCGGTCATACTCACAGACCATACTTTGATATTGATAAATCCGGGGAAAAGGAGTTGATCACTTTAAATCCCGGCAGCCTTTCCTATCCGAGACAGGAGGGACACAGACCTTCTTATATGCTGATGAAGATCGATGACAATGGGGAAGCCCGGTTTGAGCAGCATTATCTGTAAAAGTTTTGTGAAAAAGTGTACATAGGGGAAGAAGTGCAGCTATGGGAATGATGGCGCATGTAAAGTGTGTATCAGACCGAAAAGGAAGTAGAGAAAGAAAATCTTGCCGGTAGTACTCTGCATCGCGGAACTTTGCAATATGCCGCGTCAGCTTCAATCGACAATGCTACCGGCATCGCCTCATTCAGCTTCCTTGCACATGAAAAATTATCCTGCGTGTAATGGATCGGTAATTATCGTGGATTATACTAGGAAATCCGGAGATGGCGGCTTTGCTGACGAGTCTGGCGAAGAGCTTGAAGGTTGAATAAAATAATGAAGATAAAATAGAGTCTGCTGGCATTAGGAGAAATCCAGATGTGGGTGGACTTTTTTGTAGTGGAAAATAATGTACATAAGATATGCTTCAAGCTATAATTAGGGTAGATGTTTCCCTGGCGTAATGTCAGCTGAAGCATTACAAATGACGGGCTTTGGCTGTTAGATGATCCAGGGGTGATCGAGGAGAAAATAAAAGATGATAAATGAACACTTGAAAAAAGAAAATACTTTCTTAGACGATTGGGCAGCAAAGGTTTCCGGTTTTATAAGAGATGAGATAGTTGATCATGAATTTTACTGGAAAAGCGGGATAAAAATTCTATTTTTGTTAAAAGAGGTGAATGGTGGAGAAGACTGGGATTTAAGAGAATTTCTTCGTGAAGGCGGAAGAAAGCAAACCTGGGATAATGTCACCAGATGGGTGATAGGAATAAATCACTTAGAGCGAGATATACCATGGAAAGAGCTAGAAACTATAACTGAAGAACAAAGAATAGAAAATCTGCAACAGATAGCAGTTGTGAATGTAAAAAAGACTCCTGGTGGTCATACCTCTGCACTTGAGCAGATAACAGAGGCAGCTATAGATAACGGGGAGATGCTATGTAATCAGATAAATATGTGTCAACCAGATATTATAATCTGTGGTGGTACTTCTGGAAATTATTTTAATAACATTACGGAGTATTCAAATCCTGTCTGGAAACAGACGAAACATGGTATATGGTATGTTGTTGAGCCAACAGGCAGGATTATTGTTGAATATTCGCATCCGGAAGCGAGGGTTAAAGATTGCCTGCTTTATTATGGTTTGGTAGATGCTGTAAGAGAAATTATATCAATATTATATCACTAATAGATACTTATAGGGTAATGTAATTAGAAAGATAGAGCATCTGGTAAGCAAACATGATGCTCAAAAAACTTATATTGATGGCAAAGGAAGGTTGATATGAATATACAGATATTTGGGACAAAGAAATGTAATGATACAAGAAAGGCTGAGCGCTTTTTTAAAGAGCGTGGCATAAAGTATCAGTTCATTGATATGAAAGAAAAGGGCATGAGCAAAGGAGAATTTAATTCTGTAGCTCAGGCAAATGGCGGATTAGATAACATGGTCAACTGGGATGGGAAAGACAAGAACTTACTTGCCCTTATAAAATATATTGCTGACGAAGACAAACTTGAAAAAGTTCTTGAAAATCCACAGGTAATTAAGACACCGGTGGTCAGAAACGGTAAGCAATCAACACTGGGGTATCTGCCGGATGTATGGAAAAACTGGAATTAGAGGATAGTATATGCAAAAAAATGCGAAAAAGTGTTGACAAAACAATAATGGTCATATATAATATTCTTTGTTGCGACGGGGTGTGGCTCAGCTTGGCTAGAGCGCCTGGTTTGGGACCAGGAGGTCGCAGGTTCGAATCCTGTCACCCCGACTTGTACAAAAGAATAGATATATGATATGCAGGTGTAGTTCAATGGTAGAACACTAGCCTTCCAAGCTAGATACGTGGGTTCGATTCCCATCACCTGCTTTTTTAAATCCTTGATTTTTCAAGGATTTTTTGTTTTTTATAGGGAAAAAGAATGATTACACTTGATTACATTTTCGATATGTTAAAGAGTGTAATTTAACGGCATAGTGTGTTTTCTAACAAAGATTCCGTTTGTTTATCTGACAGACGATTAAAGCAATAGTTTTTATATGTTGTTTTTTCGTCCTCATGTCCGGCCATTTTTCGAATTTCATTGATATTTAGGCCGCTATCTATGAATGTGGGAGAAGGATGCCCCTTCTCCTTTATTTTTCAAAAAACTTTTCAATCGGCACTTGAAGTATCTCTGATAATCCATAAAGTTCAATATCTGTAATTGTTCGTGAACCGTCCTCGATTCTGGAAATAGATCCCCTACATATATATACAGCCAGTGTTTCAAGCTTATCGGATAATTGTTGTTGGCTCAGTTTTCGCATTTTTCGGTAGTATTTAATCTTTTCACCAGTGATGTTCATGGATGTTCCTTCAATGATACGCGGCATTATTTTCAATCTCCTTTTATATCTTTTTGTCTTGTAATAGGACAAAAATAATGCTATACTGGTTTTTGAAAAAACTTGTCCTATAACAGGACAAACATTAAAAATAATGAGGAGATCTACAATGAGCAGTAAAAAGCTGGCAAAAAAAGTGCTGATTACAACTTTATCAGCAAGTATGGTATTACCTTTTGGAAGTGCTGTATATGCAAATACACAGGCATTACCAAATGGAATGATTATTACAGAAAATGGTGTAGAATATTTGAAGGATTCAAATGGTGAAAAATATTCTGGATGGTTTTTCGGCTCTAATGATGAATGGTATTATTTCAATGAGACCAACAAGACCATGAAAAAGGGATGGCATCATGATGATAAGGATGGCTATTGGTATTATCTGAATCCAACAAGTGGTAAAATGGAAACAGGATGGCAGAAAATTGATGGAAAAGAGTATTTCTTCCAGCCTGTAAGAGATATGGGGAACTACCATTTTAATAATGAACAAGAAAAATGGCTGTATTCCATGAATAGCAAAGTTCCATACGGAGCAATGTATGTGAGCACAACTACACCGGATGGCTTCAAGGTAGATGGTAGTGGGGCCAAGGTTGCCGAAGAAACAGCCGCACAGTCTGGAAATACTAATGCTTCATCCGGTACACAGACAACAAAAAATGGCTGGGTATCTGAAAACGGAAGCTGGTACTATTATGAAAATGGTGCTATGGCTAAAGATAAATGGCTGAATGTGTCTAGAAAATGGTACTATGTTGTATCAGATGGTTCTATGGTTACCGGTACATGGAAAGAAATTAGCGGTAAGTCCTATTATTTCGGTTCAGATGGAGCAATGTATGTAAGCACCACTACACCGGATGGTTCCAAAGTAGACAGTAACGGAGCAAAAGTAACCGGGCAGACAACAACACAGACAGGAAATGGCGGTACTTCATCTAGTACGCAGACAGTGAAGAATGGCTGGGTATCTGAAAACGGAAGCTGGCATTATTATGAAAATGGAACGCTGGCAAAAAATAAATGGCTGAATGTATCTGGAAAATGGTACTACGTTGTATTAGATGGTTCTATGATTTCGAATACATGGAAAGAAATCGGCGGAAAATCCTATTATTTTGGCGCTGATGGAGCAATGTATGTGAATACAACAACACCGGATGGAAAACAAGTTGATGGAAACGGAAATGTTGTTGTAGAATCCCATAAGATGTATCCTTCTAAGTCTACTATAGTCGGAACATATGTATACGATGATGGAAAAGAAGGCGGTTACTATGATGGTGAGATACACAGTCATTTTGTATTGACTTTGGATTTAAATGAAGATAATACATATGACTATGAATACGATAATTCTATGCGTGCCTATTATTCAGAAGGAACATATATTTACAATGAAGAAACAGGGATAATAACTTTCTCTGATAATGGATTAACAAAGGGAATCGTTAAAGACGAAGGAATATTAATTTCTGAAATTACACTAGGAGACATACTTTTTGTTTCAACTACATCCCAAAACAATAATACTTCTAATAGCAGTGCTTCATCAACATCAAAAGACTACAGTAAATATGTAGGTAGCTATGGCATTAAAGAAATGGCGGATACAGATAGCGTAGGGCATGTTGGAACTGGAGATGTTGAAATTACAAAGATAGCCAATAATAAAATATATGGCACTTTTATTGAACATGCAGATGCCAGTGACTGGGGTTGTGACATTGATTTCTCTAATGGTGTTTCGATTAACAGTGATGATACGTTTGTTGTTCAGGGCAAGGAATATTACCGCAAATGGGATGAAGATAACTATAAAACGGCCAAGTACACAATTAAATTTCAGTTAGGAACAGATGACGGAAGACCAACTATTGAGGGAATAGATGTAACAGGAGGTCTTAACGATGGATCTGATTGGGATTGGGGCATGGAAACCTATTACAAGGTTTTAAGGTAATATAATCAAGGCTAGATTAGATAACTACGCATCTAATCTAGCCTTTTTCAATGGTGATTGTATGTTCTCCGCTGGTTAAAAGCTGTAAAGGGGCGAGATATATCTGCTTTGCAGATCCCTTGACAGCTTTTCTTTTAAACTGCATGAAATAGGAAATATGGGGTGATTACATTTTTGATTACACTCTGAATTGATGATGTACAAAGTGCCTTTCTATCTAAGTTTTTTGTTAAGTGCGCACGTTCGATTCCCATCACCTGCTTTTTGTGTACTCTTTTTTACCACAATCTATTGACTGTGAAAATAGAAAATAGTATACTGATACACAGATAAGTTCTTCGGGGCAGGGTGGAATTCCCTACCGGCGGTATAGTCCGCGAACCATGTTATGTGGCCGACCTGGTGAGATTCCAGGACCGACAGTAAAGTCTGGATGAGAGAAGAAGATGTGTCTGTCAGACTCAGATGTATTTCATAGATAGAAATGCATGAGAGGAACAGAAAAATATCAGTAATCCCCGGATAGCTTGATCAGCTATCCGTTTTTTTATTGCCATGTATATCGGAAATGTACAGTGATGAAATTTGGGTACAACTGACAAAAAAACTTCTTACAAAATCAGGCACAGAGAGATTCCGGGAGAACATTTTCAGAACAGGGAGGAACATCATTTATGGAAAGAAAACTGATGAACACGAAAAATGTAGTGCTTATGGGCATGTTTGGCGCGCTGGCTGCAGTGCTTATGCTGTTTGAGGTGCCGCTGCCATTTCTGGCACCCAGCTTTTATGGACTTGATTTTGCAGAAGTGCCTATGTTAGTAGGAACTTTCGCATTGGGACCTGTAGCAGGTATTGTGATGCAGATCGTAAAAATCCTGATCAAACTGATCTTAAAGCCAACATCCACTGGTTTTGTAGGTGAATTTGCCAATGTAGTCATGAGCTGCGCATTGATCCTTCCGGCTGGCTTTATCTATCGCTTCAAAAAGAGCAAAAACGGTGCTCTTGCAGGAATGGCAGTGGGAACTGTTCTTATGGCAGTAGCAGGTGTTGTAATGAATGCTTTGGTAATGATCCCGTTTTATTCCAACTTTATGCCTATTGAGACTATTATTAAAGCAGGGGCAGCAGTAAATCCGGCGGTCAGCAGCGTATGGACACTGGCTATTTTCTGTGTAGGACCGTTTAATCTGGTAAAGGGTACACTTACTTCTGTGATTACAGCAGTGATCTATAAGCGTATCAGTGTTCTCATCCATGGAGCTTCCCATGGAACTTCAGGATCTTATGGGGTGAAAAAAGCAGTCTGAAAAAGGCGTGAAAAGATACTGAAAATTAATTTGAAAAAAATGAAAAAAGTGCTTGCATTTCTGAAAGCTCTATGATAAGATATACCTCGTTGGTGCGGTAAGCGCTGACGAATGAGTCTGTAGCTCAGTTGGATAGAGCAACGGCCTTCTAAGCCGTGGGTCGGGGGTTCGAATCCCTTCAGGCTCATTGAGCGTAAGCTCTAATTGAATGATATATGGTGGGTATGGCGAAGTTGGTTATCGCGCCAGATTGTGGCTCTGGAGGCCGAGGGTTCGAATCCCTCTACTCACCCTTTCCTCTTTTCGTGATGATGAGAAGAGGATTTTTTAATATAATGGGCTGTCGCCAAGCGGTAAAGGCACAGGACTTTGACTCCTGCATACGAGGGTTCGAATCCCGCCAGCCCAGGGACTACAGCAGCCGGATTTCAGTGAAAACAGAAGTCGGGCTGTTTTTAGCATATTGAGAAAGCACGGACAATGGATTTTTGATCATATACATAACTATGTACTCTCGGAGTCTTTCCTGCACTTGCCTTTGCGGCCGATTTTCCGCCAGTTGCACCCGAATTTCATCAACGTACGCACCGCGTACGCCTCAGAAATTTGGGCACAATTGACAAAAAATCTTCTCGCAAAATCAAGTACAAAAAGATTCCGAGAGTACATAACTGAGAAAGGGAGAATGGCATGCAGATACTTGGGATCAACTTTAAGAGCAAGGCAGAGCGGGAACAGGATGAGAAGAAATATAAAGAACGTATATTTCCGGGGGGAGAAGAAGAACGGGAGAAAATCTGCCGGGAATTAGCTAAAAGACTGCCTGGGAAAGATGAAAAAGATCTGCTGATGTGTTATGTACATGTGAGAGACCGGATGACCGGGGCAGGACTTTCTTTTGAGCAGGTGAAAAAAGAAACGAAAGGGGCCCAGTGGCTTTCTTTTGCAGATGAGGAAACCTTTGATGGGATCTGGGAAGTGATGGGATTAGTGCGTGCAGACAGCAGTAAAAATGCAGATAAAAATTAAGGTGAAAATGCGTAAAAAAAGTTTTTGAAAAAGTGACAGATGAGGATGCTACGGTTCTTTGGGCAACTTTTTGTGATGCCAGGGCAACGGCTGAGGAGTTATTTAAAAAGCTTAGGTATCGTGACACAAGTATATTTTTAAAGATTGTTTTATAAGTACCTGTATAGTGACCTGGTTGAGTATTATGTTAAAATGGGACGATCTTCCGTCAGAATATAGAGAAAGGCTGAGTGAAGAGCTTGAAGAGAATTACAGTCATGGATACCATTCTCTTTACATTTGCAGATACGTTTTTTTCGTTCTCTGTGTGAAGTTACAATAGGCGTTCCATCACCCGCTAATGCTAAAGCATCTGCATGGATAAGCCCTGTAGAAACAGAAATCTCAAGGAATTCCTTTTGATAGATTTTAAAGAGAGAAGAATAAGGCTGTTCATCAAGTTTGAAATCTGTTTTCTCCAAGGTCGGAAGAAGATCGGCAACTGTAACTTTTTCCACGGAATCAGCTTTTGTACCTTTTGTTTTAGGCTTTTTAATCTTGGTCTTCAGCGGATGGATGTGTGGTGACATATGATCATCATCAGAGTTTCATAAGCGGTTTAAAAAATCATAAAAAGTACAAATACCGGTAGTGTTACCAACTTCAAATCCACTAAGGATAACATAAAGAGGATTCATTTTAAGCTGAGCAGCCTACTCCGTTAATGAAGTAACTTTAAAGTCAATGGAAAAAAGATAAGAACGCTGCATGCAAGAAGGAGTTCGTGGAGTTGGTCCGAATTTTGAATATTTATCAGCCATAAAAGTATCGGTAAAAGATAAATCGAGATTCCAAAACCGTTCAATGATATCCCAGGTGGAACGAGCAAGAGCATTTGGATTAGGATAATATTTACGAAGATTAGTAACAACAAAGTTTTGGTAGTCAGCATGACTGCCACAATTAACAGGTAACATAAAAATCGCCCTCCAGTCGATAAAATAAAATATATTCAATCGGCTTCGCCGCAAATTTTGAGCGATTTGTCAAGTGTTTTTGGCAAAAAAGTGGGGGATTTAATAAAAAGGAATCAGAAAGCCTTGATTTTACTGAGTTGAAGATTCCGAGAGATCATAGAATAAAGAAGGGATGAAAAAAGTCAATGGAGAAGGAACGGGAAAAACTATTAGATGAATTGTTGAACCAAATCGATCGGGCATATGATTTAATGGAAGAATATGATTCTATGTCGAGAAAATATGGGGAGGTGATTTTATATCAGGTTGAAGCTCATTTGATAAAATATATCGGGGAGCATCCAGGAACGACGGTTTCAGATATAGCACAAGATTTGAACAAAACCAGCAGTGCAGCGAGTCAGATGGTGAAAAAACTGCAGACAAAAGGATTGATTGAACAAATAAAAAATGAAAAAAACAGGAGAAATACTTTTTTGAATTTGACGTCTGCTGGATGGAGCTTGTATGAGGCAAGAGAAAAATTTGAGCAACATTGCTATGAACGAACATTTGAGTATTTAGCAGAGTTTTCAGAAAAAGAAATAGAAGTAGTATGCAGGATATTGGATAGGATGAACCAAACCTTTAAATTAGATATAGAGGACAGCAAAATGTAAAACATGCACAAAAGTGCATGTTTTATTTTGTTTATTTAAGGTATTTACATATGCAAAGAAAGATGATATTATCTTACCATAAGAACTGTTAAGTATCTAAATAATACAAAAGGAGAGGAAAAATGAAGTATAATTTTGATGAAATTATTGACAGAAGTAATACCTACAGCTTTAAAAGAGATTGTTTGCCTGAAGGAGCACCTAAAGACAGTCTTTCTTTTTGGGTTGCAGATATGGATTTTCCTTGTGCTGATCCTGTTATAGAAGCACTGCATCAAAGAATTGATAGGAAGATATACGGTTATACAGCATATGACAATCAAGATGTCTATGAGGCTGTATCAGGATGGTTTATGAGACAATATGGATGGAAAATAGAAAGAGAAGAACTGTCATTTAGTCCTGGAGTTGTTCCTGCGCTTGCATTTCTGATTCGGGCCTTAACGGAGCCGGGAGATGGAATCATCATTCAGCGGCCAGTATACTACCCATTTACAATTAAAATTGAAAATGCAGGAAGAAGGGTTGTAAACAATCCGCTGATCCATGATGGAAATACGTATAGGATGGATTATATTGATCTTGAAGAGAAATTGAAAAATCCGCAAAATAAGGGAATTATTATTTGCAGTCCACATAATCCGGTAGGTCGCGTATGGACTGAAGATGAGTTGAGACAGTTAGTGGATCTTTGTAAGAAATACAATAAATGGATTATTTCTGACGAAATTCATTGTGATTTGACAAGAAAGGGCATGAAGCATCATCCACTTTTAACTGTGGCACCAGATTATAAAGATCAGATTATTGCATGTACTGCACCAAGTAAAACATTTAACTTGGCAGGAATGCAGATATCTAATATTGTGATTCCGAATAAAGAATATAAAGCAAAATTTGATTTTCTGTTAGACGATTGCTTTGGTTTGATGGCTGCACCCCTGGGAATTTCTGCAATGATTGCTGCATATACACACGGGGAAGAATGGCTTGATCAGGTTCGAGAGTATATTGATGAAAATATTGCTTATGTACATGATTTCCTTCAGAAAAATATGCCTGAAGTTACGATGTCAGATACACAGGGAACGTATTTAATATGGTTGGATTTCAGAGCATATTGCAATGATGAGAAAAAGCTGGAGAAGCTTATGCACGAGAGTGCGAAGGTTGCCTTGGATGAAGGTTATATTTTTGGAGATGAGGGAAAGGGCTTTGAAAGAATTAATATGGCCAGTCCAAGAAGTATGATTGTAGAATGTATGGAACGGATTTATAAAGCATTGAAACCAGAAGTGTAATTTACTGAATACAGAGGAGAAAGGGAGATTGGTATGGAAGTACTTACCAGCATTTTAAATTTTTTTGACACCGTTTTGTGGAGCAGCCCGTTAATTTATATTTCCATTTTTGTTGGACTTCTCTATACTGTTGGCTTAAAGGGATTTCAAGTTCGATACTTAAAACAAATGGTGAATAGCGTTTTTGAAAAGAGTGCAGATAGTGAATCCTCCACATCATTTGAAGCATTTGCTTTGACGGTTGCGGCAAGAGTTGGAACGGGAAATATTGTAGGCGTTGCAACTGCAATTGCAGCAGGTGGCCCTGGTGCAGTATTCTGGATGTGGGTTATGGCAATTCTGGGAGCGGCAACATCTTTTGCAGAAAATACGTTAGCTCAGGTGTATAAAGAAAAGGTTGACGGAATGTATCGGGGCGGTACTTCATTTTTTGTAAAAAAGGGACTTGGCCTGGGATGGTTTGGAACCGTATTTGCATTTTGCAGCCTTTTGAATTGTGGCATTTTGCATACAACACAGCCGAACTCCATTGCTGATGCAATGTATAATGCTTTTGGTGTTCCACACTGGATTGTGGGAGTTATCATGGTAATTATAGCCGCAATTATCATTTCAGGTGGCTTAAAAAGTATTATTCGATTTACATCAAAGATTGTACCGATCATGTGCCTTCTGTACCTGGGAGTTACTTTAATTGTACTTGGCGTTAATATCACTAAAATTCCGGCAGTATTTGCGCTTATTTTTAAAAGTGCATTTGGTAAAGATGCAATTTTTGGTGGTATGGTGGGATCAGCAATTGCATATGGTATCAAGAGAGGTGTCTATTCAAGTGAAGCAGGTATGGGAACTACGCCTCAAGCAGCCGCAATTGCGGGAGTATCTCACCCGGCAAAGGTTGGTTTGACGCAGGCTCTGTCTGTATATGTTGATACATTGCTGGTTTGTACCGCAACAGCCTTAATGATTTTACTTGCCGGTACATATAATGTAACAGATGCAGCAGGAACCGTATTATACGAAGGTATTAGCGGAGTCAATGCTGGCGTTGGTTTTACACAGGGAGCACTGGATTCTGTAATTCATGGTTTCGGTTATCCAATGATAGCGGTTATGCTGGCATTATTTTCATTTACGACATTAGTAGGCTGCTTTAATATTTCTGAATCTGATTTGATTTATATGTTCAAGGGATATTCAAAAAGTAAGATGGCACAGATTTTGTTTAAAGTATGGTTTTTAATTCCAATCTTTATTGGCTGTATTTCAAGCACAGAGTTTGCATGGTTATGTGCGGATATTGGAACCGGAGCATCTTGCTGGGTTACACTAATTGCAGTGATTTTCCTGTTCCCAATTGTGAGGAAGGTCTGGAATGATTATGAAAAACAATTCAAGGATGGAAAGGATCCTATTTTCCGACCAGACAATTGCGGCATAAAAAATGCTGATCTCTGGAATGAAATAGCAGATGAATATGAAAAAAAACTGAAATAAGAAGACTACCGCATACCAAATTGGTATGCGGTAGCTTTTTTAAGGTTTTTTGAAAATGGCCATGTCCAGAAAAGAAAACGCAGCGGGTGTGATAGAGTGTAATGCATCAAAGGATTTCGTAAATAGTTTGATTTGTGATTGGTTTTGCGTTGTTTCCTTTTACGAAACAGGAATCTTTTCATCCGTTCATATGGACAATGCAGAGGCCGACTGTTTTATTGCAGAAAAGAAAAAATTTACGGGATGAAAAAAATCTGTAAAAGCAGACAGCAGTCTGACATAGGAGGAAGACTGTAAGAGGGATAGGTTTATACTTATAAGCAATACAGATAATGCTATAAGTAAAAAAAGAACATATTTTTCGACTAAAAATTAACAAAACAAAATTCTGAAAAAATATTAAAAAAAGTGTTGACAAAAACTATATCATTTATTATAATAATCTACGTTGCTGAGGAACACAGCAAGCAACACAAACAAATGCGTCAGTAGCTCAGCTGGATAGAGCATACGGCTACGGACCGTAGTGTCGGGAGTTCGAATCTTCTCTGGCGCATGTAAAAAGCAGATTCTTTATGGATCTGCTTTTTTTGTGCTTGTGCGTGCATATGGCAAACCTGTCAGTAATGGGGTTGCTGATCATGTAACAGAAAAACCTGCCAGTGGCAGATCAGGAAAGTGCAGTGAAAAAGGATCGATCAACAGAGGATGGAGAAAAGAATGACAAAATCAGTCTGGATGCTTCATGCAAAAAAAGCAGATTTTAATGGTCTGGCGGCAAGGTTTCATATCAGTCCTATTACCGCCCGGATCATCAGAAACCGGGATATTACGGATATAAAAGAATTTGACAAATACTTAAACGGGAGCCTGAAGGATCTGTATGATCCCCGGCTGCTCCCGGATATGGAAAAAGCTGTTTCTATATTAAAGGAAAAGATAGGAAGCGGCGCCAGGATCCGGATCGTGGGAGATTATGATATTGACGGTGTGTGTTCTACCTGCATCCTTTATAAGGGGCTGAGCCGGGTAGGAGCGAAAGTTGATTATGTAATACCGGAGCGCATTAAGGATGGTTATGGTATTAATGAACATATTATTGAAAAAGCGGCTGCAGACGGCATTCATATGATACTTACCTGTGATAATGGCATTGCGGCCATTGATCAGATCGCAGAGGCAAAGAAGCTGGGAATGACAGTTGTGGTAACAGATCACCACGATATCCAGGCAGATGAGGTTTCAGGAGAGGAGATCGTGCCTCCTGCGGATGCCATTGTCAATCCTAAGAGAAAAGACAGTAAATATCCGTTTAGTGAGATCTGCGGCGCTATGGTGGCATATAGACTGATCCAGGTGCTTTTTGAAGAATACAGGATCGACCGCCAGGAATGGCTGGATATGCTGGAGCTGGCGGCCATCGCTACAGTAGGCGATGTGATGAAGCTTAAGGATGAAAACCGTATTGTAGTAAAAGAAGGTCTTAAAAAGCTGGCAGATACAAAGATCCAGGGTCTTGTAAGTCTCATGGAGAAAAATACACTGGACCCGGAGCACATAAGCGCCTATCATATTGGTTTTGTGCTGGGACCATGCCTGAATGCCAGCGGGCGTTTAAAAACAGCCCAGATGGCTATGGAACTGCTTCTGGCAGAAAATAAGGCCCAGGCAGATGAACTGGCAGATGAATTAAAGGCATTAAATGATGAACGAAAGGACATGACACAGGAAGGGACAGAGGCTGCCATCCTTCAGGTAGAAACAGAGCTTAAGGATGATAAGGTTCTGGTGATTTTCCTGCCGGACTGCCATGAGTCACTGGCAGGTATTGTAGCCGGCAGGATCCGTGAACGGTATAATAAGCCTGTATTTGTCCTTACAAGGGCAGAGGGCTGCGCAAAAGGCTCAGGACGATCTATAGAGGCATATCACATGTTCCGTGCCTTAGTGGAGGTAAAAGATCTTCTGTTAAAATTTGGTGGTCATCCCATGGCAGCGGGATTTTCGCTGGAAGAGGCCAATATAGAGGAATTTCGCAGACGGTTAAATGAAAATGCAAAAGAACGGCTTACAGAGGATGATTTTATCCCAAGAGTATGGATCGATGTTCCTATGCCTTTTGAATATATAACAGAGAGCCTGATACAGGAATTAGAACTTCTGGAGCCTTTTGGACAGGGAAATGAAAAACCCCAGTTTGCTTTAAAATCCCTGAAAATACGAAGTGCCAGAGTATTTGGCCGCAACCGGAATGTAGTAAAATTATCCCTGATGAATGAACGGGGATTTTCAATGGATGGTGTGGTATTTACAGAAGGTGACTTATTTATGGAAGAAATGGGAAACAGCCGGAATATGGATATTATTTATTACCCCACAATAAATGAATATAATGGAAACCGAAGCCTTCAGATGGTGGTAAAAGACTGGAAGTTTCATTAAGGAGATGACTCTGGTATACATGCGCCACATGAACATTAATGTTTTTAGTCAAAATTGGTTACAGTTAAGCCATGACAGCTTCTTGTTTCCATATTCATGAAAACAAGAAGCTTGGTGGTTCCACCATATGCTGATTTGGATGAGAAAGTGCTTATGCAAGCAAGCTTGCAACACACTCTCTCATTCAAACCAGCGCATGGCTGAACTGTGACCAAAATTGTGAAATGTATGTAAAGGGATACTTGCAATTTGCATAACTATGGGGTATAATCGCAGAAAACACCATATCTGGATAAATAAACTGACAAAATACTATAGGTATGGGTAAATACTGAAAGGAAGGTAGAACAATGGTAAATACAGTTATGGACTTTATCACTTCCTATGATAAGGAAGTAGGAGAAGCAATTCAGGCAGAGTGCGGCCGCCAGAGAAGAAATCTGGAGCTGATCGCCTCTGAAAACATTGTATCAGAACCTGTAATGATGGCTATGGGAACTGTACTGACTAACAAGTACGCAGAAGGTTATCCAGGCAAGCGTTATTACGGCGGCTGCCAGTATGTAGACGTACTGGAAACCATTGCCATTGAACGTGCAAAGAAGCTGTTTGGCTGCGATTATGCGAACGTACAGCCACACTCTGGCGCACAGGCAAATATGGCGGTATTTATTGCTATGTTAAAACCGGGAGATACGGTTATGGGTATGAACCTGGATCATGGTGGTCATCTGACACACGGGAGCCCTGTAAACTTCTCAGGACTGTATTTTAACATTGTTCCTTATGGAGTAGATGACGAAGGCTTTATTGATTATGATGAGCTGGAAAGAAAAGCAAAAGAAGCAAAGCCGAAGCTGATCGTGGCAGGTGCCAGCGCTTATGCAAGAACCATTGATTTTAAGCGTTTCCGTGAGATCGCTGATGAGGTAGGAGCTTACCTGATGGTAGATATGGCTCACATTGCCGGACTTGTAGCAGCAGGAGAGCATCCAAGCCCAATTCCGTATGCAGATGTTGTTACAACCACCACCCACAAGACTTTAAGAGGACCAAGAGGCGGTCTGATCTTAGCAAATAAAGAAGCAGCTGAGAAGTTCAATTTCAATAAAGCAATCTTCCCGGGAACCCAGGGTGGCCCATTGGAGCACGTGATCGCAGCAAAGGCAGTGTGCCTGGGTGAAGCATTAAAGCCTGAATTTAAGGAGTATGCACATCAGGTAGTATTAAATGCAAAAGCACTGGCAGATGCACTGCAGAAGCAGGGCTTTAAGATCCTTACAGGCGGTACAGACAACCATCTGATGCTGTTAGACCTGCGTGGTATGGATATCTCCGGTAAAGAGCTGCAGAACCGATGTGACGAGGTATTTATCACCTTAAACAAGAACACAGTGCCTAACGATCCAAGAAGCCCGTTTGTAACTTCCGGTGTCCGTATCGGTACACCTGCTGTTACCACCAGAGGCTTAAAGGAAGAGGATATGCCAAAGATCGCAGAGTGCATCTGGCTGGCAGCTACTGACTTTGAGAATAAGAAAGAGTATATCAAGGCAGAGGTTACTAAGCTTTGCGATAAGTATCCGCTGTACGAGTAAAAAATACATAAACGGAATAGAAAACCCCAGGGAATAGCGGTCCCTGGGGTTTTCGTTTTGTTACTTATTGTGAATACCTGCAATCATTTATTCAGTAGATATTGTAGCATATGAAAAAAATGTTTTTCAAGATACTGCTTTTATGTATTTGAAATGCCTCAAATATTTTATTAAGCATTCTCAGCCTTCAGATTCTTCTGGGCCGTAGCCAGCATCAATTTAATACGGTTCAACTGGTTAACTTCACTGGCACCTGGATCGTAGTCTACAGCGATGATATTGGATTCTGGATAGCTCTTTCGAAGTTCCTTGATCACACCTTTTCCGACAATGTGGTTTGGCAGGCAGCCAAATGGCTGGGTGCAGATGATATTTTTAACACCGCTGTGGATCAGCTCCAGCATCTCGCCGGTCAAAAACCAGCCTTCGCCAGTCTGGTTTCCTAAGGATACAAAGCCCTTTGCCATTTCTGCAAGATCACGGATCTCAGATGGCGGTGTAAAATGTTTGCTGGCAGCCAGTTCTTTTCTTGCGGTCTTTCTGAAGAACTCTAACAGGGCGATACCTGCGTTGCAGAGTCTTGCAGTGGACTTCTTCATTCCAAGATGTTCAGCCTTGAAATTACTGTTGTAGAAGCAGTAAAGAAGAAAATCCAGCAGATCAGGCATTACAGCCTCTGCGCCTTCTGATTCCAGAAGCTCTACTACATGGTTGTTAGCCAGAGGAGAGAACTTAACAAGGATCTCGCCTACAATACCAACCTTCGGCTTCTTAATATCAAGACGATTCAGATTGTCAAAATCACGGATAATGCCGCGGATATTTCTGGCAAATTCCATCATGGCAGGCTGTCTCTTGGAAAGGGCCCTGATACAGATCTTTTTCCATTTCTCATGGAGTGCGTCTGCACTTCCCGGAACTGCCTCATATGGTCTGGTTGCATAAAGGACACGCATGAAAATGTCACCGTATACAATAGCCTGCATGGCTTTGGTCATCAGTGGCAGCGTAATAGAGAAACCAGGATTGGTCTCCATACCGTTTGCATTAACAGAAATAACCGGAACCTGGGGCATACCGGCTTTTTCAAGTGCCCGGCGGATAAATCCGATATAGTTGGAGGCACGGCAGCCGCCGCCGGTCTGGCTCATAAAGACTGCTGTGCGGTTCAGATCATATTTTCCGGATAACAGTGCGTCCATGATCTGACCAATAACGATCAGGGATGGGTAGCAGGCATCATTATTTACATACTGAAGACCTACATCTACGGCATTGCGGTTGTGATTCTGCAGGATTTCTATATTATAACCAAAGGCGCGGATGGCAGGCTCGATCAGGTCAAAATGGATCGGTGACATCTGGGGGCATAATAAGGTGTAATCCTTCTTCATTTCCCTGGTAAACATCACACGGTTGTAAGCGCTGGAAACTACTTTCCGTTCATAATGCTTCTGGTCACGTACACGCAGAGCTGCGATGAGAGAACGGATACGGATACGGGCAGCTCCCAGGTTATTTACCTCGTCAATCTTTAATACAGTATAGATCTTTCCTGACTTAGTTAAGATCTCAGCAACCTGGTCAGTAGTAACAGCGTCCAGACCGCAGCCAAAGGAATTTAACTGGATCAGATCCAGGTCATCTCTGGTTTTTACAAAGCTTGCAGCTTCATAAAGACGGGAATGGTACATCCACTGGTCGGTGACAACTAAAGGCCGCTCCACTTTACCCATATGGGAAACAGAGTCTTCTGTCAGCACGGCAAAACCATAGGAAGCGATCAGGTCCGGGATACCGTGGTGAATCTCCGGGTCTACATGGTAAGGTCTTCCGGCCAGTACAATGCCCCGCTTTCCGTGTTCTTTCATCCAGGAAAGAGTTTCTTCCCCTTTTTTCTCCATATCAGAACGGGATGCCAGCAGTTCTTCCCAGCCAGCGTGGGCTGCCATACGGATCTCAGCTTCCGGGATCTGGAATTTTTTTCCAAATTCCCGTACCAGACCGTCTGTTAAGATCTTTTCATTTGTAAATGCCATGAATGGGTTCATGAACTCTACATGCTCTGTTTCTAATTCTTCTACGTTATTTTTAATGTTTTCCGCATAAGAAGTAACCATTGGACAGTTGTAATGGTTTCCTGCCTCCGGGCTTTCATTTCGCTCATAAGGGATACATGGGTAGAAGATGAACTTCACGCCCTGGTGTATGAGCCATGAAATATGGCCGTGTACCAGCTTGGCCGGATAACACTCAGACTCACTTGGAATGGACTCAATGCCCAGTTCGTAGATCTGTCTGGTAGACTGTGGGGAAAGTGTTACATGGTAGCGTAGCTTTTTAAAGAAAACAGCCCAGAATGGGAAGTTTTCATACATATTTAAAACTCTCGGGATACCAACCACGCCACGGTCTGATTTATCTAAAGGCAGCGGTTCATAGTCGAACATTCTGTGATATTTGTAGCCAAACAGGTTGGGGATCTCTTTTTTTGCTTTTGCAAGTCCAAGACCACGCTCGCAGCGGTTCCCGGAAATATAGTGGCGTCCGCTTCCGAACTGGTTGATGGTTAAAACGCAATGGTTATTGCAGCCTTTGCACCTGGTCATAGAGGTGGTGTACTGCAGTCCGATGATCTTATCCAGAGGCAGCATGGTGGTCTCTTTTTCACCGGCCATGTGGAAACGTTCTTTTGCGATCAGTGCTGCGCCGAAAGCTCCCATGATACCGGCAATGTCCGGGCGGACTGCACGGCAGCCAGAGATCTTCTCAAAGCTGCGAAGAACGGCGTCATTATAGAAGGTACCGCCCTGCACAACTACATGTTTTCCAAGATCAGAGGCGTTGGTGATCTTGATCACCTTAAATAAAGCATTTTTAATAACAGAGTAAGCCAGACCTGCGGAAATATCAGCAACAGTTGCGCCCTCTTTCTGTGCCTGTTTTACGTTGGAGTTCATAAATACAGTACAGCGGGTACCAAGATCTGTAGGATTTTTTGCAAATAATGCTTCTTTTGCGAAATCTTTTACGCTGTAATTTAAGCTTTTTGCGAAAGTTTCAATAAAAGAACCACATCCTGAGGAACATGCCTCATTTAACTGTACGCTGTCTACAGTTCCGTCTTTGATCTTAATGCACTTCATATCCTGTCCGCCTATGTCCAGGATACAGTCAACTTCCGGCTCAAAGAAAGCAGCTGCATAATAGTGGGAAATGGTCTCAACTTCTCCTTCATCTAACATAAGAGCAGCCTTTAAAAGGGCTTCCCCGTATCCGGTAGAGCAGGAGTAAGCAATATGGGCTGTTTTAGGAAGCTGTTCTTTGATCTCTGTTACTGCACGGATGGCAGTTGCTAAAGGACTACCATTATTATTATCATAAAAACGGTATAATAAAGTGCCGTCTTCTCCCACCAGAGCTGCTTTGGTAGTGGTAGAACCGGCATCAATGCCCAGATAGCAGTTTCCTTTGTAAGAAGAAAGGTCGCCGGAGCGCACATGGTTGTGACCGTGATCTTCGGTAAAAGCATCATATTCTGCCTGATCCTTAAACAGGGGATCCATACGCTTTACTTCAAAATCCATTTTAATGCCATTGGAAAGGGTGTTGATCATGTGGGTAATAGCTACCGGTTTCTGCCCTTCCTTTGGGTTCATGGCAGCGCCTACAGCTGCAAACAGATGGGAGTGATCCGGTGCAATGGTCTGTTCCGGAGTCAGGTGCAGTGTGCGCACAAAGGCTTTTCTCAGTTCAGGAAGGAAATGTAAAGGTCCGCCTAAAAAGGCAACATTTCCCCGGATAGGTTTACCACAGGCAAGACCACTGATGGTCTGGTTTACTACTGCCTGGAAAATAGAGGCAGCCAGATCTTCCCTGGTAGCGCCGTCATTGATCAGCGGTTGTATATCAGATTTTGCGAAAACGCCGCAGCGGGCTGCGATAGGATAGATAGCCTTGTAATCTTTGGCATATGTATTCAGTCCGGCAGCATCAGTTTGTAAAAGAGATGCCATCTGGTCAATAAAAGATCCGGTTCCTCCTGCACAGATACCGTTCATGCGCTGGTCGATGCCGCCTGTAAAGTAAATGATCTTGGCATCTTCGCCGCCTAACTCAATGGCCACGTCGGTCTGTGGTGCGTAGTCCTGGAGAGCAGAAGCAACTGCCACAACTTCCTGGACAAAAGGAACTTGTAAGTGAGATGAAAGTGTAAGGCCGCCGGAGCCGGTGATCACCGGGATAATATCAATGGGGCCGGTCTGGTTTAAGGCTTTCTTTAAAAGTCCAGCCAGAGTTTCCTGAATATTGGCATAATGACGCTCATAATCGGAGAATATAATATGAAGATCCTGATCCAGTAATGCAACTTTAACAGTTGTTGAACCGATATCGATCCCCAGGGTGTAATAAGTTGTAGTCTGATCCATAGTATACGGGGATACCCCTTACCTCCTTTGTAACTTAATGTTCTCCCAACATCTTGTTTATTAGAACATCATGTCTCTTGTTGCGTTTTCGGGATCAAAGCCCAAAAAAGCACATTACAGTCTAACACAATCCCATCGGATTAGCAATTGTTAAAGGGGGTTAAGAAAATGTAAAGAAAATGAAAAAATTTGAAACGATTTGACAAAAACAGGGTCAGTTACTATAATGTAGAATGAAAATTCAAAATGGGGGAGATTTCGCATGATACGGATTTTCAAGACAGAAGATGGCGCTATGCATGAAAAAGAAGAGATGGAGCCAGGCTCATGGATCGCCCTGACCAATCCTACCGCTTCGGAGATCTTAGAGATCGCTGATGCGTGCCAGATCGATCCGGACCATCTGAAGGCACCTCTGGATGAGGAAGAGCGCTCACGTATAGAGGCAGAAGATGAATATACGCTGATACTGGTGGATATTCCTTCTATAGAAGAGAGAAACGGGAAAGACTGGTTTGTGACCATTCCTATGGCGATCATTACGACCAAGGATATGCTTATAACCGTCTGCCTGGAGGAGACCCCTGTCCTTACCGCCTTTATGGACGGAAGAGTCAGGGACTTCCACACATTTATGAAAACAAGGTTTATCTTACAGATCCTTTATAAAAATGCCACCCAGTATCTGCAGTACCTGCGTATTATTGATAAAAAGAGTGAAGTCATTGAAAATAAGCTTCACCAGTCCCAGAAAAATGAGGAACTGATCGAACTGTTAGAGCTTCAAAAATCGCTGGTGTACTTTACCACTTCCCTTCGTTCCAATGAAGTAGTGCTGGAGAAGTTATTAAGGATTGATAAGATCAAGAAGTATCCGGAAGATACAGATCTTCTGGAAGATGTAATCGTTGAGAATAAGCAGGCTATGGAGATGACCAGTATTTACAATGGCATCTTAAGCGGTACTATGGATACCTTTGCCTCTGTTATTTCTAACAATTTAAATATTGTTATGAAATTTTTGGCAACTGTTACCATTGTTATGTCTATTCCTACCATGATCGCAAGCTTTTATGGTATGAACGTAAGAGCCAGCGGAATGCCTTTTGCAGAAAGCCCATATGGTTTCGGCATCGTGCTTTTCTTTACTTTGTTATTGACTTTGATCGTTGCTTATATATTTAATAAGAAAGATCTGTTTTAAAGTAAGTTGAAATATAATGTCCTCTCGGAGTCTTTCCTGTACCTGCCTTTGTGGCCGATTTTCCGCCAGTCGCACCCGAATTTCATCACCGTACGCACCGCGTACGCCTCAGAAATTTGGGTACAACTAACAAAAAATCTTTTCACAAAATCAGGCACAGAAAGATTTCGAGAGAACATATAAAAAAAGGAGTTTTTAAATGGAAAAATTTTCCAATAACTGGAAACGGCGGAGAGGAAATTTCATGGGAGGCAGAAGTATCATTGATATTGTGTGTGCCCTGGAGATCCTTGGAGTGGTTCTTTTTCTGACAGCACCGCAGTTTGTGATGAACTATCTGATCTTAAATCCTGCGGCTATCCTTCACGGCCAGATCTGGCGTATTGTTACATTTTTAGTGTACCCACCTGCCATTACAGGTTCTGATGCCATTATGTTTGTGCTGATGAATGCTCTGGGCATTTATTGTATCCGTGCTTTTGGCATGATCGTAGAACAGGTATGGGGAAAATTCCGCTTTAACTGCTATATTATTGGAGGCGTGCTGCTGCATTCTGCTGCTGCTATTGGTATTTACCTGGTAACAGGACTTTCATTGCCCCTGTTTCCAACTTATTTAGTTTATTCTTTCTTCTTTGTATTTGCCCTGATGTTCCCGGATATGCAGGTACTGTTTATGATGGTACTTCCATTAAAAGCAAGCTGGATCGCAGTGGCAGAGGCAGGAATTTATATTTATTCCTTTATTACAGGCGGACTGATCGAAAAGATTGAGATCGTTATAAGCCTGATCCTCATCGGTATCTTCTTTGGATGGATGACCTTTGCAGGTCCTTCCGGTTTTAAGCAGAAGAAACGATCCCAGGAGTTCCAGAAGACTACCCAGAAAATGAAGGTGGTAAAAAGAGGGCATAAATGTGCAGTCTGCGGACGCACAGATAAAGACAGTCCTGGTATGGAATTCCGTTATTGTTCTAAATGTGAAGGCAATTATGAATATTGCATGGATCATTTGTATACACACAAGCATGTCAAAAAAGAGGATGCTGATAACAATAATGTAGATAATTAATGTGAACAGCATACTCTGCGCTCCCATACTGCAGATCCCCACTTGCCCTGGGATTTTTTATCTTTGCTTCAGGGGCATAAAAAGGCAGTAGAAGAGCGGATATACTATTAACCCCAATAACATTTATTTATGGAGGAATTTGAAAACATGAAGAAAACTAAAATCGTCTGCACTATGGGCCCCAACACAAATGACAAGAACATTATGCTGGAACTGGCTAAAAATGGAATGGACGTAGCTCGTTTTAACTTCTCCCACGGTGATTATGCAGAGCATCAGAGTCGTCTGGAAATCTTAAAAGAAGTAAGAAAGGAACTGGACCGGCCGGTAGCAGCTCTTCTTGATACAAAGGGACCGGAGATCCGTACCGGTGTATTAAAAGATGGAAAAAAAGTTTCTTTAAAGGAAGGACAGACCTTTACTTTAACTACCAGAGAGATCATTGGCGATGAGACTATTACCCATATCAACTACTCTGGCCTGAATGAGGACGTTGCAGCTGGAAATAAGATCCTGATCGATGACGGTCTGATCGAGCTGGAAGTAGAAAAGGTAGAAGGTACAGAGATTGTTTGTACTGTTATCAATGGTGGCGAGTTAGGTGAGAAAAAGGGTGTAAATGTTCCTAATGTAAAGATCAAGCTTCCGGCGCTGACTGAAAAAGATAAAGAAGATATCCGTTTTGGCATCAAACAGGGCTTTGATTTTATTGCAGCTTCTTTTGTCCGTACTGCTGATTGTATCCGTGAGATCAAGTCTATGCTGGATTCTGAAGGTTCTGCCATCAAAGTCATCGCTAAGATCGAAAATGCAGAAGGTATTGATAATTTAGATGAGATCATTGCAGTTGCAGACGGCATTATGGTAGCAAGAGGTGATATGGGTGTTGAGATCCCGGCACAGGAAGTTCCACATATCCAGAAGGAGATCATCCGCAAGTGCAACGAGGCATGCAAGACTGTTATCACTGCAACCCAGATGTTAGACTCCATGATTCGCAATCCAAGACCTACCAGAGCAGAGGTTACGGACGTTGCTAATGCTGTTTATGATGGTACTGATGCAGTGATGCTTTCAGGTGAGACTGCTATGGGTAAATATCCGGTTGACGCATTAAAAATGATGGTATCTATTGTTGAAGAGACCGAAGCTTACTTAGACTACAGCGCATATCGCCGCCGTAAAGTAACAGAGGAGAATATGAAGAACATCTCCAATGCAGTCTGCGCAGCTTCTGTTTCTACTGCACATGATATTGGCGCTGATTATATTATCGCCCCAAGTATCACAGGATTTACATCTATGATGCTTTCCAAGTGGAGACCGGCAGCACGTATCATTGGTATGTCCCCAAGCACTACTACTGTCCGTCAGATGATGCTTCAGTGGGGTGTAACACCTGTATGGTCCCGTCGTGCAGAGAGTACGGATGAGCTGATTGAAAACTCTTTAGAAGAGTTAAAGAGCGGCAATGTGATCAAATCTGGTGATCTGGCCGTTATTACCGCAGGCATTGTTACCTATGCAAGACGTCATGAGGCAGCAGCAGCTACCAATATCATGCGTGTGGTAAGTGTGGACTAGTGCGATCAGTACAGTTATTTACCAAATGATGTGCTGGTAAGCTGGTCTGCATCAGATTTTTTACCTTTTAACTTTGATATCAACAAAATAATACTGGACAAGGAAGTCTGCCTGGGAGTACAATTATCCGCAAAGGAAATGGTACTCCCTTACAGGCTTTTTTATATATCAGGATTTTCTGATAAATATACAAAAGTTTTGCATAAATTACCATTGTGCAAAGCAAAGATCCCCCGCAGGGAAAGGAGATAAGATTATGGAAAAGAAACCGTTTGTTACACTGGCGCAGGTAGAAGAAATCGCCAAGACCTATCCAACCCCCTTTTATCTGTATGATGAAAAAGGTATCCGCGAAAATGTAAAACGTCTGAAACAGGCATTTGCCTGGAATAAGGGATACAAAGAATATTTTGCAGTAAAAGCAACCCCCAATCCATTTATTTTAAAGATCCTGCAGGAATATGGCTGTGGTACAGACTGCTCTTCCTTAACAGAGTTAATGATGTCAAAGGCCTGCGGTTTTTCCGGTTCTGACGTGATGTTTTCCTCGAATGATACTCCACCTGAGGAATTTGCTTATGCAAATGAAATGGGCGGTATCATCAATCTGGATGATATTACCCATATCCAGTGTCTGGAAGATACATTAGGTTTTATTCCGGAAACCATCAGCTGTCGTTTTAATCCAGGTGGCGTATTTAAGATCAGCAATGACATTATGGACAACCCGGGAGATGCAAAGTATGGTATGACTACGGAGCAGATCTTTGAAGCATTTAAGATCTTAAAATCAAAAGGGGCAAAGCATTTTGGTATTCATGCTTTTCTGGCAAGTAATACAGTTACCAATGAGTATTATCCAATGCTTGCAAAGATCCTTTTTGAGCTGGCTGTTAAATTAAAAGAAGAAACCGGTGCCCATATCAGCTTTATCAATTTGTCAGGTGGTATCGGTATCCCTTATCGTCCGGATCAGGAGCCGAATGACATTATGGCTATTGGTGAAGGTGTACGCAAGGTTTATGAGGAGGTTTTAGTTCCGGCCGGAATGGATGATGTAGCTCTCTGCACAGAGCTTGGACGTTTTATGTTAGGACCTTACGGATGCCTGGTTACTAAGGCAATCCACGAAAAGCATACTCACAAGGAGTATATTGGTGTAGATTCCTGTGCAGTAAACCTGATGCGCCCGGCTATGTACGGTGCTTATCATCATATTACTGTTCTTGGAAAAGAAGATGCGCCTTGCGACCATAAATATGATATTACAGGTTCTCTTTGCGAGAATAATGATAAATTTGCTATTGACCGTATGCTTCCTGAAATCAAAAAGGGTGATTTTTTAGTGATCCATGATGCAGGTGCCCATGGTTTTGCAATGGGTTATAATTATAACGGCAAGTTAAAATCAGCAGAACTTTTATTAAAGGAAGATGGTTCTGTCCAGATGATCCGCCGCGCAGAAACTCCAAAGGATTACTTTGCAACCTTTGATTTTTGTGGTATCATGGATGGGTATGATAAATAGAAATCACATATAGAGAGAATTTTGGCCCGTCCGCGTATGCGGGCGGGTATGTGCGTTAAAATGGTTTAAATAATATGGCAATTATAGCAGGAGGCAAAAATATGGCAAAAATCGGTTTCATTGGAATGGGAAATATGGGATCTGCTATTTTAAACGGACTTTTACGGGTATATAAGCCGGAAGACTTATTATTTACAGCAGCCCACAAAGAAAAAATGGAGGCTGTAACAGCAAAGACCGGAGTGCCCCATGCAGTATCCAATGCAGAGTGTGTAAAAAAGTCTGAATACGTGATCCTGGCGGTAAAACCACAATATTTTGAGACAGTATTTGAGGAGATCCGTCCAGTATTAAAGGAAGATCAGATCGTTATCTCACTGGCACCTGGACAGACCATTGCAAGCCTTACAGAACGTTTAGACGGAAAGGTGCGTATAGTGCGTACCATGCCAAATACACCGGCACTGTTAGGTGAAGGCATGACAGGTATGGCATATGAGGAGTCCCGTTACAATGAAGAGGAAAAGGCAGTGCTTTGTGGTATTTTTGAGGCCTGCGGACGTCTGGAAGTGGTAGATGAGCGGATGATGGATGCAGTTGGCTGTGTCAGCGGCTGTTCACCGGCTTATGTATATATGTTTATTGAAGCATTGGCAGACGGAGCTGTAAAATATGGACTTCCAAGAGCCAAGGCATACCAGATGGCAGCCCAGACAGTTCTCGGAAGCGCAAAAATGGTACTGGAAACAGGAAAGCATCCGGGTCAGTTAAAGGACGAGGTATGCTCACCTGGAGGTACTACCATTGCCGGTGTATCTGCACTGGAAGAGTGGGGCTTTAGGAATGCTGTGATCAAGGCAGAAGATGCCAGCTATGAAAAGGGTAAGAAAATGTAAATGCATGCTGCACATCACCTGAAGCTGCTTTTGCAGCGGATGCAGTGCTAATGCCTGTGAAAACCGGACATAACTGCCCAAAAATCTTTTGCAAGATCAGGTACAAAAAGATTCAGGGAGTTACATATCATATAAAAGGAGAAAAGAAGAACTATGGGAAAAGTAGAAAATGAAGGAATGCCGGTGGTGCGTCTGGATCGTCAGTTAAAATATCAGGGAAATATCCTGAAAATGTATGAAGATACAGTTCTGGCAAATGGACATGAGGCTCATTGGGATTTTATCCATCACGATGGCGCAGCTGCAGTCCTGCCGGTGGATGCAGATGGGAAGATACTTATGGTACGTCAGTACCGCAATGCCTTAAATCGCTATACACTGGAGATCCCCGCAGGAAAGCTGGATGCCCCGGATGAGCCAAAGATCGAATGCGCTTACAGAGAACTGGAAGAGGAAACTGGTTTTCGTACTGAAAAGCTGGAATATCTGATGAGCGTAAATACTACGGTTGCATTCTGTGATGAAGCTATTGATATTTTTGTAGCCCACAACCTGCTCCCGTCTCACCAGCATCTGGATGAAGATGAGGCCATTGAAGTGGAAGCATGGGAATTAAAAGATCTGGAAGAGATGATCTATACCGGAAAGATCACAGACGGCAAAACAATAGCGGCACTGATGGCTTATGGCCGTAAGTACCGCTCTGTAGACAAAAAAGATGAACTGGTATAATAGAAGGATTAAAGAAACGGGGCTGGCTTAAAAAGTCAGCCTCATTTGATACCATACCACATTTCCGTGAACGGACTGGGAAACGCCCTCGTTTACAAAACCGAATTTTGCATAGTAATGGATCAGCTTGTCCTTGCAGGTAAGTACCAGACCTTTACGTCCCTGTTTTCTGGCATCTTCAATAGCAGCTTTGATCAGTTCACCTGCATAGCCTTTTTTGCGGCAGGAAGGAATGGTATTTACACCAAAGATCATCTGCCATGCACCATTTTCATTGTGCAGTTCTCCTTTTTCGTACATTTCATCAGTCAGATCGGCCTGGTCTGTTACCATGCCGTCTACAAAGGCGATCAGCTTGTCATTTTCATCAAACATCAGCCAGAAATGGTCTGCATAATAAGCCAGGCGGTTTTCAAAGTCTTTTTTTGTGGCTGCCTCCGCAGCTGGAAAACATTCTGCTTCTACAGCAGTTAATGCATCTAAGTCATTTAAAGTTGCAGTTCTGATCTTCATAATACTTTATTCCTCCGTTGTATTTAATGTCCTCTCGGAATCTTTTCTACACCTGCTTTTGTGGCCGGTTTTCTGCCAGCAGATATTTGTCAATGGCTTCTGCACATCCGTTATGATCGCAGTCAGCTACTATCACATCAGCCAGAGCTTTGACAGGCTCTGTTGCATTTCCCATGGCAATTGACAGACCGGCTGTTTTTAATGCCATAGTATCATTATCTGCATCACCTACAGCAATGGTCTGTTCTAATGGCAGTCTCAGATGTTCGCACAGTTTCTTTAGCCCTACGCCTTTGTCGATCCCTTTTGCGGAACACTCCAGGGAAGTAGACTCTGCCAGTGCCAGTGCAGTTTCAAGCCCGGCAGCCTTGATACGTTCTACCGTGCGTGCCCGTGAGTATTCATCTTTGTGATAAAGGTTCAGCTTCAGTACGGGAAAGGGTTCCTGGCAGAAAGAATTGTAAATGTTTTCCAGTTTGTCTGTGATCTTATCAAACATGGTCTGATAAATGCCCATATGAAAATCGGCCATATGGGACTGCTGGTCCCTCTGTACAATAGAACGTTCTGAAAGAACATGGATCATGGCCTCTTCTTCCAGGGCAAATTCCATTAATTTTTTTACGATTCCAGGATCAAGAGCCTGGGAATAAAGGGTTTTCTTTTCCTTCAGGTCGTAAACACAGGCACCACTGACACAATCCAGATATCGCAGGCCAGGTATTATTTCTGTAAAAGCATTTAGCTCTGCAAGATTACGGCCTGTACATAAGATAACCGTTTTTCCGGCATCGCCTGCCCGTTTGATTGCATTTAAAGTCTCAGGAGAGATCTGTTTATCTGAATTTAACAGGGTTCCGTCCATGTCAAAAGCGATCAGCTGATAGTTGTTCATAGTAAATCCTCCGAATATATAAGATGTACTCCCGGAGCCTTTCCAGCACTTGCTTTTGCGGCCGGTTTTCTGCCAGTTGCACCCAGATTTCAGAGGCGGACACAACGCCAACGCCTCTGAAATCTGGGAACAACTGACAAAAAATCTTCTCACAAGATCAAGTACAGAGGATTCTGGGTGAACATTAAGATGCCGAGAGTACACTAAAATCTAGTATAATCCACAATAATTATCCGCCCCTTTCACTTGTCTAAATTTCCATCTGCCGCGTCAGCTTCAATCGACGATGCTACCGGCATCGCCTCATTCAGCTTCCTTGCACATGAAAATTTATCCTGCGTGTAATGAATCGGTAATTATCGCGGATTATACTAGTATACCATATTTCCGGTCAGTGTACAAAAAATCATGCACGGACAGAAAAAAACATATAACTGATATATAGAAATAAGTTGAAAGTGCAGCGGCACAGAAAGGGAAGCAGATGTCTGAAATTTCATTTAAAAGATTTACGGGCAGACATTTTCTGCTTTTGTGTTTTTGGCTTGGAATGGCCGGGGCGTCTGTTGTGGTGTGGTGGCGCGGGGCGGAAATTTTATCTTATAAAAATACATGGCCGGATACAGCTTCTTTTGCCGGGGCTTTTTTTGCTGTGATAAAACAACGCTTTTTCCAGTTGGGCGCCGGGTGGCTCTGCAGCCTTACAGTCTATAGTTTCTGGCTGTTTGGGATTTTTACATGCTTCTGGTCTTTTTGCCTTGGAATGGGGATCGCCAGTTTTACGGCAGAAAAAGGTTTTTTAGGTCTGCCTATCTTTTTACGGTCTGTTTTGCCTCAGGGAATCTTCTATCTGGTAGTCTGGTATGTTCTTTCATGCTGGTCTGTAAGCAGACAGAAACGGCTGCGGCTGCCGGCAGTTATTTTCTTAATGCTGCTTACAGTCTGTGGAGCTGCTGTGGAGGCATATTTTTACTGATTTTTTTCAATTTGAAACGCAGAATACACAAAAACTATTTAAAAATGCAGGAAAATCAACTATACTGTAAAAACGGAGTAAAAGCAGAAAGAGAGCAGCTGCAGGGATATGGGGTGTTTGGGTACAGAAAAAGAAAAACTGCGCTGTGTACCGGGGGAACAAGATGATAGATGAGATAAACAGCTTCACAACCTATCTTCAGGAAGTGAAGCATACAGCGAAAAATACGGAAGTGTCTTATCACCGGGATCTGGTCCAGATGGCGGGATTTATGGAGAAAATGGGGATCACCCATGTGGAGAAGGTGACAAAGACCAGTTTAAATTCTTACATCCTTTATCTGGAAAAAGAAGGAAAAGCAGCATCCACCATTTCCAGGGAACTGGCTTCCATTAAGGCATTTTTTAACTATCTTTTCAAAGAGAGAAAAATAAACAGGGATCCGGCAGAATTTTTACGGGCACCGAAGATTGAACGCAGGATACCGGTAATACTGACAAAAGAGGAAATACAGGCCCTTTTAGCCCAGCCGGGAAATGCGTCAGTTAAAGAAATGCGTGATAAAGCCATGCTGGAATTGTTGTATGCAACGGGAGTCCGTGTATCCGAACTGATCAGCCTGAAATTAGAAGATGTGAATATGCAGATCGGATATATTACCTGTTATGACGGCACCAGGGAGCGGATGATCCCTTTTGGAAAAGGGGCAAAACAGGCGCTGAGGGTCTATTTGGATGAGGCTAGGAGTTCTCTTTTAAAGGGGCGGACCTGTGAATGGCTGTTTACCAACTGCAGCGGTCAGCCTATGAGCCGTCAGGGTTTCTGGAAACTGATCAAATTTTACGGGGAAAAAGCGGGGATCAAGACAGATATCACACCTCATACCCTGCGCCATTCCTTTGCGGCCCACCTTATGGTCGGCGGCGCGGATATCCATGCAGTCCAGGCCATGTTAGGGCATGGAGATACCGGCGCCTCCCAGATGTACGCAGTATATTCAGCGGCTACAGCTGCCCGGTCAGGTAGGTAAAAATATCATGAGCATAGTGAGAGTTTTTCTCACGATCTGCCCATAAGGTTTCATCATCATAAAGAATATAGGAGAAAGAGGACTTATGATCTTCCTTAAAAGATGGTTCCCACAAAGAACTGAACTGAGGTAAGAACAAGCCCTCTTTTTTGCAGTAACAGTTTTTTGCAGTAGCTTTTTTCCGGGCAGAACGGTCTACATATTCCCCAATGCTTTTATGGATCGCTGTATCTTCCAAAGGCAGATAATAATAATTCTGATAATCCGGATAAAAATATTTCAAGGTGCCTTCATACAGGTTTAAATTGCAGGCAAGATAGCTGTCATGAAGTTCCAGGCTTAATGGATTTAAGGTGTATTCCAGGGGAATGGGAATACTGTAGGGACTTTCCCATAAAAGATTGACAAAAGGGTGGGAATATCCGGCTTCATCTGTGTAGGAATACAGTTTGTGGCTGCAAAGGGTAAAATCCGACTCAAACAGGTCTGCATAATTTAAGATGGGAAGGATAGAAGGCATTCCACGCAGGTCATCTGCATTGTGCAGTATCAGCAGGTCAAAGAGGGATTTTTCGTGGGTATGCAGATAGTCGCGGTAGACTTCGATCAGCTGTCCGCCATTGTATTTATCCTCCCTATGTACCCCTAAAAACTGTTCAATGGACTTTTGTTTCATATTTTCCAGTTTTAACAGCTTTCTGTAAGGCTTTATTTTCTTGAAAATATCAATACTGGCTAGGTCATTAAAATTGTAGTCAAGGCCCAGACGTTCACAGCATTTTAAAAGATAGGGGATATCAAAACGGTCTCCATTAAAATGGATCAGGATCTTAAATCGTTTTAAAAATTCAAAAAAGGAGTCTAAAAGCTCTTTTTCTGCCTGTCTGGTATCAGCAAACCACTGGATCAGCTTCCAGCCAAAGCCGTCAAAATAGGTGCATCCAATGAGATAAAGCTGGGAAGTTTCACCGGAAAAACCGGTGGTCTCTATATCAAAAAATAAAATATCCTTTAAGGGCCCGATGCGGTCTAAGGGATAGGTGTCTGGAAAGTCAATGGGATGTTTAATGGTGATCATAAAAATCCTTTCTGGTTCCTTCTGTCAGATTCCGGGTTGGAAAACAGAAACCGTCCTTAGTTTAGCTGATTTTTAAAATAATTGCAAGAACGCCATGCTGTTACTGTAACTTTGTATCGAATATTTGTTCGGTATCCTGCTTGCATTGAAGCGGGGTCTATGTTATGATTGATAAATAAGATGATGTAAGTGTCAAAAGTATAAATTGCGTTTGTGCTCGCACAAATAAGCAATTTATACTTATTGACACGCCGAACACCGAAAACGAAATAAAATGGTGTGAACACGCCATTTTAT
>ERZ827194.187-NODE-187-length-62967-cov-10.7306_pt1 | contig 62967 bp, 67 predicted proteins | sample MGYA00519777_ERZ827194 | MGnify/ENA primary metagenome ERZ827194 (study PRJEB31778, sample SAMEA3449277) | human gut metagenome | biome: human gut; feature: human-associated habitat; material: faeces | place: United Kingdom | collected 2010/2012 ...
CAGATATAAAAAAGTAGACACTCACCCGCTTTGTGAGTGTCTACTTTTAGCTTACCAGATGCACAATGATGCCATTTGCTCCCGCCTTATTATGTGCCATCATCAGACAGTCTGCGCCATAAAACCGCCCAATTTGTCTGCAGCTTCGATCTGCATCTTCATGGTAGCGTGGGTGTAGGTATCCAGAGTGAAGCCCGCGCTGTAGTGTCCCAGCATGGAGGACAGAGTCTTTACATCTACTCCGTTTTGGAGTGCCAGTGTTGCGAAGGTATGGCGTAAATCATGAAATCTGATATCCGGTAATCCGGCCTGCTTGAGCAGTTTCTTGTGTACCCGCCCTATGGCATCCGGGTGGTACATATTCCCCGTCACAGGAGAAGGGAACATATATGGGCTGTCCGGATGCTTTTCATGCTCCTCAACCAGCAATTCTACCGCTTCGGTGGGGATCACGACCTTTCGGATCGAATTCTGTGTCTTGGGTGGGCTGACCGTCATCTTCCCCGTCTTGGCACTGAGCGTTTTGGTCACAGAGATCGTCCGTTCTGCGATGTCCAGATCCTCCCACAGCAGAGCCAGCAGTTCCCCACGGCGCAGGCCGCTGGTCAGTTCCAGATAGAACATGGGGAGCACCCCGTTTTCCTTGGCGGCATTTAGGTATGAGCCCACCTGCTCCGGTGCAATGACCTTCATTTCCTTTTTCTCGAGCTGTGGGATGCGGCATCCATTCGTTGGATTGCTGGGGATGATCCGTTCCTTCACCGCTTGGTCCAACGCCTGGTGGAGCACCATGTGGGTCCCGCGAACAAAGCGGTTGGACAGCCCCTCCTCCTTCACGCTGTTATATCGCGGTACCCTCCCGTTGGTCTTGATATGGTTGTACATCTTTTGGATGTCTCGGGACGTCAGCTTCTCCAGCTTGATATGGCCGATGCCGGGGATGATGTGGTGCTCAATGTAGTTGGTATAGCAGGCCGCTGTCGTTTCCCGGATCTGCGGCTTGGAGTAGGTTTCAAACCAGACCCGCATCCACTCCTCCACCGTGTAGGACTCCGTTTTAGTGAAGTCGATCCCCTTAGCTGCTTCCTGCGCTTTTCTCAGCTTGTCCTTGACCTCCGCCTGCGTCCTGCCCAGCACATTCTTGAAAATCTGTTTTCCGGTCTCCGGGTCCCGGCCCGCTGTGAATCGACCCTCCCAGCGTCCGTCCTTGCGCTTGCGGATATTTCCCTCGCCATTGGCTCTTTTTTTCGGCATATCGATCGCCTCCTATCAGCAACACAACATACTACATCTTCTGTAAAATAGCCACGCTGTTGGGCTGGAGTTATCAAAGATTTCACACTTTCCTTCCGGACAAAGGGTTTTATCTTTGTTTTGCGACGCAATCTTTGAGGGGGGCCGCGTCACTACATGGTCTGCTGTTGGTCGGTGTCGTGGCTCAGCTTCTGCCCCATGGCCAGCTTCTTCAACGCTTCCCGGCGGCGCAGCTTGCTGTCTGTCCAGACCGGCGGTGTGGGGAGCTGCGGAAGGTCCGCTTCTCTCTCCAGCGCCCTGCCCAGCTGCACCAACCCGGCAGCCAGTTCCCCCATCCATCCTTCGTCCGGCTCCAGAGTGCCGGGACAGAAGCCCGTGGCCTAGCGGTAGGCGAACAGCTTCTCCAGATTTTCTTTCAGGAAGGTCTCATCGTGCAGACTGCTGTCTCTGCACTTTCTGCCGTTGGGACAGGTGAATGTGATATGCTTCCGAGTTGGCACCCAGTTGACTTCGTAACCCTCGTACTCCATGTTCTCGATAAAACTCTCCCGGTCGTCTGCGTACTCCAGCGCTTCATTGATCGCCTGGATCAGATCCAGCTTCCAACTGTCACCACGGAGTCCTGCCTGATACTCCCCAGACCGCATCTGCCGTTTCCGGGTGTGCTTTTTCGGCGGCTCCAGCACACTTAGCCCGTGGGTCATACAGATCTCATCATTCACCTGCCGGTGCCGCTGAAGGTCGGCGGCATTTTGGTGGAGTTTTCTGCCGTCCGCACAACTCACACTGTTGACCACCAGATGGTTGTGCAGGTGGTTGGTGTCCATGTGGGTGGCCACCAGGACCTCATAGTCCGGGAACTGCTTCTGCGCGAACTCGATTCCGATGGCGTTGACCTCCTGGGGTGTCAGATCATCCACGGCAGAGAAGGACTGGACGAAGTGATAGAACTGACGCCCGTCCGTCTTTTGGAAGCGGCGCTTGGTGGTGACCATCTCCAGGTAGGAGGACTGGGCCACGCAGTTGTGTCCGGTAACCATCCAGCGGTCACCCAGCATAGTTTTCTTCCTCTGGACTACATACTTCATCACGCCTGCCATCGTTCCTGCTGTTTGCTTCTTGTTTCGCACCGCTGTGAAGGTCGCCACTACCGTCCCCCCCTGGCGATACCGGTCATCCGTTGATAGAGATCAGCGTACCGGTCGATGAGTTCATCGCTGCGGAGGAACTGAATACGGCCCATGTTGGCCAGCGTGGTGAGCTGGTTCAGATTTCTGCCCTGGGCTTTCAGTTCAGACAGGATCTCGTCCAGACCGTTTACCTGGATGATTTCCTTGTCCAGGGCGCAGGTGACCAGGTAATCGGTGACAGTCATCCCGGCTTGTTTGGCCCGGTGTTGGATCTCTGCCTTTGTTTGCGGTGTCATCCTTGCGGTGATGATGGCCGTTTTTTTCTTCTGCATTTTTCTCCTTTCTCCCCCTTTAGGGGGCAGGGGGGGCCGGTGCTCTGCCCCGGCGAGTGCGACCGGCGTATAGCCGGACGCTATGCTTGCCCCACCCGAGGGTGGGCATCGTCCTCCGACACCCCCCTGTGATCCTCGTTACAATCTGCATTCCAAGGCGTTTTTTTAGGCTTCGTATGAGGGGGAGGTATCCTCGTCCCCCAGAGCTGACAAGCCGCACACAGCGGCTCACAGGCCGCTGCACTTGTCCTGCATCGCCGCAGCTTTCTGACGTGCTGTGGTCATCTCCAACTGCTCCAGCTGGCGGTCATAGTGTGCTGCGATCCACTCCTGAACGGGCCGGAGGGTGTAGCGCAGATTTCCGTTTCGTTTCTGCCCGGTTGCTGTCACCACCTCGGTGGGCTCGGTGGAGAGCAGTCCCCGTTCTTCCAGCCGCAGTGTGTACTTACGCACTGTGTTCTCGCTCATGCCCACCGCTTTTCCAATGGTCTTGTAGCTGGGCCAGCACTGGTGCGTCCCTCGGTCCTCGCACCGGCGCAGGTAACTGTACACCGCCAGCTCGCCGGGACGCAGTCCCAGAAGGAAGATCTCATTGGGCAGAGAGAAAAAATTTCCGTTGCTCCGCTGCTTCATCCGTTCCCTCCTGTGTGCGCATCCACCCACTGGATGAACGGTTCCTTGGGCACCACGATACGGTTGCCGATCCGCAGAGAAGGAAAATCCTTTTCATGCAGGAGTTCGTAGGCGGACGATGGTGCGATGCCCAGGACCTTCGACACGATTTCCGCATTGAGAAACAGAGGCAGGTCCTTGTAGGACTTGTACTCAGACACTTTCATCCTGTTCTTCCTCCGTATTCCCGGGATAGAGCACATCCAGGAACTCATCCATGTCGCGGACCGCGCTTGCCTTCTTCATCTGCTGATACCGCAGCAGATCACAGCAGGTACGAAAGTTCACCTCCATGCACTGAAGCATCTGATCCATTGCCACCATCTGCTGCTGGGGGTCAAGGGCTGTATCGCCATCCGGGGCCTGAAGAAATGCGCGGACCTGCTCCGCTGTTGGCATCGCTTCATCCGCCAGAAGCGTACGCATCCCTTGGAGGATATCATCCAACGTTTCCCGCTCGCACTTGATTTTTAAGAGATGATACAAAGCCTGATGATCCATTTGAAACTGATCCATGATCGATCCACTCCTCTTTGTGATTTTGATGAGGGCACTCTGGCTGCGGCCATTCAACCAGATTTTCAGACATTGAGAATTTACCCTCTACTGATAAGGACACTTACAGCCGATTTGTAAACCAGAAAAATAAAAAAGTTGAGGGGCCCTGTCATGTGACAGAGCCCCTCAACTTTTCGTGGAGTGTTTTCAGCCGCTTTGATACCGCCGCTTTTGAGATGCCGTAGACCTTGCCGATCTCTTCCATGGTCAGTTCCCTGCCATATCGAAGGTCGATGAGTTCACGGCTTTGTTCACCCAGATCCTTGACGGCTTTCCGCAGATTTTCAAGCCGGAGGTTCCGGAGCGCTTCATCTTCCACGGGACGCCTGACACATTCTGAACAGAACAGCACCGTTTCAAACTCACTTTTACTCAGATGCCTGTCGTCCTGCTTATCCTGTGCCTGCTGCCGTTTCCGATCCTGCTCCAGGAAGTCTGCGACCTCCTTTGGCACTGATACTGGCTCCCCATTATAGATCACAACGACTGTGTCGTTCATTCATGTCCTTTCCGCTCTCAACGGAAAAGTACACACCCGCGCTGCCGGCACAGCGCCAAATACTGAAGACCTTCATGGAAGTTTCCTTCGTTCAGGGTGGTCATTGTGCCCTACGAGGCCCATGAATGTCTGAGGTCCCACCGGGGTGTGGACCTCACCGGAAAGCTGCGAGTTTTGGCTTTCGCCTATCTTGATTATAGAACAAATATTCGATAACGTCAATCGCAGCAAAAATGAACTATGGTCTTTTATTTTGTTTTGCGGCGCAATCTTTGAGTAGGAGCTCGTGTTCTCTGGTCATCCTGTAGCCCGCTATTGATCGGTACCGTTGCTGGGGTTCAGATTCGGTTCCGTGGTCCGATGATAAAATCCCTGTTCTCACCCCCTATCCGTTTAAGATTTTCTTAAATTGTTATTTGTTCATGATTTAGAAAAAATTTGGTCGTGTCTCTATGGTAAAATTGGGCATTAAAAATCGGACCGAGGATCACTCTCGTACAAGGAGGGAACATGATGCAGCTACCAGCTGGAGCCACAGGATTTTTTGAAGCGGGCACATTCCGGGAGCCCATCCAGCGAGGGGAATTCTTACAGCTGGTCTATCAGCTGGCCCGAGAGAGCCGGTGCACCGTGGGAGAAACAGACACTTCATTATGCGGGAAAAACTTTTATGCCGCACAAATCGTCCGAAACAGTGGAACAGAAATTCTGTTCATGAACGCATATACCGGCCATCTGGCCTGTTCCGACTGCTGGGAAGCACAGCCGCTCCGATTTACAGCGCCCTCAGCTATGCTGGCCGCCCTGCTTCCGCCGAATCAGCTGCTCTCCCCCTCGTTGCTGGAACGATCCATCGATGTGGTGCTGCTGGATGCACTGGCTCCGGCAGAGCAAGAGCAGCTGCGCTATTGGCAACCCAACACGATCGGGGAAATTCTGTTTAACTTTTGGGATTAAGGCTTGTGCCGAAAAGGGGGATGTCTTGATGAAACACACCAAATATCTGCACATCCATGACTGGAACTACTGGTGGGGCTATTATCGCTGCGGCAAGGACTGGGATACCTTCAACGGGGCCGAATTTTCTCTCACCGAGGACGAGGCTGGAGAAAACTCCTTTTTTCATTTTGACTTCTATAACCTGCCTGCGCTCCATCAGATGATTCAGGACGGCGAGTTTATAAAGCCAGAGAGTCCGGATCATCCCAACTTTTTGAAGCAGGCCGAGCGGCTCAGGAATGGTGAGCAGGATTTGTTCGTCGGGGCGCTGTACTATCCGCATTTTTCGCCGGATCTGGCTTTCTGTAATACTCCAGCCCAGAGCGGCGCCCCTCTGACGCAGCTGCTTTCCCCGGCTGTACCGCCCTATTACGGGGTGATCTTTCTCCGGGAGGAGCGGCCCCTCTCCCCGAAGGTGCTGACGCATTGGGTGGAACAGTTATCCCAGCCTTTGTTTGGCGCGCCGTTTTCCTGCACTCTTGCCGATTTTCCCACTCGACAGATGGCAATGAAAAATTTTGAAGAAGAAATGAGGGGCCTTTAATGGAACAAAACTTTGTATTTCAATGCACCCCTCTGGAACCGGACGCCCTGATCCCCCAGGTAAGTCAGGCTTTGGAGGTTCGAATGGAGTTCGTTTCCCGTGCAGTCTGCCCCAAGTTGTGGGCTGCGACTGACCGGCTGAACCGGACGAAAAAAACTCCCGCAGCGCTTCGGGCCAGACGCCGCCGAAAGGGGCAGATCCTGGGGCTGGTTAACTGGATCATGGCGTTGCTATTACTTCCCACAGCTTTTCTCACTCCAGACTCGCTCCTGCTATCCATTGCAGGTGGGCTATGCCTTGGTGCCGGTGTCGTAGAGCTCTGGCGGTATTTGCCAAAAACGCTGGGCATCCTAAGCCTGTTGGCCGGAATCTTTTTCCTCTCAGCAGTACTGGGCGATCCCGATGAGATGGCGATCCTGGTATATCTGGCCGCCCAATATTTGATCGTCGCCCTGGCATCCCTGCTCGTCCGCAGGCGGCGTGACCCCTTCGAGCGGGCGGCTCGAAAGGTACTTGCGGGCAGGGACCGTGCCGACTTTGCTGCGGGCAAGGCTGACATGCAGGTCATCTTTTCTGAAGAAACGATGACTGTGAACACATCAGGGAATGCGTCCGCCCAGTTTCCATACACTGATTTCAAACAGGTCTTGGAGACGCAGGATCTGCTGTTGGTTATCTTCGACAAGCGATTCCTGATTTTGCAGAAAAAAGATCTGACCGCAGGAACGGTTTCTGACCTGCGGGACTTTTTGAAGGAGCGGGTAGAGCACTGGGTCGAAATCATCGACAACGGGCTTCTGGGCTCCTGATGATATAAACACCTACCGGATCGGGGGCTTTGATATGACGCTGTTTTCTTTAAACCTGACGGATCTTGCGCTGTCGGATAAGACGCATCGGGAGGACTTCTTCATTGGTCTGTTTGGGACAAGAGCCCAGGCAGAAGCGGTTGCCGCCCACTATTTGAAGCAAGTGCCGGGCTTTTGTGACTATGACTGTACTTATCGTGTGGAGGAAAAGTCCATCCATAATGTCCAAAGGGAGAGCCTGCCTGATTTCGTCTGGCAATTCGCTGGATGGGACGAAACAAAGGACGGCGAGCCTGTGAACATTATCAAGAGCGACTTCTTTTTGACGGAGGAACAGGCTACCTTCGAGCTGGATTACCTGAAGCTCCAGTGCCCACATCAGGAGTGGTGCATCCGCCGACACAAAATCGGAGAAATGCTCTGGCAGAATGGCTTTGTTCGGGTGTAGAATCCATATAAAAATCAGGAGACTCAGAAATGAAGCACAATTCAAATATTCGATTATTCAAAATTGCCCTGCTCATCGGTGTACTGGGCTTGAGCATTCTATTGGGAATAATCGTCTCCGGCGCAGCCGATCCGGAACCTCTATTTTGCATTGGTACTCCAATCGGGTTGTTACTCTGCTTTGTGGGGGCAATCCTAATAATCATTACCTATACCTGTGAAATTTTCCGTGGTATCAGAGAGAAAAAATTCATTTGGGTGATAGTTCTTTTGATTTTGGGCGGTCTTTTGTTCATCCGTATACTTTTGAGGCCATGAAAAATTAGCAATGCAAAGGAGGCACACGATGAAGATCATTTCAACGAAGGGCCTATATAATATGCGGCCTGTCAGCGGCTCTGCGGAGTGGTATTGGTGCTGTGACTATGTCAGCGGTGACCTGTATGAGGCGGAGGAGCTATACCAGGATGGTCACCCCATCAAACAGAACCGCCTGCTATTCCTCCACTATCCCGACGGGCACACCGTGGAGCCTATCGTCGCCCACGAGGGGCAGTATTTTGGCGCTCCCGGCTTTGAAAATGGAAGACTGCAAATCTTGATGGCAGATTTTCCAGCAGGCAAAATCTATGTGTTCCAGTACAATCCCACACCAGAGCAGCTGACGCTCCGGGCCGAACTATCCCGGTCTGCAATCAAGGACTGCTATAATCTAATGTTCCAACAGTCACCCCTCATGCTGGTCAGACATAGCTTTGAAAAACGACTCCAGTTTCTCTGGCCGGAGACAGCAGAGTTTGAAATTGGGAATACCGAAACATTTTACAGTCGGGAGGGAGACAATCTTTACTTTACTCGCTGGTTCGAAGACCCAGACTACCGGGAGGAGACGGTCATCCGCCGCTGGCCAACCGGAGAGATTGCGGAAGTCATCCCCGGCACCCTGATGGAATTCCCCGATGGGCAGAGATGGGTGCTGCAATAAGCTGTACTGTTCCAATATCTTTTCGTACTTAACATATTTTTCTGTTCGCGTCACCGCCGTGAAAAGATATTTCGATTACTTTTGGGTGGTTTCTCTTACTTATCACGAGAGAACATTCCTGTAATTCACCAAATTATAGGAAGATTTCTTTTGACCCATATCCTGACCCATACGCTGAGAGAAATATATGGAAACAACGGATGGAACAGGGCTGCAAAGGAAGTGCTACCCCACCGAAAAGGGATGGAAAGGCCACAAAATGTGCCGTTGGATGGTTAGACATTAGTTTGGGAGCAAGATGCCGGGAGTTCGAGTCTCCCCACTCGGACCACCTTTCGCAGAAAAATCGCCTGTTTAGGCGGTTTTTCTACAGCTTGTCAAAGAACGCCAGTACTCAAAACACGAGGACAGACATTTTGGAATTAAATGGCGCAAAAATCATGATATAAGAAGCAAAATTGGAAGCATTCCACCTCCAAACAGAGATCTTTTTGAGATTCATGGTAGCATATTTAAGCCTCTCCCAAGCAGAAACCCGTGCCAGACCTTGGTGGTGCGTATAACGCATGGCGCGCTTTTCTTTTTCATCGGCAAAAACACGCTCTATGGTCTCTTTTCTCATGGCATAGAGTTGCTTGCCACGTTCGGTTTTTCTCAATTGTTCGACCAAATCGAGATATTCCTGCCAGATATGCGTTGTGAGCACCCGCTGTCCGCGTTCATTTGCGCCACAAACAGCTCTGCAGGGACAGTCCTTGCAGATTTTGGGAGAGCTGCGGTAGGTCCGTTTCCCTTCTTTAACTTGTAGTCGTATGCCGCAGTTCATGGGTAAAGCTGTCTGTTGCTGCATCATAAGTAAAATCCCAAGGCTTAAATTTATCTTTCTTTCCCTTGTATCGGGTATAGGGAAGGATGGGGATTCTGCTGTCTTCCAGAACTTTCTTTGCGATCCAGGGTGTTTTGTATCCGGCGTCCATCGTCACGAATTTAACTTCGGGAAAAATGTTTGTTACCTGGTCGTATACTGCGTCCCATGCAACACTGTCGCTGACATTTCCGGCGGTCACTTCCACGCCCAATACAATCCCGTGTTTGTCGCAAACTGTATGTGCTTCGTATGCGAACTGCTGCTCATGTACACCTTTTACGAACATACCGCAGTCAGGATCGGTTTTTGATACTGTTTTTTCAACCGTACCTCCTCCGGTGCAGCTGCCAGAGTTCTCATCATCATCCTTGTCCTTTTTCCCCAGATTTCGGCGTTCCTCGGCGACCTCTTTACGAAGCTGCTCCCCGTACACCTTTGCCGTCTTGGCTGCCTGTTCTTTCTGGAACTTCTTTTTATTTGCAGATGCCTTGATGTGGGTCCCGTCTATAAAAATCATACTGGGGTCTACCATGCGGTGATTCAATGCCTTGTTCAGGATATACACAAAGATATCCTCGCTTATCTCTGGAGGAAATCGCTTGCAAAAAGCATAACTTACCGGTGCGAAATGAGAGATCTCTTCCAGTAGACTGTATCCCAAGAACCAACGGTATGCTATATTTACCTGTATCTCCCGGTGTGTCTGATGCAATGATGGGATCCCATACAGATGCTGAAGCAGTACCATTTTGATCAACACCACTGGATCTGCTCCGGGACGGCCGTTATCTGCGCAATAATATGGACTTAGACGTGCATACAGCCATTCATAATCCATTACAGCTTCTATCTTGCGCAACAAATGATCCTTGGGGACTAAGGCATCTACATCCACCATCACGATATCTTTTCGAGAGTCCTTTCTCCAATTTTCCATCCTTAGGCCCCCTTTTTCTCTATTATAGCAGAAAACCCCGACACCAGCGTGGTTTTTTGATATGTTGATAAGGGGAATCATTCTGAAAAAGAATGATTCCCCTGCTTTTTCCAATTCTGTCTGACAGATTCCGTAAGCGTAATTTTAAGTGAATCACTTTCTTACGAGCACCTGCCCATTCGGCGGTGATTTTTTGAGCAGTGCGGCAGACCCGGCTTGCTGGACCTTTCAGGCACTTGTGGAGCCAATAGATCGAGGGGGAGACAGGAATGTCCTCCATTTCACCTGAGGCACGGAAAGAGGCCACCGAAGCGGAACACAGTCAGAGAGCGCGCCACAGAGCGCGGCGTCGTTCCAACCTAATCAACGGGTCCACGGTTTTTCACACACAGCGCGCGCTGACGGCGGCTCTTGCAGCACAGCCGGTCCTCCATGAACTTTTGATGTGAGATGTCGATCACCATACCGGTAAGAAGCATATTGCCCCGATGTTCAGAGAGGGATCCATTCATCAGCAGCCACACAGTCTTTCCATCAGGGCGGACCACACGGTATTCCAGGCTGACAGTCTCTTTTCCCTGCTCGATGGTGTTTCTCAGCTGCTCATCGAGCCGGTCAATATCCTCCGGATGAACCAAATGGATCGTTTTATTTCCAAATTGATTGCGCAGGCCCTCTCTTGTGAAGCCGTGCAATGCATAGCAGTAGTCATTTGCATAGATCAGAGTAAAGCCGTGATCCATTCTGGCCCGAAAAATCCCGCCAATTGGACACTGTACGATAGACTCCAGCTCAGCCTGAGCCTCTATTTGCCCGGTAATATCCAGGCAGAGGCTGACCAGCACCGACGCTCCGTTGGGCAGGCGTCTCTGCACGCCCGTTTCCTTGACCCAGATATGTCCCCTGTCCCTGCACATCATCCGATATGTTGTTGTATAGCTGGCGCCATTGAGCAGGGCCTGCGCGATCTCAGCCTGCCGCCCTACCCGGTCCTCCGGCCGAATACAATTGATCATGGCCTGGCCATTCGCGGCGATCAGCTCCGCCTGGCTTGAATAATCCAACAACGCCAGCATCCGCTCATCTATGTAGTAGAGAGGAAATCCCGGCGCGGCATAGGTGATCATGATCCCACTGAACACACATTGGCTCAGCAGGTCCATCACAGCTTTCTCGATACAACGCTCCACCTCCCCGCTCACATCAGGCTCATAAGTGGCAAGCGGAAACGCAGCTGGCGTTTTTTGATCCATTTTCATTTTGACATGACGCTCCCATTTCGATATTCAGCAGATCCCTCTTTATATCGCTTTCTGACGGGATGTGGCGCTTGAGACGGCCTGTTGGATCCCGGACGCCAAAGCTTTCATCTCCGCCAGGATCTCGTTGTATATCTGCGCGCGGCAGGCTGACAGGTTGTTGCACGAAATTTTCTGTGTCTGATGTGCCTCCTGTGCCTCCTGCTTCCAACGCAGGAACAGGACCTTAAGTTCATTGGAGTTTTGGGTATTGACGGGATCCAAATAATGCTCCACCGACTTAGAATCCCCATGCGTCAAAGCGCTCTTAAACGCGTATCGTATCCCGCGCTCCACCTGTGAAAAGCTCGCTCCGTGCTGTTTGGCGATCTTTGTGTACAGGGCGCAGACCTTGCCGGAAAAATAGTAGGGATCCTGATCCATGATCTCTAACGCGTCGTGAATATAGAGGAAGCCTTTTGTACTTGCCGGGATCCTTGCACGCAACAGGACGTCTGTGATCTCATCTTGTATCATTCTAAACTATCCTTTCTGCGATTATGATTTCGCCGCATCCGCGGTAGATTATGCGCATTTCTGGGTTGACAAGCGCCGTGTTTTGACATAGTATTATCCATAACACTTTAATAACACAATATGACACTGTATGTAATTCACAGTACATATATCCATGTATCACGAACATCATCTCTAGCTTACAACAAATATTCTTGAAAGTCAACCGATTTTTACAAATTTCTTGTTAATATTTTCTGGTGAGCAAGAGATTTGGAGGCACGAAATAGGGATTGCAGTCATTGCAGTATCTGATAAGGAGGACCTCACATGAGTCTGGGGGATAAATTACGGCAGAGGAGACAGGAAATGGGCCTCACCAGGCCACAGCTGGCCGCGAAGATCTGTGTCACACCGTCCGCCATCGCGAACTATGAAAATGGTATCAGCACCCCGAAGCCCGACATTTTGATTTCCCTGATCAATGTGCTGGAGGTCGATGCCAACTATATGTACTCCGATTACCTCGGCAACAGCCAAATCAGTAAAATCTATGAGCATAGCCTCAGCAGGGAAGAGGTCGATGCCATCAAAAAATACCGGGAGCTTTCCGAGGAAGGAAAGCGGCTTGTAAGACTTATCATCAATGAGGAGTACAGCCGGACCACAGCGGGGAATCAACTCACCCTCCCCTGTTATCTGCCCGGTGTGCGAAAGATCCACACTGGCTTTTTGATGCAGGCAAAGGTGAGCAGCGTGCGCATCGCGCTCAAGGACCTGCCCAAGGGAACTGACTTCTGCTTTCAGATCCAGGTGGATCAGTATCTGCCTGTCTTCCGGAACCACGATATTCTGGCGCTTCAAAGAAGGCAGGCGAAGCATAATGAGATGGGACTGTTCTGCCTCAACGGGATCTACTATCTCCGCACATTGTTCCACGAGCAGGGAGAGCGCCGCCTCCGGGCGCTCAATGTCATTGACACGGATATTCTGGTGAAGGAAACGGATGAATTCCGCTGTATGGGCACGATCCTCGGCCGGGTCAACGGCATTTTGGAGACTTGAACAGGGCCAGGCGGCTGGCCCTGTTTGGGACCCGCTTCCAAGTCCACAGAAGGAGTGACCCCATGAAAATCGGTATTCTATGCGCGGGCGATGACGAGCTGGCCCCGTTCCTCCCCCTGATCAAGGGGTGCTGCGTCACCGAAAAAGCCATGCTGAAATTTTATACGGGGCGGATCAACGGCATAGACGTGGCCGCCCTGTTCTCCGGAGTCTGCAAGGTGAACGCCGCCATCGCGTCACAGCTTTTGATCGATCTGTTTGGCGTGGATGCGATCATCAATGCCGGAACAGCAGGCGGCATGGCGCCGGACCTGGACGTATTCGACACTGTCATTTCCACAGAAGCCTGCTACCACGATGTCGCGCCGGATATTTTGACTGAATTTCATCCATGGATGGACTCTCTATCTTTTCCGGCGGATCCCGGTCTGATCCGCCTTTCACGGTCCGCAGTCGCCGGAATGAGCCCCGTTGGAAAGGTGGTCTGGGGCCGGATGGCAACGGGCGAGTCCTTTATCACCCATCACCGCCGGGCGAAAATCTGCGCGGAACTCGCCCCCCTGACGGTGGATATGGAAACCGCAGCCATCGCCCATGTCTGTTACGTCAATATCATCCCCTTTCTTGCCATCCGCTGCATCACCGACACCTCAGAGCACAGCAGCGTGGAGCATTTTGAGCAAAATTGCAAGAGGGCCTCAGACATTGCAAAGGACATCACGCCACCCTGCTCGCGGAGCTCGGCAGGCATTCTTTTCACGCCTAGCGAAACACAGACGCCCGTGTGGGAACGGAGTCCTCCGTTTCCACACGGGCTTTCTATCCAAAAAACAGCTTCCCTGCCGCAATGCGGCAGGGAAGCTGTTTTTTAAATGCGCTTTGAGGCGCCTTTGGCTCTGTTTTATTTGGCGTACTCGATGGCCTTGGTCTCCCGCAGGAGATTGACCTTGATCTGGCCGGGGTACTCCAGCTCGTCCTCGATCTTCTTGGCAATGTCCCGGGCCAGAAGGACCATCTGATCCTCGCTGACCACCTCGGGCTTGACCATGATGCGGACCTCGCGGCCGGCCTGGATGGCGAAGGACTTCTCCACACCGGGGAAGGAGGAGGTGATCTCCTCCAGCTTCTCCAGGCGCTTGATATAGTTCTCCAGATTCTCCCGCCGGGCGCCGGGGCGGGCGGCGGAGATGGCGTCGGCCGCCTGGACCAGGCAGGCCACCACAGTCTGGGGCTCCACATCGTTGTGGTGGGCGTGGATGGCGTGGATGACCGCCTCGCTCTCGTGATACTTCCGGGCCAGCTCCACGCCGATGGTGACATGGGAGCCCTCCACCTCGTGGTCGATGGACTTGCCCAGGTCGTGGAGCAGGCCGGCGCGCTTGGCCTCGGTCACGTTGGCGCCGATCTCGGCGGCCAGCAGGCCGGCGATGTGGGACACCTCGATGGAGTGGTTGAGCACGTTCTGCCCATAGCTGGTACGGTAGCGCATCCGGCCCAGGAGCTTGACCAGCTCCGGGTGCAGGCCGTGGACATTGGTCTCAAAGATGGCGCGCTCGCCCTCGGCCTTGATGGTGGCGTCCACCTCACGCTTGGCCTTCTCCACCATCTCCTCAATGCGGGCGGGGTGGATGCGGCCGTCCAGGATCAGCTTCTCCAGGGCCAGCCGGGCGATCTCCCGGCGGACGGGGTCGAAGCAGGAGACTGTGATGGCCTCCGGCGTGTCGTCAATGATCAGGTCCACCCCGGTCAGGGTCTCCAGGGTGCGGATATTGCGGCCCTCGCGGCCGATGATGCGGCCCTTCATCTCGTCGTTTGGCAGGGGCACCACGGATACTGTCGCCTCCGCCACATGGTCGGCGGCGCAGCGCTGAATGGCCAAAGAAAGGATCTCGCGGGCCTTGGTGTCGGCCTCGTCCTTGAACCGGGCCTCGATCTCCTTGATCTTCATGGCGGACTCATGGGTCACATCGGCCTCCAGCTGGTTGAGGAGATAGGCCTTGGCCTCCTCCGCGGTGAAGCCGGAGATCTTTTCCAGCATATCCACCTGCTCCTGCTTGAGCCGCTCAGCCTCCGCCTGGGTAGCCTCCAGACGAGCCAAGCGGTTGGACAGGTGCTCCTCTTTCCGCTCCATGTTTTCCGTCTTGCGGTCCAGGTTCTCTTCCTTCTGCTGGAGCCGGCGCTCCTGCTTCTGAAGGTCGCTCCGGCGCTCCTTCTCCTCCCGCTCATACTCGTTGCGGGCCTTGAGGATCTCCTCCTTCGACTCCAGAAGGGCCTCACGCTTCTTATTTTCCGCGCTCTTGTACGCGTCGTTGACGATCTGCTTGGCCTGGTTCTTGGCGGAGTTCAGATCCTCGTCCGCCTGCTTCCGCTCCCGCAGGACGCCGAACACATAGACCAGTGCCGCGCCCAGGGCCAGGCCCAGGACCGCCGCAATGACATAGGGTAACATTTGGCTTTTGACACCTCCAAATCAGAATCAATGTTGGGGCGCTCCTCTCCCCGCCGCGGCACAGCCGCGGAAATATGGTGTTCCACCGGCGGCGGAGCTCTTCCGCCGGGTCAGACAGCATAAAAGGAGCCGCAAGGAACAGCCCGTGTCGCGGCCTGTCTCCTTGCGACAACTGAAAAACATCCCCCAAGTTTTTCACTTTTGTCCTGTATATCATTGTAAATGGAACCGGGTGTCATGTCAAGTTTTATTCCTCATTCCGGCATGGACTTTCCAAAATTTTCGGGGTCTGTTCCCCCGCTTTCAACCGCGCTCCACGCGAAAGCGCCCCGGAGCCACGGGGAAGATCCCGCCGCTCCGGGGCGTTTTCTCTTCAATCAGCGTACGCCTGATCCTCCTCCAGGCCGTCCAGCAGGCGCAGCAGACTCCCGGTCCGGGGCGGAAGTGTCAGGACCTGCCCCTGGGGGGCGGTCTGAAGCCGGGCCGCGCCCAGCAGCGGCTGGACCCGCTCCCCGTCCTCCAGGCGCAGGACGGCAGCCTGATCCCCGGCGTTCAATGCGGCCAGGACCGTCTCCTCCCCGCAGGTGCGGGTAAAGGCCAGCAGCGGCCCGTCGCTCGCCCGATAGCGGATATCGCCCCGGCGCAGGGCGGCGGACTCCTGACGCAGATGGCCCAGGCGGGTGAACCAGTCCAGCAGCTCCGGGTCCTCGCGGCCCCAGGGGAAGGTCCGACGGTTGAAGGGGTCCTCAAAGCCCTCCATCCCCGCCTCATCCCCGTAGTACACCGTGGGGGAGCCGGGGAACGCGAACAGCAGGACGGCCCCCAGCTTCAGCAGCTCCTTCCCCCGGCGGCGCTGCTCCGGGTCCATGCGGAAGCCGGCGCGCCACTCCCGAGAGCGGTCCCGGCACTCGCTCCCCACGCCCAGCAGGGTGAGGATACGGGAGGTATCGTGGGTACCCAGGGAGTTCATCGCGGAGTAGAAGGCGAACCGGGGATAGTTTTCCCGCAGGGTCTCCATCGCCTCCATAAAGTCCCGGGCGTCCCCGCCCCGGAGGTAGTCCAGGGCCGCGCCGCGGAAGGGGTAGTTCATCAGCCCGTCGCAGTGCCCCCCCAGGATGTGGCGGCGGCGCACACCGTAGGCCACCTTGGTGGAGCCATCCTCCCACACCTCGCCGATGACCACTGCGTCCGGCTTCTCCGCCCGGGCAGCGGCGTGGACCCCATGGACAAAGTCGTCTGGCAGTTCATCAGCCACATCCAGCCGCCAGCCGTCCGCCCCCGCCCGCAGCCACCGGCGGACCACTGAGTCCTCCCCGCCGAAGATAAACTCCCGATAGGAGGGGTCGTGCTCGTTCACCGCGGGCAGGGAGTAGATCCCCCACCAGCTCTCATATTGGTCGGGCCACCGTTGAAAATTGTACCAGGAAGACCAGGGGGAGTCCTGGCTTTGGTGGGCCCCCGTCTCCGGGTAGAAGCCGTCCCCGTTGAAGTAGCGGCTGACGAAGCCGGTGTGGTTGAACACCCCGTCCAGCATCACCCGCATCCCCAGGCTGTGGGCCTTCCGGCAGAGCTGGGAGAAGTCCTCCTCACAGCCCAGCATGGGATCGATCCGGCTGTAATCCGCCGTGCCATAGCGGTGGTTCTCCGCCGCCTCAAAGATGGGGCAGAAGTAGAGGGTCGTCACCCCCAGGCCGTGGAGATAGTCCAGCTTCTCCATCACGCCCCGCAGGTCCCCGCCGAAAAAGTCCCGGTTGCGGATCTCGCCGTTCCGGTCCGGGCGGTACTCCGGCTCCTCCTGCCAGGCGGAGTGGACCCAGCGCCCGCCCACCAGCCCATCGGGCTTGGGAACCCGGGTACGGCGGAAGCGGTCGGGGAAGATCTGATAGGTCATCCCCTCTCCGAACCAGGCGGGGACCTCCTCTCCGCCGTCGTACACAGTCAGCTGATAGGGACCCAGCTGCTGGCTCTTCTTCCCGTCCAGCCGCTCCAGCGTGAAGGTGTACCACACCAGCCCCACATAGTCCCCGGTGTCCAGCACGCAGGAGAACAGGTCCCGGTCTCCATCCAGCCCGGACCAGGGCATGGGAACGGCGCGGACCTCGTCCTCCCTGGCCTCGAACCGCGCGGTGAGCAGAGCGCGGGAATAGCCCTCCTGCCGCAGCGGCCGGAGGGTCAAAAGCACCGGGGTCCCCGACGCCGCCGCCCCATAGGGGGACTTGCACCGGGGATCCCGGGAGTTGTAGATCGGTTCTGTCATGGTAGCACCTTCTGTCTCAGTCAGGAATGAGGACCGGCCGCGTACTCCCTGCATACATTGAAGCCTTACCCGGCGCAGCCGTCCCCCAATTCCTAACTCCTAATTCCTAATTCCTCACACATAGTGGTAGGAGCCACCGCCGATAAACTCCCGGAGCAGCGAGCCCTTATCCACCAGCTCCGGGTCAATGGGCTGGAAAAACTGGAACGCGTCGATCAGCTCCAGCAGCTCTCCCCGGCGGACATTGTCCTCCGGCACAGCCTCCAGCAGGGGAAGGGCATAGTGCTTCATCACCGACACCTCATAGGGGAGGGAGGAGTCGAAAATAATATCCGCCTTGTTCTTGAAGGGGGAGATATACAGCTTCTCCCCGCGGCGCACATTGGCCCACATATCCAGGGTATCCTCCACCCCGGTGCCCCGGAAGTTGTAATCCCGCACCGCCCGGCGGGTCAGGCGCATCCAGGTCCCCTTGAAGCGGAGGACGGAGCCCTCATTGATGTTGGAGCGGGCGGAGATATACAGCTTGGCGGCCTCCGGGTGGCGGCCGGCGATGCTGTCGTTGAGGGCATGGATCCCTTCAAACACCACAATCTCGTTTTTCCCCAGGCGGAGCGGGGTCCCCCGGCTGTCGTTGCGCATCTGGCGGACAAACTCATACTTGGGGATCAGGATCTCCTCCCCCCGGCTCAGGGCAGCAAAGTGGCGGTCCAGCAGCTCCATGTCCAGGCAGAGCGGAGACTCAAAATCCAGCTCCCCCTCCGGGGTGCGGGGCGCGGTCTTGGGATTGGTCGTCTTGAAGTAGTTGTCCATGGCCACCGCGTGGGTGTTCACCCCCCGCCGCCGGAGCTCCTCCGCGATCTTCATGGCGGTGGTGGTCTTGCCGGAGCCGGAGGGGCCGGACAGCAGGACGATGGGGCTGGCCTCCAGATTGGACAGGATCTTATCCGCGGCCAGCGAGACGCGCTGCGCGTAGTTCTCGTCGCACTCCGCCAAAAATTCTGTCACATCGCTCTGGATGCGGCGGTTGATCTCCTGTAATTGATATGCCATGGGAAAACACTCCTTTCACATGGGGCTGGGGGTCAGGGGACCGCCGGGCCGTAAAACCGGACCAGCTCCTCCTTCTGGGCCAGCACCTTCTCCCGCAAGGTCAGGTAGTCATGGGGGTACTTGGGGTTGGGCAGGCGGACGATCCGCCCGGCGGCATGGTCCACCAGCTTGGTGACTCCGCCGCCACCCACTGACACCACCGTCTGGAGCTCCTCCATCATAATGATGTTGTACAGGTTCTCTGTCCCGGGTTTGGCCCATCCCACATTCTCCAGCGCGCCGGACATATATTTCTGCCGGTATAAATAATACGGGCGATAACCACGCTGTATCAAAATCTCCCGGGAGAAATCCAGCATCTCCGCCACCTCCGCCCCGCTGGGCAGGCTCCCGCCCCGCTCCATAAGGGCAGAGCCCTTTTTCAGGGCCAGCGTGTGGACAGTGATGTTCTCCGGCTCCATCTCCAGCACCCCCTCCAGGGAGCGGCGGAAGCCCTCGCAGGAGTCCTGGGGAAGGCCGGCGATCAGGTCCATGTTGATGCAGTCAAAGCCCACCGACCGGGCCAGATCGTTGGCCGCCCGGATGTCCCCGGCGGCGTGTTTCCGTCCGATGGCCCGGAGCACATGGTCCTCCAGGGTCTGCGGGTTGATGGAGATGCGGCCCACGCCGTGCCGTTTCAGCACCTCCAGCTTCTCCCGGTCGATGGTGTCCGGCCGGCCGGCCTCCACAGTATACTCAGTACAGCCCTCCAGCGGCAGGACCTCCCGGCACCGGGCGAGCAGCCGGTCCAGCTGGCCGGCGGACAGGGTGGTGGGCGTACCGCCCCCCATATAGAAGGTGCGAAGCCCCCTGCCCGTCCGCTCCAGGACCCGGCCCAGGGCGCCGATCTCCTCCAGAAGGGCGTCCAGATAGGGCTCCAGAAGCTTCAGCGTCCGGCCCACATCGGCGGACACAAAGGAGCAGTAGGCGCACCGTGTGGGGCAGAAGGGGATGCCCACATAGAGAGAGACCTCATCCTCCTTCAGGGCGCGCTGGGCGTCCAGGCTGGCCTGGGCGCAGTCCACCGCCAGCTTGGCCCGCTCCGGGGAGACATAGCAGTCCCGCTCCAGGCTGGCCCTGGCCTGTTCCGGGGTGGCTCCGGCGGCCATCTCCCGGGTGGGCAGCTTCACCGGGCGCACGCCGGTGAGCATCCCCCAGGGAGGCGTCTTGCCGGTGGCCTCACAGGCGGCCAGGAAGAAGCACCGGCCGATGGCCCGGCGGCGCAGGCCCTCCCGCTGAAATTCATCCCCCGCCAGGGGGGCGTCCAGCCGGTGGGTGGCCGCCATTCCCCGCCAGGACAGCTCCACCTCCACGGCGCAGCGGTCCGCCTCCTCCTCAAGGGAGACCTTGGCCCAGGCGTTGTCCTCCGGGCCGATTGGCTCATAGACGGGCCGCTCACCGGGGAACAGGTTCAGCATCCCCTGTTCCACAACATATCGCTCGTCGTGCCCCTTTAGCACTAATTTCATCGCAGTTCCTTCCTCAGCTCCGCTGTCCCAGGGCCTCCCGCAGGAAGGGGTTGTACTGCCGCTCCCGCTCCAGCGTGGAGGTCCGGTCGTGTCCGGGGCAGACATGATAGTCCCCCTCCAGCTGGCCCAGCCGCTTCAGAGAGGCCATGATCTCCTCATAGCTGCCCCCCCGCAGATCCGTGCGGCCGCAGGAGCCGCAGAACAGGGTGTCTCCGGTGAACAGCACATCCCCCACCTTCAGCGTAACGGAGCCCTTGGAGTGCCCCGGGGTGTGGAGGACCTGAACGTCAAGGGAGCCCACCGGGATGTGGTCTCCCTCGTCATAGAAGTTCAGCCCATCCACCTGTCCCGCCAGGGGAAACAGCGTGTTGCCCGCCCCGTTGGCGTCGGCATGATGGATATAGATGGCCGCCTGGGGCAGGGCCTTCTCCAGCTCCGGGACGGCGGTGGTGTGGTCATAGTGGCCGTGGGTGAGCAGGATATGGGTCACCTCCGCCCCGTCCTCCTTCAGGGCGGCCAGGATCCGCTCCGCCTCGTCCCCGGGATCGATGACGGCGGCCTTGCCGGTGGTCTCGTCCTTCAAAATGTAACAGTTGGTGCCGATGGGCCCCACTTGCATAACGTTCACCTTCATGTTTTGTCCTCCTCACGTGTGTCAGAAATCAGGAATTCGGAATGATAAATTGGGAATATGGCGTCCCGCCTGCGGCGGGACGATGAAAAACCGGCGCTTTGCGCTGTCACGGCTCACAAGATGAAAGCGGAATCCAGACCGCTTTTATCCAATTCCTAATTCCTAACTTCTAATTTATAATTCAAACAGGATGGTAACCGGCCCGTCGTTGACCGATGCCACCTGCATATCCGCCCCGAACTCCCCTTGCTCCACCCGGAAGCCCCGCTGGCGGCACTGGTCCATGAAGCGCTCATAGAGGGGGATGGCCACATCGGGCTTGGCCGCCCCAGTGAAGCCGGGACGGCGGCTCTTGGTATCGGCGTAGAGGGTAAACTGGCTCACCACCAGAAAAGCGCCCCCTACCTGCTCCAAATTCAGGTTCATTTTTCTGTTTTCATCCTCAAAGACCCGCAGATTGCAGATCTTCTCAGCCAGCTTGTCGCACACAGCTTCCGTATCCTGGGGACCGACTCCCAGTAGGACCAGATAGCCCTTTTCAATGGCGCCCCGCACCGCCCCATCAATGGTGACGGAGGCGGAGGACACCCGGGTAACAACTGCTCTCATAAAGTTCGACCTCACAGCACAGATGATATATGACAGGCGCGGACAGGCACCGCGCAGCCTTTACTTCCCGGTCAGCCGGGCTACATGATAGACTCCCTGGATATTGTTCAGCTTATTGATGACCGAGGCCAGCTCCTCCTTGTCCCGCACCTCCACCTCGATGCGAAGGATGGCGTGTCCGTCCGGCATGGAGCGGGCTGACAGGGCGGTGACCTTTACCTTGGCCGCCGACAGGGCCATAGCCACGTCCAAGGTCAGATTATCCCGGTCCTTGGAGGCCACCTCCAGGGCGGTGCGGTAGTTGGGCAGCTTGCTGTCCACCCAGGACACCCGCACCCAGCGGGCGGCCTCCTCCGGCTTGCGGTTCTCCGGTGCGGCGTTGGGACAGTCCGCCCGGTGGACAGATACCCCGTAGCCCCGGGTGATGAACCCGATCACCGGATCGCCGGGGACGGGGGTGCAGCACTTGGCAAACTTCACCAGGCAGTTGCCCAACCCCTCCACGATGATGCCCGAGTCGGTGTGTTTATTGGAGCCCTTCAGCTGGCTGACGTCCACCGGGGCGGCGGTACCGGGGACGATAATGCTCTCCGCCGTCGTGCGGGATGAGGCCGCGGCCTTCTCCGCCTTCAGCCGCCCCAGGCGCAGCAGCTCGTCCTTGATGCGGGCTACGCTCTTCACGGCGGTGGTGCCGCCGTAGCCGATGGAGGCGTACAGCTCGTCCAGCGTGCCGAAGCGGACCTTCCGCAGGATGCTGGGCAGCACATCCTCCGCCGTGACGGAGCTCAGCGGGATCTTGGCGTGCTTCAGCTCCGACTCGAACAGAGCCCGGCCGGTGGCGATGTTCTCCTCCCGGCGCTCCCGCTTGAACCACTGGCGGATCTTGTTCCGGGCCTCGTTGCTCTTTGCGATCTTGAGCCAGTCCCGGCTGGGGCCCTTGGCCGCCTTGGAGGTGAGCACCTCCACAATGTCGCCGTTTTTCAGGTGGGTGTCATAGGGCACCATCCGCCCGTTCACCCGGGCCCCCACCATGCTGTTGCCCACAGCAGAGTGGATGTTGTAGGCAAAATCGATGGGGGTGGCTCCGGCGGGCAGGCTCTTGACGTCCCCGTTGGGGGTAAAGACGAACACCTCGTCGGAGAACATATCCACCTTCAGGGTGCGGACAAATTCCTCCGCGTCGGTGTCCTGCTGGCTCTCCAGCAGCTTGCGGACCCATTCAAAGTCCACCTCGCTGCCCAGCTTCTTGTTTGCCATCCCCTGCTTGTACTTCCAGTGGGCCGCGATGCCGTACTCCGCGGTCTGGTGCATCTCCCAGGTACGGATCTGCACCTCGAAGGGAATGCCCTCCCGGCCAATGACCGTGGTGTGGAGGGACTGGTACATATTGGGCTTGGGCGTGCCGATGTAGTCCTTGAACCGGCCCAGCACCGGCTTGAACATATCGTGGATGCAGCCCAGCACGTTGTAGCACTCCGGGATGTCGTCCACGATCACCCGGAAGGCGTACAGGTCGAAGATCTCGTCCAGCGTCTTGTTCTGGGCGAACATTTTCCGGTAGATGGAGTAGGTATGCTTCACCCGGCCATACACCTTGCAGCGGATGCCCTCCTGTTCCATCCGCTGCTGGATGCGCAGCTGGATGGAGGCCAGGAACTCCTCGTGGGCGGCGGAGCGGGCGGACATCTCATCCTCGATCTCCTTATAGCCCACAGGGTCCAGATAGCGCAGGGAGAGGTCCTCCAGCTCCCACTTCAGCTTCTGCATACCCAAGCGGTGCGCCAGCGGCGCGTAGATCTCCATGGTCTCCAGAGATTTCTCCCGCTGCTTCCGGGGGGACTGATACTCCATGGTGCGCATATTGTGCAGCCGGTCGCAGATCTTGATGAGGATCACCCGGATGTCGTGGGCCATGGCCATGAGCATCTTGCGCAGGTTCTCCATCTGCTCCTCTTCCTTGGAGACATACTGCACCCGGGTCAGCTTGGTGACCCCCTCCACCAGCTCCGCCACCGACTTGCCGAATTTTTTGGCAATCTCCTCATGGGTGGCGTCGGTATCTTCGATGCAGTCGTGGAGCAGGGCGGCAATGACCGAGTCCACATCCAGCCCCAGATCGGCCACAATGTCGGCCACTGCCAGGGGATGGATGATATAGGGCTCGCCGCTCTTGCGCAGCTGCCCGTGGTGCTCCGCGTCCGCATAGGTAAATGCGTCGAACAGCCGCTTGGTATCTAAATTGGGCGTATAGGCGGCCACCTTGTCCTCAAGGGCCTGATAGCGCTCTAAAATCGGATCCATTCGATCACCTTCTCACGAATTAGAAATTAGGAATGAGGAATTTGATCGGGCGGGAGCCAGGACAGCCATTTCCTCTTTCCTAACTCCTGGCCCCTAATCCTCCAGCGTGGCCTTCCGCAGCCGTTTCAGGATCTCCGAGGCGTTCAGATCCACCTTGTGCTCCAGCTGGTGCAGAGTGATCTCCAGCTGCTCGGACTGCCGGACCAGCGTGAGCAGCCCCCGCTCCTCCATCACCTCCAGGCACACCAGGGTATGGGTGGGCAGCTCCGGCTGCCCGCCGGAGCGGGCGGCTCCCCGGGCGATGCGGGGGACTGTGTCCCGGAGGATGGGCTGTCCGGCGCTCTGGCGCTTCAGATACCGCCACAGGCAGACAAATTCCGCCCGGGTGGGCAGCAGGGACTGGGCCTCCAGCGGCGTGAGGAGGTCCCCCCGCCGGTATTTTTCATAAATAGACTGCTCCAGCTGGGCCCGAGTCATGGCCCGGCGCAGGTCCACCACCTGAAGCTGGACCGAGCGCAGTCCCCGGAACTCGTTGATCTGGGGATAGAAGGCCACATCCACCCGGCAGCCGGCGGTCAGGCCCAGTTCTCCGCCGTCGGCGGAGAAGAAAATGGCGTCCAGCGGGACCCCTCTGGCCTCCAGCCGCAGCTTCAGATGCCGGCCCCGGCCCACCTGAGCGGCGCTGAGCACATGGGCTCCGGTGAGGACCAGCACCGGTCTGGGATTTCCGGTGCCGCAGGGCTCCAGCCAGTCCAGCTGCTCCACCGCCTCCACCGTGAGCTCCTGGGGTAACACCGCCGCGTCCGCCTCCAGCACTGTGGCCAGTTCCTCCCCCTGGCGCTCCTCCAGCACCAGCCGGCGCAGCCGGGCAGACAGCTCCGGGATCCTCTCCTCCCGCACGGTGAAGCCGGCAGCCAGGGCATGGCCCCCAAAGCCCTCCAGCAGATCGCCGCACTGGGCCAGAAGCCGGAATAGGTTGATCCCGCCCCAGGAGCGGCAGGAGCCCTTCCCCACCCCCTGGTCCAGGCACACCATAAACGTGGGGCAGCCGTACTTCTCCGCCAGGCGGGATGCCACGATGCCCACCACCCCCTGGTGCCAGCCCTCGTCCGCCAGCAGGATGACCCCCTCCTGGGGCCTCTCCTCCAGCCGCCGGACGGAGTCTTGAAAGATCTCCCCCTCCACGGCCTGACGCTCCCGGTTCAGCTCACACAGCTCCCGGGCCAACTCCGATGCCCGGTCCGGGTCCCGGGTGAGGAGCAGCTCGGCGGCCAGACCGGCCTTTCCCATCCGGCCTGCCGCGTTGATCCGGGGCGCCAGCGTATAGCCCACAGACACCGAGGTGAGAGGCCTGTCCCCCAGCCCTGCCTCCTGGATCAGCCGGGCAAGGCCCAGCCGCCGGGGATGGGCCAGGGCGGACAGCCCGGTCTGAACGATGGTGCGGTTTTCGCCGGTCATGGGCATCACATCGGCCACTGTTCCAATTGCGGCCAGGTCGGCATACTCCAGAAAGATCCGCTCCGCCCGCTCCGGTCCGGCCACCGCCATGGCCAGCTTCAGGGCCACCCCCACCCCGGCCAGTCCCTTGAAGGGGTAAGGGCAGTCGGTGCGGCGGGGATCCACCACGGCGCACGCGGGGGGCAGGTTTTCCTTACACTCATGGTGGTCCGTCACCACCACATCCACCCCCAGGGAGGCGGCGAAGGCTGTCTCGGCTCCGGCAGTGATGCCGCAGTCCACGGTGACGATCAGGGTGACACCCTGGGCGGCCAAAGCGGACACCGCCTCAGCATTGAGGCCATACCCCTCCTCCAGTCGGTCCGGGATATAGGGAAGGATCCGTCCGCCCATACGGCTCAGGCAGTCGGTGAGCAGGCAGGTGGAGGTGATCCCGTCCACGTCGTAGTCCCCATAGACTGCCACTGTCTCCCCCGTCTCCAGGGCCCGGCGGACGCGGCGGACCGCCCGGTCCATGTCCCGCAGGCCCATGGGGTCCTCCAGCGGCGTCTCCCCGGGGGCGAGGAGGGCCCGCGCCTCCTCCCATGTCCGGATCCCCCGGGCAGACAGCACAGCCGCCAGAAGCGAAGGGATCCCCGCCCGCTCCAGCTCCTCCCGGGCGGCGCGGCTGGGCGCGGCGACCCGCCATTCCTGATAACGCATCGGGCATCCCTCCTCTCTCCCCAGCGCAGGCGGACGCACTGAGACAGTATTACAGGTTATTATACCATAGTTTTCAGAGGTGGCACAAGTAAATTTCACCATATCCCCCATCCGCTCCCCGTCCCCTCCCTTTCCTGAGTTCTCCTCCAAGCAGAAAGAAACCGGCCGGAGCCCCGCATCCCGCAGGCTCCGGCCGGTCCGATCTTCTGTTCTTATTCTGCCAGGATCACCCGGCAGTTCTCGCTCCAGGGCTGCTCCGGCCTCTGGAAGGAAACGTCCGCCGCCTCCAGCGCCCCGCACAGGGCCTCCAGCGTCTGGGCGCTCACCGTACAGAAGCTGCGCCCCTGGCCGTCCAGCTCCCACTGGTCCAGCGCGGGCAGCAGCTCCGCCGCGCCTTCCGGCAGGGCGGTCAGCAGCAGCTCCGTTTCCTCCTGCTGTACGCTGTACAGCGCGGGTCCCCCCGCTTCCCTGTCCGCCTGGGCAGGCTCAGGGGCCGCGCCCGCCGCGTTTTCCCCCTGGGCAAGAGAGGCGCGCGGCACGCCTGCAACCTTCGACGGATCCTCTCCATTGGCCGCGCCGCTCCGCGGCGCACCGGCAGTCTCCGTCCCATCCGCTGTTTCCAGCGGTTCTGTCGTCTTGCTCTGCACCGGCTCCTCTTCCAAAGCGGCCGCGGAGGCCGCGCCGGCCACAGGGGCCTCGCCGGAGCCCGCGGACTCCTCTGACCACTGGGCGGGGTCGGGGACCGCCGCGAGGCTCCCGGCTGTGCCCGCACCGGACCGGTCCGCGCCGTAATACAGCCCCACGCAGATCACCGCGCAGGCCGCCAGTCCGGCCGCCGCCCTCCACTGGGGCCGCCGCCACAGGGGGACAACCTTGGCGGGGGCGGACTCCTCCCGGACCCGTTCCATCACGAGGTCCGCAAAGCCCTCGGGGGCCGGCGTCTCCTCCAGCTCCCCCATGGCCTGATGCAGCTCCCGCAGGGCCGCCCAGTCCGTGCGGCAGGCGGGGCATCCGGCCAGATGGGCCTCCAGCTCCCCCCGCTCCTCTCCGGTCAGCGGACCATCCAGGGCCTGGCTCATCTGTTCCAGAGCCTCTTCACAGGACAGCACGCCAGGTCACCTCCTTTTTATCTCATCTGATGGCTTAGACGCAGGCGGAGCGAAAAAGTTCCCATTCTCCAGCAATCTTTTTTTCAGGGCCAGCCGCGCCCGGGCCAGGCGGGACTTCACCGTCCCCAAGTCCAGGGACAGAAGCTCCCCGATCTCTTGATAGGACAGTCCGGACACCTCCCGCATGACCAGGATCTCCCGCTGATGGTCCGGCAGGGCCCGGAGCTCCCGCTCCAGCGCCTGCCTCCGCTCCTTCCGCTCCAGTTCCTCCTCCGGCCCGGCCCCTGGAGCCGCCGGCTCCGGCCAGCCCGCCGCCTCGTCATCCAGAGAGTGGGGGGCTTCCCCCTCCTGCCGCCGCTTCCGCTTCCGCAGCAGGTCGATGCAGGCGTTGGACGCCAGACGGTACAGCCAGGTGGAAAAGCTGCTGTCCCCCTGGAATGAGGCCAATCCCCGCCAGGCGTTGAGGAACGCCTCCTGGGCCGCGTCCTGGGCATCCTCCCGGTCCCCTGTCATCCGCAGGCACAGGGTGTAGATCCGGTCCTGATGGGCCGTCACCAGCTCAGCGAAGGCGTCCTGGTCGCCCCCCTTCGCCCGGAGCACGATCTCTTGTTCAGTCAAGCCGCTCCCTCCCCTCCTGTACGGCTCACGCGGCGCGGTCCGGTCCGGCTGGAGCACAGGCCCCGCCCGGCTGGACCTCCTTACCGCTCCGCCCCGGCGGCTGTCGGCGCGTCCGCCAGATCCCTCTTGATCCCCCTGGTCACACGGTACACATCCTCCAGGGAGGTGATCCTCACGATCTTTTCCTTGTAGTACCCCGCATGGGGCACCCCCTTCAAATACCAGGCGTAGTGCCGTCTGGCCTCCAGACAGGCGATCTTCTCCCCCTTGTTGGCCGCCGACAGCTCGAACTGCCGCACAGCGGTGTCGCACCGCTCCGCCAGGGGCGGCATAGGCGGGATCTCCCGTCCCTCCAGGGCCGCCCTGCACTGGGCGAACAGCCAGGGATTTCCAAAGACACCCCGGCCGATCATAGCCATGTCCGCCCCAGTGTATTTCAGGATCCGGGGCGCATCACTGGGCTTGAACACATCTCCATTGGCCAGAACGGGGATCTTCACCGCCTGCTTGACCTCTCGGATCCAGTCCCAGTTGGCCGTCCCGGCGTACATCTGGTTCCGGGTCCGGCCGTGGACAGCCACTGCGGCCGCGCCGGCCTCCTCCATGGCCCGGGCAAACTCCACACAGTTGATAGAGCCCTTGTCCCAGCCCAGCCGGAATTTCACGGTAACGGGACAGCCCGCCCCCCGGACCACCGCCTCCAGCACCCGGACCGCCTTGTCCGGATCCCGCATCAGGCCGGAACCGTCCCCGGAGTTGGCCACCTTGGGCACAGGGCAGCCCATGTTGATGTCGATGATGTCCGCCCCGGACACCTCGTGGGCGATGGCGGCCGCCTCCTCCATGCACACCGGGTCACTGCCGAAGATCTGGGCGGCGGCGGGGTGTTCTCCCTCCCCCAGCTGGAGCAGAGGAATGGACTTTTTATCCTGAAAGCACAGGGCCTTGGCGCTGACCATCTCGGTACAGGTCAGCCCCGCCCCCTGCTCCCGGCAGATGGTACGGAACGCCAGGTCTGTCACCCCCGCCATAGGGGCCAGCGCCAGCGGGACATGGATCTTGATTCCTCCGATTTCAACCATGGGGACCTCCTGGAAATAAAACATACAGAATGGGCGGCGCACCGCCCTGACCGCAGTGTATTCTACCATATCGGCCACAGGTTGACAAGGCCGCCCGTTCCCATTAAAATAGGGGAAAACCGCGAAATCGGGGGGATCTGTATGGAATGGAAGGAACTGCGCGCTGCCCTGCGGGGGTTGACCATCTATCAGGAGCCGCTGGAGACTGAGATCGGCCAGACGGTCACCGGACTGCTGGACGCCCTGTACCGTCAGGACGGCGAGGGAGCCCTGGCCGCCTATACCGGCCTGTTTGCCGCCCTGTGCCGGGCGGAGTTCCACGGCCTGGGAGACTGGCTGTGGGACTGGCTGCGCTGCCACGAGAGCGCATACTCCTTGCTGATCGACCAAGGCGGCTCCAACCCTGTGCTGGAGCAGGCTGCACGGCAAGATGTGAATACCCTTGCTCAACTGGCTGGGACCGGCTACAGCTGCTTCCTGGACGCCATCCAGCCCCTGCTTCCTCCGGAGTTCGCCCCGGTGCTGGCTGGGCTGCCCCAATGGCGGACCGAGGTTCCCTTTGACTTCGACACTCTCACCGCCTTCTACCGGGAGCACGGGGCGGGGCTGTACGCCAAATACCGGGCCTTCCTTTGGGAAGACGGCAGCCTGATCCCGGTGGCCGACCCGGACTGCCCCCACCCCGTAGAGCTGCTGGGCTATGAGCAGCAGCGCCAGCAGGTGCTTGAAAACACCCGCCTTCTGGTGGCGGGCCGCCCCTCCAACAATGTGCTTCTCTTCGGCGATGGCGGCACGGGCAAGTCGGCCACGGTAAAATCCATGCTCTATTTGGATGGCATGGAGGACCTGCGGCTCATCGAGATCCAGAAGGAAAACCTTGTGGGGATGCCCCGGCTCATCCGCTCCCTGGCCGGACGCCGCCAGAAGTTCATCCTGTTCATTGATGACCTGGCTTTTGACCAGGACGACCAGACCTACTCCTCCCTCAAGACCATCCTGGAGGGCGGACTGGAGAAGCGGCCGGTCAATGTGGCCATCTACGCCACCTCCAACCGGCGCCACCTGGTCCGGCAGACCTTTTCGGAGCGGGCGGGCGAGGAGATCGACACCTTTGAGACCATCTCGGAAAAGACCGCCCTGGCCGAGCGCTTCGGCCTGCGCATCCCCTATATGACCATGAACAAGCGGGACTATCTGGCCCTCATTGACCACCTGGCCGGTCTGTACCAGGTGGAGATGGACCGGGAGCTCCTCCACGCCCGGGCCATGGAGTGGGAGATCCGCCACGCAGGCCGAACCCCCCGGGTGGCCCGCCAGTTCATCGCCAGCCTTACCGGCTAATCTCCTTCGGACCGCAAGGGCCCGGACCGCGCCGCGGTCCGGGCCCTTTTCGCGCGTCTCCTCCGCCTCACTCCACAGCCACCGAGATCTTGGTGCGGTACTGGGCGGGATCCCGCTGGGCGATCTCGTCCCACAGCCCCTCCTTATAGGAGCAGCCCACCGGGCGCAGACCTTGGGCGGAGATCTCCTCCAGCAGCCGGCGGTAGGCCCCCCGGGCGCGGTGGTAGTCCCCCTGGAGGCAGATGGCGGCGTACCGCCCCGCCGGTTTTTCAAACACCGGGACTCCGGCGGACGGATGCTCCACCTGGGTGAAGTAGCAGGCATACTCGTCAAACCGCCCCGCCGCCAGACTCTCCGCCGAGATCATCGCTCCAAAGGGATAGCCCTCGTTCCAGCCCTCCCGGTGACAGCGGGCCAGGTGCGCATACAGGATGGGCGCGGCCACCGCCGGGTCGGCGCTGCGGATGGGGTCGCTGAGGATCAGCAGGGCCGGGGGACACACCTCAAAGAACACCTGGCCGCACACCACCCGCCGCCCCTGCTCCAGCAGCTTCCGCTTGGTGCGGATCATGGTCTGGATCCGGCGGAGTTGGGCCAGCCCCCGCTCCACCTCCGCCTCCTGCTGGTCCAGCAGGGCAGAGAGCCGCTCCGGGTCCCGCCGGTCCAGATACGCCTTGATGTCCAGCAGGGGCATCCCCAGCTCCTTCAGGGCGGCGATGACCATGAACACGTCGTACTGCTCCTGGCTGTAATAGCGGTAGCTGTTCTCCCCCCGGAGGGCGGGGGCAAACAGGCCGATCTGGTCGTAGTGGTGCAGGGTGCGCTTGTTGGTCCCGCAGATGCGGGCAAAGTCGGCCGCCCGCAGGCGGGAGACGTTCTCTTTCTCCGGCATGGGAAAATTCCCCCTTGACTATCACGTTACGTCATCCTTTATTGTATCAAAGAAACAAGCGCAAGTAAAGGAGGCACATTGCCATGCCACAGCTCAGCCGCCGCGTGCAGCTGTTCACCGACTCCGTGATCCGGCGGATGACCCGGATCAGCGAGCAGTATGACGCCATCAATCTCTCCCAGGGCTACCCCGACTTCGACCCGCCCCGCCCCCTGCTGGACCGCCTAGCCCAGGTGGCCTATGAGGGGCCGCACCAGTACTCTGTCACCTATGGAGCCCAGAACCTCCGGGAGGCCCTGGCGGACAAGCACAGCCGGGCCACCGGCCGGGCCGTGGACCCCAACGCCCAGGTACTGGTCACCTGCGGCGGCACCGAGGCCATGATGTCCGCCATGATGACGGTGTGCAACCCCGGGGACAAGGTGATCGTATTCAGTCCCTTCTATGAGAATTACGGGGCGGACGCCATTCTCTCCGGGGCGGAGCCCATCTACATCCCTCTGGTCCCGCCCGCCTTTGATTTTGACCGCGCCGCTCTGGAGGACGCCTTCCGCCAGGGGGCCAAGGCCATCATCGTCTGCAACCCCTCCAACCCCACAGGCAAGGTCTTTACCCGGGAGGAGCTGGAGTACATCGGCGCCCTGGCCCGGCGGTATGACGCGTATGTCATCACCGACGAGGTGTATGAGCACATCGTGTTCGCCCCCTTCCACCATGTCCACATGGCCGGCCTGCCCGGGATGGAGGACCGGACCATCACTTGCAGTTCCCTGTCCAAGACCTACTCCATCACCGGCTGGCGGCTGGGCTATCTCATCGGCCCGGCGGAGGTCATCGAGCACGCCAAAAAGGTCCACGACTTTCTCACCGTCGGGGCCCCCGCCCCCCTTCAGGAGGCCGCCTGCGTGGGGGTCCGCTTCCCCCAGTCCTATTATGAGGAGCTGACCGCCCTGTACACCCGGAAGCGGGATGTGTTCCTGGCGGGCCTGGACCGGCTGGGGCTGAAGCACAACGTCCCCCAGGGGACCTATTTCGTCCTGCTGGACATCTCGGACTTTCTGGCCCTGGACCGCTTCCGCGGCTGGAGCGACCTGGAGTTCTGCGAGTGGATGATCCGGGAGATCGGCGTCGCCGCGGTGCCCGGCTCCAGCTTTTTCCGGGAGCCGGTCAATCACCTCATCCGCCTGCACTTCGCCCGGAGCGAGGAGACCCTGGAGCAGGCCCTGGACCGGCTGGCCAAGCTGGCCGCACTGCTGCACTAAGGAGGTTATACGACATGGAAATCAAACCCTTTCTGGTAGAAGAATGGATGAATCAATATGAGGTGGGCGCCCGGTACAATATCGCCGAGACCTGTGTGGACTCCGTCTCTCTGGACGAGCTGTTCCAGCTCACCGGCGAGGACAAGGAGGCTTTCCTCTCCTCCCTGTGCGCCCGGCGGCTGACCTATGGGGACATCTTCGGTCAGCCCGCCTTCCTGGAGGGGATCTGCCGCCTGTACCGGGACCTGCGCCCGGAGCAGGTGATCCCCACCCACGGCGCCGCCGGAGCCAACCACCACCTGTTCTGCTCCCTGGTGGAGCCGGGTGACAAGGTCATCTCCGTCCTGCCCACCTATCAGCAGCTGTACTCCATCCCCGACGCCCTGGGGGCCCAGGTGGAGCTGCTCCCCCTGTCCCCGGACAACGGCTTTCTGCCCGACCTGGCCCGCCTGGAGGAGCTGGCCCGTGGGGGCGTCAAGCTCATCTGCCTGAACAACCCCAACAACCCCACCGGGGCCCTCATGTCCCAGGAGATGCTGGAGGAGATCGTCGCTATCGCCCGCCGCCACGGGGCCTATATCCTGTGCGACGAGGTGTACCGCCATCTCACCCAGGAGGAGGGCTACTGCCCCTCCATCGTGGACCTGTATGAGAAGGGCATCAGCGTCAGCAGTATGTCCAAGGTGTTCTCCCTGGCTGGGGTCCGGCTGGGCTGGATCGCCTCCCGGGACCCCGAGGTGCTGGAGCGCTGCCTCATCCACCGGGACTATGATCTCATCAGCTGCGGGCTGCTGGATGAGACGGTGGCCGCCCTGGCCCTGAAGCACGGGGACAAGCTGCTGGCCCGCAACCGGGGCATCGTGCGGGAGAACCTGTCCATTTTGGACAGCTGGGTCCGGAAGGAGCCCCATGTCTCCTATGTCAAGCCCCAGGCCGGGACCACCGCCCTGGTGTACTACGACCTGGACATCCCCTCCTATGACTTCTGCAAGGAGATGTATCACGCCACCGGGTCCTTCGTCACCCCGGGCGACTGCTTCCAGCAGGAGCGCTGTGTCCGGATCGGATACGCCTGCGACCGGCAGACCCTGGTGGACGGCCTGGAGGCCATGAGCGCCTTCCTGGCCCAGAAGTCCCAGAACTGAATCCAGACGCAAAAAACGCTGCCGGAGGCCGCTGTTAGGGCGGTCTCCGGCAGCGTTTTTTGTTGTCATAAAATACCGGAATCTTCTTGGATGGGAAGCCCCGTCAGCCGCCCAGGTAGGCGCGCTTGATCTCCGGGCTCTCGATCAGCTCCGCGCCGGTTCCGGTGGCCACGATCTTTCCGGTCTCCATCACATAGCCCCGGTGGGCCACGGACAGAGCCATCTGTGCGTTCTGCTCCACCAGCAGGATGGTGGAGCCCTTCTGGTTCAGGTCCTTGATGATGTCAAAGATCTGCTCCACCAGGATGGGGGCCAGACCCATAGAGGGCTCGTCCAGCATCAGCAGCTTGGGATGGGACATGAGAGCGCGGCCCATGGCCAGCATCTGCTGCTCGCCGCCGGACAGTGTGCCTGCCACCTGGCTGCGGCGCTCCTTCAGACGGGGAAACAGGTCGTACACCATCTCCAGATCCCGGGGCACGCCGGCGGGGGGCTGGGTGTAGGCCCCCATCTCCAGGTTCTCCTCCACCGACATCTGAAGGAACACCCGCCGTCCCTCTGGCACTTGGGCCAGGCCCCGGCCCACCAGCTTGTCGGCGCTCACAGTGTTGATGTCCTGTCCATCAAAGAGGATGCTCCCCGTCTTGGAGCGGAGCAGACCGGAGACGGTCTGGAGTGTGGTGGTCTTGCCTGCACCGTTGGCCCCGATGAGGGTGACGATCTCCCCCTGATTGACCTGGAAGGAGATGTCCTTGATGGCGTGGATGGCCCCGTAATAGACATTGATGCCCTCTACCTTCAGCAGTGTCTCCATCGGTCACGCCTCCTTCCGCTTGCCCAGATAGGCCTCAATGACCACCGGGTCGTTTTTGATCTCGTCCGGGGTGCCCTTGGCAATGATCTGCCCGAAGTTGAGCACCGCGATGCCCTCACAGATCCCCATGACCAGGTTCATGTCGTGCTCGATGAGGAGGATGGCAATGCCGAAGGTGTCCCGGATCTTGACGATGTTGTCCATGAGCTCCGCGGTCTCCGAGGGGTTCATGCCCGCCGCCGGCTCGTCCAGCAGCAGCAGGCTGGGGTTGGTGGCCAGGGCCCGGACGATCTCCAGCTTCCGTTGGTCGCCGTAGGGCAGGGAGCCCGCCTTGTATTTGGCCAGATAGCCCATGTCGAAGATGGACAGCAACTCCATGGCCCGCTCGTGGGCCAGCTTCTCCGCGCTCCAGTATTGGGGCAGGCGGAGGATCCCCGACCACATATTGTAGTTGATGTGGTTGTGCAGGCCCAGCTTCACGTTGTCCTCCACACTCAGGTTGGAGAACAGGCGGATGTTCTGGAAGGTACGGGCGATGCCCGCCTTGTTCACCTGGACGGTGTTCATATTGTGGGTGTCCACCCCGTCCACCAGGATGGTCCCCCGGGTGGGCTGGTACACCTTGGTCAACAGATTGAACACTGTGGTCTTGCCCGCGCCGTTGGGGCCGATGAGGCCGGCGATCTCGGTGCGGCCGATGGCCATGTTGAAGTCCTTCACCGCCGCCAGGCCGCCGAAGTCGATGCCCAGGTGGCGGCACTCCAGGATGGGGCTTTTATCGATATCCCGCTCCGGGATCTTATTGGTACTGGGTACCGGGACCAGCTTGACAGGTTCCTTTTGCATCCGACTCATTTCGCCGCGCCTCCTTTCTTTTCTGCTCTGCGCTCACGCAGACGAGCGAAGAAGCCCCAGATGGCGGGATTGTTGGTGGCCAGCATCACCAGGATCAGCACGATGGCATACACCAGCATCCGGTAGTCGGCAAACTGCCGCAGGGCCTCGGGCAGGATGGTCAGGGCCGCCGCCGCGATGACAGAGCCCCACATATTGCCCAGGCCGCCCAGCACCACAAACACCAGGATCAGGATCGAGGTGTTGAAGTCGAATTTGGTGGCCACGAAGGTGGTCTGGCTGCATCCGTACAGCGTCCCGGCCGCGCCCGCCAGGGCGGCGGAGGTGACGAAGGCGATCATCTTGTACTTGGTGACGCTGATGCCCACGCTCTCGGCGGCAATGCGGTTGTCCCGGGCGGCCATGATGGCCCGTCCGGTGCGGCTGTTGACCAGATTGAAGATGACCACCAGGGTGATCATCACCAGCACAAAGCCCACGGTGAAGGTGGAGATGCGCTGGGTATTCATCACGCCCATGGGACCGCGGATCAGCTGGAGGCCGCCCTCCTCCAGGGCGTTCTTATCGGTGAGAAAGCTGAAGTGCAGCCCCTTTTTGTCCACCCCCAGATAGGTGTTGGTGAGCACACTTTTGATGATTTCTCCGAACGCCAGCGTCACGATGGCCAGATAGTCGCCGTTGAGGCGCAGCACCGGAATTCCGATGAGGAATCCAAAGAAGCCGGCCAGGGCAGCGCCGATCACCATCGCCACCCCCAGGCGCACCGGCGTGAAGGGGATCAGCTCCGCCAGCCCGTTGGCGGCGGCGCAGCCCAGGAACGCGCCGATGCTCATAAAGCCCGCGTGGCCCAGGGACAACTCCCCGGACACGCCCACCACCAGGTTCAGGGCCAGGGCCATGGTCACATAGGCACAGATGGGGATCAGCTGTCCCTCCAGAACCGAGCCCAGCCCCGTGGTCATCCGTATCAGCTGGAGGATCACAAAGGCGCCCACCACCAGGGCATAGGTAAATACGCTGGACCGGGTGGTCTTATTCATATTTGCAAGTCGGTTGACAACACGGCTCATAGCTACCACCTCACACTTTCTCGCGCACGGTCTTGCCCAGCAGACCGGCGGGCTTCACCAGCAGCACCACGATCAGCACGCCGAACACCACGGCTGTGGACAGCTGGGTGGAGATATAGGCCCCGGCGAAGATCTCGATGACGCCCAGCAGCAGGCCGCCCAGCAAAGCCCCGGGGATAGAGCCGATCCCGCCGAACACGGCGGCGGTGAAGGCCTTGATGCCCGGCATGGAGCCGGTGGTGGGGGTGAGAGTGGGGTAGGCGGAGCACAGCAGCACACCGGCGATGGCCGCCAGGGCCGAGCCGATGGCAAAGGTCATGGAGATGGTGCGGTTGACGTTGATGCCCATCAGCTGGGCGGCCCCCTTGTCCTCTGAGACGGCGCGCATGGCCTTGCCCATCTTGGTCCGCCCGGTGAAGGCGGTGAGGGCCAGCATAATGACCACGCAGGCCGCGATGGTCACCAGAGTGACATGGGAGATGGTCAGCGGGCCGATCTTCTGGCTGCCGCTGCCCACAATGGGGGAAAAGATCTTGGGGCTGGAGGACCACAGGATCAGAGCGGAGTTCTGAAGGAAATAGCTCACACCAATGGCAGTGATCAGCACCGCCAGAGAGGGGGCCTGACGCAGAGGCTTATAGGCCAGCCCCTCGATGACCACGCCCAGCACGGTGCATACCGCCATGGACAGCACAACACCCGCCAGGGCGGGCACCACCGCGGCAGCCGTGCTCCCCGCCTCAAACATGGGGCTCAGGCCGGTCATGGCAAAGAAGCACACATAGGCCCCCACCATGATCACGTCGCCGTGGGCGAAGTTGAGCATTTTGGCGATGCCGTATACCATGGTATACCCCAGGGCGATGATGGCATAGACGCTGCCCAGGCTCAAGCCCCGGATCAGATAGTCCAACAGGGTCAAAACATCCATAATTCACTCACCTTTTCTCTCTCCTTTTTTCTTTGGACGCATGGGAAAAACGCCGGGCCTGCCGGCCCCTTTCCCACACATCCCGGCTAAAAGGAAGGCTCCCCCCGCGGGCGGTACACAGGCCCCCGCGGGGAGAGGCGCTTCCGGTCACACAGGCTCAGTCCATGCCCACATAGGCGCCGTTCTGGATGACCATGCCCTTGGGGCTCTTGGACACCGCGCCGGTGGCGTCCCAGGTGATGCCCGCGCCGTCGCCGGTCAGGCCGGTGAAGGTGATGGTGGGGAAGGTCTCCTTCATCTTGGCGTTCAGCTCGGCCGCGCTCATGTCGGGGGTGCAGCCGGCGGTCTCCAGGGCCAGCTTATAGGCATACACGCAGTCATAGGCGTCGGCGGCGAACTGAATGGGGGTCTCGCCGTACTGCTCCTGGTACTTCTTGACAAAGTTCTGGGTGGCCTCGTCCTCATCGTCGGCGTTGAAGGGAGTCAGCAGCATGACGCCCTCGGCCAGAGCGGGGTCAAAGTTCTTCATGGTGAGGATGCCGTCCATGCCGTCCACGCCGAAGAACTTGGGAGCATAGCCCATGGCCTTGGCCTGGCTGAGGATCAGGGAGGCGGGCTCATAGTAGATGGGCAGGAACAGCAGGTCAGCATCGTCCTGCTTGGCCTGGGTCAGCTGGACGTTGAAGTCGTTCTGAGAGTCGGTGGTAAAGGTGGCGTTGCCCACCACGTTCAGGCCCAGCTTTTCAGCCTCAGCCATGAACTTATCCTTGATGCCGGTGGAGTAGTTGTCGTCGCTCTTCCAAATGATGAAGATCTTCTCCCCCAGCTGCTGCTCCGCGATGTACTGGGCGGAGGCCAGGCCCTGGTTGGGATCAGAGAAGCACATCTGATACACGTTGTCCTTGCCGGCGATCACATCGGGGGAGGAGGCAGAGGGGGTGAGGGCAAAGATGCCGTCCTCCTGGTTCAGGGCGGAGGTGCTGATGCCAGGCTGGGAGGTGACGGAGCCCAGGGAGATCTGCATTCCCCACTCCTTCAGCGCGTTATAGGCGTTGACCGCCTTCTCCGGGTCGTGCTGGTCGTCCTCATACTTCAGGTCGAACTGGATGGCGCCACCCTGGGCGTTAATCTCGTCCACGGCGATCTGCGCGCCCCGCTGGGCGGCCAGGCCGTAGATGGAGGCCCCTCCGGTGAGGGGGCCGGTGCCGCCCAGCTTGAAGGCGGTGCCGGCGGTGCTGTCCGTGCCGCTGGACGCCGCGCCGGAGCCGGAGCCGCCGCAGGCGGTCATGGACAGGGTCATGGCCGCGGCCATGGCAAAGGCAAGAAACTTTTTGCTGTTCATAGAAACCTCTCCTTTTTTCAACAGGATGGATATATTAAAAGGGCGGCTCCGTTCCAAAGAACGGAGCCGCCCTTTTAATCCTTAATGGATGGAAAGCGGTTGCCTCTTTGGAACAGTGCTTCGGCCCTCCAGGGCCAGAATAATCAACAGCCCGGCTACGCACAGTACAGACAGTACGTTCACCAGCAGGAGGGACCCGGCCAGAAGGCGCACGAACCCCGCCAGGATAACAAAAAAGGACACCATCATCATGGTGTCCAACAGGCTCACAGAGGCATTTCCAGACTGGGCCTGGAAATTCGCGCAGGAGGAAGCGGCCGCTGCCATTCCGGCGGCAGAAGCGCAGCTGTACGCGTTGTGTCCGCAGCTCTGCTTCTTCATGCTCCCTCTCCCCTTTCCAGCTCTGGATGGTTGTGAATTTTGTTCTATTGTAAAGCACCCTCCGCAATTAGTCAATGGTGCTTTCCACCAGAATCCAGAAAAAGTACACCCCACTTCATGTCCGTTCTGCACAGAATTTTGTCCATGTGCGACGGTCATACCGCAAAAAGCGACCGGGCCGCGCCTCCGGCGGAAGCCAGAGACGGACCCGGTCCAGATCCATGTTCACAGCTCTGTCAGCGGCATGGGCGCGGGGACCTTCTCCCGGTCCGTGCTGTCATAGGCCCGGGACAGCTCCTCCAGGGCCACATCCTGGTCAGCCAGCAGGGCGTTCACCTGCTCCAGGCATTTCCCCGCCTTCTCCAGCTGGTCCGCCGCATGGGAGACGGTGGACTCCACCTCGCTGCGCAGGGCGTCGTACTCCAGCTGGACCCGGCCCAGCCACTGCTCCATTCCCCGGCGCAGCTCCCGCGCCTGTCCGTCCGCCTCATTCAGCACGTTCTGCGCCCGGCAGTGGGCCTCCAGCTCCACCCCGGCGGCCCGCTCCTTGACGGCCGTGTAGGCTGCCGCCCCGGGCTCCAGCTCCGCCACACGGCGGCGCAGGCTGTCCCGCTCCCGGCGCAGCTCCTCCAGCTCCCGGCTCTGGGCCTCCTCCCGCTCCCGGCTGGCCTCCAGCACCGCCTTCACCTGCTCCAGCTGCTGGCTCAGGCTCTCCCGGTCCCGGTTGAGGATGGTCACACGCTCCTCCTGGTCCGACTCCTGAGAGGCCAGCTTCCGCCGGTCCTCCTCCGCCTCCTCCAGGCACCGCTGAAGCTCTTGCTGCTTCTGAGCGTTCTCCGCCGCCGTCTTTTCCAAATAGTCCAGCACATCCTGCCGGTTGAAGCCGCCGAAGGCGGCGCTGCGAAAGGGATGGTCCATGGGGCACCTCGTCTCCGCCCCTTTCGGGGCAATTTGTCATATTCCGTGTTATTTTATCACATTCCCGGCGGAATTACAATTCCAGCCTGCGCCTTCGTCAGGATTTGACGCAAACTTGAAAATACGCTATACTTAAGCTGTCAAAACCGCCCAGTTCTGGCCCGATCCCCGGGGATGTACGATCTTCCCCGCACCCGTTTTCCTGATCCTAGGTCAAAGGGGGCCTCCTGATGGTATTCAGCAGCCTTGTGTTTTTGCTATTCTTTCTGCCCGCCCTGATTCTGGTCTATTATCTCGTCCCCGCCCGGTTCCGGGGACTTCGGAACCTGATCCTACTGGGGGCCAGCCTCTTCTTTTACTGGTGGGGGGCCGGTCCGCTGGTCCTTTTGATGCTCCTGTCCATCGCCGTCAACTATGTGGGCGGCCTGCTGGCCGGACAGAGGGACCGGCCCCGGCTGGCCTGGGCGGGGCTGCTCTTCGCCGTGTGCGCCGGGCTGGGCCTGCTGGCCTGGTTCAAGTACGCCGGATTCCTGGCCCGGACCATCTGCGGCCTGGGCTTTTCCATCCCCATCCCACAGGTCACTTTGCCCATCGGCATCTCCTTTTTCACCTTCCAGGGCCTCAGCTATGTGATCGATGTGTACCGCGGGGACGCCCCGATCCAGAAGAATCCGCTGGACACGGCCCTGTATGTGGCCCTGTTTCCCCAGCTGGTGGCCGGCCCCATCGTGCGGTACACCACCGTGATGGAGGAGATCGCCCACCGGGAGGAGAGTTTAACGGAGTTTGCCGCCGGAGCCACCCGATTCTGCTTCGGCCTGGCGAAAAAGATGGTGCTGGCCAACTCCATGGGCCAGATCGCCGACGGAGTCTTTGGCCAGACAGCGGCCAACCTGGACCCCGGCCTGGCCTGGGTGGGTGCTCTGGCCTATACCTTCCAGATCTACTTTGATTTCTCCGCCTACTCGGATATGGCCATCGGCCTGGGTCGTATGTTCGGTTTCCACTTCCTGGAGAATTTCAACTATCCCTACATCTCCCGCTCCGTCACTGAGTTCTGGCGGCGGTGGCATATCTCCCTCAGCTCCTGGTTCCGGGACTATGTGTATATCCCTTTGGGAGGCAACCGCTGCTCCAGGCCTAAGCAGATCCGCAACATTCTGGCGGTGTGGCTGCTCACCGGCCTGTGGCACGGGGCCGCCTGGACCTTTATCCTGTGGGGGCTGTGGTTCTGTGTGCTGCTGCTGGGTGAAAAATTTCTGTGGGGAAAGTATCTGGAGCGGCTGCCCGGCCTGATCCGCTGGGCCTGCGCCATGCTGGCCGTCATCCTCAGCTGGGTGCTGTTCCGGGCGGCAGATCTGGAGCAAGCCCTGGCCTATCTGGGGGCCATGTTCAGCCAAACCACCGGCCTGGCCCAGGACGGTCAAGCAGTCTACTACCTGCTCCAGTTCTGGCCGGAGTGGATCCTCGCCCTCATCGCCTTCCTGCCGGTGAAGCAGTGGCTCCAGTCCTGGCTGGAGGCCCGGGGGGCCGCCGGTCAGACGCTCGCCCTGTGGGCGCCCCGGGTATTGGCCCTGGGGCTGCTGGTCCTCTCCTATGGGCTGCTGGTCACCGGCTCCTTCAATCCCTTCATCTATTTCCAATTCTAAGGAGGCTCCCCCATGAAAAAGAGTAGATGGGCCGACTGGTTCCTGACCGCCGGCTTTCTCGGCTTCCTGGCGCTGGCCCTGGCCGTCACTCTGATCCGGCCAAAGTCGGGCTGGTCCTACTATGAGAATCGGAATCTGGCCCATCCGGCGGAGCTGTCGGTGGAGACGCTTCTGGACGGCACCTTCCCCGCCAGCGTGGAGCCGGTGCTCCAGGACCACGCCGCCGGGCGGAACACCCTGATGAAGCTGTCCGTCTGGGTCGACCTGCACCTGTTCCACCGCCCGGTGGTCAACCAGGTAGTCCCTGCGGATGGGATGCTCCTGGGCTGGAACCCCTATGAAACTCCGGACCCCGCCGGGATCACCGCCCAGGCGGAGCACATGGCGGAGGAGCTGGCCCGCCTGCGGGATGTGGTGGAGGAGTACGGCGGGCACTTCTGCTATGCAGCGGTCCCGGGACAGTACGCCTACTACCCGGACGCCTATCCGGACTTTCTCAACAACCGGGAGGCGTATACCGCTCTGGAGGTCCCCGCCCTCACCCATGCCATGGCGGAACGTGGGATGGATCTTCTGGACATGGGGCCGGTGCTGGACACAGCTGGTAACCCCAGGGAATATTACTCCATGGCCGACTACCACTATCAGTTCGGCGGAGCCTATCTCACCTACCGGGCCATCCTGGAGCGCCTCAGCGCGGAGCTGGGTACAGAGCTGACCATTTTGGACGGAAACTCCCTCGCGGTGGAGACCCTGCCCAACCCCTATCTGGGCTCCCGGGGGCGGAAGCTTTTTGGCCTGGAGGACTGCGGGGAACACCTGACCATCGGCCTGCCCAGGGCCCCCGTCCCCTTCACCCGGACGGACAACGGCACGGAGACCGCCCCGACAGTATATGCCCTCCCCGCCACCGGCACAGAGGGGGTGCTTTACTCCCTCTACATGGGGGGCGATGTGGGCGAGACCGTAATCGAGACCAACCGCCCCGACCTGCCCTCCATCCTCATCTACGGGGACAGCTTCACAAACCCGGTGGAGTGCCTGGCTTATTACAGTTTTGATGAGATGCGCTCCATTGACCTGCGCCATTATCGTGAAATGCCCCTGGCCGACTACATCCGCCTCCACCAGCCGGACATCGTGGTGGGGATCCGGGACTATGAGGCTCTGCTGTCCACCGACTACAACGGAAATCTCTTCCAGCTCCAGCCCTGACAGGAGGTACGCGCTATGAAGTTCAAAGACGGATCCGCCTGCCCGGCCCCGGACGTGGAGGCGCTGGCCCGGGACTATGAACAGGCCCGGGACCTGGGTGAGGTGCGCCTGGGCCGTCTGGGACTATACCTTCCCCGGCTCACCCAGACGGTCTTTCTCCCTCTGGCGGCCCTCGCCCACGTCTACCTGCGTCTGGAGGACCTCCCGGTGGGCATGGGCTGCCGCCGGGTCCCCGTGGGGCAGTATTTTCTGATGGCCGTTCTCCGGAACGGCGGAAGCTATAAGGCCGCCCTGACGGACCGCACCTGCGGCGACTGGGCCCTGGAGCAGCTTCATACCCTTGTGCCGGAGCTTCGGACCGGCTGGGTCCCCGGCCGGGATTGACGGCCATTTTCCCTTTTTCTGGGTTTCTCGTGTTCCGCTTGTGCAGACTGAATAATTAATTTGAAAAAGTGCTTGACATTTTGGCGGAAGTCGTTATAATGCAGATAACGATATGTGCTGCTTTAGCTGTCAGATAGGGCCTCCGCCCTGCCATCACAGATAAAATCCAGCAAAGACGAATCAACATCCCGTGTTGCGGGCTATTCTCCGTCTTTGCTGGTTTTTTTGTTGTTCGGAGCCTTCCCCCCTCCGGGGCCCGTCAGACCGGGCGCTCCGGAGGCCGCAGGACCCGGGTCAGGCACATATCAAATACGAAAAGGAGAATGGACATGACGATCGGCGTAGTAAAGGAAATCAAAAACAATGAGTTTCGTGTGGGACTGACCCCCGACGCAGTCAGCGCTTTTGTTCAGGCTGGGCACCCCGTACTGGTGGAGAAGGGCGCGGGACTGGGTTCCGGCTTCCCCGACGAGGAGTATGTGCAGGCCGGCGCCACTCTGGAGGATACCGCAGAGGCCGTCTGGAACAAGTCCGGCATGATCGTGAAGGTCAAGGAGCCCATCGAGTGCGAGTACCGCTTCTTCCGTAAGGACCTGATCCTCTATACCTATCTGCACCTGGCCGCTGACGCCCCCCTGACCAAGGCTCTGATGGAGTCCGGCGTGAAGGCCATCGCCTATGAGACCATCGTGGGCCGCAACGGCGGTCTGCCCTGCCTGACCCCCATGAGCGAGATCGCCGGCCGTATGTCCGTGCAGGAGGGCGCCAAGTACCTGGAAAAGACCTTCGGCGGCCGCGGCGTGCTGCTGGCCGGCGTCCCCGGCGTGGCCCGCGCCAACGTGGTCATCCTGGGCGGCGGCAACGTGGGCACCAACGCCTGCAAGATCGCCGTGGGCATGGGCGCCAACGTGACCATCCTGGACGTCAACCCCGCCCGTCTGGCCTATCTGGACGACATCTTCCCCCGCCAGATCACCACTCTGTACAGCACCCGTGAGAACATCCGCAGCTGCCTCAAGACCGCCGATCTGGTCATCGGCGCCGTTCTCCTCCCCGGCCGCGCCGCCCCCAAGCTGGTCCGCCGTGAGGATCTGAGCCTGATGAAGCCCGGCGCCGTCCTGGTGGACGTGGCCGTGGATCAGGGCGGCTGCATCGAGACCACCCACGCCACCACCCACGCCGACCCCGTCTTTATGGTGGACGGCATCGTCCACTACTGCGTCGCCAATATGCCCGGCGCGGTGGCCCGCACCGCCACCCAGGCCCTGGTCAACACCACCCTGTCCTATGGCCTGCGTCTGGCCGCTGACGGCGTGGAGAAGGCCTGCGCCGCCGACCCCGGACTGCTGCTCGGCCTGAACTGCTATGACGGCCACTGCACCTTCCCCGGTGTTGCCGAGGCGCTGAACCTGGAGTATGTGGACCCCAAGACTCTGATCTGATTTTTGCGCGAACCCCCTTTTCTGATTGGACAGGCCCGCTCAGCATGAGCGGACCTGTCCTTTTTCCCTTCTCTGCTCTGAATCTGTGTTGATATAAAAATATCCAGCAAATCATCCCTCGATTTGCTGGATATTATGCTTATACCCCACATATATTGATACTTTGGTCTCACAATTTATTCCTATCATGTGTCATTCATCAGAAACCGCTCCCCATCAGATACCTTGACGCAGATAAAATTGCTGGAATCTTCTTCCTGAAAGACAAGCCCATCCTGGTCAACAGCAAAACGGTTTACGCGATCATGTCCGCTATCATCAGAAATCGTTAAAATATTTTGTTCCAATTCCCATGTTCCATGTCCAATATAGCTGCTCAAAAGTCCTTCATAATACTGGAATGTACCATCACTGTTAATTGTAAGGGTAAAATTCCCTCCAAAGCCATCTCCCTCATAGGTATAGCTCTGATCTGTGATGTCGTCTTCCTGCACCATTGCCTCTTGTCCACTTCCACAGCCTGCCAGCACACAAGACAATATCACACCAAATAATATGAACAATTTCATATCAATTACCTTCTTCAAAGTTATGCTTATGATATACAATAGACGCAGAATCCTTTGGTATTTTCTTATTTTACTATGTTTAAATGGTTTCTGCAAGGTATGTCGGTAAAATCGTCGGAGTGACGGCCCATCAAGCACGATTCGGAACCAAGAGTGCCGCTCATGCCGTTTTACAGCTCGGGGCTGCCATTTCGTGAATCGATGGGCTTTTTCAATCAGCTTTCAGCCTGAGCAGGGGACTTTTTCTCTTTTGCTGGACAAATGCTCCGGCTTGTGTTAGGATACCTGCTGACGAGTCTCCACACCTCGTCCAAGCGGGACCCGGCCCTCCGGCCTGTCTCCCGTTCGTTCGGCGGAGCATCTGCTCCGGCGTTCTCTAAACAAGAAAATGGAGGTTTTTTTATGCGCAAATTCTCTGTCCAAGACCTGACCCTGGCAGCCCTCCTGGCGGCGGTGTACGCCACCCTCACCCTGGTCCTGCCCATCCCCGCCTTCACCGGCATCCAGATCCGTATGTCCGAGGCCCTTACCGTTCTGCCCTTCCTCTTTCCGGCGGCTACCCCGGGCCTGTTCGTGGGGTGCATCGTGGCCAACCTGTTTTCCCCCTATCCGCTGGACATCGTGTGCGGCTCCGCCGCCACCCTTCTGGCCTGCCTGATGACCCAGCGGATGCCCAGCCGCTGGCTGGCTCCCCTTCCCCCGGTGCTGTGCAACGCCGCCATCGTGGGGGCGGAGATCGCCTGGTTTGAGACGGGCTTCGGCCCCGGCTTCTGGCCGGCCTATGCCTTCAACGCCTTGACCGTGGGCCTGGGCGAGCTACTGGCCTGCTATCTTCTGGGCAGCCTGCTGCTCAGCGCCCTGCCCCGCGTCTCCTTCTTCCGCGCCCTCATTCCGGCCGACCGCCTGGACCGGCTGGCCGCCCACGCCTGAATCAGCTTCAGCCCTCACAGCGCCGGACGGGTGGACGCCCGGTGCTTCAGGACCCGGACTCTCCGGGTCCTTTTTTATTTCTACTTCATCGTTCATTTACTTACCTCTCATCCTACTGTATAATGGGATCACACAGTGGCGGTCAGCTAAACCGCCATTCTACTTTTGAGATCGGAGGTCTGTCTGATATGAAGTTTCATCTTGTCACTGGAGACATCACCACGTTAGAGGTGGACGCCATCGTCAACGCCGCCAACACCTCCCTGCTGGGCGGCGGCGGAGTGGACGGGGCCATCCACCGGGCAGCCGGTCCGGAGCTGTTGGCCGAGTGCCGCACCCTCCACGGCTGTCCCACCGGCCAGGCCAAGGCGACGAAGGGCTACCGCCTTCCGGCCAAATACGTCATCCATACAGTCGGCCCCGTGTGGCACGGGGGCGGAAGGGGGGAGCAGGAGCTGCTGGCCTCCTGCTACCGCACCTCCCTGGCCCGGTCTCTGGAGCTGCGCTGCCGCACGGTGGCCTTCCCCGCCATCAGCACAGGGGTCTACCACTATCCGCCCCAGGAGGCCGCCGCCATCGCGGTGGCCGAGTGCCGCCGCTTTCTCACGGAACACCCAGACGGACCGGAGATCACCTTCGTCTGCTTCAGCAGCCACATGGCCGCCATCTACCGGCAGCTGCTGGATCAGGAGACGGAACAGATGTGACCTATGCCTGCGGAGGCCTCCGGGCTCGTCCCGGCTTGCCGGAATCGTCAGGCCAGCGGCCTCCACTATATCGTCCGGAGCTGTGGGCGTCCTCTCAAGACGCGCCGTTCTGCAACTCCCGCTTGCCGCCGGGGCCGGTTTATGATACACTGGACAAAAATGTCCCGGGGGGCCGTGCCCAGCGCCAGCCCTGTCCGGGGGCAAGGAGGGATCACCTATGGACGCTGCCGCGCGCCGCGCCGCAATTTTATCTGTTCTGGAGCGGGCCGAACACCCGGTGAGCGCCGCCGCCCTGGCCCGGGAGTTCTCCGTCAGCCGACAGATCATCGTAGGGGACGTAGCCCTGCTGCGGGCGGGGGGACTGTCCATTGCAGCTACCCCGAGGGGGTATATGCTCCCGGAGGAACGGAGCGGGCTGATCCGCACTCTGGCCTGCCGCCACCGGGCGGACCAGATGGAGGACGAGCTCAACGCCATCGTGGACCAGGGCTGTACGGTGATCGACGTCATTGTGGAGCATCCGATCTACGGCCAGCTCACCGGCCCCCTCCAGCTGTCCAGCCGGTACGATGTGGCCCAGTTTGTGGACCGCTGCCGCCAATCTGACGCCCTCCCCCTGTCCAACCTCACGGAGGGTATCCACCTGCACACCATCTCCTGCCCAAGCGAGGCCACCTTTCAGCGGGTCCGGGCCGCCCTGGAACAGCTGGGCGTCCTGCTGGAGGCATGATCCATACGAACTCGCATCCTGCTCCATACCAGAAGCGCTCCCCTCTGCCTGACCGGCGGAGGGGAGCTTTTTCAAAGAGGTGAGAGATTCAGAAAAAGCGGGTTGACAATCAGTCCCGATTCGTGTATGATGCGATATATAAGTGTCTTGACACCTATATACTATTTACAAAGCAGGTGTATCCAATGGAAGGATTCAAATCATTCCTGAAACGGAAAAATATTGAGATCTCAGCCAAGCGCTATGGGATCGACGCCCTGGGCGCTATGGCCCAGGGTCTGTTCTGCTCTCTGCTCATTGGCACCATCATCAAGACCCTGGGGCAGCAGCTGTCCATCCAGTACCTCATCGACATCGGCGCCTATGCCATGGCTGTCTCCGGCCCGGCTATGGCAGTCGCCATCGGATATGCCCTGAAGGCTGATCCCATGGTCCTCTTCTCTCTCGCCGCCGTGGGCTGGGCGGCCAACGCCGAGGGCGGAGCAGGCGGCCCGCTTGCCGTCCTGATCATCGCCATCATCGCCGCAGAGTGCGGAAAAATGGTGAGCAAGGAGACTAAAGTGGATATTCTGGTCACCCCAGGCGTCACCATTTTAATCGGCGTGGCCCTGGCTAAGCTCATTGCCCCCCCGATCGGCACCGCCGCCAGCGCCTTCGGCCTGGTCATTGACAACGCCACCAAACTCCAGCCCTTCTGGATGGGAATCGCCGTATCCGTCCTGGTGGGCATCGCCCTCACCCTTCCCATCTCCTCGGCCGCCATCTGCTCCGTGCTGGGCCTGACCGGGCTGGCTGGCGGAGCCGCCGTGGCCGGCTGCTGCGCCCAGATGGTGGGCTTCGCCGTCATGTCCTTCAAGGAAAACCGCTGGGGCGGTCTGGTCTCCCAGGGCCTGGGCACCTCCATGCTCCAGATGCCCAACATTGTGAAAAATCCCCGGATCTGGATCCCTCCCACGCTGGCCTCCGCCATCACCGGCCCCATCGCCACCTGCGTGTTCGGACTGGAGATGAACGGCGCCCCCATCAACTCCGGAATGGGCACCTGCGGCCTGTGCGGACAGATCGGCGTGTGGACCGGCTGGCTCGCCCCCAGTGAGGAGGCCCTCGCCAGAGGGGCGGCCGCCATCGTCCCCACCGGCTTTGACTGGCTGGGCTTGATCCTGATCTGCTTTGTCCTGCCTGCCATTCTGTCCTGGGTCTTCTGCCAGATCCTGCGGAAGACCGGCTGGATCCGGGAGGGCGATCTGACCCTTCCCCAGTGATTCGGTAAAGTACACAATTTTCCCGCCGCTATATTGCTTTTTTTAAGAAAATAAGGTACGCTCTCCAGTATAGGACAGAACCGTCAGAAGCACTGGGTTGAGGCGGTGGGCGGCGTCCGCCCTGCCGCCTGTGAGGTGTACTTATGAAAAAGCATCCGGGCAAGGCGCTGGTCAATATGGTCCTCAGCTGCGTGCTGTGCAGCATCGCGGTCAACTGGGTGGCCCTCCCCAACGACTTTGTGGTCACTGGGATCACCGGCCTTTCCATGACCGCCGCCCAATTCACCGGCGTCAACTACGCGCTGATCTACTATGGTCTGGCCTTGGCGATCCTGCTGTGTACCGCCCTGACGCTGGGCTGGCGGGAGGTTTCCAACATCCTGGTGCTCTCCCTACTCTACCCGGTGGTGCTCTGGGGGCTGAACCACATCCAGGTGGAGATCATCCTTCAGGAAAAGCTCATTGCGGTCATGCTCTTTGGCGCGATCTACGGTCTGGGCTCCGGTCTCACCTACCGTCTGGGCTACTCCTACGGCGGAACGGACACTCTGGCCAAGCTGCTGAAACAGCGCCTGTTCCGGGCGGTTCCGCTGAAGTATCTTCTGTTGGCTCTGGACGGAGGCATCATGCTCCTCATGCTGTCCGCCTTTTCGCTGGACGCGGTGGCCTATGCCTTTGTGGGACAGCTGCTCTATGTCAGCTGCATGAACCACATCGTCTTCAACCTGGGGCCCAAGCTCTATGAGGTAGAGATCATCTGCGACCAGCCCCAGGAGATCGAGCGCTTCATCATCCAGGACATCTGCAAGAGCGCCACCATCGACCAGGTGGTGGGAAGCTACTCCGGGCAGGCCAAGACCCAGCTGGACTGTGTTTGCACCTCCCGGGAGTATGTCCGCCTCCGGGAGTTCATCCGGGACGGGGGCTATGACTGCTTCATCAAGGTCTATCCCCTCACCCATGTGTTCGGCCATAACAAGGACTTCCACCATCTGGACGATGACAATTTGGAATAAGGAAGGACCTCTCCGCGGCGCGGAGAGGTCCTTTTTCTTTCTTATCCGGCAGATCAGAGCCGTGCGTTACCCGTGGTCCAGCCCCTTCAGCCGTCCCACCAGCAGCTGGGCGCACAGGCCGGTGAACAGGCCGCTGGCCGCGCCGGCCACAACCAGATAGGGCAGATAGGCCAGCACCGTCCAGCTTCTCAGCAGGGCGGCGGCCACCAGCAGCTGCCCCAGGTTATGGAACACCGCTGAGATGGGACTACACAGCCAGATCTGCCTCCAGGTCAGCAGCCGGGACAGCAGCAGCAGGACCAGCCAGCACAGCAGCCCGCCCCCCAGGCTGTAAAACAGCGTCATCATCTGCCCGGAGAACACCGCCCCCAAAAACACCCGGGTCACCAGAATGAGCAGCGCGTCCCCCGGCCCCAGGGCAAAGACGGCGTACACCGTAACGATATTGGCCAGCCCCAGCTTGACCCCCGGGATGGGGATGGGGACCGGGATTTGCGCCTCCGCCATGAAAATGGTCAGGGCGATAGCGGTGAGCAGGGCCAGCCGGGTGATCCGGCGGGCTCCGTCAGCCGGCCGCCGTGTCCGCAAAGCCCTCACCCCCCACGATCTCCACGATCACCTGGTTGGGCAGGCAGACCACCGGAACGGTGGAGTCGGAGATCCACCCCTGGCGGACGCACACCTGATCGGGACAGGTGGCGGAGACGATCCGGATCCGGCCCGGCTCCACCTCCACCACGTTTTCCGCGCCCCCCTCTCCGGTCAGCGGAAAGGAGTAGGCCTCCCGCACCCGGTCCAGGCGGATCTCCTCCACCAGCTCGCCCCGCTGATAGACCCGGGCCAGCACGCCTCCGCCGGGGCCGCTCCGCTGCCACCAGATCACGCCGGCGCACAGCAGAACCACGCCCCCCAGCAGGGCGGCCAGCAGCGCTGTTCGTTTCTTCATGCCTCCACCACCGTTATCTCCAGGTCCTGGCGCTGTGGGTTGACCCGGTAATTCTCCTCCAGCCCTTCCGTCAGGGCCACAGAGCCGTCCTCCCGGACCCAGATCACCTGGACGTCCAGCTCCGAATGGGCACGCCAAAGCTCGATCCCGGCCTCCTCACCCAGCACGAACAGGGCGGTAGCCAGGCCGTCGCACACCGTGCCGTCCGGCCCCACCACCGTGACCGACGCCAGCCCGGTTCGGGCCGGAGCGGCAGTCTTCGGGTCCAGGATGTGCCAGTAGGTCTGTCCGTCCTGCTGAAAATACCTCTGATAGCTGCCGGAGGTGACCACAGCCTGATCCACCACCTGGATGGCCAGCAGGTTGTCCACCTGCTCCGAGGCCGGGTCCTGGACCCCCACCGACCAGGGGGAGCCGTCCGGTTTTCCGCCCACAGTCTGGACGTTGCCCCCCAGGTTCAGCAGGGCGGAGGTCACCCCCTGCTCCCGCAGCCGCTCCGCCAGGCGCGCCCCGGCATAGCCCTTGGCCACCGCCCCCAGGTCCAGCTCCATCCCGGCGGGCAGACGGACCCTCCGCCCATCCAGGTCCAGCTCCACCTGAGTATAGTCGATCCCCTCCGCCAGAGCGGACTGTTCCGCCTCTCCGGGCACCCGGTATTCCCCCGTGGTAAAGCCCCAGGCCTTGACGGCGGAGTAGGCGGTGAGGTCCAGCGCCCCGCCGGTGAGGCGGCACAGCTCCAGGGCCTGGAAGAGGAGCTCCGCCGTCTCCTCCGAGAGGGAGACCCACTCCCCGCCGCTGTGGTCCACCGCCCAGATCTCGCTGTTTTCATCGGTGGCCGACCACAGATCCTCCCAGTGGTACAGCTGCTCCACCGCCTGGTTCAGCTGCTCCTGACCGCCCCCCTCCCACAGCTCCAGAGACATGATGGTATCCATCACAAAGACCTGGGTGGACACGGCGGGCTCTGTCCGGGTCACGCAGCCGGACAGCAGCACCGCGCCGCCCAGGGCCAGGGCGGCCAGGCGGAGACACTTCGCTCTCTTCATGGACTGCCCCGCCTTACAGCAGCTCCCGGTACAGGGCGGAGGCGTCCGCCTTGCCCACGCTGTCCGCCACTGCCAGCACCTCCACCTTTACGGTGCGCTCGCCGAACTTCAGCTCCAGCACATCCCCGGGCTTCACCTCATAGCTGGCCTTCACGCCGCGGCCGTTGGCCGTCACCCGGCCGTTGTCACAGGCCTCATTGGCCACTGTGCGCCGCTTGATCAGGCGGGAGACCTTTAACCACTTATCCAATCGCATGACTTCTGTTCCTCTCTGTCGCTGATAAAAATAGGGGCGCCGCCCCTCGGTGTGGCGGCGCCCCGGGATCACGCTCCGGACCGGCCCTTACTTCGCCACCGCGTCCTTCAGGGCCTTACCGGCCTTGAACACGGGCAGACGGGCCTCGGAAATGGGGATCTCCTCCCCGGTCTTGGGGTTGCGGCCCACGCGGGCGGCGCGGGTCTTGACCTCAAAGGAGCCGAAGCCCACCAGCTGGACCTTCTCACCCTCGATCAGCGCGCCGGTAATGGCCTCCACGGCGGCGGTGATGGCAGCCTCGGCGTCCTTCTTGGACAGATCGGCCTTTTCCGCCACAGCGGCGATCAGTTCAGTTTTATTCATGTCGTCTTCCTCCTAAGAACATCGACGGCCGCGCACGCAGCCTGTCTTTTGAAATATCACTTAAAGCCGGGACGAACGCCAGCTTTTAAGCCTGAGCCTCCGGATGTGATTTCGCCCGGGTCCAGAGGGCCTCCAGCTCCTCCAGGGAGCACTCCTTCAGAGCACGGGGCGCCAGCTCCTCCACCGTCCGGAACCGGCGGATGAATTTGTCACAGGCCTGTGTGAGGGCCTGCTCGCTGTCCAGCCCCAGGAAACGCCCCGCCTTCACCGCGGCGAAGAGCAGGTCGCCCAGCTCCTCCTCCGGGTCTCCGTCCCCGTGGGCGGCGCGGCGGAACTCGTCCACCTCCTCGGCCAGCTTGTCCAGGGCGGGCTCCCGGTCCGGCCAGTCAAAGCCGGCCTTGGCGGCCTTGCTCTGGACCTTCTCCGCCCGGATCAGGGCGGGAAGGGAGCGCGCCACCGCCTCCAGAGTGTCTGTGGCGGTGCGCTGGGACTTCTCCTCCCGCTTCTGGGCGTCCCAGGTATCCAGGGCCTGCTCTGAGTCTTCTGCCCGGACCGCGCCAAAGACATGGGGGTGGCGGAACACCATTTTCTTAGCCACGCCGTCCACCACGTCGCCGAAGGAGAACAGTCCCTCCTCCTCCGCCATGCGGGCATGGAACACCACCTGGAGCAGGACGTCGCCCAGCTCCTCCTTCAGGTGCTCCGGGTCCTCCTCATCGATGGCCTCCACCGCCTCATACGCCTCCTCCAGCATATTCCGGCGGATGCTCTGGTGGGTCTGCTCCCGGTCCCAGGGACATCCCCCGGGCGCCCGGAGCAGCTCCATGATGCGCAGCAGGTCCTCGATCCCATAGGAATCTACATATTGAAAATCTACCACAATCTCGCTTCCTTCGCAAGGTATTTTTTACGTCTTTTCTAGGAAAGATGCAGGATCCGGGCTATTTTTTCCCCCTTGGGCATGAGGGCGAGGTCCTCCCGGGTGATGGCCCGCAGGGCAATGATCAAAATCCCATACACCGCCACTGCCACCAGGATGGCGCAGATCACCGCCAGACCGTTGCCCGTCCGGCTCAGGCCCACGATCTTCTGGGTGGCCTGATCCAGCTCACACAGCTTCCCGGCAGCCATCAGCACCTTGGACAGCAGACCGTACACCGCCCAGGCCCCCAGACCCATCAGGGCGGAGGCCGCCGCCGGCTTGGCGAACACCTGGAAATAAGAGGGCCGCCGGGGGATCACCCGGGCGATGACCACCAGGTCCAGCACCATGCACAGGGCAAAGCACAGGATATTGCCCATAGGGGCCCCATAGATCCCCATGCTGGGCACAACGACCACATGGTAGTTGGTAAAGATCTTCACCACCCCGCCCAGCAGCATAATGGCCACCGGGAGGTTGACAAAGCCGTGGGCCTGGAGGATGGAGTTGCACACCAGCATCATACACACGAACAGGGTGGCCAGACCCAGTGTGGACAACAGGGGGCCGGCCAGGTCCGCGTTCAGACTGGGGAAGATCAGGGCCATGATGGGCTTTCCCAGCACATACAGCCCCACCGCCATGGGACAGGCCACCAAGGCCGTGATCCGCAGGGCGGAGCCGGTGATCCGTCCCGCGCCCCGGCGGTCCCGGCGGGCCAGCGCGCCCGAGACGGCGGGGATCACCGCCGCGGTCACCGCCGCCATCAGGGAGGTCGGCAGGTTATAGATATTCAGCGCTCCGTTGTAGTTGCCGTAGAGGGTGCGGCTGATCCCCTCCAGCGTGGTATGCAGGGCCATCGCGGCCTCCGCCTGCCCCCCCTGCCCCGCCATGCTCTGCTCCAGCAGGGCCATGGTGACTGCGCTTCCCTGGGGCAGGGCGGCCTGCCACGCCTTCATGGCCTGCTCCAGATCGGTGAAGTCTACGATCCCCTGGTACAGCGCCCAGGTGTCCGGGTTTTCCAGCAAGGCCCGCTGGAGCTGTCCCTGGACTAGGGAACTGTCGATCACGGTGACGATGCCCACCATGGAGGAGCTGATAGTGATGGGCACGGCGATCATCAGCAGCTCCTTCAAAATCTTGGCGGCGCCGTCCGGCCGGTCGTCGGACAGGTCCCCCTCCTGCCCCCGGGTGATGAGGAAGTTCATCAGCATATAGGCCAGGGCCACGATGGTGCCCACCGTCACGCCGGTGATGGCGCCCGCAGCGGCGTGGCTGGCGTCCGCGCCCTGCTTCACCAGCCAGTAGGCCAGACCCAGGCCCACCGTCAGCTTGCACAGGGCCTCGATGATCTGGGACACCGCGGTGGGGGTCATGCGGCCGTGTCCCTGGGCATAGCCCCGGAAGGCGGACAGACAGCCCACACAGATCACCGCCGGGGCCAGAGCTTTGATGCCCGGAGCGGCCATGCTGTCATGCATCAGGCCGGCCAGCTGGTCGGCGCAGAAGAACATCACCAGGAAGGACAGCACGCCCAGGGTCAAAAACAGGGCCATAGCCAGCCGGAAGGTCCGCCGGACCTGATTCTGACGGCCCAGGGCGTTGGCCTCGCTCACCAGCTTGGACACCGCCACCGGCAGTCCGGCGGTGGAGATGGTGAGCAGCACGGCGTAGATGTTATAGGCGTTGCCGAAGTCCGCGGTCCCCTGCTCACCGATGATGTTGAGCAGCGGGATCTTATAGAACAGACCGATCAGCTTGACCACCAGGATCCCGGCCGCCAGCACGGCGGCGCCGCCGAAGAAGGTGTTCTGCTTCGGACTCTGCGCCACGCGGCGCGGGGGATGGCTGTGTTGGGCCATGGGAAACCTCCTTTTCGTTCGGGGCGGGGCGGGCCCGTCAGGCTCCGCCGCCCCTCACGCTACCAAAAATCCGGGGCAGGGCATAGCCCTCCACCTCCGCGCGGATCTTCTCCAGATCCAGGGTGAAGAACTCTCCCCTCTCATATATGACCCGTCCCCGGGCCATATTCATCACAACGTTGGAGCCTCGGGCCGAATAGACCAGATCCTCCTCCACGTCATGGCAGGGGAACAGATTGGGCGCGGCTAGATCCACCAGGATCAGGTCCGCCGTTTTGCCCGGAGCGATGACCCCGGTGTTCCGTCCCAGGGCCCGCGCCCCGTTGACGGTGGCCATCTCCAGGGCCTGCCGCGCGGTCACTGCCGTGGGGTCCAGGCCGATCCCCTTGTGGAGGATGGCGGCCAGCTTGATCTCCTCAAACAGGTCGTGGCTGTTGTTGGAGGCCACGCCATCGGTGCCCAGGGCCACGTTGCCCCCCCGCTCCAGCAACCTGGGCGCCCGGGCCGCGCCGGAGGCCAGCTTCAAGTTGGACACGGGGTTGTGGACGGCGGTAATCCCCCGCCGGGCCATCAGCTCCATGTCCTCATCGGTCACCCAGACGCAGTGGGCGGCTGTGCCGCCGTTGACCCACACACCATATTGGTCCAGCAGGGCCACCGGGGTCTTGCCGTATTTTTGGATACAGTTTTCATGCTCAGACCGGGTCTCGGACACATGGACGTGCATCCCCAGGCCGTGCTCTGCGGCATAGCCGGCCATCCACTCCCACAGGGGCGGGCTGGAGGTATACTCCGCGTGGATGGAGGCATCCACCTTGATCTGACCGTCCCCCGCGCCGTTCCACTCCTCCGTCAGGGCGATCTGGTTCCGGCAGTCCCCACAGGCGTCCGGAGAAAAATCCTCCGGCGCGCCGAAATATACCCCGCCGCAGGACAGGTTGGCGCTGACGCCGGACTCCAGCACCGTCCGGGCCACCGCGCCGGTGTGCATATACATATCCGCGATGCAGGTGGTGCCCGAGGCGATCATCTCCGCCAGGCCCAGGGCGGTCCCGGCAGCCACGCATCGGTCATCCAGCTTGGCCTCGGCAGGGAAGATATAGTCGTTCAGCCAGTGCTGAAGGTCGTGACCCCCGCCATAGCCCCGGAGCAGGGCCATAGGCACATGGGTGTGGCAGTTGACCAGGCCGGGCAGCAGAGCCTTGCCCTGTCCATCGATCACCCAGTCGAACTCCCCACGGGGATGCTCCTGGCCCACAGAGGCGATCCGGGTCCCCTCCACCGCCACGCAGGCGTTTTGAAGCACAGGCCGGGCCGGGTCCATAGTCACAGCGGTGACATTTCGGAACAAGATTTTCATAGAGACCTCACATTTTCCTCAAACAGGCCCGGATCAGGCCGGAGAATTTTTCCCGGGCAGCCTCAGCGGCGTCCAGCACCTCCTGCTCGGACAGGGGCTGATCCAGGATCCCCGCCGCCATGTTGGACAGCAGGGTCAGACCCAGCACCTCCATGCCGCAGTGGCCAGCCACAATGACCTCCGGCGCGGTGGACATCCCCACCGCGTCGCCCCCCAGAATCCGGGCAGCCCGGATCTCCGCCGGGGTCTCATACTGAGGACCGTAGCAATAGAAATATACGCCCTCCCGCAGAGGGATGTCCAGCTCCGCCGCCGTCTCCCTCGCCAGCTCCCGCAGGCGCGGGGTGTACAGGTGGGAGGCGTCGGGGAAGCGGACGCCGAACTCCGGCAGGTTCTCCCCCCGGAGGGGGGACTCGGAGAACATCTTGATCTGGTCGGTGATGAGCATCAGGTCGCCGGCCTTCCACTCCAGATTTACACAGCCGGCGGCGTTGGTGACCACCAGGGTATCACAGCCCAGCAGGCGCAGTACCCGGACGGCATAGGAGACCTCTTCATAGGAGTAGCCCTCATAGTGGTGCATCCGGCCCTGCATCACAGCCACCCGCTGGCCCTCCAGCAGGCCGAACACCAGGCGTCCCTTGTGGCCCGGGGCGGTGGACGCCTTGAAATGGGGGATGTCCCGGTAATCCACCGCGATGGGGTCCTCCACCTCATCCCCCAGATAGCCCAGGCCGGAGCCCAGCACCATTGCGACCTTGGGAGTAAATTCCCCCAGCCGCTCCCGGAGCGCCCGGGCGCTCTCCTGATATTGCTCCATGGTAAAGTTCATCGTCCGCTCCCTCTCACAGTCCGGCGCCGCAGCGGCGGCAGAATTGATCCTCTTTCCCGCATACCGCGCCGCAGGCGGGGCAGGCCCGGGACTGGCGCAGGGCGGAGATCCGCTCCTTCAGCTCAGAGATCCTGGCGCTGAGGCCATCGGCCCGCTCCAGCAGCCCGGATACCTTGTCCCCCTCCTCGCACTGGCCCCGGTGGGCGTCGTACATGACCTGCCCCAGCTGGCGCAGGACGTCGTTGAACTCCCCGTTCAGGTCAAACAGCTGCACATTCAGCTTGGCCACATCCACCATCTGGCCCGCCTTCTTTCCGGCCGCCCGGGCGGTCTGATTGGCGGCGTCCGCGGCCTCCGCCGCAGTGTCCCGGATCCGATCCAGCAGTTCCTTCACCTTGTCATCCATCGCGCGCGCTCCCTTCTGATCTGTCCATACAGCCTCCGTGTGGACGGACGGCCGTTCCGCTCCGTGTCCCGTTCCCTCCGGCGGCCCCGTTTCCCCATGTGTGCGGCGCACCGGACAGGGTATGCAAATTTTGGTCTTTATAGTTTACACCAATTCAGGTCAAAAAGCAACGGATACCACGGGAAACGCTGAAACTCTACGGAGCGTTTCTTGTATTCCGGCGTTTCTTCTGATATGCTGGTATTCGGAGGTGAGGGAAGATGGACAATATACGGACCGGCGCGCTGATCCGCAGGCTCCGCCGGGAGCTGGGCCTGACCCAGCTCCAGCTGGCCGGCCAGCTGGGTGTGAGCGACAAGGCGGTCAGCAAATGGGAGCGCGGCCTTGGAAGCCCGGAGGTCTCCACACTGCCCCGGCTGTCCCAGGTGCTCGGGGTCGATCTGGCCCGGATGCTCCAGGGGGATCTGACCCCCAATGATCTGGTAGGAGGAAATATGAAAAAGCTGAACTATTACGCCTGCCCCGTATGCGGCGGGCTGACCTTCTGCACCGGCGCGGCAGAGGTATCCTGCTGCGGACGGAAGCTGTCCCCGCTGACGCCCCGCAAGGCAGCCACGGAGGAGAAGCTCCAGATGGAGGAGGTGGAAACCGACTGGTTCATCACCAGCAGCCACCCCATGCGGAAGGAGAACTATATCTCCTTTGTGGCCTTCGCCACAGGCGACCGCCTTCAGGTGATTAAGCAGTACCCCGAGTGGGACCTTCAGCTGCGCATCCCCCGCCGGGGGCACGGGATGCTGCTGTGGTACGCCCAGGCGGACGGCCTGCTGTACCAGCTTCTGTAACGGGCCCAAGACCGTTCCGCCACCGGTTGGACACCTTGACCCTTTTTATGGTATAGTAGAGGCAGACAGCCGGCGGCGGACGCCCGTTCTTCAACCGCTTCCGCAGCCAGCTTCCCCGGACCCGGCGCTCAAGCGGCCGCGGACCGGATCATCACAAAAATGATTGAGAGGTATTGCGTATGAGCCAGAATCCCATTCCCCAGGGCAAGTACAAGCCCGCTGTCCGCCACGGCGACCTGATCTTTACCGCCGGGATGACCCCCCGCAAAAATGGCGTACTGCTGATGTCCGGCAAGATCACCCCGGACCGTCCCCTGGACGACTACCGGGAAGCGGTCATTCAGGCGGCCTCCAACGCGCTCACCGCTGCGCAGAACACCCTGAAGGAGTGGGAAAGGATCGTGCAGATCCTGTCTCTCACCGTCTATCTCAACGCCTCTCCCGACTACACCACCCACGCCAAGGTGGGCGACATCGCCTCCAACTGGCTGTATGAGCAGCTGGGCGAGGCCGGCATCGGCCCTCGGGCCGCCATCGGGCTGGCCACCCTCCCCGGAAACGCTCCAGTAGAGATCCAGCTGGTGGCCGCCGCCGGATGACCGCTCCGCCTTCTGCTGCAATGTGAAAGGGGGTGTCTCCCATCCAAACGCCCCAGCTTCCTCAATGGGCAAGCCGGGCGGGGACCTGGCTCCTGGACCTGCTGTTCCCCAAAAAGTGTCCCTTCTGCCAGCGTATTCTGGAGGATCCCCGCGCCCCGGCCTGCCCGGACTGCCAGAAAACGCTCCCCTGGCTGTCCGGCCGTGAGGCGGAGCGCCCTGTGGAGTTCACCTCAGGCTGCCTGTCTCCCCTGGCCTACCGGGGCAGGGTGCCCGACTCCGTCCACCGCTATAAATTCCCCGGGACCCCAAGCTATGCCGGGGCCTACGGCCTGCTCATTGCCCAGTGTGTCCGGGACAACCGCGCCGCCCCTCTGGATCTGGTGACCTGGGTCCCCCTCAGTCCCAAGCGGAAACGAAAGCGGGGCTTCGACCAGGCGGAGGCTCTGGCCCGGGCAGCTGCCCAGGAACTGGGGCTCCCTGTCCGCGGGACTTTGGAAAAGTTCCGGAACAACGGCCCTCAATCCCACCTCCACGAGGCGTCGGAACGCCGGGCCAATGTACTCGGGGCCTACCGCCTGCGGGAGGGCGCGGAGCCTGCCGGGCTGCGTATCCTGCTGGTGGACGACGTGGTTACCTCCGGCGCCACCCTCAGCGAGTGCGCCCGGCTCCTGCGCTCCGCCGGAGCCGCGGAGGTGCTCTGCGCCACGCTTGCCCAGGCCCGCAAAAGCTAATCTTCCGTTTTTTTCCTGAAAAACTCACTTTTCCCCTCTGAATTGCAAAATGTCTCGTTTTCTGTTATGATGTCCACCATCAAAACCTGACAGGATCCGCCCCAGCCGCTCTGCTGCGGCCGGCGGTCCTCCGGGACCCTTCCAGGATCCCGTCCACAGTGTGCGCCGGGCCGGGCTGAACGCCTTCGGTTCGTTCCGCCGGGCCGGTGGGAAAGTGAGTCAAACAAATGAAACGAATCGCGCGGTACCTCCTTTTTGCATTTCTCCTGTGGCTTTTGTTCCTGGTCCTGTCCATGGTCCTCCCGCCCCTGGTCCACAAAACAGCCGGGCCCGGAGACTGGGATGAGAAGTCCGGTATGATGGACGCCGCCCCGGAGCGGGTCCGAAGCATCGACGATAACCAGGACGCCCTGCTGTGGCGGCTCCGGCTCATCGAGGCTGCCCAGGAGCGTGTTATCCTGGCCACCTTCGACTTCTGGGACGGGGAGAGCGGCCGGGATATGATGGGCGCCCTCTGGAACGCGGCGGAGCGGGGCGTGGAGGTGCAGATCCTGGTGGACGGCCTCAACGGCGGAGGCAAGCCGCTCTCCAGCAGCGGCCTCTTCTGTCAGCTGGCCGCCCACGAGAATGTGGAGGTCCGGCTGTACAATCCCCTCAACCTGCTGACCCCCTGGAAAACCAACTACCGGATGCATGACAAGTATCTGATCGCCGATGACCTGGCCTATCTCCTGGGAGGCCGGAACACCGATGACCGTTTTTTGGGGCGCTACACTGACGGGTATAATGTGGACCGGGACATTCTGGTCTATGAGACAGAGCCCGGCCAGGGACAGTCCTACCGCCAGCTTCTGGACTATTTTGACCGGATCTGGTCCCTCCCCTGCTGCAAGGTCCTGGACCGGCCCGGCGAGGGAGAAGACCTGTCCCAATGCTATGAGGAGACAAGGGCCAGGTATCCCGAGGCGTTTGCCGCTCCGCTCACCCAGACCGAGTGGGAGGCCGCCACTCTGGAGACAGAGGGGGTGGAGCTCTGGACCAACCCCATCGAGCCGGAGAACAAAAAGCCCATCCTCTGGGCCCGGATGATGGACGCCATGGCAAAGGCGGAGGAGGTCCTGGTCCAGACCCCCTATATCATTTGCAGCCGGGATATGTACAGCGATCTCCGGTCTGTCTGCGGCGGCGGCACCCGCACGGACATCCTGATCAACGCGGTGGAGATCGGCAGCAACCCCTTCGGCTGCACCGACTATTTAAACCAGAAGAAGCCCCTGCGGGACACCGGGGCGTCCATGTATGAGTACCTGGGGGACCAGGCCCTGCACACCAAAGCCCTGGTGGTGGGGGAGGATCTGACCCTCGCCGGCTCCTGCAACTTTGATATGAGAAGCGTATATCTGGACACCGAGCTGATGCTGGCCATCCACAGCCCCCAGCTCAACGCCCAGATCCGCGGTCAAATCCAGGTGCTGAAAGAGCAGAGCCGCCGGATGGCCCCGGACGGCTCCATCACCGACGGCCCCGCCTATCAGCCCCGGGAGCAGGGGCTGGGCAAGCAGCTCACCTACGGTCTTCTACGGGTGGTCACCCTGCCCTTCCGGCATCTGCTGTGACCGCTCCCATATCCGCATGATAAACGCCGGAGCGCGCCATCTTTAGGACGGCGCGCTCCGGCGCTTTTTTCTTCGTCCACATACAACTCCCGGCACTTCATGACCGCTTTGAGTTTCCCGCCACGCACTCGATGATGGCGCCCAGGCCGGAGGGACGTGCCGCCGCCACAAAATATGCCGCCATTCACTTGACAGGTGAACGATTGTTCACTATACTATGTGAGTGAACAATCGTTCACTGATTGGAGGGTCATGGTGATGAATACGAAGGAAAAGATATTGGTAACTGCCTTGCGGCTTTTTGCCGTTTATGGATATGAAGCGGTTTCTGTCAGCCAGATCGCCGGGGAATTGGGCATAACAAAAGGCGCCTTATATAAGCACTATAAAAATAAGAGAGACATTTTTAACTGTATCTTTGAATATATCTGCCAACTGGATGTAGAGCGTTCCCGACAGAGCGGCGTTCCGGAACAGGACCATTCAGATATGCCGGAAGCATTTTCTCATGTATTGCCAAAAAGTTTAGCCGATTATATGAAAGCGCAGTTCCATTATTGGAGCGAAGATGAAATCGCCTGCAACTTTCGTAAAATGCTGACACTTGAACAATACAAATCTCCGGAAATGAGCGCTTTATATCAAAAAGTTCTCGTCAGCGGACCATTAGAGTATGTTGAGCGTTTGCTTTGTGAAATGTCAGAAGGACGAGAGAAGCAACTGCCCTCTCCTCATGTGTTGGCAGTCGAGTTTTATTCGCCCTTTTATCTGTTGCTCAGTATGTCCGATGGAGTAGATTGTAAAGAAGCAAAAGAGAAAATCGTCAAAAGCTATGAGTATTATATCGACAATTTCTTCAAAAGATATTTTCCGTAAAACGGAATGAAGAAAGGAATTTATAGTGGATCATTTGATCAATATGAAAAAATACGGATTTCCCGAGGTATTTTCAAATCAAACTTTGCAAAACAGTCATTTAGAACCAGCTCGTATTCTTTCACAGGAGAAAGGATTTTATCGAATCATAACTGACAAAGGAGAAAAATTGGCGGAGGTGTCAGGAAAGTTTCGATTTCAAACGACAATTTTATCAGACTACCCTGCTGTGGGAAACTTTGTACTGGTAAATTGGAACGAATCTGGTAATAGTTCTATCATTGAATCGCTGTTACCACGAAAAAGCGCTTTTATCCGAAAAGCTGCTGGAGAACCACAGCAGGAGCAGATCGTCGCTGCGAACATTGATACGGTATTTCTCTGCATGGCATTGAACCATGATTTTAACCTGAGACGGCTGGAGCGATATATTTCGATCGCGTGGGACAGCGGCGCCATGCCGGTTGTTGTACTGACAAAATCGGATTTATGTGATGATTTAGAACAGAAACTTTCAGAAGTATCTTCGGTTGCTTTTGGCGTAGATGTTCTGGTTACGACTTCAACAGAAGAAAATGGATACAAGGTACTTCTGCCATTTATTTCAGAGGGAAAAACGATAGCGTTCATTGAGTCTTCAGGCGTGGGAAAATCCACTCTTATCAATCGTCTATTGGGTAAAGATCAGCTAAAAACAAATGGGCTTCGCAATGACGATAAAGGCCGGCATACCACTACACACAGAGAATTGTTTCTGCTCCCTTCAGGCGGCATGGTAGTCGATACTCCGGGTATGCGTGAATTTGGAATGTGGGATAA
>ERZ827194.189-NODE-189-length-62578-cov-9.69058_pt1 | contig 62578 bp, 58 predicted proteins | sample MGYA00519777_ERZ827194 | MGnify/ENA primary metagenome ERZ827194 (study PRJEB31778, sample SAMEA3449277) | human gut metagenome | biome: human gut; feature: human-associated habitat; material: faeces | place: United Kingdom | collected 2010/2012 ...
GCGATGTGCTGATCGTGCTGGAGGCCATGAAGATGGAGATCGAGGTCTCCGCTCCCGTGGACGGCACCGTCAAGTCTGTGGCCGTCAATGTAGGCGCCACTGTGAACACCGATGACCTTCTGGTCACCATCGGTTGAAAGGAGGGGTAAAGTATGGATTTCTTAGTTGAAGTTGTCACCAAGATTGCACAGGGTTCCGGCTTTGCCGCTCTGGACATCAAGACCATCATCATGCTGTTCATTGCCTGCGTCCTGCTGTACCTGGGCATCGGCAAGGGCTTTGAGCCCCTGCTGCTGGTCCCCATCGCCTTCGGTATGCTGCTGGCTAACCTGCCTGTCACCGGCCTGTTTGCCGAGCCCGTCTATGACCCGGTAACGCACAGCGGTACGGTAGGCTTTATGTGGGTGCTCTATCAGGGCGTCCAGTATGCCATCTATCCGTCGATCATCTTTATGGGAATTGGCGCTATGACCGACTTCGGTCCTCTGCTGGCCAACCCCATGTCCCTGATGCTGGGCGCTGCCGCTCAGTTGGGCATCTTCGCCGCGTTCCTGATGGCTCTGGTCCTGGGCCCCATCACCGGCGGCGTGATCAGCTTTACTCCCGCTGACGCTGCTGCCATCGGCGTCATCGGCGGCGCGGATGGCCCCACGGCTATTCTGACGGCCTCCAAGCTGTCTGTGGAGCTGCTGCCGGCCATTGCCATTGCGGCTTACTCCTATATGGCTCTGATCCCCCTGATCCAGCCTCCTCTGATGCGCCTGATGACCACCAAGAAGATGCGTCAGGTCAAGATGAGCCAGCTGCGTGTGGTCTCCAAGACCGAGAAGATCATCTTCCCCATCGCTGTGACCATCTTCGTGGTGCTGCTGATCCCCGATACCGCTCCTCTGATCGGTATGCTCATGCTGGGCAACCTGTTCCGTGAGTGCGGCGTTACCGAGCGTCTGTCCGATACTGCCCAGAACGCTCTGATCAACATCGTCACCATCCCCCTGGGCCTGTCTGTGGGCTTCAAGGCCACTGCGGATCAGTTCCTGACTCCCCAGACTCTGGGTATCGTGGCGCTGGGCCTGACCGCCTTCCTGCTGTCCACCGCCGGCGGCCTGCTGCTGGGCGATCTGATGTACGTCGTGACCGGCGGCAAGGTCAACCCCCTGATCGGCTCTGCCGGTGTGTCCGCTGTGCCCATGGCTGCCCGTGTCTCCCAGGTCGAGGGTCAGAAGGAGAATCCCTCCAACTTCCTGCTCATGCACGCCATGGGTCCCAACGTGGCCGGCGTGATCGGTTCCGCCTGTGCGGCCGGTTTCATGATCAAGGTGTTTGGCGGCTGATCCTGTTTCTCAGACAAAAATATCGGACAGAGCGTACGCTCTGTCCGATATTTTTTAGGATCATCATAAAAAGGCCGGTCCACAGGGACCGGCCTTTTGCAGTATCAAAGCAGAGGGCGTCAGAAAATGCTCAGGTACATCCGTCTGGAAAGACGCTCCAGGACCTGGATGCCGGCCACGCTGTTGCCCTTCTCATCCAGGGCCGGGGCGAAGATCCCCACCCCCATTCGGGTGGGGACGACTCCCATGATGCCGCCGCCCACGCCGCTTTTGGCCGGGATGCCCACCCGGATGGCGAAGTCTCCGGAGCCGTCATACATCCCGCAGGTCATCATGATGGCGTTGACATAGCGGGCGTATTCCGGCGGGAAGAGCTGCTCGTCCGACTGGAGGGCCTTGCCGTGGTTGGCCAGGACAAAGGCGATATTGGCCAGGTCCTTGCTGTTTACCCGGATGGAGCAGGCCTTGAAGTAGCAGTCCAGCACCTCCTCCACACCGTCCTCCAGCATTCCATAGGACTTCAGAAGGAAGGCCAGAGCACGGTTTTTACTGCCGGTGCGCTTTTCAGAGAGGTAGACTGCCTCGTCCAGGTCGATCTCCGGGTTACCCGCCAGCTGCCGGGTGAAATTGAGCAGCCGCTGGAAGCGCTCCTCATAGCTGGAGCCGTGGATCAGGGTGCAGATGGCGATGGCGCCCATGTTGACCATGGGGTTCAGGTGGGCGCTGAGCAGGGGAGAGTCGGTCACATTGATGGCGTCAAAGGGCTTTCCGGTGGCCTCCACGCCCACTTTGGCGCGGACCACCTCCTCGCCGTTGTCCAACAGGGCGAGAAGCAGGAGGATCGGTTTGACAACGCTTTGGATGGTAAAGTGCTTGCGATAGGAGCCGGCTTGGTAGTGCCGTCCATCGCTGCGCAGGACGTAGATCCCCAGGTCGCTTGGGTCGCCCTTGGCCAGTTCCGGGATGTAGGTGGCGACTTTTCCATGAGCTGTGTAGGGCTGACATTCCCGGAGCAGGGCATCCAACAGTTCTTCCATGACGTTCCATTCCTTTCTGTGAGGGATACGGCCTTCGCCGCGTCCCCGGGTGCAACTCATATCTCTATTATATGCGTATATGCGATGTGGAGGAGCTTGTCCATCGTGCCTGTAAAATTGAAACGTCCGCCGGTCCCGAACATGGGGAGCGGCGGGCGTTTTGAGCCATTCCCTTGAATCAGAAGAGGGAAGTCAGGCTGTTGATGCCGATAACCAGAGAGATCAGGAACACCGCGGCGCCCAGCACATTCTGGATCATGTTGTTCTTGTACTGGCCCATAACGCGGCTGCGGCTGGTCACATAGACTAGGGTAAACACGATAATGGGGAGGAAGATGCCGTTGACGGCCTGGGCGGTCATGATGATCCAAATGGGGTTGAAGCCGGTGGCGGCCACGATGATGCCGGCCACGACCACGGCAATGTTCGTCCAGAAGAAGCGCTTATCCTTTTTGTTCATCTCCCAGCCAAACAGACCGGCCAGAACATAGGACACACCCAGAGGAGTGATGACCGCAGAGGAGATCCCGGCGGCGATCAGGCCCATGGCCAGGAAGGGCACGGAGAAGCTGCCCAGAGTTGGCTCCAGCTGGACCGCCATATCAATGGCGGAGTTGACCTCCATACCGCGCATCACAGTACCGGCGGTGATCATCACGGAGCCGGTGATCAGGCCGCCAATGATCATGGAAACGGTGGTGTCGAACCGGGCCAGGGGGAGCTGCTTGGGGTCGTGCCAGGTCTTGCGGGAGGAGGTGGCGTGGATGAACATATTATAGGGGACGACGGTGGTGCCGATGAGGGAGACGCAGGTCATAATAGATCCCTCGGGAACGGTGGGAAACGCGCCCGCAAGCATTGCGCCCAGGTCAGGCTTGACCACGATCATGGTCACAACAAACACGATGGCCATTATGGAGACACAGACGGACAGCAGCTTTTCCAAGGACTTGACCGCGTCGCCGATGTTGATGATCACCAGGATGCAGCAGCCCCAAATGGGGGCGATGATGTTGGAGGGGATCCCGGTGATGGCGGAGAGACCGATGGCGGTGCCGGTGAGGTCGCCGCCCATGTATGCAAATCCGCCCAGCGTGATCGCGGCCGCAACCAGAGCCACCATGAGCCATTTCAGGGGGGGACGGTCGGACAGGTCCTTGACCAGCTCCTCAGCCAGTCCGTTCTGGGTTACGATACCCAGCCGGGCGGCCATCTCCTGCATGACGATGACGGCGATGACAGAGAATACCACTGTCCACAGCAGCGCGTAGCCATAGCCCGCACCGGCTTTTGTGGCGCTGGTGACAGTACCTGGACCAATGAAGGAGCCGACGACCAGAATACCGGGGCCCATTGCCTTCAGCTTGTCCTTCAGTGTGTACCGGTCTTTGATTTCCATAGAGATCCCCACCTTAATTTTTGATTGACCGGGCGGCCCCGGTCCTGCTCTGTTCACGCTTCTTTCCACTCACACTTGAAACGATAATATCGTTTCAAAAACTATATTATCATTATAATGGGAGGGGGGCAGATTGTCAAGAAAAAAAGAGAGAGGAAGAAGAAAAATGTGAATCTTAACAAGAGATTGGAAAAACTATTGCCGTGAGCAAGAAATTATTGTAAAATACACAAAAAAGGACCTGTACCTGGTGGTTTACCAATGGGTCTAACCGAGATTGCGAGGGATCCGAAATGCCTGAGAAAGAGGTACGGGTGATTCAATCTGTCCAGCGGGCGATCGATATCATCAACTGCTTCGATGAGCACGAGCTGAAGCTGACGCTGCCGCAGATCAGCGCCAAGCTGGAGCTGAACATCAACACGGTCCGGGGGCTGGTGAATACCCTGGTGGCCAACGGCTACCTGGAGCATGTGGCAGATGGGAACTGCTATATGCTGGGACTGGCCTTCCTGCCGAAGGCGGACCTGGCCGGGGCCAACGACATTGACCGCCTGCGCAGCCGGGTGCGTCCGAGCCTGGAGCTGATCGCCGACCGCTTTCAGGTATCAGCCCGGATGCAGATCATCAGCAACGACAATATTTTTGCGGTGGAGGTGGTCAACCCCATCGATTCCCACTATATTTTCCTGACCCGCCTCAATGCGGTGTTTACCCTGAATGCTACGGCCTCCGGCAAGCTGGTGCTCTATTACATGGACCAGCCCAGACGGGAGGCGTTTTACCGCACTTTCGCCCCCAACAAGTATACCCGTCACACCATGACCACCCGGGAGGAACTGGAGGCGGACCTGGAGCAGATCCGCCTGCGGGGCTACTCCACAGAGTTTGACGAGTTCGGGGTGGGGATCAGCTGTATCGCGGTGCCCATCCTGCGGGGCAACGGCAGCCTGTATGGAACGGTGAGCATCGTAGCCTCCTCCTCCGTGGTGCAGGAGGTGGCGCAGCAGGCCCTTCCGCCTATGCGGGAGTTTGCCGCCTTTGTCCGGGAGGAGCTGCTGTGACTGGAAGGCCTTGGCTAGTGAATGCGTATAAAAATGGGACCGCCCGGTGGGCGGTCCCATTTTTATAGAAAGAGAGGGAAAAAAGTACGGGTGTTACTTGTTGGCAAAACGGTGCTGCGCCACGCCGTTCATAAAATAGAGGGCCATCCAGCAGGCCGTGTGGGCGGACTGGTGGGCGCCGCAGGTCTCCGGATAGATCTCGACAAAGTCGAAGGCGCCCGCGCCAGCCTTGCCGGCCTCGTGGAGCATCATGGCGACCTCGAAGGAGGTGGGGCCGCAGGGATCGAAGGGGCCCTGGGGATTGGCGGCGGCGTCCAGCACATCGGAGCAGACGGTGACGTAGATCACATCGGTGTCCTTGCTGACGATGTCGATGGCCTTCTGGATGGAGGCCTGCCAGCCGTTGAGCTTGATCTCACGGGCGGTGATCACAGTGGCGCCGGCCTTCTGGGCCTCGATGCGCTCCTGATGGTGGTTGCGGGGGCCGCGGATGCCGATGTGAACGATCTTCGTGGAGTCGAAGTTCTCGTCTCCATACAGACGGTTGAAGGGGGAGCAGCGGGAGTACAGGTCGTCGCCGAAGGCAGGCATGGTGTCAAGATGGGCGTCGAAATGCAGCACACCCACGCGCTTCTTGTGGCGGGCGCACAGCTCACTGATCAGCGGATAGGAGATGGAGTGGTCGCCGCCGAAGGTGATGGGCACACAGCCGGCGTCCAGGATCTCACCGATCCCCTTCCGCATAGAGGCGAAGCTGTACTCATAGCTGCCGTTCTGGATGGGGATGTCACCGTAGTCGCAGCAGCTCATATAGTCGAAGGTATCAAAATCGTAGTCGGGGAGATAGCCCACATAGCGGGTGGAGACGGAGCGGATGGTCTTGGGGGCCACCACACAGGAGGAGAAGCCGCCATAGGTGCAGCCGCCCTCGAAGGGCACACCCATGACCGCAAAGTCATACTGCTTCAATTCCTCCGCCGTTTTGGCGGTAGGCATTCCCATAAAGGAGGGAACGCCGCTGTAAATTTCATTTGGGACGACACCGGGCTGATAGATGGTAGGTACCGTTTTCAAATTGAACACACCCCTTTATCTCAAGTTAACGATATTATCGTTTTAATCACGATAATTACACGAATATTATGGCACGAAGGGGACAGGATGTCAAGTGTTTTATCCCGGTCCGGTCACCGGTCCGCCGTGGTCAGCGCCTGGACTGCGTCCGGGGTGGTCCCGGTACTAAGGAGGAAAATGGTGTAGTTGGTGCGGCTGGAGACGGCGACATAGTCGGAGGCCACCACATTGACAGGGGGAGTGGAGCCCAGAAGGGCGGAGTCCAGGGTCTCAATGTCCGCGTGAAAGGGCGGGGGAGTGAGGTTTGTCTCGGCAAAGAAGAATTCGTATGTGCCGGGACGGATGCGTTTATAGCTGGTGGTCTCCTTAAACCGGACGTCTGCGTAGATCACCCGGCCATCCGCCAGAAGAACATCCAAGGGATTGCTGTAATAGGCCAGGTTGCTGACCCGAAGGTTGGAATAGCGGCCGGTGGGCGGACAGCACCGGTCTGAGATCTGGAGCAGCTCCAGACCGCCGGTTCGGAGGATGACGGCTAAGGTGGAGACGCTTCCGGCATCGAAGGGGATGCTCTTTTGCAGGTAAATGTAGCCGTCCAGACCGGCCACTGACACGGTATGATACCCGGCCCGCAGACGGCGGTAGGGGGTGAGACTGCCGCTCCCCAGGAAGCGGACGGCCCGCATGCCGTCAATGAGGATCTGAAAGGCGGGATAGCCGTAAGCGGCGTGGAGAAAGCGGGTCTGAGCCGCGGCAGGCCACACAGGGACGGTGGGAATTCCTCCCCCCTGGCCGCCTGGATAGACAGGCCCACCCTCGCCGGGGTTGGGGAGGGGGATCACGGGGACGCCGCCGCCGGAGTCCACAGGCCCACCCTCGCCAGGGTTGGGGAGAGGGATCACGGGGACGCCGCCGCCGGAGTCCACGGGCCCACCCTCACCGGGATTGGGAAGTGGAATGACAGGAACTCCATCATCGGCAGACCTGCCGGAGCTGGATTGAGAGAGATGACTCATAGTATGGATCGGGCCCGCCGGAAGGGCGGGGCCGGCCTCCTTTCTGTTCGATGCTCCATCCTATTCTAGGTTCAGGGGTCTGGTGAGAAAAACGGGCCGGGGATGAAAAACAGCCCCCCGAACCATTCGGAGGGCTGTAAAATTTTGCGTTCAGATCAGACCGCGCCGTCCAGCACAGGGGCCAGCAGCACCCGGCCCGTGCCGCGGTAGACATTGACCAGACCCTCGCCGGAGGCGGCGGAGCCGACCAGGGATTTGCCGGAGCGCTCCACGGTGAAATTCAGGCTGCCGCTCCAGGCGATGGCCATGTTGCCATCCACCTTCAGCACGTCGTCCTGAAGGGTGATCTCCACCAGCTCCTCCTTGGGACAGAAGGACTCCAGGCAGACCACGCCGCTGCCCACGATGCCCAGGTTGAACAGGCCTTCGTTGCCGGCCACCGCCGAGGAGAAGTTGGACCGCATAACCGCCTTGTGCTTCAGCTTGGAGTCGCAGGCCAGGAACAGACCGTCGTCCAGAACGATGGAGCCGTTCCAGTCGGCCAGATCCAGCAGGAGGATATGCTTGTAGGTGGGCTCCAGGACCAGGGTGCCGTCTCCGGTATACTCCGGCTTGATGGCGCTCTCGCCGGTGACACTGCCCCGGAGAGCCTTGCCGAACAGGTCGCCCACTCCCTTGACGCCGGTTGTGGCGTTGACGTTGCCCACCGTCCACTGCATGGCTCCGGCCTGGAGGGTGATGTTGGCCTTGCTCAGGTCGCAGATGACCTGGCGCTTGCGCACATTCATGGCGTTGCAGTAATAAGCCAGCTGGGCGCTGCCGGGCATGACACTGAGATCCTTCTGGTATTCTATCACGGTAAAGGGGCCCATGGAGTCGAGGAGCTTGACGTCATCGTTGTTGGTAAAGTTGTTGATCTGATACATGGCGTTCATCCTTTCTTCTGCGGCCTCCGGAGCGGAGCCGGGTGATCCTGCCTGGATTATACCACAGGAGCCGGCGGCGGTCGAGAGCTTTCAAACAATTTTGTCCCCCAACGGGGGAGCGGCAGAGCCGGGGATCCTGGTGGGCTGGGCGTCCTTTTGCACAGAATTCCGAAGGGCTCAGCGCAAAAATGGAGCAGGCCCACAGGGGAGTGGGCCTGCTCCGTTTGAGTTTTTTGAACAGGGGTCAAGGCTCCGCGCTGGCGGAGCCCGGCTTGGAGAGCAGCCAGCCCAGCACGCCGCCGGCAATGGCGGGGATCAGCCAGCCGAAGCCGTAGTCATAGAAGGGGAGGTATTCTGCCAGGGGGAAGAGTTTGAAATAGGAGTGCAGGGCCAGCAGAAGGCTGGCGGCGGTGGCGCCCAGGGCCGCCCCCTTGTAGAGCCCGGCGCGGTGGATATAGTCCTGGAAGAACAGGAGGACCACCGTGGTCATAAAGGGGGGACAGATGACCGACAGGATGGGGGAGGCCGCCTCGATGATGGTGGACAGACCCAGGTTGCAGATGGCACAGCCGATCACGCTGAGGATCACGATATTGACGCGGTAGGAGAGTCGGCCGTGGGTGATCCGCTGAAAATAGGAGGCGGTGGCTCCGAACAGGCCGATGGAAGTGGTCAGACACGCAAAGCCCACTACGATGGCCAGGACGATCACGCCGAAGCGGCCCAGAAGCTGGTGGGTAATGGCGACAATCAGACCGGCCTGATCCAGTCCGCGGTCCAGAAACACGCCGGCAGTGGCGCCCAGATAGGTCAGACCACTGTATACCAGCGCCAGCAGGAACCCGGCGACACAGGCTGTCCCGGCCACATGGCGGCGCTGCTGGGGCCAGGTGCTCAGACCGGACTGGGCCAGGGTGTCCTGAATGATGACGGCAAAGCCGGCCACCGAGATGATGTCCATGGCCTGATACCCGGCCAGAAGGCCGTCCTGGATGATGTTGGGAGAGACGGGCGGCTCAATGGGCCTGATGGGGTGCAGGATGCCCGCCAGGATCAGCACCAGAATACCCAGGATCAGCACCGGCGTCAGGCACCGGCCCACAATGTCCACCACCCGGGTGGGCCGGATGGTCAGCAGAAGGACCACAGCGAAAAACAGAATGGAGAAGGGGAGCAGGTCCAGCTTGTCCGTCAGCGGCTGGATGGCCATTTCATAGGTGGTGGCGGCGGTGCGGGGCGGCGCGATGAATACGCCGGTACATAGAATGGCCGCGGCGTTCAGCACTGCGCCCGGAGCCGCGCCCACCGACTTCTGCATGGCCCGGATGCTGCCGCCGCCGTGGAGCATGGCGTGAATGCCCACACAGGAGAGGATCTCCACCAGAAAAAAGCTGAGAAAGCCGGCGATCCACTGACTGCCGCCGGTCATGCCCAGGTAAGGGGGGAAAATCAGATTTCCGGCCCCGAAGAACATGGCGAAGAGAGCAAAGCCGGAGACGAGAATGCTGCCTGTGCCCATTGTGATACCTCCTAAAAAAGAAAGTCCGCCGGATGACGGACAAATGACTTTCTTTATCATACCGAATTTGACTCTGATATGCAAGAGAAACCTCAAATAATATTTTTTCCGGCTGACCGCAGGCGGTCGGCAGTCTCGGACGCGTTGGTATATTTTTTTCCGGCTGGGGAAGAATACCTCTGAAACCCAATTGGGAGGAGGTAAGAAGCTGTGGTGATGGATAAGATCGCTCTGGCGCTGCTGATCGTCGGCGGGCTGAACTGGGGCTGCATCGGGCTGTTTCAGTTCGATCTGGTGGCCTTTGCCTGCGGCGGCTCGGCCAGCCTGATCAGCCGGATCATTTATACAGTTGTGGGCCTGTCGGCGGTGTGGTGTATCTCGCTGCTCTTCCGGGACACGACGGACCGGCACGCCTGACGCGGCAAAGATCGGAGCGTATTTCTTTGGCGGAAAAATTGAATCAGCTGGAGCGCCCGGGATCCTGGATCCCGGGCGCTTTTTACATTGCGGTCCGTTTAACAGACGCTTTTCCAGAGAAAAATGAGGAAAAACGTGAAAAACCTGTGGTTTTACACAGATTTAACAGAATACAGGTTGCCCATTTTACATTCGTTTTTTATACTGCGCTTGTACGTCAAACAAACGAGCAAGTTACCGTTCATAAAAAGGAGAATGATGAACATGAAAAAGTTTACCTGCCTTGGCCTGTCCATGGTCCTTACCTTCGGCCTGCTGGCCGGCTGCGGCTCCTCCAACAGTGGGAGCAGCGCCTCCGATCCTCAGGGCAGCGCCCCCGCGCAGCAGGAGACGGCCGAGCTGAGCGGCACCATCACGGCCAATGGTTCCACCTCCATGGAAAAAGTGATCCAGATCCTGGAGGAGCAGTTTATGATCGACAATCCCGGGGTGAAGGCATCCTACGACCCCACCGGCTCCGGCACCGGCATCGAGGCCGCCAAGAACGGCACGGCTGACATCGGCCTGGCCTCCCGGGCCCTGAAGGATGAGGAGACTGCCGCCGGTCTGAAGGGCACCAACGTGGCGCTGGACGGCATCGCGGTCATCGTCAACGCCGGCTCCAAGGTGGAGGACCTGACTGTGGAGCAGATCGCCCAGGTGTTCACCGGCGAGATCGCCGACTGGTCTGAGCTGGGCGGAGACGCCGGCGCCATTGCCTGTATCGGCCGCGAGGGCGGTTCCGGCACCCGGGACGGCTTTGAGTCCATCACCGGCACCGAGGACGCCTGCGTTCTCTCCCAGGAGCTGACCTCCACCGGCGCGGTCATTGAGGCGGTGAAGAACAATCCCCAGGCCATCGGCTATGCCTCCCTGTCCGCCGTGGAGGGCAAGGAGGGCATCAAGGCCATCACCGTGGGCGGCGTGCCCTGCACGGAGGAGACCGTTCTGGATGGCTCCTACCAGATCCAGCGCCCCTTCGTGATGGTGACCCGTGAGAGCGAGGCCCTCAGCCCCGCCGCCCAGGCCTTCTTTGACTGGGCTGTCTCCGCGGACGCCTCCGACCTGATCCGTCAGGCGGGCGCGGTCCCCCTGGCCTGAGACCGGAGAAAACAGAAATAGCCTCCGCCCGTTTCGGGCGGGGGCTGTCCCTATGACGAGAGAGAGGAACTTTCTATGGAACATGAAATCTTGGCGGCTGTGGCTGACGGAGTGACGACCGCCATCCCCGGCAAACCGGCGGGGCGGGGCTCCAAGCGGAGAAGGGATACCCTGGAGTTCGGCGTGAAGCTGCTTTTCCTGCTGTGCGGCTGTGTGGCGGTGGGCTGTGTGCTGTTTATCTGTGTCTACCTGATCATCGCGGGGCTGCCCGCTGTGCTGGAGATCGGGATCACCGACTTCCTGTTCGGCACGGAGTGGGCGGGAAAGCAGGGCCAGTTCGGGATCCTGCCCTTTATCCTCACCTCGGTGGCCGGTACCGCCGGAGCCGTGCTGGTGGGCGTGCCTGTGGGGATCCTGACGGCCATGTTCCTGGCGAAGGTGGCCCCTCCCAAGGCGGCCCGGGTGATCCGTGCCGCTGTGGAGCTGCTGGCGGGGATCCCCTCCATCGTCTATGGCCTGGTGGGTATGATCGTGCTGGTCCCCGCCATCCAAAGGACCTTCCAGCTGGCCTCCGGCGCCACTCTGCTGGCCGCCATCGTGGTCCTGGCGGTGATGATCCTGCCCTCCATCATCAATGTGGCGGAGACCGCCCTGAAGGCGGTCCCCCGGGAGTATGAGGAGGCCAGCCTGGCCCTGGGCGCCACTCACATCGAGACCATCTTCCGCGTCTCCCTCCCCGCGGCCCGCTCCGGCGTGGCCACGGCGGTGGTGCTGGGGGTGGGGCGGGCCATCGGCGAGGCGATGGCCATCATCATGGTGTCCGGCAATGTGCCCAATATGCCCGAGAGCCTCTTTACCCCGGTGCGTTTCCTCACCACCGCCATCGCCTCTGAGATGTCCTACGCCGCGGTGGGCTCTCTCTGGCAGCAGGCCCTGTACTCCGTGGGACTGGTCCTGTTCCTGTTTATTATGATCATCAATGTGATCCTCAACGTGTGCGTGAAAAACCGGAAGGAGGGGTGAGGCATGGGAAAAAAGCTGTCTGCCCGCCGCTGGATCTATGACCGGGGGCTCCGGGCCCTGCTGTGGCTGTGCGGCGGCCTGGTGTGTGCTCTGCTGGTATTTATCATCGGGTACATCTTTGCCAGGGGGCTGCCCCGGATTACCTGGGAGCTGCTGTCCACTCAGAGCAGCGTGCTCAGAGGCACTGTGGGCATCCTGCCCCACATCGCCAGCACTGTGTACATCATCCTGGTCGCCATGGTCATCGTCCTGCCCCTGGGGGTAGGGGCGGCCATTTATCTGACGGAGTACGCTGCCAACCGCCGGGTGGCCGGGCTTATCGAGTTTGCTGCCGAGACCCTCACCGGCATCCCCTCCATTATCTACGGTCTGGTGGGCATGATGGTATTTCTCCAGCTCATGGGACTGAAGGCGGGCATCCTGGCCGGCGGCCTGACCCTGGTGGTGATGATCCTGCCCACCATCATCCGCACCACTCAGGAGTCCCTGAAAACCGTCCCCCAGAGCTATCGAGAGGGTGCGCTGGGCCTGGGCGCGGGGAAGTGGCACATGATCCGCACCGTGGTGCTGCCAAACGCCGTGGACGGCATCGTCACCGGCTGTATCCTGGCCGTGGGGCGGATCGTGGGGGAGTCCGCCGCCCTGCTGTTCACCGCGGGCTTCGGCACTGTGCTGTACAGTTTTGCCCAGTCGCTGAACAACTCCTCCGCCACACTAACGGTAGCCCTCTATCTGTATGCCAATGAGCGGGGAGAGACGGAGATCGCCTTTGCCATCGCCGCCATCCTGATGATCCTGACCCTGGTCATCAACCTGGCCGCCGGGCTTGTGGGGCGGCGGCTGAAGAAATAAGGGACGCCGGGCCCGCGCAGTCCGGCCCTGATCCGACATAAGGAGCAATTTGAATGGAACATACCATCCTGTCTGCCCGACAGCTGAATTTATATTACGGCGAGAACCACGCCCTCAAGGACATCTGCATCCAGATCCCGGAGCACCAGATCACCGCCCTCATCGGGCCCTCCGGCTGCGGCAAATCCACCTTCCTGCGGACCATCAACCGGATGAACGACCTGATCCCCGGTGTGAAGATCGACGGCTCCCTGTTCTATCGGGGGGAGGACGTCTATGCCCCCGGCCAGGACGCCACCGGCCTGCGCCGCCGCATCGGCATGGTGTTCCAGAAGGCCAACCCCTTTCCCATGTCCATCTACGACAATGTGGCCTATGGGCCCCGGACCCATGGGATCCACAGCAAGGTGAAGCTGGACGAGCTGGTGGAGGAGTCCCTCCGGAGCGCGGCCATCTGGGACGAGGTGAAGGACCGGCTGAAAAAGTCGGCCCTGGGTCTGTCCGGCGGCCAGCAGCAGCGGCTGTGCATCGCCCGGGCCCTGGCGGTGAAGCCCGATGTGCTGCTGATGGACGAGTCCACCTCCGCCCTGGATCCCATCTCGACCTCTAAGATCGAGGATCTTGCCGCCGAGCTGAAAAAGGATTATACTATCATCATGGTGACCCACAATATGCAGCAGGCCGCCCGCATCTCCGATAAAACCGCCTTTTTCCTCATGGGGGAGCTGATCGAGTACGGAGATACCGAGCAGATGTTCTCCATGCCTCAGAATAAAAAGACGGAAGATTACATCACCGGGAGGTTCGGATAATGCGGAACAGGTTCAATGAGCAGCTGGAGCTGCTGAATGTGGAGCTGATCAAAATGGGGGCCCTGTGTGAGGAGGCTATCTCCGCCGCCACGAAGGCCCTGCTGGACGGGGACGATGCCCTGCGGGAGAGCGCGGCCGCTGCTGAGCGGGAGATCGACCAGAAGGAGCGGGACATCGAGAACCTGTGCATGAAGTTGCTGCTTCAGCAGCAGCCGGTGGCCAAGGATCTGCGCGCCATCTCTGCTGCGCTGAAGATGATCTCCGACATGGAGCGTATCGGCGACCAGGCGGCGGACATCGCGGAGATCACCCTGGATATTGCCCACAGCCCGGTCATCAGCCGGGTGCCCATCGCTGAGATGGCCCGAAACGTCATCGTCATGGTCACCGACAGCATTGATTCCTTTGTGCGAAAGAACCTGAGCCTGGCTCAGGCGGTAGTTTACAGGGATGATGAGGTGGACCGCCTGTTCCTGGAGGTAAAGCAGGAACTGATTCGTTTGCTTGGGCAGGGAGACAGTGGAGAGGCGTGCATTGACCTGCTGATGATCGCCAAATATCTGGAGCGTATCGGGGACCACGCGGTGAATATTGCCGAGTGGGTGGAGTACTCCCTCACTGGACAGCACAGCGCACTGGACTGAGAAATCCTGCGGAGGGCGGGCAAGGACCATCCTCCGCCGCAAGGGGTGGAAGCAACGTGATCTATATTTTAGAGGATGACGCCAGCATCCGGAAGCTGGTGGTCTATACCATACAGAGCCAGGGGATGGAGGCGGAGGGCTTCGAGCGGCCCTCCCAGTTCTGGGAGGCGCTGGAGCGTCGGACGCCGGACTTGCTTCTGCTGGACATCATGCTGCCGGAGGAGGACGGGCTCCAGGTGCTCAAGCGCCTGCGCTCCCTGCCGGTCTCCCGGTCCCTGCCGGTCATCCTGCTCACCGCCAAGAGCACGGAGTATGACAAGGTGCTGGGTCTGGACGAGGGGGCGGATGACTATGTGGCCAAGCCCTTCGGGATGATGGAGCTGATGGCCCGGATCCGGGCCGCCCTGCGCCACGGCGGACAGCGGGAGCCCCAGCGCCGTACCTACTCCTTGGGCACCTTGTTTGTGGATCCCACCCAGCACATCGTCCGGGACGGGGAGCGGGAGGTCACCCTGACGCTGAAGGAGTTTCAGGTCCTGTGCCTGCTGATGGAGCGGGCCGGGACTGTGTTCACCCGGGATCAGCTGCTTAACACCATCTGGGGCTATGAGTTCGACGGGGCCAGCCGCACGGTGGACGTCCACATCCGGACCCTGCGGCAGAAGCTGGGGCGCTCCGGCGACTGCATTGAGACCGTGCGGGGCGTGGGCTATAAGATCAGTACGGACGATCAGGCGGGGAATGCCCGCAGAGAATGAGGGAAGAGAATATGACTGCGAAGCTGTTTCGCAACTCCATGGCGGTGGCGGTCTCAGTACTGGCCCTGTCGGTCGCCCTGTTCATGGGGGTGCTCTATCAATATTTCAGCGATCAGCTGATGGAGGAGCTGGGGACGGAGACCTGGCTGGTGGTCCGGGGCGTGGAGCTGGAGGGGCTGAACTATCTGGACGGCCTGGAGTCAGAGAACCGGGTGACCTGGGTGGACGTTGACGGCACGGTGCTGTTTGACAGCTCCGCGGACTCCGGCGCCATGGAGAACCACGGCGACCGGGAGGAGATTCGGGAGGCCCAAAGCAACCGGCTGGGCGCCGCTGCCCGCTACTCCTCCACCCTGGCGGAGCAGACCCTGTACAGCGCCCGCCGCCTGTCGGACGGCACGGTGATCCGTCTGGCCAGCAGCCAGAGGACGGTGTGGCTTCTGCTGCTGTCCATGGTGCAGCCCATTCTGGTGATCCTGGTCCTGGCCCTGCTGCTGTCGGCCGTGCTGGCCTCCCAGCTGTCCCGAAGGATCATCCGGCCCATTGCGGAGCTGGACCTGGAGCATCCGGAGGACTGTGACGCCTATGACGAGCTGGCCCCTCTCCTCACCCGCGTCAAGCGGCAGAACGACACCATCAAGCAGCAGCTGGGCCAGCTCCAGCAGAAGCAGACGGAGTTTTCCGCCCTGACCGAAAATATGTCCGAGGGCTTCCTGCTTCTGGACCGACAGGGCCATGTTCTATCTCACAACTCGGGCGCGCTGCGCCTGCTGGGGGCGGAGGAGCCGGTGGGAGAGGTCAACGCCCTCTTTCTCAACCGGGAGGAGCACTTCCGTCAGGCGGTGGACGAGGTGCTGGAGGGCCGCCGGAGCCGGCAGGTGCTTCAGATGAACGGGCGGTGCTGCCAGCTGCTGGCCAACCCGGTTTGGGAGGATGGCGAGCCGGCGGGAGCCGTTTTGGTGCTGATGGACGTCACGGAGCAGGAGAAGCGGGAGGAACTGCGGCGGGAGTTCACCGCCAATGTCTCCCACGAACTGAAAACGCCCCTCACCGCCATCTCCGGGATCGCGGAGATCATGCAGGGGGGGATGGTGAAGCCGGAGGACATCCGGGACTTTGCCGGGGACATCTATCAGGAGGCACGGCGGCTGATCGCCCTGGTGGAGGACATCCTCCGGCTGTCCCAGCTGGACGAGGGGGCGGAGAGTCTGGAGCGGGAGCCGGTGGAGCTGCTGTCTCTGTCTCAGGAGGTGGCCCGCCGGCTGGAGACAGCGGCCCGGAGCGCGGGGGTCGCGGTGGAGGTCCTGGGAACGCCGGTCCAGGTACAGGGCGTCCGCCGGGTGCTGGACGAGATGGTCTATAACCTGTGTGAAAACGCCATCAAGTATAACCGGACCGGCGGCCGTGTGACCCTCACGGTGGGACAGGGAGCGGAAGGCCCGGAGGTCACCGTGGCGGACACGGGCATTGGCATCCCTCCGGAGGACCAGAGCCGGGTGTTCGAGCGCTTTTACCGGGTGGACAAGAGCCACTCCAAGGAGATCGGGGGCACGGGGCTTGGTCTGTCCATCGTCAAGCACGGCGCGCTGCTCCACAACGCGCAGATCTATCTAAACAGCCAGGTGGACCGTGGGACCTCCATCCGCCTCAGCTTTCCCAAATGAAAACCGGCCCGCAGGGCATAAAAAAAGACCGCGTGAGCGGTCTTTTTTCATTCCACAGAGTCTTCATCCCACAGAACGGGGGCGCCCCGGGCCAGGGAGGGGCCTACGGCCAGGATGCGCTGGTTGGAGGAGCCACGGAACCGCAGCCCCAGGTTTTTCAGTCCGATCACAAAGGGACCGTCCACCAGAACATCCAGCAGCTCCAGAAGCTCCCGGCTGTGCTCTCCCACGCGGCCGGCGGCCAGGTCCTCAAACAGATAGCCGGAATAGCACCAGACGTCCTTGTCCGGGAATCTGGCCCGCACCTGACGCACAAGATCCAGCACGGCGGTCTGGTTGGCGGGGTGGAAGGGCTCGCCCCCCAGGAGGGAGAGTCCCTTGATATAGGGCTTTTCCAGCGCCTGGAGGATCTGCGCGGCCTCGGACTGGGTGAAGGGCTGGCCGTAGGAGAAGTCCCAGGCCTCTGGGTTGAAGCACTCCGGACAGGCGTGAGTGCAGCCGGAGACAAACAGGGAGACCCGGATGCCCGGCCCGTTGGCCACATCGATGGGGCGGATGTCGGCGTAGTTCATGGAAAACCTCCGGTTTGTTGAGTTAGGAATTAGGAATTAGGAATTAGGAATTAGGAATTAGGGATCTCCTGGCCCGTGAGCTGGAGTGCCGGAAAAGCAAGCACGCAAGATGACCTTGGATCCTTACGAAAAAGCCGGCCCATCTTGCGCGAAAAGTGTTATATATCCCACAGAGGTCCCTCTCTTGTCCCTTCGGGGCGATTCACCCTGTGCCCACAAAAATGATGGGATCCGATTCTGTTCCGTTGCTATCCCCGCGTTAAGTGCCGCCGCTTCGCGGCGGCCGCAGTGCGGACGATGGAACTCCTTGCAGTCTAGCTTTTCGACAAACTTGGAGTGTCCGGCAGAGCCGGACACTCCAATTCCTCATTCCTGATTGACTCAAAGGTGCAGCACCCGGGATTTGATCTCCTTGGTCTTGCCCACGTTCCAGTAGTTTTCGCCCAGATAGCCGCAGGTGCGCCGGGTGACGTTCATCTTGGTCTGGTCCTTGTTGTGACAGGCGGGGCACTCCCACTGGTTATCATCGTTGATGATGATCTCCCCGTCATAGCCGCACACCTGGCAGTAGTCGCTCTTGGTGTTGAACTCGGCGTACTGGATGTTGTCGTAGATGAAGCGGACGACCTCCTTCAGCGCTTCCAGGTTGTGGCGCATATTGGGGATCTCCACATAGGAGATACAGCCGCCGGTGGAGATTTTTTGGAACTGGCTCTCAAAGGTGAACTTATCGAAGGCGTCGATGTGCTCCCGCACATCCACATGGTAGCTGTTGGTGTAGTAGCCCTTGTCGGTGACGTCGGGGATGGTGCCGAAGCGCTCCTTGTCGATGCGGGCGAAGCGGTAGCACAGGGACTCGGCGGGGGTCCCGTACAGGGCGAAGCCGATGTTGGTCTCCTTCTTCCAGTCGTCGCAGGCCTTCCGCAGGCGGTCCATCACCCGCAGGGCGAAGGCCTGTCCCTGAGGATCGGTGTGGGAGACCCCCTTCATCAGCTTGGTCACCTCGTACAGGCCGATGTAGCCCAGGGAGATGGAGGAGTAGCCGCCGTACAGCAGAGGCTCGATGGGCGCGCCCTTGGGCAGACGGGCAATGGCGCCGTACTGCCAGTGGATGGGGGAGGAGTCGGAGCGCACATCCTTCAGCGCGTTGTGCCGGCACATCAGGGCCTCAAAACACAGCTGGAGCCGCTGGTCCAGCAGCTTCCAGAACGCGTCCTCGTCTCCCTTGGAGAGGATCCCAATCTGGGGCAGATTGAGGGAGACCACGCCCTGGTTGAAGCGGCCCTCAAACTGGTAGTTCCCGTTTGCGTCCTTCCAGGGGGACAAGAAGGAGCGGCAGCCCATGGGGGAGAAGACATTGCCCTCGTAATTCTCCTTCATCTTCTTGGCGGAGATGTAGTCGGGGTACATCCGCTTGGCGGAACAGCGTACCGCAAGCTCGGTGATATAGTCGTACTTCCCGCCCTTTAGACAGTTGTGCTCATCCAGCACATAGACCAGCTTGGGGAAGGCGGGGGTGATATAGACGCCTGCCTCGTTTTTGATGCCCTCCAGGCGCTGGCGGAGGACCTCCTCCACGATGCGGGCGTTCTCCTCCAAATAGGGGTCGTCCTCCCGGAGATTGAGGAACAGGGTGACGAAGGGGGACTGTCCGTTGGTGGTCATCAGGGTGTTGATCTGGTACTGGATGGTCTGTACACCGGACTTCAGCTCATCCCGGACCCGGTCATCCACCAGACGTTCAAGCGTGGCCTCATCCACCTGTCCGGCGCACTCATAGAAGATGTGCTTGCGGAACTTCTCGCGGCTGCGGCGCAGATACTTGCCCAAATGGCTCATGTCCACACTCTGACCGCCGTACTGGTTGGAGGCCACACAGGCGATGATCTGGGTGGTGACGGTACAGGCCACCTGGAAGCTCTTGGGGCTTTCAATGAGCTTGCCATTCATTACAGTGCCGTTGTCCAGCATATCGCCGATATTGATCAGGCAGCAGTTGAAGATGGGCTGGACAAAGTAGTCTGCGTCGTGGAAGTGGATCGCTCCCTCGTCGTGGGCCTTGGAGATGTACTCGGGCAGCAGGATGCGCCGGGTCAGGTCCCGGCTCACCTCGCCGGCGATATAGTCCCGCTGGGTGGCGGCGATCATGGTGTTCTTGTTGGAGTTCTCCTCAGCCAGCTCTTTGTTCTCGTTGCGGAGCAGGGAGAGGATGGACTCGTCGGTGGTGTTGGCCTTGCGCACCAGGGCCCGGTTATAGCGGTAGATGATGTAGGTCTTGGCCAGGTGGAACTTGTTCTCCGCTACAAGCCCCTGCTCCACCAGATCCTGGATGTCCTCCACCAGCATACGGGGGCGTTTCAGATCCTCGATGCGGTCAATGATGGCGTCAATGCGGTCCTGACTGAGGCGGTCCTCCTCCGGGACCTCGGCGTTGGCCTTTTGAATGGCGATGCTGATCTTGCTGCGGTCATAGTCAACGATGGACCCGTCGCGCTTGATGACTTTCATTTGGGGTCTCCTCTCCTGTTAAGATCCGGGCGCTTCCGCGCCGCGCTATGAGAAAACGGCCAGAGGCCGGACGGTGCTTCGGGACCTGATTATAGCACACCTGGGTGAACTTGTCCACTATATCTTGTGTTTTTTGGCACAGTATTTTTGCGTTCAATACAAAATATATTTGCGCTGATTTTGTGAGAAATGCACAGACGAACGGGGGAAAATAAGATCGGGCTGTGCGGTTGAGCTTATTTGGGAGGGACTATATGGGGGCCTGATCCGGTCCGCGTGCCTTCCGGGGAAGTGGGCAGTATGGCCTGAAGCGCTTCCCCCGCCAGAGCCAGGCGGCAAGGGAAGCCCTGGCGTTCTGTGCTTGTGGCTTTGACCCGCACGCGTTATAATAGAGAAAACAAGTGCCCGGAGAAGGAAACGGGCAGAGGATCAGGAGGGAGCGTATATGACCGACCGGGAGCTGGTAGCCCGCGCGTTTTCCATGCATCGATTTTCCTATGTACCCTATTCTCATTTTCCTGTGGGAGCCGCCCTGCTGTGCCGGGACGGCGCCGTGTTTACCGGCTGCAACGTGGAGAATGCCGCCTTCGGCTCCACCATCTGTGCCGAGCGCACCGCCCTGCTGAAGGCGGTCAGCGAGGGACACCGGGACGACTGGACCGCCATTGCCATTGCGGGGCGCGGGGAGGACTACTGCTGGCCCTGCGGCAGCTGCCGGCAGATGCTGTATGAGTTTTCACCCGGGCTTCGGGTGCTGGCCGCCCGGGGAGATGGGGCCTTCCAAACCGCCGCTCTGGAGGAGCTGCTGCCCCATGGCTTTGGTCCCCACTCTTTGGAGGGAGCCAAATAGCGTAGCATGAATGGGCCCTTTTTAAAAAGAAGAACATCGTGAGCGCCCCTCTCCGACCGTGTGGGAAGGCAGAGGGGCGCTCACACCGTGCGTTGAGGGGAATGGCGGATCGCGGAGAAGAAAATATTGATATGGAATAATTAGGATTTTAATTAGCTTATTAAAATGAATATGAAGAAAAATATAAATATTAAAATTGAAAAGATATAAAGAGGAATTTGACATTGAAAAGAAAAAATGAAGATGGTATGGACAAAAAATAAATATGATATATAATTAAGAAAAGAGTAAGGTGGTAAAATAAGCAATTAAAACAAAAATTAAAATGGAGGTCAGTGTGTCATGGGTATTCCGGTTGGTATCAATGGGTTTGGTCGGATCGGGCGCATCGCGCTTCGGATCATGCTGGAGCGGGGAGAAAAATTTGAGCTTCGGGGCATCAACCTGAGAAAAGCGGATCTGGACTATATGGAATATATGGTCAAATATGACTCGGTGTTCCATACCTTCCATGGAACGGTGGAGCACGACGAGGAGAATCTGATCGTCAATGGGCACAAGATCCGTGTGTTCAGCCAGAGCGACGCGGGGGAGATCCCCTGGTCTGACTGCGGAGCCGAGTACATTATTGAGTCCACAGGCGCGTTCAACACTCAGGAGCTGGGCTCTCTGCACTTTAAGGGCGGGGCAAAAAAGGTGGTCATCACCGCCCCAGCCAAGGATGATGTGACGCCCACCTTCGTCATGGGCGTCAACCACCAGACCTATACCCCTGATATGAAAGTGGTATCCAATGCCTCCTGTACTACCAACTGCCTGGCCCCTCTGACCAAGGTCATTCAGGACAACTTCGGAATCGAAGAGGCGCTCATGTCCACCATCCATGCCTCCACAGCCAAGCAGAAGGCGGTGGACGCCCGGGCGGGCCGGGATTGGCGGACGGGCCGCTCTGTGATCGGGAATATCATTCCATCCTCCACCGGCGCGGCCAAGGCGGTGGGGCTGGTCATGCCGGAGCTGAAGGGGAAGATGACCGGAATGTCCTTCCGTGTCCCCACCAATGACGTATCTGTGGTGGATCTGACGGCCCGCCTGTGTACCTCCACCACCTATGAGGAGATCTGCGAGGCGGTCCATCAGGCGGCTGCCGGTCCCATGAAGGGGATCCTGTCCTATACCCGGGACCAGATCGTCTCCTCCGACATCATCGGGAACCCCCATACCTCCATTTTGGATGAAACCGCGGGCATTATGCTGAATGACCGCTTTGTGAAGCTCATCGCCTGGTATGACAACGAGTGGGGCTACTCCAACAAAGTGCTGGATCTGATCGACTATATGTATACGGTGGACCACCGCTGACCGGGCCGTTCATCAAATATTGAAAAACGCTCCTTTTCCGGGGACAGACCGGAAAAGGAGCGTTTTGTTGGTTCTGTGTGGCCGTCCGAAGTGCTCAGGCGTGGGCTCCGGCGTGGGTGAGGGAGCGGGGCTTCTCCACCGGGACGGGTTCGCTGCTGTGGGGGACGGCATCCTGATGCTGAGCCAGGCCCTTAGCGTTGGCCAGCATGAGCTTGATGCGGTTCTCCTGGTTGATCCGGGTGGCGCCGGGGTCGTAGTCGATGGCGACGATGTTGCTCATGGGGTAGTCATCCTTCAGCTTGCGGATCATCCCCTTGCCCACGATGTGGTTGGGCAGACAGCCGAAGGGCTGGGTGCAGACGATATTTCCGGTTCCGGTGTGGATGAGCTCCAGCATCTCGGCGGTGAGCAGCCAGCCCTCGCCCATTTTGTTGCCGTCGCCCAGATAGCCGTGGATGAGCTTATGCAGGTCATCAAAGGTGCCGGGGGCACGGAACCGTCCGGAGCGCTCCAGGGCCTGGATCATGTCCCTCTGACAACTCTGGATATAGGACATGAAGGCGCGGCAGGCGGCCTTCTTGACCAGCTTTCCGCCGTACAGGTCCACATCAGCTACCCGGTTGTAGATTTTGAAGATCATAAAGTCGGTCAGGCCGGGGACCACAGGCTCCACCCCCTCGGACAGGAGGAACTGCTCCAGGTGGTTGTTGCCCAGAGAGGAGAATTTTACATAGATCTCGCCCACGATGCCCACCCGAACCTTCTGTTCCCCGCTGACCGGGATGGAGGCAAAGCCGGCGCAGATCTCGTCAAAGATCTGGCGCATCTGCTTGCGGCTCATGCCCTTGCCGGCCTGGAAGCGGTCCACCAGCTGCTGGGTCCAGTGCTCCACCATGGCGTCGGCGGCACCAGCCTCCACCTCGTAGGGGCGGACCTGGTTGGACACCCACATGATCAGGTCGCCGTACATCATGCCGTACACCAGCTTGCGGATCAGGTCCACGCTCAGGCTGAAGCCGGGGTTTTTCTCCAGACCGAAGGAGACGGAGATCACGGGAATATAGTCCATCCCCGCCTTGGCCAGGGCTTTGCGCAGCAGATGGATGTAGTTGCTGGCCCGGCAGCCGCCGCCGGTCTGGGTGATGAACAGGGCCACCTTGTGGGGGTCGTAGCCTCCGTGCTTGATGGCGTCCATAAACTGTCCGATGACCAGCAGAGCGGGGTAGCAGGTGTCGTTGTGGACATACTTTAGCCCCTCGTCTACCACGGAGCGGCCGTCGTTGTTCAGCTGGTCCACATGGTAGCCCTCCAGCTCCAGCAGCTTGCGGAACATCCCAAAATGGATGGGCAGCATCTGGGGCATGAGGATGGTGTACTCCTCCTTCATTTCCTTGGTGAACAGGAGGCGGCCGGTCTCGTCATATACTAATTTCGCCATAGAAATGTTCCTTTCTTGCGGGGCGTGACCGCTGGACACGCCTTCGTTCTGCGGCGCGCTGGGTCCCCGCGCCTTAAGAATTGGCCTTTCTTGCCTCAATGGCCGCGATCAGACTCCGAATCCGGATCTTGACAGCGCCCAGATTGCTGATGTCATCGATCTTCAGCTGGGTGTACAGCTTGCCTCCGCCCTCCAGGATGGAGCGCATCTCGTCTCCTGTGATGGCGTCGATGCCGCAGCCGAAGGAGACCAGCTGGATCAGGTCCATGTCCGGCTGGGTGCACACATACCGGGCCGCGTTGTACATCCGGGCGTGATAGGTCCACTGGTTGAGCACATGGCGGGGGGCCTTATCCTCCAGCCAGGCCACGGAGTCCTCCGTAATGAGGGTGAAGCCGAAGGAGGTGATCAGGTCGTTGATGCCGTGATTGATTTCCGGGTCCATGTGATAGGGCCGGCCGGCCACCACCAGGATGGGGCGGCCCTCTGCCCGAGCCTGGACGATGTAGGTCCGGGCAGTCTGCCGCAGATCGTCCTTATAAGCCTCGTAGGCTGCGTATGCCGCCTTGGCTGCGGCGGCAGTCTCCCGCTTTGGGATCTGGAATTCGTTGAAGAACCACTCACCGGCCTTCCGCTCGAAATCCCGGGGACGGTGCAGGCCGAAGTAGGGGTACAGGTACCGGACCCGCTTTAAATCGGGGACGTTGGCGGCCAGAAGCTCTGGATAGTAGGCCACTACCGGACAGTTGTAGTTGTTGTCGCTGACGCCCTCGTTGAAATTATAGGGCATACAGGGGTAGAAGATGGCGTCCACCCCCTGCTCCGCCAGGGCCGCCACATGGCCGTGGAGCAGCTTGGCGGGATAACACACCGTGTCCGAGGGGATGGTGCGCTGTCCCTTCAGATAGAGCTTCCGGCTGGACTCCGGGGAGAGGACCACCTCGAAGTTGAGGCGGGTGAACAGCTCAAACCAGAAGGGGAGATTTTCATACATATTCAGGCCGAAGGGGATGCCGATCCTGCCCCGGGAGCCGTCCCCGCTGCCCTTGCCATGGAGGGAGCGGAGCTTTGCATATTTATACCGCATCAGGTCGGGATGCCGGGTGGGCTCCTCCCCCAGAGGGCGGGAGCAGCGGTTGCCTGAGATGAACCGCCGCCCGCCGTCAAAGGCGTTGACCGTGAGGGAGCAGTGGTTGGTGCACAGGCCGCAGGTGGCCGGCTTGGCGGTGTGGGTGAACTTCTCCAGGGCCTGAGGAGAGAGCAGAGCGCTCTGCTCCAGGTTCAGGTCCCGGGCGGCCAGGGCCGCGCCGAAGGCCCCCATGATGCCCGAGATGGTGGGGCGGGTGACGTCCCGGCCCAGCTCCAGCTCAAAGGCCCGGAGTACCGCGTCGTTGTGGAAGGTGCCGCCCTGGACCACAATGTGCTGTCCCAGATCGTCGGGGGAGGCGGCGCGGATGACCTTGTAAATGGCGTTTTTTACAATGGAGATGGAAAGACCTGCAGAGATGTCCTCCACGCTGGCTCCGTCCTTCTGGGCCTGCTTGACGCTGGAGTTCATAAATACGGTGCAGCGGGAGCCCAGGTTTACCGGGTGCTGAGCGAACAGGCCCAGCTTGGCGAAGTCTGCGATGGAATAGCCCAGGGCCTTGGCGAAGGTCTCGATAAAGGAGCCGCAGCCGGAGGAACAGGCCTCATTCAGCATGATGGAGTCCACCGCCTGGTTGCGGATCTTGAAGCACTTCATGTCCTGGCCGCCGATGTCGATGATGAAATCCACCTCGGGCTCGAAGTGGGCGGCTGCCCGGTAGTGGGCCACCGTCTCCACCAGGCCCAGGTCACAGGAGAAGGCGTTTTTGATCAGGTCCTCGCCGTAGCCGGTGACCGCCGCCCCACGGATCTGGATGCGGTCGCCGCACATGGCGTAGATGGTCCGCAGCTGCTCCAGTACGATGGCCACCGGATTGCCCTGGTTGGAGTGGTAATAGGTGTACAGCAGGCCGCCGTTCTCCGTGATGAGGGCCAGCTTGGTGGTGGTAGAGCCGGCATCGATGCCCAGCCAAGCGGGGCCGCGGTAGGTTTTGATGTCGGTCTGAGGCGGACGCTTGGCGTTGTGCCGGGCGCAGAAGGCGCCGTACTCGCCCACATCCCGGAACAGAGGGGGCATGGTGTCCACCAGTGTGGTGGTGTCCACGCTCTCCTCCAGCTTTTTCAGCGCGTCCTCAAAGAGAACGGGGGCATAGTCGGTGGCGCACAGGGCAGCGCCCATGGCGGCGAAGCAGTCGCCGTCCTCAGGGAAGATGGCGTGATCCCCGTCCAGCTTCAAGGTCTCCACAAACCGCTCCCGCAGGCCCATGAGGAAGTGGAGGGGGCCGCCCAGAAAGACGATCCTGCCCTTCAGCTCCCGGCCCTGGGTGAGGCCGGCCACCGTCTGGTCCACCACCGCCTGGAAAATGGAGGCGGCCACGTCCTCCTTCCGCCCGCCCTGGTTCAGGATGGGCTGGATGTCGCTTTTGGCAAACACACCGCAGCGGGAGGCGATGGGATAGATCTTTTCATGCTTCAGAGAGAGGGCGTCTAGCTCGCCCACCGTCACGTTCATCAGAGTGGCCATCTGGTCGATGAAGGCCCCGGTGCCCCCGGCGCAGGAGCCGTTCATCCGCTCCTCCAGAGCGCCGCCGAAGAAGATGATCTTGGCGTCCTCGCCCCCCAGCTCAATGACGGCGTCCGTTTTGGGGATGTATGTATTGACCGCGGCGGCGGTGGCGTAGACCTCCTGCACAAAGTCAATGCCGGAGGCATTGGCCACACCCAGACCGGCAGAGCCGGTGATGACCATTTTCACCTGTTTGCCCGCCAGCAGACCGGTGATGGAATGGAGGGTCTCGCAGGCCCGTTCCCGGGTCTTGGAGTAGTGCCGCTCATAGGAGCGGAACAGCAGCTTGTTCTGTTCATCCAGCACCACGACCTTGACGGTGGTGGAGCCGATGTCGATGCCGATGCGCAGACTCATAGTGACCTGTAACTCCTGACTGTACGATTGATCCGGGGATGGACCGCCGGATCCCAGTTTTCTTCTGTACTATGATACTGGCAGTTGAGGGGAAAAACAACAATTTTAACGACTTCTTAACAGGAAAGAGGAGAGGAAAAACAGTCTTTTAACGTCGTAAAATTGTGCATTTCAACCTTATGAAATCAAAATGTGGGAATATGTAAAAGAAAAGTAAACTGTCGAAATGCATAAAAACTCCGCCCGCAGATGGTGCGGGCGGAGGGGAAAGAGAGCGTTCAGTGGGGGGAGGGCCCCTCGGCGCAGTGCAGGGAGACGTTGAACTGCCGCCCTACTCTGGAAGGGCGGTGAGGGAGCGGTTGGAACAGAACTGATAGCCATTTCCGGTCTGCCGCAGGGTCAGCCTGCGATCTCCGTAGTCAAGATGGATCAAATCTTCCTGGCGGGATCCCCGGGAGAAGATGGGCAGTGTGTAGTTGGTGTCCCCGTGGAAGTGATAGTAGGCGTCGTACTCCGGCAGGTAGGTGAACTGCTTCAGTCCGACCTGGCGGGTCTCCTCCAAAGTTAGGCCAGTGTACTCCCACAAAACGGCGTCCATCTCCTGCCGGGTGATTTTGGTGCAGTCACAGTCTGGATCTGTTCCGCCATAGCCCCGGTCGATCACCAGCTGGCGCTCTTCCTGACTCATGGGGGCGGAAGGCTGAGCGCTTCCGCAATAAAATAATCCAAACAGATCGATGTCCTGGGGCGTGTCATGCTGGGAGGTGAGGAACATATTCCGAATGGAGAAATGGAGGTAGTCGTCCCCGCCGTTTCCGGTCCCGTTGTCAAAAAAGAAGCCGTCGTTGAAGTAGGCCGGTTCCTCGAAAGTGAGGGGGACAGGATCTTTCTGATGTTCCTTTTGCTGTTCCGCCCATCCCACCAGGGCCTGGACCGCATAAGTGTCCAGAACGCCTGTGGTTTGGAGGGGATCTCCGGAGAGAACATAGACCAAATTTTCCCCACTGCTTGTCCAGGAGAGGCCGCCGGGCTGATAAAGCAGATATGGGGCCGTCTGACCGGAGGAGAGCGTCAGGGTGATCTGGTAGGCGTCGTGGAAAAGATCATCCTCATTCCAGCGGCGCCGGGCTTCTTTGGATGTGGGAGCCCGGGCGCAGAGCAGGTCGGCCCGGGCAGCCTCCAGCAGGGAGGGCGCGGTGATGGGCTCTGGAAAGGAGACGCTGAATCGGAAAGGAGGGGTTATCTGTATGGCGCTGGCTTGCCGGACCTGGGAACAGAATTGGTCATAATACCCCACATAGCTGTGCGGAGAGGAAACGCCGCCCCCGAAGGTGAACACCGCCGCCAAAGCCAGTGCCGTACACGCCCCCAAGATGGCCGCCGCTTTCGTTTCCGGCTTCTTCACTAAGAGGGCCACCCGCTGTTGGATGGTCTTATTTCCTCCTGCCATTGTGGTGGAGCAGGACAGCAGATCGGCGGGCCGCTGGGACCGGCAGGCCACCGTGTCCACCAGGGTCCGGCCGTAGGGGATGCGCTCCTCCTCGCCCAGCCGCCGGACTGCCCCCTCGTCGCAGGCCAGCTCCCCGTCCGCCTTGGACAGGGAAACCGCCAGCCACACCAGGGGATTATACCAGTGAAGGGCTAGGGCGGTACACCGGAGGGCGGACCAGATGTGGTCCTTGTGGGCGTAGTGGGTTGCCTCATGGGCCAGTACATGGCGCAGGGCCGTTTCGTTCTCCGCAACCTCCGGGGTGAGGTAGATGGCGGGGTGAAACAGGCCGGACAGACAGGGGGAGGACAGGCCTTCCATCAGGTAAACGGGAAGGGGAAACTCGGGGATGTCCAAGGGACAGCGGGAGCGGTGCAGCCTTGCGGCAAAGCGCAGGTTGTTCCCGGCTAGGCACAGGAGCATCACCACCGCTCCTGCTCCCCACAGGATAGACAGGATACGGGGGACAGTGGAGAAAAAGGCGTAATCGGTATAACCGTTCTCTTCCAGGATTGTGCCGCCGTTGTAATAATCAAAGCCGATTCCTCCCAGAGCGGGGAAGCTGCGGCTGGCGACGCCGGCGCTCATGACCGGGTCCTCTCCCTGGTCTTCCCAGATATGCTGAATATAACTCTCTGGTGCATCTATGTGGCCGGTGGGGAAGGCATATACCGGAGTATTCTCCATCTGGGGCGCAAAGTCCACTGCCCCTAAGGAGGAGAGGAAGGGGAGCTGTATGGGAACCAGCAGCCGGATCAGCACCACCAACCACAGGGCATAGCGGTTTACAGAGGAGAGCCAGTTTTGGGTGAACTTCCGTACAACCAGCACCGCCAGGATCAGAAGAATTGAGGTAAAGGTCCAGGGGATCAGGGTGGGCATCAGACTGGGGAGTGCGGTCAGTCCGGTCATTTTGTTCCCTCCTCTGCCTGGCGTAAGATTTCATAGAGCTGATAGATCTCCTCCCGGCTCAGGGCCTCATCTTGGACCAGCGAGGAAACCATCAACCCCACACTGCCTTGATATACCCGGTCCAGGAAGGAGCGGGTCTCCCGCCGGGCGGCGCTCTGCCGCTCCACCGCCGGGGTGTAATGTTTGGCGCGGCCCTCCACCTGACAGTGGAGCAGGCCCTTGTCCTCCATCCGCCGCAGGGTAGTGATGGTGGTGCTCTTGGCCCAGCCCACCTTCTCATGGAGAGCGGACACCAGCTCCATCACCGTCATGGGGGAGCGCTCCCACAGGCAGTCCAGCACATACCACTCGCTGTTGGTCAGGGTCAGGGCTTCCATATCGTTCACCTCACAGATTGTTGGTCTACTTTGTAGACTTATTGTAGCAGAAAAGGTCTACAATGTCAACTAAAAGGGAGGAAACTCGCGCTCCTCTGAGATTGCTCACACATTGATTGAAACATAGAAATATAATAGAATTATGAAATTCCAAGATTATTGAGCGGTTTGCATAGAGAAACACCTCCATCAAAGTGACGGAGGTGTTTGCTGACTCGTTCAGTCCAAAGGATCATTGGGAAGGAGGCGGCCCTGTCGGGCCGCCTCCTTGATCATTTTTGTTATGATTATGCGGCGGGGATGGTGAGGACCTGGCCGATCTGGATCTGGTTGGGATTCTGGATCAGCTTCTGGTTGGCCTTATAGATGACCTCCCACTTGGTGCCGGTGCCCAGATGCTTCTGAGCGATGGACCACAGGGAATCGCCGGCCTTCACGGTGTAGGAACCGGAGGGCTGCTGGGGCTCAGCGGGCTTTTCGGGCTCCACAGGCTTCTCGGGCTCGGCGGGCTGCTCGGGAGTCTCAGGCTCCACAGGCTTCTCAGCGGCGTTGCTGACCAGAGTGGTCCGGGGGTCGTTGCCCTCATAGCGGTAGATGGGGAAATTCTTGGTGGTCTCGTCATAGGAGACTACGCCGTATTGCACCAGGGTGCCGTCGTAGCCGTTGGAGTCGTTGACGTCAGGCTCCATAATCATAGCGATGACGTTGCCGGAGACCTGATCCATGGGGATGACGTACGCGCCCTTTTCAAAGGTGACATTGGCGGCGTCCCGCAGATCAGCGGTGAAGCCAGCCTTCTTCTCATTGTAGGTGTACTCGCCCACATAGTAGTACTGCTTCAGCTGGGCAGTGGAGCCGGGCTCCAGCTCATAGTACTCCGCACCCTGATTCTGGAGGATGTACAGGATCTTTTCCGCGTTGGGGATGTCCTTGGGGATGACATAAGCGGTGGGACGGATGCGGCTGCGCACCACGGTGTCGTTCATGGACAGGGTAGCGGAGGAGGATTTGACATCGCTGCCGTCCATGCTGTACTGATAGGTGGTCAGAGCGGTGGGGGACTGGGTCTTGCCGGAGGCGACCTGCTGAAGGATCACGGTGTCCTCAGCATCAAAGACCTTGCCGTCTGCGGTGACCTGGGCGCGGGCGTCGGCCACAGCCTTATTGATGGCGTCATCATTGGCCACAGCGTAATCAATGATGGAGTGGGCGGCGTTCTGCTGGGAGTAGACCCGGCGGGCGAAGTTGGTGGAGCCGGCGCCGATGCCGCGGGTCTCCACCAGGATGGAGATGGAGTTATACAGGCCATAGTAGGCACGGCCGATGGGGTTGTTCACGGTGGTGCCGTAGTGATAGATCCGCAGGCCGGAGTCAACGGCGTTCTTGTGCAGACCGTCCACGGCCTCCTCAGCCAGCTGATTGACCAGAGGATCGTTGTTCAGGCTGCTGGCGGGGGTGGACTGCATATCATCGGCGTTCTTCATGTAGCCGTCTTTGGTGACGCCGTAGAAGGTGAACTCGTGGCCGTCCATGACCACCTCAGGCATGAAGTACCGGTAAGCGGTGTGCAGATAGGCCAGTTCCGGGGCCTTGAGGGCCATGTGGTCCCGGTTCATATCGAAGCCCTGATAGGTGGCGCGGGTGAACAGATAGGAGCCGTCGGGATTGATGCGGGGGATGACGATCACGTTGACATCATCCAGCACTTCCTCGCCATAGCTGCCGCACAGGTCGGAGACCATAACCAGCGCACCCTCGCCCGCGGCGGGCTCATTGGGATGGATCTGGGACTGGATCCAGACCGTGAGCTTGCCGTTGGCGCTGACCAGCTCGCCAGCCTCCTCCAGAGACTTGGCGGAGGACAGATCAGTCTCGGTGAACACGGCGATGGGCATATCATACTGATAGGCGGGGGTCTTGCCCAGGCTGTACAGGTACATATCCTCTTCCGCCTGGTCCTTCGCCGTCAGATAGCTCATCATCTCATCCTGGGTGGTGAACTGATGGTCGGCCCGGTCCTTGGTGAAGAAGGGGGTGTCATATTCCTTGAAATTCTTCAGCGTGTCGGTGGAGAAGTACTCGTCCAGCACCTCGTCCGACCAGAGGATCAGCAGGGAGTCCCGGGCGCCCTGGTCATAGTTCTCAGGCACGTTTGCCAGGTTGGGAGAGGTGGGCTCATAGCCTGTATAGGCCATCTTCCCCGTCTCCACCTCCAGCTTCAGAGAGCCGGCGTCCAGGTCCTTCTGCGTTACGTTGAAGATCTTGCAAACATTGTAGTAGCCATCGCCCCGGACCCAGTAGCTGTATGTGCCGGGCTCGCTGACCAGATAGTCGCCCTCTGCGTTCTTTTTCACCTCGGGCAGGGCCTTGACGGCGTCCTCGCCGCTGTCGGCGGGAACACCTTCATGTACGGTGATGGTGACGTCCTCGGCCTTGACGTCTGAGGGATACTGGAATTCCAATTCTGCGCCGCCTGCAGCCAGGGAGGGGGTGATCATCATGCCGGCTACGAGCGCTCCGGACAGCAGCAGGCTGGTCCATTGGTGGGTTCGGGTCGCTTTCATGTTAACACTCCTTTTCTTTTCAAGCTGAGAACAGGGCCGATGAGGAGCGGGAGTGGACGCCTGACACAACATTTTTTCTCCTTTCCGGTGGTCCAAAGCCTCGCTCCAAATGGTTGATCGTATTATATCACAGAGTGCTTTCTCTTTCAATATGCACATATTAATTTATATGAAAAGAATAAAAAATGACGAAATATACAAAAAATAAAAACGGCGGCCTGCGGGGAAAAACAAAATCCCGCCCAGTATCTCCGATACCGGGCGGGTTGGCCGACAGGGCCGGCGGGATTTGTTTTGCGGCTGGCGGGGGCTTAGAACAGCAGCTCCCGTGAGATCTCGGACAGGCTGTGAACGCCGCACATGGCCATGGTGTCCTCCAGCTCGCCCTTCAGTTTCTGGGTGAGCAGCCGGACGCCCTCCGCCCCACCGCCGTAGACTGCGGTGACGTATGGGCGGGCCAGCAGCACGCCATCGGCCCCCAGGGCCAGGGCCTTGTACACATCCACACCAGTGCGGATGCCGCCGTCCACCAGAATGGTCATCTGCCCCTTCACCGCGTCGGCGATGGCGGGCAGGACCTGGGCGGTGGCGGGGACGCCGTCCTGGACGCGGCCGCCGTGGTTGGAGACGATGATGCCGGAGGCGCCGGCCTCCAGGGCCTTCCGGGCCCCCGCAGCGGTCATGATGCCTTTGATGAGGAAGGGGAGCTTGACATACTCGATGATCTCCCGCAGCTCCTGCACCGTCTTGGAGCCGGCGGGAGGTGTCAGCCCCTTGAGGAAGGGCAGGCCGGCGGCGTCGATGTCCATGGCGAACACCTTGGCCCCGGAGGCCTTGGCGCTGTCCAGCTTGGCGTACAGGGTATCCCGGTCCCAGGGCTTCACCGTGGGGATGCCCCGGCCCCCGGCGGCGCCGATGGCGGCAGCGGCGGCGGTGAACACATCCGGGTTGGTGCCGTCGCCAGTGAAGGCGGCAATGCCTGCATCCGCACAGGCGGGGACCAGGATGTTGTTGTACTCCATGTCGTTGAACTTGTCCCCATAGTGGAGGTTCACCGCGCCCACAGGGCCGGCAAAGACGGGGAGCTGATAAGTCTCGCCAAAGAAAGAGAAGCGGGTGTCCACCGGTTTGTTCTCGCAGATGGTGTCCATGTTGAGGCAGAGAGACTGCCATGCCTCGTAGTTGCGGACGGCCACGGTGCCGGTGCCCTTGGAGCCCGGACCGGGCATCGTGCTGCCGCAGGCCCGGCCATTGCATACCGGGCAGGCTTTACAGTAGGGACCGCTGCAGGTGCGGGCGGCCGCCAGTACGTCTTGATAGGTCACAAAAACCCCTCCTTATACAATTCTTTTGTATTTTAGCCGTTCGGCGTTCCTCCGTCAAGTGGGCCGGAGGGCGGCAGACGGTCTTCCAGCCAGTCCAGCAGATCGGCCCACACCTCCCGGCGGTTCTGCTCATGGAAGAGTTCATGCCGGGCCCCGGGATAGAGGTGGAGGGAGAGGTCCCGGCAGCCGGCGTCCTGAAACATTCGGACCACCTGTTCCACGCCGCGGCCCATGCCGCCCACCGGGTCCTCCTGGCCGGAGAGAAAGCAGACCGGGACGGAGGGATCCATCCGGGCCAGCTGGTCCCGCCGGGCGATCAGGTGGAGCCCGCCCATCATGTCCCGGAACAGGGAGACGGTGGGCCGGAACTGGCAGAGGGGGTCGGCGAGAAAGGCGTCCACCTCCGCCGGATCCCGGGAGAGCCAGTCGGAGGCGGTGCGGTTGGGGCGGAACCGCCTGTTGTACGCTCCAAGCGACAGGGAGTGTACCAGCGGACTGACCCCGCGGGGACCCAGGCGGCGGCACTCCAGGGCCGCGGCACGCCTGCCCAATGCGATCAGGGGGGCGGGCTCCTGCCCGGTGCCCATCAGCACCGCGCCGGACACGGTGCCCGGCCACAGGATCAGATAGGTCCGGGTGAGAAAGGAGCCCATGGAGTGCCCCAGGAGAAAATAGGGGAGGTCCGGGTGGCGCGCCCCCTCCAGCTCCCGCAGGGAGCGGACGTCCCGGGCCGCCAGGGACCAGCCGTTTTCCGGGGCGAAGAAGCCGTAGGAGCCATCGGCCGCCGTCTGTCCGTGGCCCAGATGGTCCCCGCCGCACACCAAAAGACCGTGCTCCGCCAAAAAACGGGCGGTCTCATCATAGCGGCCGATGTGCTCTGAGATCCCGTGGACCAGCTGAACGATCCCCCGGGGCGGTCCCTCCGGGGCCCACTCCTGAGCGTGGATGGAACAGCCGTCCCGGGCGGAGGGATAGCGGAAGTGTGTGGTGCGGATCATGGCAGCAGCCCCTTTCCGGCGCGGGCTCCGTCCGGCGGAGGGCGCGTCTGTCCCCACTTTACCACAGGAGGCGGCCCGTGACCAGGGGAATTTTTACAGAAGCCCCTCCAGAAGGACCCGGATCTGGGCGGCGTGGGACTGTGCCTCGTCCTGGATGTCCTCCAGCAGGCGGCTGAGACAGGGATCATCTGAGACGGTCCGGGCCAGACCGGCGGCCTGGGCGGCGCATTGCTGGGCCTGTTGAAACAGGGCGCGCAGGGCGGAGGACAGCGGCCCGGAGGAGCAAGCGCCCTGCCCCTTGGGGACGTAGCGCCGGCCGGTGATGAGGAAATAGGCGGCGGCCAGGCGGCGGAGCTGCCGCTGCTGGTCGGCGGCGAGGGAGGCCAGCAGGCGGGCGGCCCAGCCTCCGCCCCGGCGGGCCAGCTGGCGGACTGAGCTCAGAGCGGTGTGGAGCTGATCCATGAGCGCCTCCAGCTGTGGGACATACCGGGCGGAGCCCTCCCCCAGGCAGGAGGGGGCGGGGGAGGGCTCCGGAGCGGAGGCGGCCCGCGTCGGGGAACGGAGCGCGGGGAGCGCGGGCTGGATGGGGCTGAGGGCCTGGTCGGGCATGACCCGGCTCCAGACCCGGGCAAAGACCTCGGGGTCAAAGGGGCGCAGCGAAAGGCCGCGTTCCGACAGCTGCTGATCCATGTAACGGTACCTCCCAAATCAGTGTCATTCCCTCTATCCTATGACGGAAGCGGAAAAACGGGACTGCTTGAAAAAAGAAGGACCAGGCCTGGCGGCCTGGTCCTTCATTCGAGGGCAAGAGACAGGAAAGGTTCAGCCGGGTGAGATCAGAGAATATCGATGTGCTCCCCATTGAGAGCCTTGTTCATGCTGCGCACGGCGCAGAACTTGCCGCACATGGAGCAGGAGTCATCGTGCTCCGGGGCGCGGCCGGCCCGGATGGATCTGGCGGTCTCCGGGTCCAGGGCACAGGCCCATTGGCCCTCCCAGTCCAGGGCGCGGCGGGCGTCCCCCATTTTGTCATCGATCTCCCGGGCGCCCCGGACGCCCTTGGCGATGTCGGCGGCGTGGGCGGCGATCTTGCTGGCGATGATGCCCTGCTTCACGTCATCCAGGTTGGGGAGGGCCAGGTGCTCGGCGGGGGTGACATAGCACAGGAAGGCGGCCCCATGCATAGCGGCTACTGCTCCGCCGATGGCGGCAGTGATATGATCGTAACCGGGGGCGATGTCGGTGACCAGAGGGCCAAGTACATAGAAGGGGGCGCCCATGCAGATGGTCTGCTGGACCTTCATGTTGGCGGCGATCTGGTCCAGAGGCACATGGCCGGGGCCCTCCACCATGACCTGCACGTCCTTGTCCCAGGCACGGCGGGTCAGCTCGCCCAGCCGGACCAGCTCCTCGATCTGGCACACGTCGGTGGCATCGGCCAGACAGCCGGGGCGGCAGGCGTCCCCCAGGGAGATGGTCACATCGTACTCCCGGCAGATGTCCAGGATCTCATCATAATATTCGTAGAAGGGGTTCTCCTCCCCGGTCATGCACATCCAGGCGAACACCAGGGAGCCGCCCCGGGAGACGATATTCATTTTCCGCTTATGCTTCCGGATCTGGTCGATGGTCTTTCGTGTAATGCCGCAGTGGAGGGTGACGAAGTCCACTCCGTCCTGGGCATGGAGGCGGATCACGTCAATAAAGTCCCGGGCAGATAAGGTATCCAGATCTCGCTGATAGTGAATGACGCTGTCGTAAACAGGAACAGTGCCGATCATAGCGGGGCACTCGGCGGTGAGTTTCCGGCGGAAGGGCTGGGTGTCGCCGTGGCTGGACAGGTCCATGATGGCTTCTGCACCCATAGACACTGCGGAGCGGACCTTTTCCATCTCCACATCATAGTCCTTGCAGTCCCGGGAGACTCCCAGGTTTACATTGATCTTGGTGCGGAGCATAGAACCGATTCCCTGGGCATCCAGGCAGGTGTGCAGGCGGTTTGCGGGGATGGTGACCTTGCCCTCTGCCACCAGTGGCATGAGCTCCTCAGGGCGCATCTGCTCCTTCCGGGCAACAATCTCCAATTCAGGGGTGAGGATGCCGCGGCGGGCGGCATCCATCTGTGTGGTATAGTTTCGATTCATGTGGCAGTCTCCTTCTGTTATTTTAACGGGGCTTTCAGTGTTCTGTCAGAGGGTATGCGTGGTTCAGGGGACCGGAGCCGGCACCCAGATCCAGCATGGCGCGCAGAGCGCCGGAGAGGTAGTCCTTGGCCCGGGCCACGGACTCCTCCAGGGGGAGGCCCAGAGCCAGGTTTGCGGCGATGGCGGAGGAGAGGGTGCAGCCAGTGCCGTGGGTGTTGGGATTATCGATCCGCTCACCCCGAAACCAGCGTAATTGTCCCCGGTTATAAAGCACATCGTCGGCGTCCTGGATGGCGTGCCCCCCTTTGCACAACACGGCGCAGCCGCAAGAGTCGCCGATGATCCGGGCTGCTTCCTCCATTCCCTGCTCATCCTGGATGCTCAGACCAGAGAGAACCTCCGCCTCTGGGATGTTGGGTGTGATGAGGATGGCCAGGGGGAGCAGCTGTCCCCGCAGCGCCTCCACCGCCTCCTCCTCCAGCAGGCGGGAGCCGCTGGTGGACACCATCACCGGGTCCACCACCAGATTCCGGGCCCGGTAGTGGGTCAGCCGGTCCGTGATGACCCGGATGAGGGGAGCGGAAGATACCATCCCTGTTTTCACAGCGTCCGGGACGATGTCAGAAAAGATACAGTCCAGCTGGAGGGCGAGAAATTCTGGGGAGCACTCCAGTACCCCCCGGACGCCGGTGGTGTTCTGCGCGGTGAGGGCGGTGACGGCGCTCATGGCGTACACCCCATGCATGGTCATGGTCTTGAGGTCTGCCTGGATGCCGGCCCCGCCGCTGGGGTCGCTGCCGGCAATGGACAGGGCTGTTTTCATAGCTGGCTCCTCTCTGCGCCGGGGGCGCGGTCCTGAAAGGACTGGAAATAGGCCCGGACGTCGGGACAGGTCATGGGGCCGCTCATCACACAGGCCCCCGCGGCCCCGGCCTGAAGCACGGCGGGGAACAGCTCCGGAGAGATCCCGCCGATGGCATACACCGGGAGAGGGACTGCCCGGCAGACCTGCCGGAGCAGCTCCACGCCCCGGGGCGGGACGCCCGGCTTGCAGCCGGTGGGGAAGATGTGTCCCAAAGTGATATATGTGCAGCCCAGGGCCTGAGCCTCCCGGGCCTCCTCCAGAGAGTGGCAGGAGGCTCCAAGTTGGGCAAAACGGGCCCGGACCGCTTCGTCCAGGCCCCGGAGGGCGGGCATGGGCAGATGGAGGGCGTCCGCACCCAGGGTCAGGGTGGCCTCCGGATGGTTATGGAGGATGCAGGGGATCCCGGCCTGACGGCACAGGGCTAAGACTGGACAGGCAAGGGAGGCATATTCCTCCGGTGTCAGGTCCTTCTCCCGGAGGAGAATGGCCCCGGCTCCGGCCCGGGCGATGGCCTCCAGACGGGGGAGAAAGGGGGAGGGGCACAAGGTGCGGCTGGTGACACAGATCAGCTTAGACATAGAGGTAGTCATTGAGGACGGGTTGGAGCCCCTCGGACTCCATATCCCGGTACATCTGGTCAAAGCTGCGGCTGTCATCGATCTCGAACTGCTCATCCCCCTGGGCTCCGTCCCCCTCCTTCCCGGTATATTTACTCTCGTGGTCCCCGATGCCGGTGGAGACGCCGGCGGACACCTTGGTGGCGGCGATCCGGACGATGCCGTTGCGGAAGCGATCGCTCTCCCGGGAGGAGACGGTGATCCCGGCGAAGGGGAGGAAGATACGGTAGGCGCACAGCACCTGGCACAGCTGGCGCTCCCCCACGTCCAGAGGGGAGATCTTGTCGTTGTTGACGATGGGGCGCAGGCGGGGGCAGGACAGGGACATCTCGGCGTGGGGATATTTGCGCTGGAGATAGTAGAGGTGCAGGGCGCTGGCCAGGGCGTCCTTCCGGAAGTCGGACAGCCCCAGCAGGGCAGAAAAGGCCACCCCGCGCATCCCGCCCCGAAGGGCGCGCTCCTGGGCGTCGAAGCGGTAGGGCCACACCCGCTTGTGGCCCATCAGGTGCAGGGTCTCGTACTTGTCGGCATCGTATGTCTCCTGAAAAACGGTGACATAGTCGGCCCCGCACTGGTGGAGATAGCGGTACTCGTCGGTGTTGACGGGGTAGATCTCCAGCCCCACCATGCGGAAGTACTTCCGGGCCAGCTTGCAGGCCTCGCCGATATATTCCACATCGCTCTGGGCGCGGCTCTCTCCGGTGAGGATCAGGATCTCCTCCATGCCGCTGTCGGCGATGACCTGCATCTCATGCTCGATCTGCGCCATATCCAGCTTCATCCGCTGGATGTGGTTGTAGCAGTTGAAGCCGCAGTAGACGCAGTAGTTTTCGCAGTAATTGGCGATGTACAGGGGGGTGAAGAGATAGACGGTATTGCCGAAGTGGCGGCTGGTTTCCAGACGGGCCCGGGCGGCCATCTCCTCCAGAAAGGGCTCTGCGGCAGGGGAGAGAAGGGCCTTAAAGTCCTCCACGGAGCAGGTCTCATGGTCCAGGGCGGCCCGCACATCCCGGGCGGTATAGCGGGCGGGGTCATAGGACTCCATCTGTCCGATCACCTTGTCCCGGATGTCAGACTGGAGCTGCTCCATGCCGGGCAGATACTCCATGTGGCTCTTCCGGGAGGAGGGGTCGGTCTCCAGCTGGTGCTTCCGGGCCAGGGCCTGGGGGGAGAGAAATTCAGAGTCCACCAGAAAATGGTTTTCCATGCTGTCCCGCCCCCTTAGTCCCGAAGAAAGCCGGTGAGGGGATCGGACGGGGCGGCCCCGCGGCTGAGCACCCGGCCGGGGCCGGACAGATAGGCCTTCCGGCCTGCCTCGATGGCCTGGCGGAAGGCGGAGGCCATGAGGGGCAGGTCCCCGGCGGTGGCCAGGGCGGTGTTGGCCATAATGGCCGCCGCCCCCATCTCCATGGCCTCACAGGCCTGGGAGGGGCGGCCGATGCCCGCGTCCACGATGACGGGCAGATCGATCTCATCAATGAGGATCTGGATGAAATCCCGGGTGGCCAGCCCCTTGTTGGAGCCAATAGGAGCGGCCAGGGGCATCACCGCCGCGGCGCCGGCGTCGGCCAGGGCCCGGGCGGCGTAGAGGTCGGGGTACATATAGGGCAGGACCACAAAGCCCTCCCGGGCCAGCAGCTCCGTGGCCCGGACGGTCTCGTTGTTGTCCGGCAGGAGGTATTTACTGTCCCGCATGATTTCTACTTTGACAAAGTCGCCGCAGCCCAGTTCCCGGGCCAGCCGGGCGATCCGGACGGCCTCCTCCGCGTTCCGGGCGCCTGAGGTGTTGGGCAGAAGGGTCACCCCCTTAGGGATGTAGTCCAGGATGTTCTCCTGTTCCCGGGTGTTGGCACGGCGGACCGCCAGGGTGATGAGTTCCGCCCCGGCGTCCCGGACGGCAGCCTCAATGAGCTTCAGGGAATACTTCCCGGAGCCCAGGATAAAGCGGGAGTGGAACTCCCGTCCGCCAAGCATCAGTGTGTCGTTCATGGTATGTCCTTCTTTCTGTATTCATTGTGTTTTCAGCGTGATATTCAGACGTCCGGCTCCTCCGCCAGAATACGGAGGACGGCGTGGGCCTGGTGGGCGGCGCAGAGCATCACCCGGGAGGGCAGGAGCCCACCACCAGGGGTGAGCTGGCTGGTCCCGTCGCCGCAGAGGTAGAAACGGGGGGTGATGCGGCGGGTGCGGATCTCATTGGCCGGGCCCAGGCCCGCCATGCCGGAGGCGGCCACCACATACTTGTCGGGGAAGCGCTCCAGCACGGCGTTGACCAGAAGGGCCTTGTCCTCCGGGGTGTCGAAGGCCTCGCAGACGATCCGGCAGTCCGCCAGGAGGGCGTCCAGGTTGTCCTCAGTCACCCGGGCGGTGTGGATGGTCACGGTGACGTCGGGGGCGGCGGCGGCCAGGATGTCCCGCAGGGCCTCTGTTTTGGGACGCCCCAGCTGGGGGGTGAAATACTGCTGTCGGTGGAGGTTGGACAGGTCCACCCGGTCAAAGTCGATGAGATGGAGCCTGCCCACTCCGGCCCGGGCCAGACAGAGGGCCAGGTTGGAGCCCAGTCCGCCCAGTCCGCAGACGGCCACGGAGGCGGCGGAGAAGCGCTCTTGAAGCTCTGGCCCATGTCTGGCCTCCCGAGCCAGACGGATCGATTCCCGGGAGGAAAGTGAGGTCATATTAACCACCCCCCACAAAGCGGACGATCTCCAGAACGTCCCCGTCCTCCAGAACGGTCTCTCCATACTGGGCCCGGGGGACGATGTCTCCATTGCGTTCCACCGCCAGACGGGCGGAGTCCCATCCGGCCTGAGCCAGATACTGGGCCACGGTCTGTCCGGCCAGTTCAAATTCAGTTCCATTGATCTTTACCATGGGCGATCCCTCCTGAAACATAAAACGCCGCGGGGTCCTCCTGACTGGAGTTCCCCCGCGGCGCGGACTGTGGTTCCTACGTTGGCATTATCCAAATCAGGTCAAAGGGTCGGAGCTTCCAGCTCCCTCTCAGCCTGTCCGGGCCACTGGCCCACAAGCTCCCCTGCTATGAAATTGTACGAAAAAACGGAGACGACTGGGACCGGCGTCTCCGTGACAGAGTACAGTGCAGATCCCTACGGCGGCATTACCCGCATCAGGTGCTGGGCGGACCGGACTGCCTGGAAGGGCGTCGCGGACACACCCGCCGGGTCGAAGTTGGACGACTTCCTCTCAGCCTGCCGATACAAGCTCCCCGGTGCTTTATGAAGTTGGGCTTATTATACAGCGTCCCAGCCGTTTGCGCAAGAGGGGAAAAAGAAAATTTCCTGACGCCTGCCCGGATGAACGAGCGCTGAGAAAATTGACTGGATCTTTACGGAAATTGAGTTGACTTTTCTGCCGGAAGCCGATATATTAAACAGCGGACTGGTTGTGCTGCACAGCCGGTTCTTCCACACAAAAGGCGTCCGGTTCTCCCACCGGGCGCTTTTTTATGCCCGCGTTCGCCGGCGAAGTGCCGGGCTCCGGCTCACCGCTTCCCGTGCTGCCATGCCGCGCGGAGGGTGTTCTCCATCAGCATCGCCCGGGTCATGGGGCCCACGCCGCCAGGCACCGGGGTGATATAGGAGGCGCGCTCCGCCGCCTCGTTATAGACCACGTCGCCGCACAGCTTTCCGGACTCGCTGCGGTTCATGGCCACGTCCACGACCACGGCCCCCTCCTTCACCATGTCGCCGGAGATCAGGCCCGCCCGCCCGGCGGCGGCCACCAGAATGTCCGCCTTGAGGCACTCGGCCTTCAGATCCCGTGTCCTGGTGTGGCACACCGTTACAGTGGCGTTCTCCCGCAGCATCAGCATGGCCTGAGGTTTGCCTACGATATTGGAGCGGCCCACGATGACGCAGTGCTTTCCCTCGGGATCGATCCCGTACTCTTTCAGCATCCGCATGATGCCCGCCGGGGTACAGGGCTGGAAGCCCGCCTCGCCGATCATCAGCTGCCCCACGTTGAAGGGATGGAAGCAGTCCACGTCTTTGTCCGGCCGGATGGCCAGCAGGACAGCCTTCTCGTCCAGGTGTCTGGGCAGAGGCAGCTGGACCAGGATCCCGTCAATGTCCTCCCGCCCGTTCAGGGTCTCCACCAGCTCCAGCAGCTCCTGCTGGCTGGTCTCCGCCGGGAGGGCGTACTCCTCGCTGTAAATGCCGCACGCTTCGCAGTCCCGCCTTTTTCCGTTGACGTAGACCCGGGAGGCGGGGTCATCCCCCACCAATACCACGGCCAGACCGGGCTTGTGCTCCATTTTGGACGTCTGTTCCCGGACCTCCTCCTTCACCTTGGCCGCCAGGGCCTTTCCATCCATGATCGTTGCCGCCATGGTCACTCCTCCTTCTTTGTCTCTTGTTTCTCTGTTTCCTGAGTGGCCGCTTGTATCCTGAGGCGGTTCACATACAGCTGTGCCGGGTCGTGGGGGCGGAAGCGCTGGTACAGAAGGAGCGCGCCCGCGGCCAGGAAGCATACCGCCGCCACCATCTGGGATACCCGGATGGGCATTCCAAACAGCTCCAGCCCAAAGAAATACAGGCTGTCGGTCCGCAGGCCCTCGATCCAGGCACGGCCCAGACCGTACCAGCACAGATAGAACAGAAAGCACTCCCCATCGTATTTTCTCCACCGCTTTCCAAGCTGATAGACCAGGAAAAGGCCTGCCAGGTTCCACATGGATTCATAGAAGAATGTGGGATGTACCCCCAGCGCTCCGCTGAGGACGGCCTCGTACCCGGCCTGATCCACATAGCCGGACTGGAGCAGGTACTCGGCGATGGACGGCCCGCACATCCTCCAGGGCAGCGTGGTGGTGCCGCCGAAGGCCTCTACATTCATAAAATTGCCCCACCGGCCGATGAACTGGCCGATGAACAGACCGTGTACCCCCAAATCAGCGAAGGCCAGGAAGCTGACCTTTCGGACCTTGCAGAAGATCAGCAGCACGATGACCGAGGAGATGATAGCCCCATAGATGGCAAGTCCGCCATCGCTGTACCGAAGGATGGCCCCCCAGTCCAGCGAGCCATCTCCACACCGGTACAGATCCAGATTGAAAATCACATAATAGGCCCGGACCGATACCAGGGCTGCCGGGACAGCAAAAAACATCATGTCCAGAATGTGGTCGGGCACGATGCCGAAACGCGGCGCCCACCGGGAGCAGAGATAGACCGCCAGCAGCATCCCGGAGGCAATGATGATGCCGTACCAGAAGATCGGCCGTCCAAACAGGTGGAAGGCCACCCGGTCCAGAGTGAACTCCAGCCCCAGGCCGGGAAACGTGACGACATGGATCATACCTGCGCCTCCTCTCCGGGCCGGATGACCGAGAGGGCAAGACGCTCCGGGACCACCCAGCGGGCGATCAGCGCCTCCACATCCTCACGGGCGATCTGGCGGAACACCTCCGGGAAGCGGAGCAGGCAGCTGCCGGCAAAGAAACTCTGGGCCTGTCCGATGCACAGGGTCTCAAAGGAGTTGAGGCTGCGCACCCGGCTGCCGTAGACCCCCTTCTTTACCCGCTCCCAAAGGGCGGGATCCACGCCCTCCCGGGCGATGCGGGCGGCCTCCTCCGCCACCGCGTCCCGGACGGCCTCCGGGTCCCGGGACTCGCCCCCTGCGGCCAGGAAGGCCGCGCCGGGTACGCTGTCATAGCCATAGCTGAAGCCGCGGTTCACCAGCCCCTCCCGGTACAGCCGGGCGTACAGGGGGGTGGAGGTGCCCAGCAGGACCTCGCAGGCCAGATCGCCCAGCAGCTCCTGCCGCAGTCCCGCCTCCCCGCGTTCCGGGGCGTCCCCCTTGCAGCCCAGCTGGAAGATGGGGCAGGACACCGCCATGCGCTCCTCTGCCAGGCTCCGGGCCGCCCTGGGGGGCTCTTCGGGGCCGTAGTCCTTTTCCGCGATGGGGCCTGCCTGGGCAGGGAGGACCTCCCGTGCCAGGCGGCACACCTCCTGGGGATCCAGATCCCCCGCCGCGCACAGCACCATGTTGGCCGGGTCATAGAACGCCTTGTGGCAGGCGTACAGGGTCTCCTCTGTGATGTGGGAGATGGACTCCACAGAGCCGGCCACGCTGGTGCGGATGGGGTGATGCTCATACAGGGCGCCCAGCAGGTTGACGAACACCTTCCAGTTGGGGTCGTCCTCGATCATGCCGATCTCCTGGCCGATGATCCCACGCTCCTTTTCCACGCTCTCCCGGGTGAAATAGGGGATGGAGACGAAGGAGAGCAGGGTCCGAAGGTTCTCCTCAAAATGCTCGGTGGACTCAAAATAATAGCCGGTGATGGCGTTGCTGGTAAAGGCGTTGGGGGAGGCCCCGTTGGCCGTCAGCTGCTGGAGCGCGTTGCCCTCTCTGGTGTCGAACATTTTGTGCTCCAAGTAGTGGGCCACTCCGGCGGGGGTGTCATGCCAGGTCCCGTTCAGCCGGAAGCGCAGGTCCATCCCGCCGTAGCTGGTGGCGAAGAAGGCGTACTTCTTTTGAAAGTCCGGCTTGGGGAAGACGAACACATTCAGCCCGTTGTCCAGGACCTGGTGGAACATCTCCTCCCCGATCCGCTCAAATCTGATCTGCTCCATGGCCTCAGTCCTCCTGTCCCTTCAGAAAATACACGGTGTCCAGCTCCAGCCTCCGGGCGGCCGCGGCCACCTGCTCCCGGGTGACGGAGGCCAGGCGTCCGGCCAGCTCCTCCACGCCGGTGTCCAGACCGGCGGCCGCCTGGCCCAGCCAGAATTCCTCCAGCCGCCCCTGGTCGTCCAGGGTGGACAGATGGCCGCTGATCAGGGTGCGGCGGGCTCCCTCCAGCTCCCAGTCCTCGATCTCGCCCCGGCGGATGGCCTCCAGCTGGGCCAGGATCTCATCCTTGGCCTGCTGGTACTTGTCAAATTCAATGCCGGAGGACACCAGCACCAGCCCCTTCATCTTCTCCAGCACGGAGCTGGCGTAGTAGCAGAGGGACAGCTTCTCCCGCACATTCAAAAACAGCTTGGACAGGGGCGTCCCGCCGAAGATAGCGTTGCACAGCACCAGGGCGGGGTACTCCTCCTCCCAGCAGGTGATGCCGCCGGTGCGGAAGCCCAGGGCCAGCTTGCCCTGGGATACCTCCAGGCGCTCCTCCACCAGCTGGGGCTCCGGTCCGGCGTGGAGGCGAACCTCGCACTCGGGCTCCAGGCGTTCCTCCTCCCGGGACAGCCCGGACAGGGCGGCGGTCAGCGCCCGGGCGGCCCGCTCCGGCTGGGCGGAGCCGCAGTAGTATACCTCGATCTCCGCTGTGCGGAGCAGCTGCTGATACCGGGCCCACAGGCTCTCCGGGGTGATGGCGGCGGCGTGGGACTCATCCCCCAGCTTGTCCACGCCGAAGGCCTCCTCCCGGCACATCAGCTGGCACAGACGGGCGCTGGCGTAGCGGCGCTTGTCGTTCACCTGGGCCCGGATCCGGTCGATCAGATTGTTTTGCTCCTGCCGGACATAGTCGGGCAGGAAGCCTTCTCCCTCGGTCCGGGGGGAGAGGAGCAGCTCGCCCAGCAGGGCGGCGGCGGGCTCCAGAATGGGCTCCCCCTCCAGAGCATACGCGTCATCCAGAAAGCTGGCCACAAAGCCCACGCACTGGGTCTCTCCCTTTTTGCGGACCACCGGCTCGATGGCCCCGCCATACAGCTCGTCCAGAGCGGCGGAGAGGGCCTCCAGATCCGGGTGAGAGGCGGTGCCCCGGCGGAGCACCGCAGGGATCAGGGCGTTGGCCGCCGCGGTCTCCCGCTCCAGCGGCGTCAGCATGGTCAGCCCCAAATAGGAGCTTTTGAATTTATCGGTGTGGATGGCGCGCAGCCACACACCGGGCATCAGTTCCCGTCGTGTTACCTGAGTCATCGGCGTTTTCCTTTCTTCGGGGCGCTCCCCGTGTCGGCGCTTGCTCCTAGCATGGACCGGAGAAGGCGGTCTCATGCGACCGGCCCTCCGGTTTGGCGCGGGCGGAGCTTCTGATGGGCGCTCCGGTCCGCGGGCCGGGACTGGACAGCAGGCCATCGCAGCCGCGATGGCAGATATTATACCATGTATTTCAGAAAAAGCAAAGACTTCGGCGGGACCCGCCGCCAGTCCCGGACTTTTTCAGGTTTCGGTTGTCAAATCCCTGTTTGCGTGGTACAATAACAAAAAATACCCGAGCAGGAATCGTAACGTATTATAAGGAGCGTGACCATCCGTGAGTGAGAACAAGGACTATGTCTCCCGCTCTGACGAGCTGGGCAATATCCATATTTCTGAAGAAGTGCTGGCCGGCATTGCCGCCGCCGCCACCCTGGAGGTGGAGGGGGTCAGCGGTCTGGCCGCCAACCTGGGCAGCGACATTGCCGAGCTGCTGGGCAAAAAGACGCTGGCGAAGGGCGTCCACATCCAGATGACGGATGAGACGGTGACTGCCGAGCTGTCCATTCTGGTGGCCTATGGCCACACCATCCCCGAGGTGGGCAAGGCGGTGCAGGACGCGGTGAAAACCGCCGTGGAGTCCATGACCGGCCTGGAGATCGCCGCCGTGAACGTCAACGTGGGCGGGATCACCTTCCCCGCCGCAGCCAAGGCCTGATCGCAAATAAGAAAATGAGCCGGACGCCTGCATCAGCAGACGCCCGGCTCATTTTGTATGCGGAGTTGGCTTGCGCCGCCGCTCTGTCAGTGGAATTGAAACAGCTCCTCCACCGTACAGCCGAACACATTGGCGATGTCCATGGCCAGCTTGAGGGAGGGGTTGTACCTCCCGTTTTCCAGATTTCCAATGGTCTCCCGCCGGACTCCCACCTTTTGGGCCAGCTCCTCCTGGCTCAGCTTGTCCCGGGCCCGGTACTCCCGAAGCTTTGTGGTCAGGCTCATAGGCTTCCCCGGGCCTCCTTCCACTCCAGCCAGCTGTGGTACAGGCAGAAGAGGATGATGGACAGGCCAAAGCTCAGTCCCAGCGCCTGGGGCATGGGGCTGCGGTCCGGGGACAGGAAATGGAAGAACAGCAGCAGGGGGCCAAGCAGGGTACATTCCGCCACAAAGGCGGCGGTGGCCGCCTGGCGGAGCGTGAGGAGGAACAGCTCGTCAGGATTGACCCAGAAATAGCGGAGAAAGACCAGAAAACCCAAAAATCCCAGGAAAGCCGGGTCTCCGGTCGGCAGGAAGAGCAGGGACGCCAGAGCGGGGAGGGCCAGCAGGCCCATGCAGTTGAACGGGTGCTTCATGCGGAGGTCTCCTTTCTGATGCGATATATTTCTCGCATTTGATAAGCGAAATATATCACATCAGGAGATACTTGTCAAGAAGGATGTGCGAAAAATATCACAAAAAGAGGGCGGAGCGAGGGAGTCATATCCAACGGCCTGTCCACATAGGATGTAGGGCAAAGGCCGGTGATACGAAATATGGAAGAGAAGAAGATCCAAGGATTTGAACAGGCGGCGCGGGTCCTCCCGCTGCGTCTGAGGCAGGAGGCCATGGCCCTCCCAACGGAGCAGCGGACCCGGGTGGAGGAGCTGCGGCTGCGGTGGGGGCGGCCCATGACGGCGGTGCTGCCGGAGGGAGAGCGCCCCTTGGGAGGGGAGCCGGTGATGGGGCAGGAGCTGGAGCAGCTTCTGGAGCTGGCCAGCCGGGCCTCCTTCCACACTGTGGCCGACCAGCTCCGCCGGGGCTACCTCACCATAGAGGGGGGGCACCGGGTGGGGCTGTGCGGTACGGCGGTGGTCCGGGACGGGGAGCTGCGGGGGCTGCGCCGTCTGTCCTCGGCGGCGGTCCGGGTGGCACGGCAGGCGGTGGGGGCGGCCCGCCCGGTGTCGGACAGGCTGGTCCGGCGGGAGGGGACGCTGTACAGCACCCTGATCCTGGCGCCCCCGGGGGCGGGCAAGACCACGCTGCTCCGGGATCTGATCCGGGCGGCCTCAGACGGGGATGGCATGGCGCCCCAGCGGGTGGGCGTGGCCGACGAGCGGGGGGAGGTGGCCGCCCTGTGGAACGGGCGGCCACAGCTGGAGGTAGGGGGGCGCACCGATGTGCTGGAGGGCTGCCCCAAGGCGCTGGACCTGATGCTCCTGCTGCGCTCCATGAATCCCCAGGTGCTGGCGGCGGATGAGATCACCGACCCGGAGGATGTGCGGGCTATGGTCTCTGCGGCGGGCTGCGGAGCGGCCCTGCTGGCCACCGCCCACGGCTGGGACCGCCGGGACCTGGAGGAGCGCCCCCTGTACCGGGAGCTGATGGCGGCGGGGGTGTTCCGGCGGCTGGTGCTCATCCGGCGGGAGGGGGACCGGCGGCGGTACGAAGTGGAGGAGCTGCTGTGATCCGGGCGCTGGGGGCGGCCATGGTGTCCTTTGGAGCGCTGTGGGCGGGCTGGCGGGCGGTGGAGGAGCTGAGAGGCAGGGTGCGGGCTGCGGAGGCGGTGATCGACGGTCTGGAGCTTCTGGAGCGGGAGCTGTGGGAGCGGGGGACCGCCCTGCCGGAGCTGCTGGAGGACCTGTCCGGCCGCACCCGGGAGCCGGCCAGCGCGCTGTTTTCCCAATGCGCCCGGGCCTGCCGGGAGCTGGACCGTGCCCCCTTCGGGGACAGCTGGCGGCGGCTGACCACGGAGCTGCCGGAACTGAGTCCGGAGGGACGGGCCGCGCTGCTCCCCCTGGGTGAGGTGCTGGGCCGCTATGAGGCCGACGGGCAGCGGGAGGCCCTGAAGCGGGCGGAGGAGGCCCTGGAGCGGGAGCGGGAACGGGCGGAGAAGGAGCGGGACCGCATGGGCCGGGTCTATCAGACATTGAGCCTGGCGGGCGGCGCGTTTCTTGTGATTTTGCTCCTGTGAGGAGCTATGATTACGAAAGAGGGGGAGCCAAATGGACGTGGACCTGATCTTTAAGATCGCGGCCATCGGCATCCTGGTGGCAGTGCTCAACCAGGTGCTGAGCCGGGCGGGGAGAGACGAGCAGGCTATGATGACCACCCTGGCCGGGCTGGTGGTGGTGCTGATGATGGTGGTGCGGGAGATCGCCGCCCTGTTCACCCTGGTCAAGACCCTGTTTCAGCTGTGATGGAGCCGGTGGAGCTGATGGGGAAGGCGGCGGCTGTGGCGGTGACCGCCGCCCTGTGCGGCGCGGTGCTCCGGCGGGGCGCGCCGGAGCTGGCCCTGATGCTGTCCCTGGCCGCTGGGGTGTGGATCCTTCTGGCGGCGTGGGACGGCCTGCGGGAGACGGCCCGCCTGATGGAGGAGCTGGCCCTGCTGGCCGGACTGGACCGGGGTGTGGTGGAGCCTGTGCTCAAGACGGTGGTACTGTCGGTGGTGACAAAGCTTACCTCGGAGGTGTGCCGCTCCGCAGGGGAGGGCGGGATCGCCTCCTTTGTGGAGACGGCGGGAACGGTGCTGGCGCTGGCGGCGGCCCTGCCGCTGGTGCGGGGGGTGGTGGAGATGATGGCGGAGATGCTGATATGAGACGGTTGATTTTGACGCTGCTTCTGCTGTTTCCCCTGCTGGCCATACCCTGCGCCGGGGCGGAGGTCCCCTCCTTCCCGCAGGTGGACGAGCTGCTGGAAGAGGCGGAGGGATACGGCGTGGAGAAGACGGACAGCCTGGAGGACGGGGCAAGGAGCATTTTGAGCGCCGCCGGGGCGCAGCTGGACGGGCTGGTCCGGCGCAGCCTCCGGCTGGGGCTGAAGCTGATGGCGGTGGTCCTGCTGTGCGGCCTGGTAGAGGGCGTCTGCCTGGAGGGGCGGTCTGGCGGGCTCCAGGCGGTGGAGCTGGCCGGGGCCCTGGCGGTCACTGCCCTGACGGTGAGCGACATGACGGTGATGGTGGGCCTGGGGCGGGAGACCATCGCCAAAATGGACGATTTTTCCGGGCTGCTGCTGCCCGCCATGGCCGCCCTCACCGCGGCCACCGGAGGGGTCTCCGGCGCGGCGGTGCGGCAGGGGGCCACTGTGCTGTGCTCCAGCCTGCTCATCCGGGGGATCGACGGCCTGCTGGTCCCTATGCTGTACGCGTACATCGCGGCCTGCTGCGCCCACGCCGCTCTGGGCAGTGAAGGGCTGAAAAAGCTGGCCGCCCTGCTCAAGGGAACCATCGTCTTTCTGCTGACGGCGGGCCTGCTGGCCTTCGTGGGTTACCTTACCGCCAGCGGAGCCATCGCGGGCTCGGCGGATGCCGCGGCGGTAAAGGCGGCGAAAATGACCATCTCCCGGGCCATCCCCGTGGTGGGCGGGATCCTGTCCGACGCGGCGGAGACCGTGCTGGCCGGAGCGGGAGTCCTGCGGGGCACTGTGGGAGTGGTGGGGATGCTGGTGGTGCTGGCCATCTGCCTGGCGCCGTTTTTACAGCTGGCCCTCCACTATCTGACCTATAAGGGGGCGGCGGCCCTCACCGGGACGGTGGCGGGCTCCCGGCTCAGCGGCCTGATGGACAGCCTGGGCGGGGCCTTTGGCCTGATCCTGGGGATGACGGGGAGCTGTGCCCTAGTGCTGCTGTTCAGCATCGTCTCGGCCGTATCGGCGGTGATGGGATGATGGATCTGGTGGGGAACTGGCTGACCGGGGTGACGGCGGCGGCCATCCTGTGCGCCCTGGCCAACAGCCTGATGCCGGACGGACCGGTACGGCGGGTAGGGCGGCTGGCCTGTGGGCTGGCGGTGCTGGCGGCGGTGCTGGGGCCGGTGCTCCGGCTGGAGCCCATGGAGCCGGAGGCGTGGCTGGAGGAGTATGGACAGGTCATGGCGGTACAGCGGCAGGAGCTGGAGCAGACCCGGGCGGAGACGGCGTGCGCCGTCATAGAGCAGTCCTGCGCCGCATATATTGCGGACAAGGCGGCGGAGCTGGGGGCGGTATGTACGGCGCGGGTGACCTGCGCCGGAGAAGGAGGGGAGAACTGGCTCCCGGACCGGGTCACGGTCCGGGGAACGCTGACCCCGTCACAGCGGGAGGCCCTGTCCCGGGAGATCCGGACCGGGCTGGGGATCCCGGAGACACATCAAAGCTTTGAAACAGAGGAGGAGTCGCCGTGAAGATCTCATGGCCCAAGGGAATGGAGCGGTGGAAGGCGGTCCTGGAGCGCTACCGGTACGCGCTGCTGGTGGTCGCGGTCGGGGCGCTCCTGCTGCTGCTCCCCACAGGGGGGACCCAGCCCGCGGCGGAGGAGAGGCAGACGGACCGGGAGACGTTCTTTCAGCTGGAGGAGCTGGAGGAGAAGCTGGCCCGCACCCTGTCCAACATCCATGGGGCGGGGGAGACGGAGGTCATGCTGACCCTGAAGAGCGGCAGCCGGCAGGTCCTGGCCCAGGATACCCAGAGCCGGGGAGGGGGGGAGCGCAGCGTCTCTACTGTGACCCTGGGGCGTGGCTCAGGCAGCCAGGAGGTGGTCCCCCTCCAGACCGTGGCCCCTCAGTTCCGGGGGGCGCTGGTGGTATGCGCCGGCGGGGATGACCCGGGAGTGCGGCTCCAGGTGATCCGGGCGGTGTCCGCCCTGACGGGGCTGGGCAGCGACTGTATCACCGTTTGCCAGGGCGATCCATAGGGAGGACCGCGGCAGATGGGACGGCAGTGGAGGAAAACAGGATCCAAGTGGAACAAAATATTGTTAAAATGGAAGAATGGGAGGAGTTCAGCATGAAAACGAAGGGAAAAAACCTGCCTCAGCTGTGGAAGCGAAATATGGTGGTGGCGGCCATCGCGGTATTTGTGTGTGCGGCGGTCTATTTGAACTGGAACTATGAGCAGGAGGTGGGCAAGACCCTGGGGGAGTCCGCCATGGTGGGGAAGGAGGATCCGCTGGTGAGCGGCGGCTCCTCCGCCCCTGGTCCGGACGGGAGCGGCCAGACGGAGCAGAGCGACGGCGGCGGGACGGCCTCTGCGGGCGGGAGCTATTTTGACACCGCACGCCTCAACCGCCAGCAGTCCCGGGACAGCGCCCTTGCCCTGCTCCAGGAGGCCGCCGGGAAGGAGTCGGCGGACCAGACCCTGAAGGATGAGGCCAATGCCAGCATCCAGACCATGGCGGACTACACAGTGACGGAGGCCCAGATCGAAAATCTGGTCATTGCCAAGGGCTATACCGACTGCGTGGCCTTCATTGGGGAGAACGCCCTCAGTCTGGCGGTGGCCGCTCCGGAGGGCGGTCTGACCGACGCGGACACGGCGCGGATCGTGGACGTAGTCAACCAGACGGCGGGCTTCTCAGCGGACCAGGTGAAGATCATCGCGGTGGAGGAGTGAGACCGGCGGGCCGGAAATAACAGAGCGCCAGCTTGTCGAAAAAGCCGTTTCGACAAGCTGGCGCTCTGTTGAGTACGTTAAAAAATGGAGGGTGACAGTCTCAGCGCCCCGGAGAAGCGGTACTTCTCCGGGGCGCTCTGCTGTGTTTTACACTCGCTTGTTCTCTGAAGTGTTTTTCAAGTTCTGCTTTGTAAAGTTCCGCTCCTTCAGTAGTTTGGAGAGGGATTTGGAAGCGAACGTGGTGGCAACAGCTCTCTGTCAGGCGAGGCCAAAGAGGCGGCACAGAGGCACGGCAATCACGGAGCAGAAGATGGGGTTGAAAATATCCAGCACCAGCAGGCCAAAGGGAGGATATACGACCCAGCCTACGTTGGAAAAGCCGTGCTCCGCCATGACGGCCTTTTCATTGGCCATGGTGTTGGGTCCGTTGCCCAGCCCCATACCGATATGACCCGCGGCGATCACCGCCGCGTCATAGTTCCGGCCACAGGTGCGGAAGGTGATGAAATAGGCCCACAGACAGGTGAAGATAACCTGGGCGGCAAAGATGAGCACGAAGGGCCCGAATGCGCCTGCCAGCTTGGTGACATCAATGGTCATCATGGTCATGCCCAGAAAAATCTCGAGGCACAGATCGCCGAACGCGTCCAACTCCTCGGGCCGGACCTTCACATGGACGGCGTCCAAAATGTTGCGGACGATCACGCCGCCAATCATACAGCCGATGAAGTAGGGAAATTCGATATAGGGGATTCTGCCGGCCAGAATGGCGATATAGGAGCCCAGCCCGGCGGATACGATGATGAGACATACGCTGCTCAGGAGAGACTTCCCGTTCAGCGGGACAACGGCTTCAGTTTCAGACTCGTCCGTCCGCACCGTTCCGTGCAGATGGTAGCGCTTGATCAGCGCCCGGGCCACCGGTCCGCCGCACAGGCTGGCAAATACCATGCCGAAGGTGGCGCACATAACGGCCAGCACTACGGCATTTTCCGCACCCAGCGCTTCATAGGAGGGGGCGATGGCACTGGAGGTGCCCACGCCGCCCATCAGGGACAGAGAGCCCAGACCAAGGCCGTGGAGGGGGTGCATCCCCAGCAGAACAGCCAGAGCCACGCCCAGAATGTCCTGCCCCAGGATCAGTCCAATGGTGGTAATGGTAATCCCGATGCACACCTTACCGCCCTTTTTGATCAGGGCCCAGGATGCGGTCAAACCGACCCCTGTGAAGAAAATGTCCATGAACCACTCCTTCAGAACAGCGACCTCAAAGTGGACGGACAGCAGGCCGGCGCTCCGCAGGACACCGAGGATGAAGCTGACCATCAGGCCGGCCACGATCACGCCGGGGATACAATAGGTCTGAAAAAATTTGACCCGTTTTACAACGGCGCGGCCCACCATGGCCACGAGGGCGGCCAGAGCGGCGCTTTGCATCACATCAAAGCTGACTTCCAGCATATCAAAAATGACCTCCTTCAACGATTTCACACACATTGGTACAGCGGCGCATCTGCGCTGCACGCCCGGCCGCTGTGGATGGGGGTGACAGAGCCGGGGCAGGGAAGGACTCCATGGCGTCATCCAAATGCCCCAATTTCTGACGCGGTAGATTATACCATGGTTCGACAGGAACACAAGAATCTGCGCTGTTAAGATTTTGATCCTTGATATAAAGATTCTGTTATAGTTTGCCCGGAAATTGACATTTACTTCCGTACTGAAAAAAGGGGCGGAAAAGCGGACACGGAGGGCACGGGGTGAATATATTTTTGCAATATTCAAAATCTTATTCATATTTATTCAAATTTTACGGAAGAAAACCAAAGCGATAAGTATAATTATGCAAAACAGCTCTTGAAATCCCATCCAAAGAGTGGTAGACTGTCCCCAATAAAACACGGCGGCCCCGTGACCGGGTGTTCCGCCCAATTTTGGAGGGAAACGAAATGTCTGAAATCAAAAAAGTTGTGCTGGCCTATTCCGGCGGCCTGGATACGTCCATCATCATCCCCTGGCTGAAGGAGAACTACAATAACCCGGAGATCATCGCGGTCTCCGCCGACGTGGGGCAGGGGGACGAACTTGATGGCCTGGAGGAGAAGGCCATCAAGACCGGCGCTTCCAAGCTGTACATCGAGGATCTGACCGATGAGATGGTGGATGAGGTCATCATCCCCTCCATGATGATGGGGGCCAAGTACGAGGACTATCTGCTGGGCACCGCCTTCGCCCGGCCCATCATCGGCAAGCGGCTGGTGGAGATCGCCAAGAAGGAGGGGGCTGACGCCATCTGCCACGGCTGTACCGGAAAGGGCAACGACCAGGTGCGGTTCGAGCTGGCCATCAAGCGCTTTGCCCCCGAGATGAAGATCATTGCCCCCTGGCGGGAGTGGGACATCAAGGGCCGGGACGAGGAGATCGACTATGCCGAGGCCCACAATGTCCCCCTGAAGATCAGCCGGGAGACCAATTACTCCAAGGACAAGAACCTGTGGCATCTGTCCCACGAGGGCCTGGATCTGGAGGACCCCGCCAACGAGCCCCAGTATGACAAGCCCGGCTTCCTGGAGATGGGCGTGTCCCCCGCCATGGCCCCCGATGCTCCCACTTATGTCACTCTGGACTTTGAGAAGGGCTGGCCTGTGGCCATTGACGGGGAGAAGATGAAGGCCAGCGACATCATCCGCAAGCTGAACAAGCTGGGCGGAGAGAACGGCGTCGGCCTGCTGGACATCGTGGAGAACCGGCTGGTGGGCATGAAGGACCGGGGCGTGTATGAGACTCCGGGCGGCACCATCCTCTACCGGGCCCACGAGGTGCTGGAGCAGATCACCATCGACAAGGACACCAAGCACATGAAGACCAAGCTGGCGGTGGACTTCGCCGACCTGATCTACAACGGCAAGTGGTTCACCCCCCTGCGGGAGGCCCTCACCGCCTTCGCCGTGGACACCCAGAAGCACGTTACCGGCACGGTGAAGCTGAAGCTCTATAAGGGCAACATCATCACCGCCGCCATCACCTCTCCTGAGACCCTGTACTCCGAGAATCTGGTCACCTTCGAGGAGAGCGACTACGATCAGAAGGACTCCCAGGGCTTCATCAACCTGTGGGGCCTTCCCGATAAGGTGCAGGCTCTGAGGGAGCAGGGCAAGCTCTGAGAGAGCAGGGATACCTGAACGAAGCGTCACAAGTCTTGGTATCGAATTAAGAGCGGCGGGGGCAAGCCCCCGCCCTACCAAATTTTATGAAAGCAGGAGAGGAACCACTATGAAATTATGGGCTGGCCGGTTTCAAAAGGAGACCGATACATTGGTCAATGATTTTAACTCCTCCATCCAGTTTGACGCCCGGCTGTACAAGCAGGACATCGCCGGATCCATCGCCCATGCCCAGATGCTGGGCAAGCAGGGAATCGTTGAGGAGCATGAGGTGGAGCAGATCGTGGAGGGCCTGAAGGCCATCCTGGCGGACATTGAGGCGGACAAGGTTGAGTTCTCCGTGGACAACGAGGACATCCACATGAACATCGAGACCCTGCTCACCCAGCGCATCGGGGACGCGGGCAAGCGCCTGCACACCGCCCGCTCCCGGAACGACCAGGTGGCGGTGGACACCCGCCTGTATGTAAAGGAGGAGATCCCCGTCATCATCTCTATGATCCTGGACCTGGAGCAGGTGCTGGCGGAGAAGGCCAGGGAGCATACAGACACGGTGATGCCGGGCTACACCCACCTCCAGCGGGCCCAGCCCACCACCTTTGGACACTACATGATGGCCTACGCCAATATGTTCAAGCGGGATGTGACCCGTCTGGAGGACTGTCTGGAGCGGCTGGACGAGTGCCCCCTGGGAGCCGGAGCTCTGGCTACCACCACCTACCCGGTGGACCGGTTCCAGACGGCCAAGGCCCTGGGCTTCCGGAAGCCCACCGACAACTCCATGGACTCGGTCTCCGACCGGGACTACGCCATTGAACTGCTCTCCGCCCTGTCCATTTTGATGATGCACCTGTCCCGGTTCTCGGAGGAGATCATCCTCTGGTGCTCCTGGGAGTTCAAGTTTGTGGATCTGGACGACGCCTATTCCACCGGCTCCTCCATCATGCCCCAGAAGAAGAACCCCGATGTGGCCGAGCTGGTCCGGGGCAAGACCGGCCGGGTGTACGGCGACCTCATCACCCTGCTGACCATGATGAAGGGGCTGCCTCTGGCCTATAACAAGGATATGCAGGAGGACAAGGAGGCCCTGTTTGACGCCATCGACACCGTGGAGGTGTGCCTGCCTGTCTTTGCCGCCATGGTGAACACCCTGTCCGTCCGGCGGCACAACATGGAGCGGGCGGCTGCGGGCGGCTTTATCAACGCCACCGACTGTGCCGATTACCTGGTGAAAAAGGGGATGCCCTTCCGGGAGGCCTATATGATCGTGGGCCGGCTGGTCAATCTGTGCATCAAGAACCACGAGACCCTGGATACCCTGACCCTCCGGGATTTCCGGGCCATCTCCGAGCTGTTCGACGAGGGTGTGTATGAAGCCATGGCCCTGAAAAACTGCGTCAATGGGAGAAAAGTCTACGGCGGCCCATCTAAGGTTGCAGTTATGGAGCAGGTCGAGCAGATCGAAGCGTTTGTGGCAGAGCGGAAGGGGTAAGCCGCCGGAGACTTTCGTTTCCCCCGCCAACGGCGGGGCGTTCTGGGCCGGCAGAGATCCCGGCCTGCCCATTGTGGATCGTGGGAAAACGCGGTACAATGGGGGTGGAGAAGGCCGGGCTGTCCGGACTTCTTACATCGAAGCAAAGGACGGATCTGTGATGGCGGGAAAACCGAAGATCTTTATTGATGGAAAAGGCGGCGTGGTGGGGGCGAAGATCGCTTCCATGCTGTCCCGGCGGGATGACCTGGAGCTGCTGCGCATCGACCCGGAGAAGCGCCGGGATGTGGAGGAGCGGAAGAAGCTGCTGAATATGGCGGATCTGGCGCTGCTCTGCCTCCCCAGCGAGACCGCACGGGAGACCCCCGCCCTGGTGGAGAACCCCGGGACCCGTCTGCTGGACGCATCTCCGGCCCACCGGACCACAGAGGGCTGGGTGTACGGCTTTCCTGAGCTGCTCCCCGGCCAGCGCCAGCGGATCCGCTTTTCCAAGCGGGTGGCCAATCCGGGATGCCACGCGTCCGGCTTCCTCTCCATCGCGGCCCCGCTGGTGAAGCTGGGGGTACTGCCTCCGGACTACCCGGTGACCTGCTTTTCCATCACGGGCTACTCCGGCGGGGGAAAAGAGATGATCGCCGAATTTCAGGACCCGGACCGGGATCCGGCTCTTGCGGCCCCCAGCCTGTACGCCCTGGGGCTGGACCACAGCCACCTGAACGAGATGCAGCACATCGCCGGTCTGGACCACCCCCCGGTGTTTACCCCGATTTTAAGCGATATGTACAGCGGGATGTCCACGTCTGTCCCCCTTCAGAACCGTCTGCTCCGGGGACATCCCACGGCGGAGGACGTGTGCGAGATGATGGCGTCCTACTATGAGGGGCAGGCCCTGGTGACTGTGGCCCCCTTTGGAAAAAACGGTCCCCGGCTGGCTTCCAACGCCTTCGCCGGGACAGACCGGCTGGAGATCACCGTATGCGGCCATGGAGAGCAGACCCTGCTCACCGCCCGGTTTGACAATCTGGGCAAGGGCGTGGCCGCGGCGGCGGTACAGAATCTGAATTTGATGCTGGGCTTTCCGGAGACGGAGGGACTGGACCTGAGCGGACCGGAAAGACCCTGAGCAGGAGGAGAATACACAATGTCCAATACCCATCTGGATCGCGCGAAGATCTTAACAGAGGCGCTGCCCTATATCCAGCGCTACAACGGGAAGATCGTGGTGGTCAACTGCGGCGGCGTAGCTATGGACGCGGAGCTGCGGGATGCGATTGCCACAGATATTACCATGCTCCGTCTGGTAGGTATCAAGGTGGTGCTGGTCCACGGCATCGGCCCTGAGGTGAAGCAGGCCCTGGCCCAGTCCGGCCGGGAGCTGGTCCAGAAGGAGGGGGTCTATCAGATCGGGCCGGAGGCCATGGAGATCCTTCAGGAGGTCCTGTGCGGCAAGGTGAACAAGAGCCTGGTGGCCACCCTGAACAAGCTGGGCTCCAAGTCCATCGGCCTGTGCGGCATTGACGGCGGCCTGATGACCGCCCGGGCGGCTGAAGGCTGCACCGGCGAGCTGGTCCGGGTGGACAGCGCCATCCTGGAGACCTTCCTGGCCCAGGATTACACCCCTGTCGTGGCCGCGGTGGCCCAGGGAGCGGACGGCGGCGAGGTGGTGTACAGCGTCAGCGCCAACCTCACCGCCGCCCGGCTGGCGGTGGCCCTGAAGGCGGAGAAGCTGATCCACCTGGTGGAGAGCACCAAGCTCCTGCGGGATCCCGCAGCCCCCGAGGCCCCCATCCCGGAGCTGGAGCTGTCCCAGGTCCCCGCCATGATCCGCAGCGGCGTGATCCCGCCGGAGATGGCGCTGAAGGCGAATTGCAGCGTGGAGGCGGTGCGCTCCGGCGTACGGTCCGCCACTTTGCTGGACGGGAGCGTGCCCCACGCCATCCTGTTGGAGCTGCTGTCCGACGAGGGTATCGGCACGATGCTGACCCATTGAGAGGAAAAGGTGATCTCAGATGAAAAAAGACCTGCTGAAGCTGCTTGACCTGTCCAAAGAGGATATTTTGAAGATCCTGAATACCGCGGACCAGCTGAAATTCAGCCAGAAGCACGGTATTGCCCATGATAAGCTGAAGGGCAAGACCCTGGCTATGATCTTCGAGAAAAATTCCACCCGCACCCGCGTCTCCTTTGAGACCGGAATGTATCAGCTGGGCGGCCACGCCCTGTTCCTCTCCAGCAAGGAGAGCCAGATCGGCCGGGGCGAGCCGGTGGAGGACACCGCCCGGGTGCTGCTGCGGTACTGCGACGGTATTATGATCCGCACCTTTGCCCAGGAGGAGGTGGAGACCCTGGCGGCCCACGCCAACATCCCGGTGATCAACGGCCTGACGGATTTCTGCCACCCCTGCCAGGTGCTGGCCGACCTGATGACGGTCCGGGAGCACAAGGCGGTGCTGGAGGGGCTGAAGATGTGCTACATCGGCGACGGCAACAACATGGCCAACTCCCTCATCGTGGGCGGCCTGAAGGTGGGGATGGAGGTGGCTGTGGCCTGCCCCGAGGGCTATGAGCCCCACCCCGACGTGCTGGCCTTTGCCAAGAGCGACCCCAGCTTCCGCTTTACCCTCTGCCGGGATCCCAGGCAGGCCGCTGTGGGCGCTGACGTGGTGTTCACCGACGTGTGGGCCTCCATGGGCCAGGAGGAAGAAAAGGCGGTCCGGGAGCAGGCCTTTGCCGGCTATCAGATCAACCGGGAGCTGATGGCGGGCACCAACCCCGGCTGCATGGTGCAGCACTGCCTCCCCGCCCACCGGGGGGAGGAGATCACCGCGGATGTGTTCGAGGAGCACGCGGAAGAGATTTTTGACGAGGCGGAGAACCGTCTCCATGCCCAAAAGGCGGTCATGTATCTGCTGATGGGCGGCGAGGAATAACAGAACGCGGCGGCCCGGACCGGGCCGCCGCATTTTACATCCGCTTCGGATCCCCCCTTTACAGCAGAGGGGGGCGGGTGGTAAGATAAAGGGCAAGATCAGAGAGGATCGGGAAGTGAAGCCTATGTTCTGGCTGGCGCTGATATGGATCCTGCCACTTCTGTGCGGGGGCCTGTGGGTGATGGCGACAGGAGGGCGGCGGAACCACCCCAAGTGGGCGGTGTTCCGCCGGTTTCGGTATGCCCACCGGGGCCTCCATGACCGGGCGGCCGGGGTGCCGGAGAATTCCCTGCCTGCCTTCCGGCGTGCGCTGGAGCGTGGCTATGGGGTGGAGCTGGACGTCCATCTCACCGGAGACGGGCGGCTGGCGGTGATCCATGACAAAAATTTGAAGCGTACTGCCGGGGTGGACGCGGAGGTATCCGGCCTGTCGGCTGCGGAGCTCAAGACGTTCCGCTTGGAGGGGACCGGAGAGACCATCCCCCTGCTGGAGGAGGTGCTGCCCATGTTCCAGGGAGGGCCTCCCCTTCTGGTGGAACTGAAGGCGGATTACTACGACGTCAGCGAGTTGGTGGAGACGGCAGTGAACACCCTGGACCAGTTCCGGGTGAACTATTGCATCGAATCCTTCCATCCCGGCGTAGTCCGCTGGCTGCGCCTCCACCGTCCGGATGTATGCCGGGGGCAGCTCTCCCAGGATTTCTGGCGGCTTCGGGGGGCGCTGTCCTGGTGGCAGGCCCTTGTGATGGCGGGCCTGCTGTCTAATGTCCTGACCAGGCCCGACTTCATCTCCTTCCACTGGGAGCACCGGATGCTGCCCGCGGTGTGGCTGTGCAAGAAGCTGCACCGCCTGCCGGTCTTTTGCTGGACGGTGACCGACCCGGAGGAGATGGCCCAGCTGGAGCGGGAAGGATTTCTGGTGATCTTTGAGGGCTTTCAGCCGGAGGCCCGGCCCTCCGAAGTGAGAAGAAGACGATAAAAGAACGGCCGCATCCCGCCTGTGGATGCGGCCGTCAAGCCTTAAAGCGTATCCTTGGTGATAGAGAGCAGGGCCGCAGAGACGGTGCCCTCCTCTGGGTCCAGCGCCCCGGTATAAGTGACCGTGACCGGGTCCCCGGGAATCAGCCCGGAGACGTCCACGCCGTTGCGCTCGAACCGGTAATATTCTCCGCCGGAGGCCAGGACCAGACAGTCCGCCTCCGGTTCCAGGCGGTCCAGCGCCCCCCGCAGGGAGGAGACCTGGGAGAGGGAGGTGGAGACTGTGGAGACCTGAGAGGCGGAGGCGCTTTGATCGCCGGGGGGCAGGGGAGTGCAGCCGGAGCAGAGCAGGGCGGCGGCCAGACTGAGGGTGAGGGCTCCTCCGGGCAGACGGACAGCTTGCATGGACATTCCTCCGAACAAGGACCCGCGGCCAGCGGCGGCGGGCATCATTTGGTATCCTGAGCGTAGCACAAGGGGCGGGCGGGCGCAAGAGCCTGGAAGGAATCTTCATAGATCTTTAAGAATTGAAACATGGCAAACAATAAAAAATCCTCTTGACATATTAGTTAGCTTATGCTAATCTATGGGCGGTTAGAGACGAGAGACCAAAAGCCCCCTCCTCACACCTCCCTGCTTTCTTCCCACAACTTGGCTTTTTCACATCTCTCTGGCCACCATGTTCCGGCAGGAAGGGCATCATTCCCCCGGACTCCCCGGCTGTGCGCATACACACAGCCGGGGGCTTTTTTCTTTTGGACGCGGCGGAGCCGTCCGGGTATGTTGACGGGCGGGGGAGGGCATGGTATAGTGATACAGAGTATCGCGAAAAGAATCAGACGGGAATGGAGTATCGTATGCCGAAGAAGTGGATGCAGAGTGTTTTGATGATCGTTACCTACACAGTGCTGCTGGTGCTGGCCCTGGTGAAATTTGACTGGATTCTGGCGCTGCTGGGGCAGGTGCTGTCCAGCTGTAAGCCGCTGTTTATGGGCTTTGCCATCGCCTTTGTGCTCAACCGGCCCTGCGCCTTTTTTTGCCGGAACTATGAGCGCAACCTGGGCCCGAGATGGAAGAAGCTGGGCCGGCCCCTGGCGGTGTTCACCTCCTATCTGGTGCTGATCGCGGCCATCGTGGCCCTGTTCTCCTTCATCCTGCCCCAGGTGGGGCGGAGTCTGCGCACCTTTGCGGGCAGTCTGAACGGCTATATCGCGAATCTCCAACTGCTTCTGAACCAGGCGGCGGCCTATCTGGACTGGGAGGCCCTGGACCTGACCAGCCTGAACAGCTATCTGCGGGAGGTGCTGGAGGGCCTGCTGGCCAGCATTACCAACGCGGCCACCCATGTAATGACGGTGACCACCAGCATCATCTCCATGTTTGTCACCCTTGTGCTGGCGGTGGTGTTCTCCATCTATATGCTGGCAGGGAAGGAGACCCTGCTGAGCCAGGGGCGGAGGGTGCTGCGGGCCTATCTGCCCGCCCGGTATGCTGGGGCAGTGAGTGATGTGATCCGGCTGACGGCGACCATCTTCACCAGCTTTGTCTCCGGACAGCTCATCGAGGCGTGTATCCTGGGCGGCCTGTGCGCCATGGGCACCTTCTTTATCCAGGCGGATTACGCCCCCCTCATTGGTGTGATCGTGGGGGTGTCCGCCCTGATCCCGGTGGCGGGAGCCTATATCGGGGCCATTCTCTCCGCCTTCCTGCTGGTGATGGTCTCTCCGGTGCGGGCACTGGTGTTTTTGATCTTCCTGTCTATCCTCCAGCAGATCGAGGGAAATGTGATCTATCCCCGGGTGGTGGGTACCTCCATCGGCCTGCCTGGAATCTGGGTGCTGACGGCGGTGACAGTGGGCGGCGGCCTGTTCGGCCTGCTGGGTGTGCTGCTCAGCGTACCGGTGGCCTCGGTGCTGTACGCCCTGCTCCGCCGGGATGTGGGCAGACGGCTGGGCTCCGAACAGGAGGAGCCAGCTCCGAAGGGTGCAGAAGAACCATAAAGTAAAAAATGGCGTCCGGATCCCGGACTGCATCTGGTAAGCTAAAAGTAGACACTCACAAAGCGGGTGAGTGTCTACTTT
>ERZ827194.197-NODE-197-length-61157-cov-10.1654_pt1 | contig 61157 bp, 57 predicted proteins | sample MGYA00519777_ERZ827194 | MGnify/ENA primary metagenome ERZ827194 (study PRJEB31778, sample SAMEA3449277) | human gut metagenome | biome: human gut; feature: human-associated habitat; material: faeces | place: United Kingdom | collected 2010/2012 ...
AGCGCATTTTCGGTGCTGCCAGACTTCTGCAAAAGCATGGCGTAGACTTTAATATCCTTACCGTTGTAACGGGAAATACCGCAGCGCATATCACTGAGATCTATGAATTTTACCGCAGAAACGGCTTAGGATACCAGCAGTATATCGCCTGCCTGGATCCCTTAGAGGAGCCTCATGGACAAAATCCTTATGCCCTCTCCCCCAAACAGTACGGAGAGTTTCTGATCACCTTATTCCATCTGTGGTATAAAGACTGGAAGAAGGGCCGCCAGCCGTACATCCGCCAGTTTGAAAACTACATCGGCATCTTAATGGGATACCGACCGGAAGCCTGTGACCAGTGCGGTATCTGCAACATACAAAATGCCGTGGAAGCAGACGGCAGCGTGTATCCCTGTGACTTCTATGTACTGGATGAATATAAACTGGGAAATTTTAATACGGATCAGCTGGATACGATCGACAGAAAACGGGCAGAAATCGGTTTTATTGAACGCTCTAAAAAGCTGAAAGAGAGCTGCCTGTCCTGTCCGTATTTTTCCATTTGCCGCGGCGGATGCCAGAGAAACCGGGATCTGGATATGGCAAACGGGCTTTATGAAAATTATTTCTGTGAAAGTTATAAAATGTTTTTCGACGCCTGTCTCCCACTCATGAAAGAAGTTGCTACAACCGCACAATGATTGTTACTAAAAAGAAAACTCTGAATATTCCTTTCCTTCTCAGGTTTATGGAATATTCAGAGTTTCTTTATTTCGATATAACTAATGCATTTTATTATGCTTAATAGTTTAATTCGGGTTTATTTAATGAGTGATAAAACTCATCTAATTCAGAATCAATGGATACGTCCATTATATACTTACGCTTATTCACCAATATATTCCTTCCCGAAAAGATAATGTCATATTGCTGTTTTCCCATTGAAATTATAGCTCTTTTGCTCCATCCACTAGAGTTTCCTATAGAGGATTTTCTCATCTTCTTTCTATTGTTATATAATTCCACGAACGCTTCGATTTCTCTGTTATTTATTATCTTTTTTTCAAATGGTGGCGATATAAGCACGATTTCTGTAATTTCCTCTGCAACCAATTTATTAGCTTTCGCAGATTTCGTAAAAAATGCAACCGCAATTATAATTATCAATACCACCATACACAATATAAGACGTTTTTTCATTTCATATCCTCGATTCTTTTTGTATATGTTCATCAAAGGATCTCATAATTTTCTTATAGTAAAATCAAGAGATAGTCTACAAACTGTTTGCGACATTCGTCCTGCGTTTCTACATAATGAAGCGTGGATGGGGGATTATGAATTGCGCTGACATTTTGATCAATTAAAGACCAGTTGGATGAGAACTGATACAGATATTGCAGCCCTTCTCGTTCATAATATGCATAATACTGATACGCCTCCTCGGTCTTATCCACCCGGAACGATCTGTTTTGATAAAAATAATGAACAGATACCTCTTGTCCTTCAATGTAAGAACTGCTTTCAGTTCCAAGCGAATCCTGTAAAACAGGGAGAATATTGGAAAAGCGAGTGTCAATAGCAGAAAGGTCTTTCCCGATTACCACAGTAGCGATACAGCTGTTGGTCGGCTCGAAAGAAATTCCGGCACAATCAATGCTTCCATTATAGTACGCATCTGCATAGGAAGTATTGCCCTTCTCAAAAACTCGCATAACAAGTTCTGTAGCAATCGGTGCCTTTTCCGTGAACTTCACAAAATCATCATAATTCGGGCAATTTTCAATGCTGCCGTCACGCTCAAAAATAGCAACATTGAGCATATCATTTTCATCCGCCGTTGGATACGATGTTAAAAGATCAAGCGCAGTCGTGCGCGTAGAGTAATAGGGCTCGTTCTCATATCCATAAAGCGTATTGAATTTTCGGTATGCGTCAATATCCGTGATTTCATTAAAAATAATCTTGCCGGCATTTGTCTGTATGTTATCAAGAGATTTTCCGACATAATCCAACACTTCACCATCATTATAGGGATATTGATCGTGGTTAGCGTTCACCTGCTGCACTTTTACCGCATATGGTATCTGTACATTGCTGCATCCCAAAATGCTGGATGCCGACAAAATAACTGCTGCCAGAGCCATATTTCTGTAAGCTTTCTTCATGATACTTTTCCTCCTTTCCCTGTCTCTTTTTGTTTGAGATTGCCAACCTCTTTCATAATTCTATTTTAACAGATAAAAAATATAGTTGATTTCTTTTCTCTTAATAATGATTTGCCTGTTTATTACAAATTTTCCATTTTGAATATTTGGGGATATCCAAAATATAATTTTCTCCCTCCTGACTAGTGATCTTGGTCAGCTCAGCAAAAAGCGTCCCTGCTATAAAGCAGAAGACGCTTTTTTCATTACCAATCATCTATTTTTCTAGCAAGCATTCTTGGGACACCCCACCAAATACATAATAAAATCATAACTACTATATATCTTACTTTCCCTAAAAAATTTAAAGGAATAACAGCGAATAATATAATAGGGAAAGTTACTACTTGAATTATATACTGTATTAATTTCCCCAATGAAAACGGGCCTAAAAATTTAGGAGGTGGATCATCATAAGGAAATTTCTCGATATAAGTATATGGATGTAGTGAACTACTCACCACTTACCTGGCGGTAGAAGTGGGAGCTTCCTGCTTCTTCTACCACAGCGCGATTTCCGGAGAAACCGTGTCTTACATGATATCCACAGGCGTGAATTCGGGCGGTTCCCGCCCTATGTATGGGATACGGTCAAGCAGTAAGGAGCCTTACGCCTTCCTGGTCGATGTTGATGGCCGCATTAATATCCCGGTCATATTCCATGCCGCATTTCGGGCAGCGGATCTTCCGGATGGAAAGCTTCTTCGTGACCGGATTTTTATATCCGCAGCAACTGCATAACTGGCTGGATGGAAAGTGTTTCTCTACCCGCACCAGGATGTGTCCTTCCCTGGCCTGTTTATAGGCCAGCATGGAACAGAACATCCCATACCCGTTATCCAGGGTGGCTTTTCCCAGGCGCAGGGACCCGGACATGGCTTTCATGTCTAGGCTTTCCACGGAGATCACATCATACCGCTTGGTGATCGCGGCAGAGGTCTTATGGAGAAAGTCTTTCCTGCGGTTTGCTGTACGCTGCTGGATCTTTGCTGCGCGCTTTCGCTGTTTCTCCCGGTTGGCAGAGCCTTTCTGCTTTCTGGAGAGCCTGCTCTGCGCGCGTGCAAGGCGTTTTTCAGACTGGCGGTAATAATGGGGCATTCCGCAGGCATTGCCCTCTGAATCCACATACAGGCCGTCTGATTTATAGTCCAGACCGATGTGTGTCATAGTTTCGGATGGAACAAAGGCAGGGGTATCATCCTCGTATTCGTAGAGTACGGAGGCATAGAACCGGCCGGTCTGATCCATGAAAATGGTAACCGACTTTAACTGGTATCCGTCCGGAGCCTTCCGGTGTATCTTCGCACACACGAAACCTGCCTTTGGCAGTTTGACGCTGCAGTCACTGATTTGGATATTCCCATCGACATAGTTTGTGGTGTAGGACGCGCGGCTGTTCTTTCTTGACTTGAATTTCGGAAAGCCGATATTCGATTCCGAAAAGAACTTCCGAAAGGCACCCTGCAGCTGAAGCTGGACATTGGCCAGGGCCAGGGAAATCCACTTCTTTCAGATATGGATAATCCTTTTTGTACTGCGCGGGTGTAGTCTGGAGCATCTTTTTCTCGGATGCATAGTGCGCAATCTTGTCAAAGAGCATCAGGTTCCAGACCTTCCGGCAACAGCCGAAGGTACGGACAAAAAGCGCAGCCTGTTCCGGATTCGGATAGAGGCGGTACTGATATGCGGTGTTTGCCATACGAAATGCTCCTTTCTAAGATGATGGTACTATTTTATCATGGAAGTGTCTGACCACGAAAGGTCCAGACTTTTTCGGATAAAAAACGCTGCACAATTTTGAGATTTTTTTGAAAAACATAGCCGATTCATCCCACCACCTTAGAGGTCGGGGAATTCTCGGCAAGATTTGTTAAATGCATAATAAACAATATGATTGCAGTAATCGCAACCCATTCTGGGTAAATTTTCATTAATTCTTTTATACTCATATTAGCGTCGGCTCTTAATATCATCCATGGCCTCAGAAAATAATCGTGTATTGCCTAAAATAATATCGTCCATCCCCTCTTTAATATGTCCATATAATTCAAAACGACTAATCAATTCTTCATTTGGTTCGGTCCTCATAGCTGCACAAGCAGTTCTTGGTTTGATTACCGACATAAGCTACATCTCTTTATATTATACGAAAATCGCACTAGATTTTGTCACTTATCCAATGTGATGTTACTGTCCAGAGATGAGTTTCTTTGTATGTTATTCCACCAGCCAAGGTCTACAGGCAATAACAAGCAGTGCTTTCAATCGAAAATTCTTGTAATATCCTGGTATCGATTAAACACACGATAAATCTCTACATAATCTTTTCCTACTTTATAGATAATCACATAATCTTCCCATATTGCATATTTATAATCTGTCCGAAAACTGACTCGTTTTGAAAGATCCACTCCCATTCCTGGAAACATCTGAAGATTTTCAAATTTACCATAAATTTCTTTTATCGTCTTTAATGCGTATTCTTCACTATCTTCGGCAATATAATCTCGGATATTTTTCAGATCCTTTGCAACAATCGGATTGATCCGCAGTTTTAACATCTTATTCCCCCACAAGTGCTTTCAGTTCGTCCAGATCCAGCCATCCTTCGTCATCTTTCACCGCTTGTTCGGCTTCCTGCAGCTTCATCAGAAGCTTTTTCTCTGCGCGCTCACGCTCGTAATCTTCAATATCCATAACTACAAAACGTCCTCTGCCATTCTTGGTCAGATATACTGGTTCTCCCTTACGGCAATTTTTTAATACTTCATTATAATTTCTCAAATCCGATACTGGTAAAATGTTTGCCATATTCTTTTTCAGCTCCTTCCTTTGATTTCATATTATTTCTGTTACTTTTATTATACGCAAAAAGCTGTAAAATTCAACGTAAAATTTTACAGCTTTCCTAATTCTACATACATTTCATAAAAACAATGTTTTTTTCTTGTTAGTCGTATAAGCTCATTCTCTTTAAAACGGTCAGCTTCCGTATCCAGTGTGATGACATTTTATAGGGGTTCACTTATCTTCCCCTTTCCAGATCATCAAATACTTCATTCATCGACCGGCCTTCTCCCACAAGTGACTGTGCATAGCTATGCTCAAGTTTTGCATCAAGCTCAGCATCGGACATTGCATCAATGGTTCGAGGCTCTGAAGGAATCATCAATGAGAATGGGACACCATGATGATAAATAATCTGACGGTATAGAGAATTAATAACTACAGAAACAGGAACTCCCAGTTTCTGAAGAATATCTTCCGCTTCCATTTTTACACTGTTTTCTACGCGAGCACTTACCGTTGAATCCTTCATTTCAAACACCTCCTGATTTCATTGTATTGCAGATTGCAAAACATATCAATCAGGAAATCTACATTCATTCACAGTTTATATGAAACTATGTTCTCTTTAGCTCCGATCCACCATATCTTTCACTCTGGCACGGAATATACATTTCTCTGCATCAATGGCTGCCACAAAGCAGGAATACTGCCCTCCAATCTTAATAATGATCGGTCCGCCAGTTGTCGGAGATAAGCGGTTCGGGTAAAAACAGTATACAGAAATATTGGGAACTCCCGGAATTTTCCCTATCCAGTTCTTCCCCTGTATCTCCACACACTCAATGATAATGTTGCTATGCAGAGGGAAGCGTTCCTCAATGCCAATCCATTCAGATTTTACACAATCTCTTCTGGAAACAAGGAACCGCGGCTCTTCTTCTGTAGACTTATTCGTGTAGCCTTTGATCTTCACATCAATGATTTTTCCGGAAACTGCCTGTTCCTTGATGTTTGCCGCATACCCATGAATCCATTCCGAAAATGGCAGCACTCCCGGTATTGAAAGCCCCAAAAGATCAACCACAATGTAATTCTGAAGCTCCCGGCATAAGACCACGATAGCTTTTACTTCTAACTCTTCCCCTGCCTCTATGGACTTTTTAATCTTCTCCAGAGCTGCCGGCCGGTATTCCGCCTGCGCGGCCCGATAACTTAGATAAACCGTCATTGTTTCCCGGTCAACTCTGGTAATCTTCACGTTGTAGCAGCGCTCCAGCAGATAGGTTGAACCGAAAATCCCTTTATACAGCGTGGATTCCTCTGTCGGCATGATCAGCTGAACATCCCCGTCATATGCCTGCAACCCCTTATCCTTGATTTCCTGGGTAAACCTGATGTCCGTCAAAAGTTCTCCCTTTTCCATCAGGTACTCATACTGATCCAGTTTTTTCTGGGCTTCTGCCTCCTTAGATTTCGCGGTTCCTCCTAAAAATCCCAATAATTCTAATCCAATTCCATTTTCGCTCATAAATTTGTCCTCTCTCAATTTAATAATATTCCGATTCCCCATGTAAACAGGAGAAAAAATCCCGGAATTCCCACAATAAATGTCAAAAAAATCCTGCGGAACAACAACTTGTCCCTACGCACCAGTAATAGAAGCAAAAAACCAATTACCAGAGAAAAGCCACTCACCGGTAACGCAAGCATCCTCACTTTCCGGTAAAATTGTTCAAACAGCGCAAACACCGTTTCCGTAACCCCGCCATAAGTGGGACCACTATAATCCTCCAGCTCCGACATGACGCGGTCATACGTATCCTCCAGCTTCCGTTTCTTATCCCAGAGTTTTTCATTCATATCCGGAGCATGCAACGTAATTACCGGCCATGCTCTGATAAATTTTCCTGTAAAATACCTGCACCAGGGCTTAATCACCATCTGCACTCTCCACTCCTTCTATTCCAATATCCTCAAGATCTGCCAGATCAGGCAGACCATTATCACCATCTTGCGGATCCTGGAGCACCTGACCAGTGAATGCTTTCATAAGTGGCGTTCCAGCTTTGATCGGTATACTGGCGGCCACACTTCCCAAATCCGCAGCATTGATAAAGAAACTGTCATCAAATTCTGTCTGCACAATCTCCTTTTTCACCATATCTCCACTTATCAGCTGGCCGGCCGGAATGTCAGTTTGCGCATAATATACCTCATGCTCCAGGGCCTTTAATTCCTTTTCTTTCTTTTGCAGTTCATCTTCCGCCTGCCTGTTTTCTTCCTCGAGTCCTGTAATGAATGTGTCTGCCTTCGTAACCATCCGGTTATACCTGTTGTTTGCGCTGCAGGCCGATACCATAAATCCCATGCATGTCACTAACAGCGCTCCCGTCACTATCCGGAACCCAAATTTTTTAAAGTCCCGCGGCCGTTCTGAAAAACGCTGCTCAACAGAATCGCTCCTTTTATATTTTTCTTCCTTGTATGTACCATCCAGAAGTTTTAAAAAGATCTGCCTGCACGCTTTTCCTGGATAAAATGGATTGCTCTCATATGGAATTGCTGCAAGGGCCGTATTCTCCGGCAAAAGTTCCTTTACATCCCCAAATTCCGAAGCGGCAGAGGGGGAACTGATCAGTACCTTGCACTCATCTTCCCCAGGCATTCCCTTTATATCTTTCAAAAGTTCTTTTAATTCATGCTGTTTCCATTCTGCCTTTGATGTTACAATGAAACGGTTTGCCAACCTTGCATACACATGGAAGATCGTTTCCTGGTCCAGACACCCAAAATCATAGACAATAAAGTCATATAAAGGCTTATAGTCTAGCTGGAATTTCTGCAGAGGAACATGGTAATAGTAATCCAGCGTTCCGATTGCAAATTTTGTGATCCCATCTACCTGTTCTTCCTCCCGCTCCCGGCGGCAGAGTTCTTCAAAGCATCCATCCGCATCATCCAGCTCAACGATCGCAGTGCGTTTTCCTTCATGTGCCAGCGTATTGGCAAGAAGAATGGAAATGGTTGTGCATCCAATGCCTATGTTGGTAGCCATAACCCCTATTTCACAGGCCTGCCGTTTCGCTGGTTTACATTCTGCCGGTTCCTCCTGTTTTCTTTTTAAAAATCGCCGTATAGCTTTTTTCTTCGGCTGCTCCTCCCCTTTGGTATCCGTTTTTTCACCCGTCTCATCTTTCTCTGGCTGACCGGAAGGCTTATAAAGGTATGCATACTGTTCTTCTGCCATCTGGCAGATCAGGGCAAATCTCGGTTCCCGTTTTAACATTTCACAAATAGGATCCGGGAGCTGGCAGACGATAGATGCCACCTGACTGGCCGGAATTCCATTTACCAGTACAGACATTCGCTGGATCAGATCCGTGTAAGATCCGTCATATTCCAAAAGATACTGGATACTGGCATTTACATCCATATTACGATACTGAACCACATGGTCCCCTCCGGCAACCCCGTAATAAGCCCGGGCCTCTTTTTTCGTCCGGCCGTTGCAGTACCATTCTGCAATTTTTTCAAAACTGGCATCTTCCTGGTAAACAGCCGTATATATCCCCAGACTTTCAATTTCTTTCATGTAATCGCTGCCGCGCATCTCAGAAACGACCACGAACACCTGAAGATCGCCTTCTGCCGCGGAACAGATCTGATCAATATCGCGGGGGGAGAGTTTTTCCTGATCCTGATACTGGCTGAGTACCACTGCACGAATTTGCGGATTGGCCCGGACAGACCGGATCACACTGTCTTTTCCAGAGCGAAATTCTATTCTGTGAACCGTGACTCCGCGTTTGGCAAACACACTCCGAAGTTCTTCTGCCACCGAATCGCCGTCCCCGCTCATTTCCGTTGCGATCAGAAGGTCTAATTCCATTTCCATACTCACCTCTTTCTGCCAAACAGTCTTCGTAAAAATCCCCCAGAGCCCTTTTCTGGCTTCTCCAGTTCTTCATCTACCGCGACTGCTGCCCTGGCAAGTGCTCTGATTTCTTTTGAAAACAGGGATCCTTTATCACTTGATGCTGCTTCCCCGACATTCGCAAAACTTCTGGCATCCTGATTCGTGTGGATGATGCAGGTCGGTTCCATATTGAGGATCCTGGCCACATGGGATATGCCAAGTTCACATTTTTTATCATCAAGCGGCACCTGGTTTATAACCATTCGGATATTGGATTTTTCTATCTGAAATTCACCGAGTGCATCCAGAAAATTGCGGGCATCCTGTACCGTGGAGGTGTCCAGGGAAAGGATCAGCAGGATCAGATCCGATTTTTCCAGTGGAATGACGGTCGTATCTTTTAATGTGTTGCAATTGTCAATCATGATCAGGTCATAATCGCAGCGCCGCAGATTATCCATAATCGCCTCTGCAATGTCACAATCCAGACGTTCCGCTTCCATTGCATTATCACTTCCGGCCAGGATATGAATCTGTTCATCATATTCAATCACATACCTGGATACGATATCTGCCGGCGAATATGCCGGAATATATCCCAGGCGTTCCCGATCCTTACAGATCCGTTTCACCCAGTCCATTACATTGGGCGATGGGCAGATACCAAACGCACTGTCCACATCCCCAAATTCCCAGTCCGCATCGACTACCAGGATTTTAAACTGTCTCCCATTTTTCTTCATGCTCGATAGGACATGGGATAATTCTCTTACAATGGTAGATTTTCCCACACCGCCTTTAGGAGAATATACAGAGATCATCTGTTGCTGCAGGGACACGTTTGTAACCGGCTGGCTTAAACCGATCTGTTTATAAGTGCGCCTAACTGCCCTGTTTATCGTATGCATCGGCGCAGGCTCCTCCTCCACCTGCGTGCGTTTAACAACTTTCTGCGGTTTCCTTGTTTCTTGGGCTGGTTCTGTCATAGCTTTTCTACCGACGGTCCCAGCGCGCTGCGGTTCCTGGGTCTGAGTATCCGGCAAAGGCTTTGGCATTTTTTCTGGTTTAGCCACTGCCGGTTCAGGACTTAATGCTTTCTCTATTTTCTCCACTGCCTCTACAGAAATCTCTTTACCCATTTTTTCTGCAGCATTGTCGTTGACTGCTGGAGCAATTTCTTCTTCAGCTTTTTCTTCTACTACTTCCGAAACCGCCTGCGCGGCCCCGCCATTCATCGCAGAAACAGGTTCCTCCGGTAAAGCATCCGGCGGCGCATCCTGTTTTATCTGCTCTTTTGTACGGCCATCCGCACTACTAAATAAATCCTCAAATTCACCAAAGAAGTCATCAGGAAGGACCGCATCCAGTTTTTCCTGAACAGACGGCTCTTTTTTCTCCTCTTTCTCTGTTACGGATGCATTTTCCTGAACAGGCGGCTGAACGGTGATCCTGCTTTCTGACAGTCTTTCCTGTTCTGCCATTCTGTCCAGAGTTTCATGATCCGCAGCCGTCTCCTTTAATAAGTCCGAAGTCCGAACTGGTCTTGCCATAATTTACCTCCAAAAATTTACATTCAGAAACGGAAGATACTCCCGCAGCTGTGTGATCAGTGCGATCCCGATCTCCACCATTTCTTTGCGCGGCCCCGGGAAACATACGGATGCAAGCCCAAGCAGGCAGAACCCGACAAAAATAGTGGCTGCAAGAAACCGCACAATCTGCCCGGCTGCCTGGATCATAACGGAGAGCGTATTGGAATGCTCCACAATGATGATATCCGTTGAATCCTCCAGGCCATGCTGTGCTTTTATTCGTTCTGTTTCCAGACTTTTTCGTTTCAACCGTTTCTGCTTCCTCATTTGTATCCTTTTTGTAAATATGTTCATACTCCTGTGCTAAAACAATAAATGTTTACTCCTTAAATATTTTTCCATCCGGCCGCGCTCATCTTCCCTCAGCCGGTCTTCCACCGCCTGCTGATATGTGATCTGATCCACATGCTCCGGAGCATCCAGACTATCCAGTATCGTGTTCGTATACTGCATAAAAGCCGTCTCAATGATCTGCTCATTCGCAACCGCGCGCTCCTCTTTTGTGGCATTTACCATACTGTTTTTCAGTCCTGAGTAAACCTGCCTTGCGCTCACCGCGCTGTCCGTATACGCATGATGCATAGTCCTGCGAAATTCCGGTTTCTGTATTTCTGCCTCATAGAATTGCTGCATGATCGCTGCCTCTTCATCCGAAACCGTTTCCGTAAAGGTTACCTGCGGTCCCTGACGTGCTCCCGCATCTTCTCCTACTGCTTCCGGTTCTGACTGATAGGACGACTGCTCCTTCGATTCTGGTACAGAAACCGTCTCTACGGATGACTGGCTATTATCCTGTGACCGGGATACTGTCATAACGGTCGGCTTTGATGATGAATGCACATTTACTTCCAACATTTTTTGCGGTTTCTCTTCGTAAACATTCAGACCTTCCGGATTGTTTCTGTAAGCTTCTGCTTTGTCTTTCAGGATTGTTGCTCCTTTCTGCAGCAGCGGGCCTCCCTTTTTTACAAGTTCCACACCGCCTTCATACACCGGCTCAGCCAGAACTTCACCCAAAACGCCTCCTGCATTTGCTCCCAGCGCGCCGCCTATGGCCGTCATCTGCATCTTTGCTGCCGGAGAACTGAATGCGGTCATGGCCATCCCGGCCGTTGCTCCAAAGGTCATACCGGCCATGGTGCCTGCCGCGGTTGTTGCACCTCTCACCCTGGTCTTGGCAGCTCTTTCCCTGTATAGGGCCGCTTTACGTTCCAGTGATATATTCTTAAACTGCGGAGCCTCAAAATTATCAATGGTGGCATACTGATCCAGTATCTCCTGCTCTTCTTCCGAGATACCGCTTCCCATTCCTCCCACGCTGCCCCCTGAGCCACCTCTGGATGAAGCGATCGTGCTGCGGGCCCTGGCCGATAAAGCATCAATACGCCCAATTTCTTCCTTCGTCCTGGCATTCTCTCCGCGGAGCCTGGACTGTTCTTCCATACGGACGGACCGCGAATGCTCCGCTTCGCCAATTCCCTGATCCAGTTCCCGGATCCTCGCATATCCTTCCGCCGATGGGGTGTCCCCCCGTTTTTTCTGTTCATTCTGCTCCGCCTGGATCGCCTGTTTTTCAGCCTTCATGGACGCGATCTGTTCATTATCCATGGCAATTTCTTCCCCAATGGACGCGATTTTGGAATCATTGGAACGGATATCCTCATTTAAAGAATCTTTCTTTCTCCCGATGGCATCAATACCACTGGCAATATTCTGCGCGGTCGCTGCTGCCTGGGTATGAGGTTTTTTCTCATGTATGTCCTCTTTCGGTGTAGGCTGATATCCAAAAGCGAAGGACGTTTCCGCATCATCCGCATTCAAATCCGGATTATTGCCTATGATATCTTCCATTTCACTCTGGAGTTCCTCGCCCTTGTTTACATCTTCCAGGTCTTTCTTTTTCTGGACATCCGCCAGATCATCCGTCATATCCGCGTTCCTCTTATCGGATTTTGCGTCAGAGGATGCATGGGCCAGCGCACCAGCCGCTGCTCCAATTCCGCTTCCAATGGATCGCATCAGGCTTGTGGCCCCCATAATGGTTCCAAACCCGGCAAGCTCCATTCCCATTCCATTGCCGATATGAAGAAACCCGCGGATGACGCCCCGCGCCGGTATGATACAGCCACAGATAATGAGTGCGATCAGGGCATAACCTTTGCTTTCCTGGGCCGTCCCGATGATCATAAAAAACATGGGGATAAGCAGCAGGCAGGAATCAATCACGGGGTTTAATAAGATTCCCAACACCTGCCGCACCCAATTAGAAATCGTTCCTCTCTCTATCATTTCGAACAGAGCGGCAAATGGGAATAACAGCACCAAAACTACCATGCAGACTGCCGCGGAAATATAGCAGACTGCCAGGTATGCCTGATAAACAACCGCACCTACATATAACATGGAATTGATAAACACGACCTTTCCATTGGGTTTGGCCATTGCGCGGAACTGGCTGATCAGGTTGTAGTCCCCTCCGGAGCCAAAGAAAAATGCATAGGAATTATCCCCCATGTTGACGCCGGATCCGACACTGTCCGCCACCTTAAGGATCAGCGATTGGCTACCTGTCATGATCGCATGGAGCATGGCGTCTCTCAGATATAAAGCAATACCCAAAAGCTGGGGGAACAGAATAAATCCTATACTGCTGGCAACAAACAACTTTGTCATGCCAAGCAGCCGTTCCTTGACCCTTGGATTGCCATTTGAGTAGAGGAAACCAACCAGGTAGTATAAGAATACTGGCACCATGAGCGTAAAAACCAGGTTCCGCAGGTACCCATACATTGCCATGCCCACCAGGCCATATATGTTGCCGGTCCCCATGTCAAAGGAAAACAGCGCCACATCCCCGGTGCGGACAGAGGCACCTCCCACTCTTCCGAATATGATCGCGTTTAAATCGCACCCAAAGGAAGTCAGCAAAAAATTCAACCCATCACCAATTCCAATACAGAACTCCCCAAGAAGCTCAGCAAAAATTCCTCCGTCCAGCATATCCGGTGTACTGGAATCAGGTGCGTCCCCGGCGGAATCGTAAATACTCTGGTCCGCCCGGTCTGTCCACGGACCATCCGCATATGAGGATACCGGCGCCATGCACAATGTAAGTACAAATATAAGGAGCAGAAGTCGGATTGTTTTTCTGTTGATGATCTGCACATGTTTCATCTGCTTCATCCCCCCTGTTTCATCCTTGCGTGCTCTGCGATCTTTTCTACATCTGTTTCCACTACATCAAACTCACTGTCTTTTAAATAATCCGCCTGGATGAATACTGCGCGCTTTGTCGGAATATCAACCAGACACAATTCACCATATTTTTTCGCTTCAGAGGTGCCGCCCAGATTGAGTACCGTATCCACCTGGGACTGGGTAAGGTTCGTGGTATCTTTGATGTACTGCCCATCCAGGTAGTTATGACGGAACAGCATAAAGGTCTCCGTAGACTTTAAAATCTCCTCTGTATCCTGGTATTTTGCAAAATCCTTTACGGACTGAAGGATCAGCCATGGAGCCGTATGACGTTTACGCGCCACGCGGTATAAAGCATTTTCAAACATGCGTGCTCCCTCAAATTTCAGGATACGGTGTGCCTCATCTGTAGACACAATGAGTTTCTTTGCCTTATTCGGATTGGTAGAATTTTTCTTGATAAAGTTTTCCTCGATATAAGACTGTACGACCATGATCATATTAATGCGCTCCGTCTCATCCGTGATCTGCGACAGATCGAAGTTATGGAATGGCAGCGACATATCAATAGAAAGCGTGGACTGGCAATCCAGGTATGCCTGGCTGCCATGGATTTCCCGTAGATAATAGATCTTGCCTTCTTCATGATTATTACAGATATGGACACCTCTCTCGGTTCTTTTTAATGTGGACAGCTCTTCTCTTGTAAATTCCTTCATGCAATGAGGACAGTAATACATCTCTCTCACACGATCCTCAAAAATATCCAGAAGCAGGGAAAACGCATTTTCCTTGAAGCTGTCCGTATTTTCCCGCGCATCCAGTAATATCGCCCGGTAAAAATCATGCATCTGGGGCAGCCGCTTCTTTCTTCGTCCCGCCCCAAAGGATCCGCCGGATGCCGGTACTGTTTCATAAAGAGACGCCGCATCCTTGTCCCGTAGGCCGCAGTCAGCATAGATTTTCCGCACATTTTTTGAAATAATGGATTTAATACGGGAATACTCCGTCGGTTCAAATTCACCGACCATGCCATTGGTCGTAAAGCTGGTTGCCAGTACCATCAGGATATTCGTCATGTCCACGATCTTTTCTTCCAGATATAGTGTTGGTATCTCCTCTCCGGTTGCACGGTTATATTCATACTCATCACTGATCTCGAAAAAATTAAGTTGAGAGTCGGAATAATTGGATATCAGATAATTGACTCCGCCTACTGCTTCTGCCACTATGGAATACTCACCTCTCTTTCCATCGCCAGGGAGCGGCTCATAATCAATATTTGCGATATGCACCCCGAAATCCACCTGCCTGGAAAACAGCTGTTTCACGGTTGCCGACTTTCCGTATCCGGACTGCCCCGCGATCACGGCTCCATAGGAGAAATGGGTCTTATCAAACGGGTCAAACGTAACCGGCATTCCAGAATAGATAGATCGGCCAAATACGCAGCCCTTTTCATGGAAATATTCACTTGTGGTATGGTTAAAGATCAGGGATAAATAGGCCTGGCTTAAAATATGTCCCTTGATTGGCTTTTTACTCACATTCAGATTTTTCCCGACAGATATTTTGGCTTCAAAAATTTCATTGAGCGGAAGGGATGTTAAAAATGCTTCCTTGTGCATCGCATAGCAGGAACGGAAACCGATCCCCTTTCCCCTGGAAATAAACTCTGAGATCCGCTCCGTTAAAAGTTTCAGGCTTTCCGCACGGATCAAGAATAAAAAATATGCTTCGAGCAGGGTTGACTGGTCAGAGTCGATCTGTCTGGCCCACCGCTCTGCATCCGCAATCTTTCCATCCAAAATTCTCAGCCTGTTTCTGTCCCGTTCCCCGGACCGCTCCATATCCAGTGACCGGATCCGACGATTGATCTTTTTCTGGGATTCTTCTAAGAGCGGGTCTATGATGACCGTAGACTCCACAAAATCCATATTGAAAATCCCGGCAAAGCTATGGGCAAACCGCCCCTCCACTGGAAGTTTGTCGATATAGAGACCGGCATAATAAAGTTCAATCCCGTTATCATCCAGTGTCATGTAAGATACCGGCATGGTATTTGCGCCATCCGGTGCAAGCACCTGTAAAATCCCGGCACGCTCTTTTATGGGCTTTGGCGTATTCCTCGTCCCGCTATGGAAAACAGTATCTCCTGTTTTGTCTTCCTCCTCTTCTTTCTTCTGCTTTTTCTTAGACCAGATATGCACGATCAGTAATGTCACGCCCGACAAAACACAGATGCACAGGCTGAGCATCATAAGAAAATCAACCATTTTGCAGTCCTCCATATAACATTTCATCAATCAATTCATCTGTGAAAGATTCCTCTAAATCCGTGTCCTCCCGGTATGGCATGATCCGGCTGTCCCAGTTAGACTCCAGCAGATCAGCATAGTGGTATCTGTTTCCGGAAATTGGATGATAATGCGTATGGAGCATATTAAAAAGTTCCGCTTTACTGCAGGGCACCGCTTTTACATCACACTCCGCCAGGTTGTGGAGCAGCTTTTTGATATCTTCTTTTAAATGTTTTGTAGCCTCCTGGTACAGCTCCTCTTTCGTTAGGACCGCTGCCAGGTCCGGCGGAGCGCTCCAGGAAAGTACATATGTTTGAATAAGGTTCTGCCTGGCTGCATCCGGTCCTGACACTTTCGCGATATAGGCCAGCTGGCTTTCCACATGACGGATGCGCCAACTGTATGCTTTTATCTTTTTCTGGAGCAGGAGCAGCTGTTTGGAACGCTCCCGGGTTTCTGCGGAATCAAAATCACTCCTTACCGTTTCAAATTCTTTCCGGAGGGCCTTATAATCTTCATTCGTCTCAAAAAGCATGTCTTGAAGACCGGTTAAGATCTTCTCATATTCCCGGACAGTACCATCCATGTTAATGTCTTCCCCATATATGCGGTATGTAACCCTTGATGTAAATTCTGAAATAAAGGCAGCATAATTATTTTTGACCCTTACTTTTTCGCCAATCGGCTTCGTATAAAAATCGCTGCCACCGCATTTTAGCACCACAACAAATTTCTTCCCGCCATTTGTCACGATGAACCCCGGCCCGATCTCATCAATCGGTACCAGTTCATCCGTCTGGGCAAACAGTCCTCTTTCTTCCGTTTCTGCCTTTTTTGTCTTTAAGTTCTTTTTTCTCATCCGGATAAGCCAGATGGCAGCTATTCCCAGGACCAGAATGGTCAGCCCTAAAAACGCAGCCGTAAGCCTGGTAAGATGATTGATACTTTCCATCTTAGAATTCTTCCTCCCATTCCGTATCTTTGTAATAAGTTCTGCGGTTCAAATGGTGCGCAATCATGCTGATGATAAGCTCATCGGCGGTACGTCCGCCAAATGCCAGCAGGGAACTTCCAAAATCCGGGACCGGAAATGTAACCCCGATAAAAAGACCTGCCTCAAGCATCACGCCAAGCCACACACCCAGAAAAGCCAAGTGGATCATTGCTGTGATCTTAAATAGAAGATAGGCAACTACCCCGCCGCCCAGGCACACCAGTAATGATTTGTTTGAAAAGATCCACCATTTTGTCACATCCGTAAAATCCGGCGGTCGTAATTCTGTCAGCTGATCCATGCCACTCCTCCATTTCTAATGCTGCAGCATTCCCAAAAACAAATTGATAAGTCCCATAAAGCAGCTGATACAGAAGAACACGATCACTTTTGTTCCAACCACGTCAATAAATTGATGTTTCCCATGACCGGCATCATTTGCCGCCAGCTTAATTCCCGCTATGATCAATGACAGAACCATCCCGCCTATGGACAAATACAGGCATAAACTGTAAAAAGAGGCAATCGGGCTCTGTAACGCTCCGCTGTCACTAAACCCAAAGTCGGATACCTGATCGTATGGATCCAGCTCAATCTGCCCATCTCCCATTCCAAAATCCATATCCGACAGTCCCGCGCCGGTTGAAGACTCTGTGATTTCTGCCGGTTCAGTTGATTCTGCCGGTTCCGCATAGGCACTCATTTTCATCGCACCTACCAGCAGAAAGGAACTCGCTAAAACAATTCCGATCCATGCACCTGGCCGTTTTTTTCTACTGGAACGCATCGCCAGCCGCCTTATAAACCAGACTTACAAAGAAGATTGCCCCAAACGCGCAGATCATACCCACGAAGATCCGAAATATCTTCTGCTTTGTTTGCTTCGCGTCAGAGGTATCACCAAATGACAGTTTTACGCCTGCATAGATAAACAACAGTACAAAAAGTCCCACTGCCACCACAATCGCAAAGGAATAGCCGCTTCGGAATACATCCTGCACCTTCGTGATTGCTTCCGTAAAAAGACCTCCGCTTGTCGCATCTTCTTTCATCCAGTTTGCATCCTGGACCGTCTCCGCATAAGAGCAGATCGTCATCATTCCACTTAAGACTGCCGCCTGCATGGTCAGAAGTGCCTTCCTTCCATTTTCTTTCCATCTTCTGAACATTCCTGATGTCCTCCTTCATCTTTTCTTTTTCTATTGGTTATGAACAGTTTCTGCCCATATCCAGAGCCCCAACCTGATTGGAATACTGGATATATGCAGAATACGCAGAAATTCATGGGAAACTGCTGCAGATGCAGCAGCCTTCCCATAAACAAACAAATTACTCGTCGGAATCTTCTTCGGAATTTTCTTCCATCTCATCTTCCTGTGTTTCCTCTTCCTGAGTTTCTTCCTCTTTTGTCTGCTGATTGCCCGGACCCGTATGCAACGTTACCAGATGAATGAAATTGTTTTCATCATCCTTGGTCCAGATGCACCAGCCCTTATAAATTTTCATATCCTCCGTATATGGTTTCAGAAAATTCATAAACAGAGACAGTTTTTCATAAAAGCACGCTCCGCTTTCCGCAGTCGTCTTGACATCAATAGCTGATACAAAGTTATCATTCTTCATGTCCGAGATGCTCATCGTCTGTCCTTCAAACGAAACTTTTACCGTATCGACCTTCTGGGCACCTGCATTCATAATGTTCAGCGCGCGTCTTAAACTGTTGCTGTTTGCCTGAAATTCATACTGCACGGTTTCCGTATTTCGGAAAGCCGCTTCATACATCCGCTTATCAACAGCGCTCTGTGTATTCAGGCGAAGCTGATAGATCGCATCCGGCCACTTAAGAGCGATACCGATGATGCTTTTATGTTCCTCATCAAACTGGAATGAAATACCGAGCTGGTTATAGCTTTTATTGCATGCCAGAATTTTGATCAGAGTTCCAGGGTTGATCGTCAGATAGGTCGAGATTGCATCCACATAGGGCTTATAAACTTCCTCTTTCACCTCAGACCGGTCCTTACTTTCAAAACGGACCATTGTGGGAGATAAATCCACCGTCAGCATCGTGTTCTGGCGATCTGTTGACGCCATTTTCAAAATCGGGCCCTCTCCGGATAATACCGGAAGGAAGCCGATCCCGCTTTTCGTAGTCGCCATATGGGGTAAATACTGTGAGATCTTCTCCAACGGAATGCTCATACTAAATGCATCCGTTTTCGGATTTTTCACTTTGGTCGGCTCTTCCACGAAGCTTACCGGGATCTGAATCGCCGGCTTTTGGGAAAGCAGTGTCACCTGCTTTTCCTCAAACTGCATATATACAATGTCGGTCTGCTCCGCAACGGCTCTGACCGAACCGGCAAACCGCGCCGGCAGATAAACCGAAATTTTCTCAACCGGCATCATCTCGCCCTTTTCATCAAGTCCTTTGATCTTGGCCTCGAACTTCACGCTGGCAGTGGTCGTTTTTCCCTCTACGGAAAACATGCACGGGTAACCTTTTGCCGTTGCCTTATTACTGGCCAGAAAGCTGATAACCCCATCTTCAATCGTGATCTTATCCATCAGTTCCAACATCTTTTCGCTGGTAGCCGCAACGATCATCATCTTACTCATATGTTTCCCCTTTCTCTTCTACTGAATTTTCCAGTTCATCTGTTGAAATCCGCTCATGCGTCTGCATATCCATTTCATACATTTCCAAAATCATCTTCTTGGCTTCATTCATGGTGCCGTCCATATCTACCTGGCCACCATCCCATTCTGAAAAATCGGAATGGTATAACTGGTAATCATAGCCATCTTCTGATACCTGGACATATAAATAGCCCTTATTACCCAACTTCCAGGCACACTCATCTTCCGTAATCTCCGGCTCCGGAGTACAGGTTGCCTTGCATCGTTCCAGACGTTCTGCCAGTTCGCAGATATGATAAACTTCTCTGCCGAAACGCAGATGATATTCATCCATGTAACCGCAAGCCATAATGGCTGTGCTGTTTGGATACTTCAACTCCACATACGCACCATCCGGGATCTGAAACAGCTCCCGGTAATTCGGATCAATGAAGCGGATCATGCGTGTCTCATCCGCTTTATCATTTTTATATTGGTTCATAATGTTCTCCCTCTTTAAAAATCAAACAAAGAAAAAATATTTGCCATACCTGCCTTGGGCTGCTTTTGTGCTACTACCACTGCCGGTTCCTCGTTTCCCGGCTCCTGCAGATCCATAAAATCTTCATCCCACTGGCCGAACAGATTTTCAAACATCTCATCTTCCTTTGCTTTTTTACGTCGCTCCACCTCTTCTTTTCCAAGCAGCTCCTCATATACCTGCATCGTTACATAGGACTCAGCCTGTTTGTCCGAACTGTGAAGCACATCAAACATCTTTTGCAGGGCACTTCCAGACTTTACGTCCTGATCCGCCAGGCTTGACGCCAGCGCGACTCTCGCATCGACACCCTCCGCCATGGCAGAAATCCCTTCCACGGAGAACTTTCCCTGAATAGCTGCCGTTGCTACCTGCTTCTCCGCGATCAGCTCAATCACTTTCGCCTGCGCGGTTCCTTCGTAAGCCATATAGTATGTTCTGCATTCCATGGTCTGGTTCATCCTGTAGTGACGTCTGGAAGCCTGCCAGACAGTAAAAAGGCTGTATCCCAGCTGATAAAAGATCAGGGTCGGGTAGTTGTATTTCTTCCCGCCTTCCGTCCAGCACAGATCAACGCCCGTTTCAATGAGCTTTGGATTGGTGATAAATACTTCCACGCCATCCTTTGCCTGCTCACGGATCCAGTTTTCCCGTTTTAATGCTCCCGGGCTCTCCGCTTCCACAACAACGGCAAAGATCCCAGCGGCTTCCAGGATATCCCGAAGCCGGTGCGTGACGTTCCATTCATTTTTTCCGGAGCATTCAGCAAATACTACGGATTTTCTTCCTTCCGAAAGTTCTGATTTTATCAGTTCAATGAGTTTTTCTTCTTTCGGCAGAAGTTTTTCTCCCGAACGGTATTCATCGTGCTGGGCGGCTCTGATCAGAATGTCTCCATCGACCGGATTACGGATTTCTTCATTTCCATATGGCATATCAGGATAAAAAAGCCCGTACTGTAATGCCTGGCTGAGCAATGCAAACCCGCCGCTTTCTCTCCGTTTTGCATACGAAGTCAGCCTCGATACCAGAATGGAATGATCCCGGGCCACGTCTCTTGCCATTGGAACGGTCACAACCATCTCCTTTAGATCCGGCAAATAGGATGACATGTCCGAAAGATCCAGAAAAACGGCACAATCCAGCAAAAAGTCTGTAAAGATTGTTGGGCTGATTCCCGGCTTTGTTTTTGGTGACGACAAGCTTCGACCGCGGGCAGATACTTTCTCCGCAAGATTCTCATCCGAAGAAGAGCCCGCATATTCATAGCGCTGCTCCACTTTTCCGTATTGCTTGGAAAAATTCGCAACATCCGTCCACCGGTATCCCTTTGATGTCATTTTCCACGGTGCCAACCGGTAAATCAGATAATAAAGATCCTCAGCCTTTCCGCCAGCAATGGTTCCTGTCAATGCAAGTTGTTTCTTCGTTGCCTTGATCAGGCAGTGCATTGCATTTCCCTGGGCACTGTCTCCGTCCTTACACACATGGCACTCATCAAAGACAGCAATGTCAAAATACCCTTTCATGTATTTTTTAATGAACGAAGCAGGCGAGTATTTTCTTACCCCATCTCTTTCTGAAACGGATATCGGTTCCGTTTCATTCTCTGCGTAATACTTTCTTGCATATTCTTTATGTACCCAGACCGTAGTCTTTCCTTTTTGGGCTTTGTTTCTATAGCAGGTTGCCCGGTACCAGGGGCTAATTTTCTTTGCACCGATGTTTTTCACATGCGGCATCCATAAAGATTCCCCGCACCAGATGCAGTTTGAATTCCGCCCTGTTTTATACGCAAAGTCATTAGCTGTCAGTCCGCAGATTCCGCCGGATGCTGTATAGGCAGCAAGCACTTCTCCACAATACGGGCATTTCATTCCGTAGATCGTCTCGATCTTAGTTGTACTTTTTTCAAAATCCTTTCCACCACAGGAAACGCATTTTCGGACGGGCATATTATCTAAGCCGCAATCCGGATTCGTACACTTTTTCATATACGCCATCTTGGCAATTTCCTTTTTCGGTACCGGCTTCAAGCTATAGGAGAGCTTTGCAAAATCTTTCGAGAGAATATAAAATTCTTTTCCAACCCTCTGACTTCCGCTCTTTCTAAGCTCCAGCAGCTGAGAAAAATCAGTTACGATCGTTGCCTTTGCATATGGGATCTGACGCTCGATCTCCCCTTTCCATTTTTCAAGGAGGTGACCAGGACACATAACGAGATTCCTGTACTTCACCAGGGATTCATCCATATAAATATCCTTGAGTGCTTTATGGCTGCGTCGCGTTTCCTTCTGCACAAAATAGCTTTCGCAGATAGCAGCAGCCTGCGCTGTCTTTCCAGTTCCCATGCCCTCACAGATGATAGAAAACGGTGCGCCATTTAAGAGGTGCGTAGTAACACCATTCACCATGGCTGCCTGCTGTGGATAGAGTCTGATGGAATTTAAGGTAAAAGCATCTACTTCACCTTTCAGCTCGCTTTCCGGATCCAGAAGCTTTTCAAGATTTTCCACGAGTGTCGTCCCGTACTGGCGGAAGTATTCATCCATGCTGTTAAAGTTGATAGCCTTCTGTTCCTTCTTTGATATCCAGATCTGCTTTTGCTGAAACAGGATCTGAATGGCGGACTTTAACGCTTCATAATCAAAAGTCGTAAGGTCATATATCTGCATTTCCCTCAGATCATCCGTACCCTGCAGAGAATATTCCGTTTCAATACACTCCGTATGAAGCCGGTTGGAATAGGCATTGATCAGTCCCTCTTGCAGTGCATACGAAAGGATTGGCTTCCCCCACCACTTAAGCAGCGGCAACGGGTATTTTTTCATCAAGATTTCATAAAGTTCCTCTCCTGCTGTTTCTTCTTTTGAAACAAACAAATCGTTTCCAATCGCTGCGTTCAAGATCACTCCATGATAGAACCGTTCTTTTCCGCGCATGATCGGCACATAATAAGCTTTGTAGGTGCCAAATACGTTGTACCTTTCCTCCGGACCATTTTTGTTCAGCCAGATTGTGTTGCTCTCTGAAGTACACATCGTACTTCCTATTGCCTTTGCTTCCTGCAGCGTCCGGGTAAAATAACTGATGTAGGCCACCTTAAGTCCGCGAATCAGCATTCGCTCCAGATATGCCTCAAACATGCCGATTTTGATCATTCCGTTTTTCATCACACTGCCCTCCCTATGCTAACTCTCGGATCGTCCCGAAATTATCGATCACATGCAGCGTGATCTGGTTGCGTGTTGTGACTAAAACAGAATGAATATCCCCATCATCATTGATCTCCGGAGTTTCGATCTGAACTGGCTTTGCCTGTCCTCTTTGCAGGTGTAAATCACCGCGGTCTTCATTTCCGGCCAGGCCCTGTCCACCTCCCGCAATCGCAGATAGATACAGCAGATCTTTTTTCAGCGGAACAATTGGCTTTCCAAGGCCAACCGACTGGTATGCATTGGTCTGCAGAGCTTTTTTAAGCACTGGCACCAATGCACTCGTGTTATGAAGCAGAATTGCCTCGTCGAATTCCTTCGTGGTGAAGAGCTCAATCTCACTCTCCAGCGACACTGGGACTTCCATGCGTGTATCTGGGTCTTTGGGAATGTACGGAATATTTTCAAGCGGCGCTCCAGGATTTGCACTCATCCATTCCTCGTACTCTTTCCGGTATAGTCCGATCGATGCACGCTTCTGACCAATGAAAACCACCTGTTTGTATTTCGCAAACTCCTCATCGTCAAAGCGATAGAAGGCCACAGGCTTAAACCTTGCCAGCAGAGACTTTGCAAATTCATCCAGGTTCATTGTGGTAAGGGAAACAACCAGGACAAGATATCCTTTCGTTTTCATTAACTGGAAGATGCGTTCAATAAATAGTCTTTCCAACCTTGTTGATCCATCATCTCCACCTACGCCATATGGCGGATTGGCAAAACATAATGTAAATGACCGGTTCGATGCCCGGATCCCGCCAATGAAATCGGCACATACTGGAAATTCAATCTCCTGCTTATACTGCTCAAAGGTTTCCCGATTCAGTTCCACGCCAAATGTATGGACAGAACCGACTTCACCTGCCCTCTCGCACTGACTTAAAAACGCCTTCAGTGCTTCTGCATTACCAAACGATGGTTCCAAAACGCAGCATTCTCCCTGCAATCGGAACAGCCTTCCTATTTTAGTGGCATGCACCGGATCCGTATAGTAAGCGCCCAGCTTACTGTCATTAAATACCGTTCTTGAGAACGTATTCTGTTTGATGATTTGCTCCATCACCGTTTCCTCCTTTTGGAATAGTCTTAAAATAAATAAATCCCAGTTATCACTAACCGGGATTTGAATATAAAAAAATAGACTATTCCCTCCAAAGGCCCATATGGGCTCACCCACCGCCAAAAGCGGTATCTTTGAAAAAAATAATCTAATGCAGTAATTATAACAAAGCAATTCTAAGATTGCAATATCGAAACTGGCAACATACTCGCTGCATATCCTGATAACTTATTAACCCCCGCTTCAATTTCTGAATAATTGAAGCGGGGGCTTTTGATGATCCTGACTCGTGGAATATGTTGCACTGGCATCTGAAATTTCATGCAGCCCTGCCCTCTCTTCCTGCCAGAATCGGTTGTATCTATTGAAAATCTATATGTCCCCAATCAATGCATCCGTCTACCTGGTTCTCCAAAAGGTAACGTATCAGTTTCACGCAGGTTTCCCGCGGGTCAGCATCGATCTCATCACGAACATCCATCAAGTAATCTTTATACCAGTCATAAGGATAAATGTCCCCATAAGTTTCTCTGTAGTCTTCTTCTGGATCTTCGTCATACACCTCTTCCGGATCGTGATTAAACGTAACTGCAATATGCTCAAGCTCATTTATATCTGCCTCGTGGTTGTAGAGGTAGTAAAGGAATGAATCACTACCTCCCATTCCGCTATAGGCCCGCGAAAACCATTCGCCTGCAAGTTCCTCCTCATCCGATCCATTTCTGTGCCATCCACTTAAATCACCAACAAACGCTTCCAGAAGCTGCGCCGGATGCTTAAAACCGGCTTTAAATGTATAATGCAGAAGAGCATGATACTGCTCATCTGTAAGCTTTGGGCTTATATCTCTGTCTGCTTTTGTCGCAAGGTCGGCCGTTCGCTGTTCTCTGTCTAATATCATTTTTTCGTGTCTCCCTTTAGGCATAATATTTTTAAATGCTGTATTGTTTATTCTCTAGGTGTCCCCTTCCAGTCGATTTTTTGGCCGCATCCATGACAATAATTCGCCAATCTTGCTGCATTTGGTCCCCATCCCAAACGGGTAGCACAACTGGAGCATGTATACAGAGTACCTTTTTTGTCATCATGTAACGCTGCAAGCGGATGAACCTCTATTCCCTTTTTGATCGCTCTCTTTGCACTTTCCAAGGTTTCGTAAAATTTCTTTACTTCTTCCTCTGTTCCATTTATTTTAACATTCATTTTCTGTATTACCTGTAATGCCTCATCTTCCATCATCTGACATACACCTCCGTATTTCGTTTTACAAAAAAATCCATTCATCTTCCTCACTTTCTCTGTAATAGTTTATATAAACAGGGAAAGTCTCTCCGTAAACATTGCCCTGATCATATCAATCTCAGGGCAATGCCCACTCATTTTAAATTATTCTACTCCTGCCACTAATGCCAGAGCCACGCTCCAGCCGCTTCCAGATCCAAACGATCTGTTTTTGATAATTAATAATGTACAATATTATCTTACCATAATTAAAACAACGTCTCAAGATTCCTCCGATATTTGGCCACTACTCTGTACCTTATATCCCCCATTATATGTATGGCTATGGGTAACGGCATTAAACTGCGATTTTTCCGTTGAAGAGTTTATCCCGTTCTTATTGTAATTTTTAACTTCCTATCGTTAAATACTCTCTTTCCATTTAAAAACTACCAATACTTAATTTGTTGATTTTTGTACTCTGCTTTAGTATAATAATAATAATTTCACATGTATATTTACTATTTTTAGTAATAATAAACTTTGTTATTATGAAAGAGGTGATATTTTGGAATTCAGGAAATATAACTTTATGGGTAATAAAGAAGCTGATGAAAATGTTCCTGATCAGGACTTAAGCAGCACTACAGAATTGAATTTTAATGATGTTAATGCTGAAACTTCAGAACCTGATAGTCAGGATGATTTTTCTTCTGATTACTCTACCGGCGCTTCAACTGATACTGGACAAAGTAATCATAACGGCTCTGTTGTAAACGAACAAGACGGGCATAATGGTCCTATTGTAAGTGATATAGATGGCTTATATACATATGGACAACTTGCCAAATTGTTAAATAAACCAGAGAATAATCTTCGATACTTAATCAATACTTTCCGCGATTATATTCATCCTGTTGCCGTTACAACTTCCGCAAATGCTAAACGTGCAAATTTCAAATATTCAGAATCTGATTATGCTACCCTTAAGCAAATTCTTGCTTATAAAGAAAAGGGAATTCAGAATACTGAAATCATGAAGCTTTTAGAAAACGGGCCGGCTGATGATAACAACGATAATGAGGATGATCAGATTGCTATTATTGCGAAGCGAGTCCTGGCTTTATACAAGAAAAATCTTTCCGATCGTGAGCAACAAGTTATTAATCAATTTTCCTTGGTTAGCGCCAGAAATCAAAAAGCTTTAGAAAGTCTGCTCCAACAAGTAAGCGATGTTTATTTAGATCAAAAGAAGTTTTATGAGTCTGCACTTTCCGAGACCCAAAAACAGAATGATATTTTAAAAGAGCAAAATGACAAGCTGCAAAAACAGTTAATCGATGCGCAAAATATTATATCGTCTTCAAAAGACGCATATGAACGCAACAGTCAGGTTATTAGTGATGCACAGGACATCATACTGAGACAGTCTGAATATATCGAAAAATTAAAGGATGATCTTTCACATCATGATGAGCAATCTTCAGAAAAGAAAGGCTTTTTTTCAAAATTATTCGGCCTCTAACATGATACCATCATACAAATTTATATACCTAAAAAAGCAATCATTGAGTATGATTGCTTTTTTATTTACTTGATTACACCCTCTCTCCTACTCTCATCTTTATTTTCTATTATTTTTTATTCCAACTTGCATCTCTTTAAATCATACAGATATATATCTGCTATTTATCGGGCTTCCTTTATGATAATAATAATTTATTTTTATCTTTTTGTATGTGCAAAGTGTTTATTATTACTAAGTATGATAATAATGTTATTATTATTTTTGATAATAGTAAATATATTTACTATTTATTTTTTTGCTTCAATATGATAATAATAATATTATTACCATATCATTTCTGGATTATATTCTTATTATCAAAATTGATAATTCATTTATCATATTCCCATGCTAAATTTTCTTCTCATATTTATCATTATCATTTTAGTGAATTAATTTATTTTATCTATGATAAATTTTTTTCATTGATCACGGCACGCTCAATTCAGGAAGCGAACCTGCGAGCTTGTTGTATTAGTAAAATTTTCTTTTTTATGAATCTATAAAATTTATTTTTTATGTTTTATCAAAGGCAGAAGAGCAGTAATGCCATTATAATGCAACTTTTTAGCCACTAATACGCAATTAATACGCCATTATTACGACATTCTGTCAAGCTAGAGCCATTGCATGCCACCAACATGCCACCAACATGCCATTATCATGCCATTATTACGCAATTTATATGCAACCTATATGCCATTAATACGCAATTTTTGTGCCATTTATTGAGTCCAATTCTGATCAAACCGGTCGATAAGGTAATAATAATATTGACATTTTTATGAATACACAGTATTATAATAGTAACGTCATTATTATTTTTGATAATAATAAATTGGCCTAGGATTTCCATAGCATCGAAAACATAAGATATAATAATAAAATTGATGTTAATTAAAAAGAAAGGAAAAGCTGCCATCTATGCAATAAGAACGAGCTGAAGGGCAGTAGGAAAAGGAATGGACCAGAAATTGTATTTAAGTATTGACTGCGGATTTGATAAATTTAAGTGCTGTATCGGCGATTATCTACTTGCGTTTTCGTCCAAAATGATTGATGTCACCAACTCTATTAATGCTTTATCCGTAGCAGATGGTGACAACACCTACATAGAATATAAAGGATCTGTATATATGTTCGGTGACAGCATCGATCAAATCATCAGTATGAAATCCAATTTGGAAATGTATGCTGAAGATCTTGATAGTTACCGAAACAAAAACCGTTTTAAAGACAGAACTTTTCATATCAGCTTACTTGCAGCAATCGGATATTCGATAATAGCATATGATACTATCTATAATCCCGAAAAAGATGTTGATCAACATCTTTTTAGAAACCTCGATAATTTGCATTATTTTATCGGAATCGCCTTGCCTTATAACAGTATGAACGAGTGGCCGCAAATCAAGGAATTTTTAAAGCAGCGCCACCAATTTAAAATCCGCCGCGGAAGCAAATCCTGTACTTTTGATTTTGACCTGGATCTTTCAAAGGCGAATTTCTTATGCAACGCTCAGGTAATCACCGCATTCCTTTTCCAGGGCGCATCATCAGACGGCAATTTAACCATCAATAAGGCAGCTTTACCATGTATCATGATGGATGCCGGCTATAAAACAGTCGGATTGTTTGAATTAGCAAAGGATCTGTCAATTAATCCAAATACCGCAGATAGTAATACCGAGCATGCGATGTACAATGTTGATAAGTTGGTTGAAGCAGAAGTACGCAAAGCCGGAAGAGAGGACTTTAGTTATCTTCAAGTCCAGTACCATGCTCGTGGCGAAGGTGCCCCAACCGTTCGCAGAAACAAAACTATTATCAATGTAAAGGATATCTACGAAAAAATCTTAGAAGAAGAAGCTATTAAACTATGCAAACTCCTAGAAGATAAAAAATATTCCTTAGATGATGTTGAAAACATATTTATAACTGGAGGCACTGGAATCGCATATTACCCTCACATCAAAAAATTTATGGCTGAAAACTATGGACTTACAAAAGTAGTTTTAACAAATCGCGCTGATGACGGCTCTGAAATATCTCCAATGTATGCTATAGTAATCGGTTTGCATAAACAGTTAAAATACAGGTACAAATAATGGCTAGTTACATTCAAATCAACATCAATACAGCTAATGCACCACATTTCGCTATGTGGTATCATAACCGAAGCGGTCAAGCAATGTCTTACTTGACCGCAGCCGTACTCAATTATGCAATCACGCAACAATTTCTCTTAATTGGCTACGCACCGAAAGACATTTCTCTTGAAGAGCTTCCAAAAGTGTTTCAGATCCGCATTAAAGGCAATGAATCAATTGTCAAATGGGAAAGTGATTTAAAAAGGGTAAACCTCAACAAACGCCGCACGATTGAGTATATACTGGAACAATCCATCAGTACAGATACACTCATCAGTTATACACAAGCAGAAATGGATATGAAAATAGCTGAGCTATCTTTCGGATCAACAGTACGAGAAGAGAAGAGTAGTGTGGCTCCTTCATATGTACCGATAGTAAACGAAAATCACATTGATAATAGTTCCAACACAACCACAACGAAATCCACACCTTCCATGAAACAGGATGTTTCTGAAAATAAGGATACTGAAACCTCTTCAGATAGTACTACCGAAGAAAATAATTCCGATAATCTATTCATGAACAGTACATTTGCTGGCTTAGAATAAAAAGGGTGGTGACCATGCATATAACAAATAAAAAGCGAGATGCAATTATTAAACTGCACCGCCAGGGTGAGTCGATCGAACTTCTGACCGCCATTAGCGGTCTCAACCGAACCACCATTACATCCATTATCAAAAAAGACGATAGTGAAAAGCTTTTTCGCGAATTCAATATGGTAAGTGAAAAATTATCATTTGAGCGTTGATAAGCGCTTTCGATCAGATAAGAATTTACAAAGTTCATCTGATGTGATAGAATACCTATTACAAAACCGCTTTCCGGCATAACATAATCAATCTGCAGAATTGCTGCAGCCGATTATGTTATGCTTTTTTGTGCCCAAAATTTGAATTTGAGAAAGGATTTTAAGATGAGAAAAATGAAATCAGTTCCCATTATTTTCCTCATATTCATGTTCGTCATATTGGCAATCCCAGCATACGCTGCCGATACCAAAAAGATTACCAGCGTAAGCATCCAGAGAATTTATAAAGCAAAAGAGGGCGAACTCAATCCAGATCAAGTATCATTTAAGCCCGGCCGTTCCGAGTACACCATCACTTATCAGGGAACGTATGATGCCAGCGATTTACCAATCGGTTCTTATATGAACTACAGGATTACTCTTAATGCTAAAAAAGGGTATGATTTCGAATGGCTAAAAGAGCGAAATTGTCTTTCAGATTCCGGGACAATACAGGGACTCTCTATATCTGCAGATTACTCATCCTGTAGTTTTACCCTACATGCCTATCCGCTTCCAATGATTTTAAATCAGCCACAACAGCTTCGCTGGAAAGGAAACGTCGCAGAATGGGATCCTGTTGAACATGCCGACTCATATCATGTGACTATATATACCATCGAAAAGGATGGCCGGCTTACCCAACGTGGAAAAGAACTCACATGCAGCACAACCTCTATCAACACCAGAGAGATCCTATATTCAAAACCAGGAGATTATATTTTTAAAGTCGAAGCTGTCAGCGAACAAGCATACCTCTATACCAGCAAAAAAGCAGATCTGGCCTATAATCATTCAAAATATCTATCAGCTGAAGATATTGGCTATTATACAGGATACTGGCAGAAGAAAAATAATGCGCAGCTCTATAAGCTTGCTTCCTCCGAACGCTCTGAATACGATAGTGAATACCTTGTAAGCGGCCGATACCTCATAAACGGAGACTACTACACTTTTAACGAAAGCGGCGAGCGACTGACCGGCTGGCAATCTTTCGGTGGAGAATGGACTTATCACGATGAAAGCAGTGGAAGAGCAGTTCGCGGATGGTTTTCAAAAGCGGGCAAAAAATACTACTTCGATCCTGCGTCATCCATTATGACAACCGGTTGGAAAACGATCGATCATCAAAGATATTATTTCGATCAGTCAGGCGCCATGGTCACCGGTTGGCAAAAAATCCGTGGAAAGATATATCTTTTCCAAAAGAATGGGCCCCTAAACCTTAATACGATAGTGATCCAGGGGAAAACCTATAGTTTTCAAGCCGATGGAAATCTCATTCAGTAACACATTTCACTTGGAAAGGCAGGAATACATTTATGCTCCGTTTGATATTTAAAATTCTGCGCGATAAAGTAGGAGGATTATACATTTCCATCTATCGGAAGATGCAGCCCTTACCATTTGGGGATGACCAGGACTATATTCTTGACTCCGATACTGTAACCGTATCTGATTTCTGGAAGAATTTTAAAAAGTATAGCCAGAGCCCTGCTCTGATCGGTGTATTTTATGTATTTTTACTTCTCAACATAATAATAAATTTATTTATTATTATCATGTCCATTTCTAATCTTTCCAATCACTACTTAAGAAATCATTTATTATCGCTCGTAATGGCACTTTTCTGGCTATTTGTGCCTCCGATTATCTGGATGTATTCTACCAGATACGTTTTTTGGAACTACCATCTGTATAAATATGGTAGTCTCATCCTCCTAGCATTGAATGATCTAATAATCATCCAGAAGTTCATAATGAGCAGCTTTTATCCGTCCTTGATCCATTTTCTCTCAATTATTCCGGTGGGAAAGTACATTGGTAAGGACATGATCATGCAGCTGGGCGTTTTCTTATTTGCCGGACTTCCGCCTCTGATCCCCATCTATATCGGATGCAAGTTATATGGCACATTCTCTTCGGACCTAGTCCTGGATGAAATCGATCGCTTTAAACTCGATCAGTACATAGATTTCCGGAAATCCAAAGAATTTGCTTATGATTTTAAAGCAGTCCGCTATCTTTCAACGGGATCCCAGTTTGTTGTAAAAGAGTTGGACCGATTTTTGCATATGTACTGTGACGGTACAACCGGCACCGCAAAAACATCCAGTGTGCTCACGGTTGCCATTGCGGACGACCTTGATCAGAAAGTATATAACGAGGATTATCAGAAAAAAGCCTGCTACAAAGCCCTGAAAGAGGGGAAATTACGGATTTGCGCCCCATTCAATGGAACTGATTTTTCCATCAATTACTTTGAGCCGATACTTTTAGAAAATCCAAACGCAGACAAACAGATTGAAAAAGAAAATGCCAGCAGAAGAGAGTTGTACCGGCATCTCAAGTTTGACTCTCAATCCGCTGGCATCACCGTGGTTGCGCCCAATGCGGCATGGGCGGATCAGTGCTACCATATGGCCAAAAACCGCAAACTGAAGATCCATAGGATTGACCCGATTTTAAAAGACAGAAAACACAAAGAAGGTTTCACCGGCTTCAATCCTTTTAAAATCGATCCCGCACTGACCGGAAAGGAGCTGGCAACCACCATCACGGCCCAGGCCTCCAATTTCGCTACCGTAGTCCAGTCCATTTATGACCAGTCAGGCGTATCCGATCCTTATTTTTCGAGTCTCAACGAAACAGTAACTGTCAGCATAGCAGAACTATTAATGCTGACTTACCATCTGGTGCACCCCGGACAGGTTCCCAAAGCATCCGATGTGCAGAACCTGATCAACGACTGTAGTCGCTGCCGCCCATATCTGGATGCACTTATTAAGCACTATTCCGTTCACAGCGTCAGAGACAGCGGAAATGACCGCACAGAACAGGTTGCTGAAGTTGTGGATGTAGGGCAGTGGCAACAGGTATACACAACCATCAATAATGATCTTCTGGGCGAAAATAAAGCAAATATGTATGATCGCTGCAACGGCCTGCGAAACCTGATCAATAATTTTCTAAACGACCCTCTGGTCCGCGATGTTTTTGAAGCAGAAGAGACCGTTGATATTGATAAAGCCCTGGAATACGGCGAAGTCATCATATTAAATTATGCCCTTGAGCGAGGCGATTCTGTAGCAACCGGCTTTGGCCTGTTTTTCCTGCTTTCCTATGAAACAGCCGTTCTCAGGCGGCCTGGATCAGAAAATGACCGTATCAAAAATTTTATTTACATTGATGAGCTTCCTGTGCTCCTGCATCCGAAACTGCAAAGCTTCTTCACTCTGTTCCGCCAGTACCGGGTTGCTGTTATTTGTGCTATCCAGACACTGGATCAGGTAAAGAAGATACAGCTAGACAGTATTATGCTCGGTAACTGTGCCCATCAGGTTATATTCGGACGCGTAAGTACCACAGAAATGGATATCTTTTCTAAAATGGCAGGCGAGACCCTGGAACACGTTACCCAAGAAACTGTCACGGAAACAGCAATTACGGCAGAGCGGCCGGCTTACTCATATTCCAGACGTTCCACACCTACCTTATCCGAACGTTTTTCCGGAACGGTATTCCGGTATTTAGGCTTTCAGGAAGTTATTTTCTTTTCCGTAAACAATTCCTCACCGATTTATCCTTTTAGAGGAAAGGTGAATTTTTTGCCGAAACCGCGAGAGAAGAGTGCTCCAAGACTGAAGATCGAATGGGAGCCATTCATGCAGGAACCGCTGCATCCACCCATTTTTGAAAAACGATACAGCGTCGCTCACATATCCTCAAACGGATATTTCTCCTCCGGCAAACCAGGAAATTATTTCCTCGCAGGAAATAAAAAATCCATTCCAGAACCCCAGGTCCAGACGGATCTGACCACAGAAACAACTGAAGCTGTCTCAGATGCAGAAGATCAAACGCCAGTAGAGCCGACCCATATCATAACCCCCACGGAACACACCGATGGCATCTTCTTCGGTGAATGAAAATGAAAGGAACGCGAATACCACCGCATATACCATGTCCTATTCCCCATTTCGATTTGATAGCACCACAACCATTAAATCCATTCAGGTCCCTAGATCATCAGGAGCATGGCAATCCATCACAAAAAATGAATTGTCTGATCTGGAACTGCTCATCCTATCCATAGTCTATGAGCTGCAGTATTGTACCGCATCTCAGGTAAGAGATTTTCTATTGTTTTGTGGGTGTGAAAACAGATTCAAGCGTTTTTCCGACGGAAACGGTAATCCCTATCGAAACCCCATCCATGCTCTGATACGCAAAGGATTGTTGATCCCACTTTCCATATTTCGCGGCGGAACAGCAAGCGGACCGTCTATCCTGCAGTTAAGCTCATTTACAAATAAATTAATGGAATTATTATTCCCGCATCCCAGAATTTTTGATCATTTTCCAAACCGTACTGCAAATGATCCATCCACAATTTTAACAGTTCTGGTCCGCAATAGCGCCTGCATCAATATTCTGAGAAGCAATCACCAGATATTCCTTGCGCAGGCCATTGAGAATGCCCCATCCATTCCCCATATCTGCCTTAAGACGCGTTCGAATGGGCAGATCTTAGTATTTCCCTATCGTTCGAATAAAACGGCAATAAAAGCGGAACTGGATCGTCAAAATGCCACTTCCTATCAGGCATGTATAGTAATTGCCGAAACTTTGGATGATGCACAGAGATTGAACCAATTCCTAAACAGCAGCCATTATAAAATACCATTGCTTTTTAGCACCGATGCTTCGCTGAAAAACCCAGAAATTCCACTTCTTCAGCACTTATACCAATTCGCGGATGGGCATATGGAATGCCTGGCGCTTTCTGATACTTAAGGCAGATCGAAGCTTACGCCAGTAACTGTTTCCATACCACAGGAGGACAAAAATTACGATGTATTTGATATGTTTCTTACTTTTCTTGTTTCTTGCAACGCTTCTTTTCTGCATTGTACAGAACAAATCCCCATATGACCAGGCTATTGATGATTTAGCACAGGAAACCGTTCTAACGCAGTATTGTACCCATCGCAATACTAAATATCGCTGATTCCTTCTGTTTTCGTCCATGCACGGCAATGTGGTGATAGGCGATGAAGGCCTGGTGTTCTTCACAGTGTTTAATGCCTCTTTTTTGTATTGATGCAACTCGCAAATAATGATAGAATTGGTGAAGCAGGATCATGCCTGACAAATGGCCCACCACTGCGTGTATCATTCGGAGCATGATCTTTTCTGGAATACTGGCCTTAAGAAGGATATGAATATGAAAATGACCTTAAGAAGTCCCAGAGCCGGCGTTGTGGTAGAGCGGTTCGGGGACAAAAGAAAGTATCTATACAAAATTGTTGAGAACAACCCACTGTGCTTAATCAAACCCTGCACAACCTTACTTCCCCTGGCAGAAATAAGTGCTGATGCAAAGATCATCGGCCCGGACGGGCAGCCTGTCCCTGCAACCGGCGAATACTATATCACTGCAGAAACCATGGATCCGTACCATATCGTAACAGATTGGTTTTAGGAGCTGCAGGTAAAAGACATATAAGCCCAATGGACTTTGTATGTCTTTTTTGTTTCTGATTGCCATAAGATTGATGCCTTTCTCTATGCAAACGTCATTGTTGCAGCGCGGTCTCCGCATAACTTGATGTGCTTCTGGGAACCATTACTCCATAAAGGAGGACTGCGAAGATGTCAATGATCAACAAAGAAATAAATGATTTTTCTGTTCAGGCTTATCAGAATGGTGAATTTAAAACCATAACCAAAAACGATATCATGAAAGAATGGAGTCTCTTTTTCTTCTATCCGGCAGACTTTACCTTTGTATGCCCTACGGAGCTGGAAGATCTTCAGAACAAATATCCCGAGTTTCTAAAAGCAGGATGCGAAGTTTATTCGGTCTCTACAGATTCTCATTTCGTACACAAAGCATGGCACGATCACTCTGAGCGAATTGGTAAGATCGCATACCCAATGCTGGCCGATCCCGCTCATGTATTATGTAAGGACTTTGGGGTATTGATTGAGTCCGATGGAATGGCCGAGAGAGGAAGCTTCATCGTAAATCCAGAGGGAAAAATCGTTGTATACGAAATAAATGCGGGCAATGTTGGCCGTAATGCGGATGAACTGTTTCGCCGCCTTCAGGCATGCCAGTTCGTAGCAGAACATGGCGATCAAGTATGCCCGGCCAAATGGCAACCTGGTGCAGAAACCTTAAAACCAAGCCTTGATCTGGTAGGTATGCTCTGATGGAAAAGGAAAATTTCTATGATGTAGTAGTGATCGGCGGAGGGCCGGCCGGACTGACCGCCGCATTATATCTTGCACGTGCCCGCTATCGTGTCCTTATCCTTGAAAAAGAGAAATTCGGCGGCCAGGTCACCATCACTGATGAAGTGGTAAATTATCCAGGCATTGAGAAAACCAGCGGGAGAGCACTGACAGAAACCATGCGCAGACAGGCCGAGTTTTTTGGAGCTGAATTTCTATTAAGGGAAGTTACTGCGCTAAAAAAAGAAGAAACTGCATCCGGAGCAGAACTCTGGGAAAGCACTACAGACAAGGACAGCTTCCAAAGCTTTGGAATTCTGCTTGCAACAGGCGCCCATCCAAGAATGATCGGCTTTCCAGGTGAGGCAGAGTTCCGCGGTCATGGAGTAGCTTACTGTGCAACCTGTGACGGAGAATTCTTCTACGGGAAAGAAATCTTTGTAATCGGCGGAGGATTTGCAGCGGCAGAAGAGAGTGTATTCCTCACCAAATTCGCAAGCCATGTGACCATTTTGATCCGAGACGATGATTTTTCCTGCGCAAAAGCTGTTGCAGAAGCAGCCAAAAATCATCCTAAGATTACCGTCCTGACAAATACCGAAGTTATTTGTGTTGAGGGTGACCACATGCTGCGCAGGATCTGCTACAGAAATAGAAATACCGGAAAGGAAACTCTCTTTGATTCTGCAAATGACACGTTCGGAGTGTTTGTATTTGCAGGTTATGAGCCAAACACATCACTGGTAAAAGAACTGGTAAATCTGGATCCCCATGGATATGTGATAACCGATAAGAGCCGGCAGACCAGCTGCCAAGGAATTTATGCAGCCGGTGATGTGTGCCAGAAAAATCTGCGCCAGGTAGTAACGGCAGTGGGAGATGGTGCTACCGCCGCTACGGAGCTGGAAAAATATGCGGCTGCCATGCAGGGAAGAACCGGTATCCATGCAAAACAGGCGGTTAAAAAAGGTGCCGCGCCAGATGTAAAATCCTCAAATAGTTTTTTCTCACAGGATATCATAAACCAGTTAAATACGGTATTTGCCAAAATGGAACGGAAATTGCAGCTTGAGCTGCATCTGGATTCCCGGCCCGTGAGCCAGGAATTAGAAAATTATATGACAGAACTGGCAAAATATACAGATAAGTTGACTGTGCACGAACGCGTCCCTTCTGCAGAGACCGGTGCTTCGCTTCCTTTTGTGGATGTATTAACCGAAAGCGGAGAGCAGACAGGGCTGGCTTTTCACGGCGTCCCTGGAGGGCATGAATTTACGTCCTTTATTCTGGGATTATATAATGCTGCAGGGCCTGGGCAGCCACTTGATCCTGTAATAAGAGAAAAAATACTGGCAATCCAGCATAACGTTCATCTGCAGGTCCTGGTATCACTTTCCTGTACCATGTGCCCGGATCTTGTGACGGCCGCACAGAGGATTGCTTCCCTAAACCCTCTCGTAACGGCTGAAGTATATGATATTGCCCATTTTCCAGATTTAAAAGAAAAATATCATGTTATGAGCGTTCCCTGTCTGATTATCAATCAGGATAAAACCTCATTTGGCAAAAAGAACATCCAACAGATATTGGAATTAATCTGACTGGTCTGCATCTCTTAACCTTCCCATGAGTGTTTAACTTGCAGTCCTTTCAAAGGCTTTCCCTTCGCCGAACAGGGTTTCAGCGCTGTTGACAAGCATTTGTGAAGCAGATATAATAAAACGGTACTCATTTTTTTCAAATATAATTCGCTATGTGAAAGGCATACGATCTCATTCGGGATTGATATGCCCTTTTTTATGCGAAAATGATGCCGACAGGCAATCATATGCGTCAGCAGGACTGACATACTCCGCTACATGGCGGTAAAAAGCAAACAAATATCATATTTACAGGAGGAGAAGAACATGAGCGATGCATGGAAAGGGGTAAGCAGGGCCAGAAAATGCCCCATTTGTCAGCATGAAGACTGGTGTGGCTATTGGACACCGGAAGATTACGGTGGTGAGCTCATCTGCTGCCAGCGTGATAAAGAAAAGTGCAATATGATCGGTTCCGATGGCCAGGAATATGTGTTCATCGGAAGCGCAAAAGGTTCCGGCAGTTCCATCTATGAAGAACGCACTCAGTACGAACTGCTCCGGAAAAAGAAAACCGGAATGAATTATTCGCATATTTCAAAACCACAAAAAAGGGAACTGAAACCGGTTGATCAGATTGTGCCCAAAAACAATGAAAACTGCAGCAGTATTTACACCTATATGCAAAATCTTCTGATCCTTGACCCGGCACACAAGGCTTATCTTCATAGCCAGGGTTGGACGGATGAACTGATTGAAAAGCATCATATTGTATCATTTCCGGAAGAGGACAGCCTGCGGGTAAAGTACCATAACCGATACCGCACCAGAAATATAACCAGAGCCAGGCTTGCAGATCTAATTCTACAGAAATTTGGATCAAATTCACTCGAAGGAATTCCCGGGGCGTATTTAAAAGGAGAGCAGTGGACCTTTGCCGGCCCAAGTGGACTGGTATTTCCGATGTATGACCTCGATGGGAACACCTTTCGTCTTCGGATCCGGAAAGATTTTTCTGACATTGATGCAACCGTGATCACTTCCGGCCAGGATCGTTTCTACTATGCCGAAGGTAAAAAATATTTCATCAGCATGAAGGGAGTTTACTTTGTAACCCCTGGAGGAGAGAAAGAATTTCTCCCGCAAAAAGGAAAATACAGAACCCTGGCCTCCTACTATCAGGATTCTCAGGCTGCAACACGTGGAATATTGGCCAACATCTATAAAAAGGGCTGCGCGGCTGCAAACCAATGCAGTTTTTACGGCCTTCCTTTTGCCAAAACATCCTCCCTTTGGTACATCACGGAGGGTGAGCCAAAAGGACTATTTGCATCCAACGCCTTATCGACTCCGGTGGTAACTCTTCCCGGGGTCAATTCCTATTCTCTTATTTTAGATGACGGTGTCCTTTCTCAAATGAAAGAACTGGGAATGAAAATGGTTGTTGTTGCATTTGATGCAGACAAGCTTCATAATGAGCGGGTTTTATCGTGCGAAAAATCACTGGCAGACGGACTAAAAACCGCTGGCATCCCAGTCGTAATTGCAAACTGGAAAGAAGAAAATGGAAAAGGTATTGATGATCTTCTGGCATCCGGGGGAGCACCTCAATACTGCATTTATTAAGAGAATTCAATGAAAGGTCCATCTCATTAGTGTTTTGCTAATAGGATGAACCTTTTCTCATCCATTCAATTCTTAATCTTCTTCAGGAATACCATATATGAGAGTAAGTTCCACCTCATCAGCTCCAGACCACTTGTTTACAGCAATGTGGTCTGCGAATGCTATTGCCATGTGCATTTGTTTCTGGTTTGCAGTGATATCAACGCCATACTTGCTCCTTAATGTTACTGTCATACCGCCACACGCATCCTGATCAATTTTAAGGCAGCATCCGGAAACAGCAGCAAATTCATTAAGAATCGGGAAAAGAGCCTCATTAAACCATTTTTTAAATTTCATGACCTTTTTCTCTTCTTTTTCCTCTTTTATTTTTTCAATAGCTTCCTTGGCAAATACCGCTTCCTCATAAGACAGCCCATCCACCGCATCATACAAATCATTCGATGTTTCATTACTATAGTCAAATTCCTGCATATTCTCTTACCTCCTTCTAACCAGTATACAACATTGTGCATATATGCACAATGTTGATTTATCCGTAAATCAGCTATGATTGTTCTTAGGAGGACTTTTCAATGGTTGATTACAGCCCGTTATGGGACACGATGCAGAAACGCAAAATTACACAGTATACTCTGTTGAAGGATAAGGTCCTTGACAATCATACGCTTGACCGGCTCAAAAAAGGCCAAAATATAACCTTGGTAACATTAGAACGCATATGCAAATATCTGTCCTGCACGCCCAACGATGTCGTATCATTTACAGATGATGCATGAAAAATCTGCCACTTTCTTTGGAAGTTTACGTTTACGCTGTAAATGTAAACTTTTTTATTTCTAAACTTTGATGCAGACAACAAAGTAATTTTAGCGGGTATGTCTGTTATGGGCATATCCTCTTTTTGTTTTGCCAATCAGCCTCCTGGCCTAAGCCGGCCAGATGTAGGTGAATGCAAATCGAATTGACACTCCCGAAGCAACCCATTATACTAAAAATATCGTTGAGCATCCTCCCCATATAACATCGCAGTTTGTATTGTCCGGCCTGCTCATCAAACATTCATTTTAAATGGAGACTCAGAAAACATGGCACTATATGCTCTGGGAGATATGCATCTGGCCTTTTCCGTAGACAAACCTATGGATAGATTCGGGAAAGTCTGGAAAAAGCATGAAGAAAAACTCGAAAAGAATTGCAGAAAACTGATTGGAAATGAAGATACATTTGTCATCACTGGAGATCATTGCTGGGGTAAAAATCTGTCCGAAGCAAAAACAGATCTTGCTTTTATCGCAGATCTTCCCGGAAATAAGATTTTGCTGCGGGGAAATCACGATATGTTTTGGGATGCCAAGAAAACTGCAGTTCTAAATCAAGAATATGAACCACAGCTGCATTTCCTACAGAATAATCACTATCATTACCAGGATTATGCCCTTGTAGGAACAAAAGGATATACCTTTGAGGGACCATTCTACATCAATTCAAAAGGGCAGATTGTCGGATGGGATGAAGCCAATGAGAAACAGGCCAAAAAGCTGGTAGCGCGGGAAGCGGAACGATTGCGGATTTCTTTTGAAAGCGCCAGAGAGGCCGGCTTCCGTAAATATATTATGTTTCTCCACTATCCGCCAACAAATATCGTGGAAGAGGAGAGTATCTTCACGCGGATGGCCGAAGAGTACGGAGTGGAGCATGTTGTATATTCCCACTGCCACGGAGAGTCCCGTTACGGCGACAGTATCCATCGAGTTCACCATGGGATCCGGTATCACCTGGTTTCTGGAGACTACCTCAATTTTAAGCCTGAAAAGATCCTGGATTAGATCTTCCACTGGAACGGTAGAATAGCATTATTTATGGAATTTTTCTTTCTATATGCTATAATCGTTGCTCATCTCCATAAAAGTTTACGTTTACGGCGTAAACGTAAACTTTTTGTTCTAAAATGCCTAAACAACTCCAAATCAAAAATATTTGCCGTACTTGTCTGCTGAATTATCACATGTGGGAATCAGTGACCACGTGCACTTTAAATTCAACATATATCGTGAAATTCATTGTGTATTCGCCTAATTGCAAAGTAAAATTGATGCTGCATGATATAGCCTTGGGCAAAAATGTCCAGGGCTATTTTTATTTACATTTCTCGCAATAAAAAGTTTACGTTTTTCACTAAAAATAAACTTTCTATTGTTATGTGGCCTGTATGATGCTATAATACAATTAAAGTAAACGTAAATAATGTAAACGTAAATATTTATATCAATCAGGAGCATCCCATGGAAGAAATCAAAGAAAAATCTGCCAAAAAGCCGGTCAGCATGCGCTTGACCGCAACAGCATCGGAACGGCTGATGCACATCATTGATCTGTATAAAAATCTGGAAGACCCAAAAGGCGAGCAGCAGGAGAATGCTATTCTGCGCATTCTTGATATTGCAGAGTCCGACAATATCAGAGGGACACATCCTGAGTTAGAAGGCCCCTTACTGGCAGTTGAAGCCACGATCTCTACATTAATTAAACAACTTAATGGTATAGCAGTCGGCCAGGATGCCAAAATTTCTAGGCTTCAGGAAGCATTAAATGCTGCGATTACAGAAAAAGAACAGGCTATTGCAAAGGCCCAAATTGATATGGATAGGGCCCAGCAAAATACTGATTTGGCTAACAGACTCCAAAAAGAGGCCATGGATACGATGAATAAAGCAGAGGAGGATGCCGCTGCCCAGATTGAAGCCATAAAAAAAGAAACCACTGCTCAAATTGAAAAAGTAATGAGTGAAAAAGAGCATGCATGCCGTGAGCGTGATGATGCCCGCACGATTGCCAATGAAAAAACTGCCAGCAATGATCTTCTTCTCAAAAAAATGACTGGTATGGAAGCCGATCTGGAAAAATACAAGGATTTACAGGAGCAGTACAAAGAGCTCCAGGACAAATTTTCAGCCCTACAGTCTCAGTTAAATGAAAGCAAATTGCGTGCGGAAATTGATAAAGAGCGCGCCGTCATGGATAAAGAGCGTGAAATGCAGGAGCGTATCAGAGAAGCGGATAGAGAAAATGCAAAGCTGCAGGCAAAAATTGAACAACTGTCACCTGCAGAAGCCTCGCCAAAGTAAATATTTTTAAGGAGCCATTCATGAAAAAATCATTAGATCGTTTCCTAATAGCACAGCAGAATTACTATCATGACGCTTATGAGGAATTAAAGGTAGGTAAAAAGAGAAGCCATTGGATGTGGTTCATATTCCCCCAGATTCGTGGTCTCGGATACAGTAATATGGCGATATACTATGCCATTGAAAGTCGTGAGGAAGCTGAAAACTATATTACGGATCCAACCCTCGGCCATAATCTGATTGAAATATCCACTGTCCTGCTGGAAATTAAAGACAACGATGCAAAGAAAGTAATGGGTGAACCAGATGATAGAAAGCTCCAGTCCTGTATGACCCTATTTGATACTGTAGCTCCGGAAATTGATGTATTTGAAAAAGTACTCAAAAAATTTTTCGGTGGAGAAAGAGATAATAGGACCCTGGAAATTCTGCAGAGTTGTGATCATAGGAATGAATAACTGAGTCAATCAACATATAAAAGCACATTTTCATTCTTGCATAAGCAAAGGCTACCGCCTAACAAATACCAGGACGGCAGCCTTTGCGATTATTCCTAGAAGCCCACTTTTTATCATTTATTGAATTTTCTTTTCTCAATGTAATAACACAAACTTATTAGGTAACCAACCACTCCAAAGGAGAAACACTTCATTATTCCGTATGGGAGTCGTCTCAAAAGATACGTCGGAATTTCAGATAATCTGAAAAAGGTGAAATGCCCCGTCATAAATATCATAAATAGATATAGCAACATTCCACATAGAAATCCCTTAGCTGCACTCTTCAATTTCTTATTACAAGAAATCATCTTAACTGCCTCCCTTCAAATTTGAAGTTGCTGAGGTTTCAGTTAAGTTCATTTCCTTCAGCATCAATAAAAACGTACTCCGATGGGACAGATGAACAATAGAACACATACGGATAGGCATCTTTTTCTATCATTTCTTCATGTGTACCTGCTTCATCCGTAATTTTTACAGAAACACAATTTGGATTGTTCACAATAAAGGCATACCCACGATTCCAGTTCAAAACAGCAATATCCATGAAAGGAGACATCGGTTTGTATGTCCGAACATAAGCATATTCTGCTTCTCCTTTGATTTCTACTTCCATAGGAAGGTAGTAATGCGTCTGATATTGATTGCCAGAAATAAACCAAACGAGTGCCGTATCATCTACGGTACACATACCTCCATACTGCATATCAATCGTATCCGCATCGGAAACTGGAATTTCTTCTCTGGCTTTTTCTATCAGTTCATCCGTACCTTTATATGTCTTTGTACAGCCTGAAATAGAAAAACATAATATGCAAGTCAGTAAAATGCATGTGATTCTTTTCATAAAAAACACCTCTGCAACTCCCGATTTTTACATTCCTAAGCCGACAGAATTCTCACGTTCTCCCTCCGGTAACACCTGCAGCGCATCCTGCACAGTACTGAACACACGCTCATTCAGCCAGCCTCCCTGTTTTCTGTTCTGGGCCGCAGATATCACTGGGTACTGCCAGATGGTCTTTTGATGGGTGTAATTGAGCCAGGAATCAATCCACCAGTCACTTTCCTTTGCCTTGATTTCGTAAGCCACGTATCCGCGGCAGTTTTCCCCGCGATGTGGCATGGAAAATTCTGCAAAAATGCTGGCATACTGCTGGCTTCCGTAAAATGGAAAATTCTGGTTGGTATCGTATGCTTCATTTTGTAAAGACGCATACTCTGCGGTGTAAGAAGTCCCATCCTTATCGTAAAGGACCTGGCCGGTAAGTTCTCCCTGGGCAGTCCAACCGCCGTTCAATTCCTGGTATGCAGGATTGATCTGCACTGCCTCTATCCCGCGAAAGCCCGAATTTCCGTTCCATAAGAAATGATGGATTACCTTCCACTGCCCTTCCTGTTCCAGTTCCACTGCCACGCCGTCAAGCTGCAGCCGCTCATCCCCGTCCCGCAGCAAATCATCGCTTTGATTCAGCAAAATCTGTCTGGCATTTTTGCATGCCAGAATATCTTCTTCCTTTAAATCATGCAAAATCTCTTCCGGAAAACCCAGGGATAACAGATGTGCTTTGATTTCTTCACTCGCCGAATCCTGCGTTTCTTTTGCAGTTGTCCACGCCATGTGATAGGAACCAAAACATGTATAGCCGATGAGCAGGCCTGCCGCAGTCAGAATTGCTGCTCCCGCTGCGTATCTTCCATCTGAAATCCGCACCGGATGCTCTTCCAGTACATATTCGGCCTGTTCCAGTTTTTCTGCTATATTCTTTAACTCCACAAGGATTCCAATATATGCGGCAACGATCGCCAGGCCAAGAATCCAGCCCTCATATTCCCGAACCGCAAGCACGGTCACCACCACATACCAGATGATGATATGGAGCAGGACCTCATTTTTTATTTCCGCCTTACGCTTTTCCAGTTCCTCACGCATACCAAGGAAGAGACAAACCATCAGAAAAACCGGCAAAATTCCGCCACAGAAAACAATCACTTTCCATACATATGAAACATAAATTTTCTCCCGTTCGAGCACACTTCCAATCACAATGTTCACGATGGTAATCACAACTTTGAGCGCGGCACCTGCGTATCCGGCTTTCAGCCAGCGGTTTTCCAGTCTCAGTTTTCGGAATCCCGTAAACAGCAAAAGGGCACCAAGGAAGGGAAGAATCTGATTGAGAAAGAGAAAATTCAATGTAATCCCAAAGAGACCCATTCCAATCAGAATCTTCTCATATGTCTGTTTCCAGAAACTCTCTTCCATGTAATCGCCCCTTTTTCAAATTATTTGTTATAAATATGGTAGCACAAAAGTGAACCTTTATCTTTAATTCTCCATTACAAAACTATTAATTATAACAAACGATAACCAGATATTCATACAGCGATAAACGGGCATTCATAGGAATATTGACTTTTCGATGAAAATATAATAAAATGTAGGCAGCTAAGAAATGTGATGATTTCCCATGCGGCAAAACGAAAACCCCAGAGGGTGCCTCCTCTGGGGTTTTCTTGTTCATTACGGCGAACCGACCGTTTAGGCTGTTGCTGCCTATTTATCTCTGTCCAGCCATTTGCATATGTAGTAGCTAACTACACCTGCTAAAACAGAGACAAAAAATGTGATGATAAAATCTCCCATCCGACTCACCTCCTTTCTGCTGGAGGTTCGGCAGCCTTTTTAGCATAGCACATTTCTTCCCATTAATCTACATAAGTTGTCATACCATCATCTGATAATCCTTGATTTGCCCCAAATCCAATGGTAAAATACTCATAGATTCTTTCATTTCAACAACATTTGTCTCTGACAAAGCGCACGCCATTTTATGACCGAATGAGTGGGGTAATTCTGGAAAAATAAACAGAATAATATGTACGTTGGAGGAACTTCCTTTGGGAGGTTCCTTTTTTCGTGCCCCAAAGGAGGACTTAGCCTATGAAACTTACAATCAGGGATCTTATCCGGCTCCGCCACTGCGAAAGCCACTACCGTCTCGGAAAGCTGGGATTATATGCTGCATCAAAACGTACCCAGTTTTTTTATCAAAAGAAGGACTCTTTAATTTTAGCATTATCCAAAGGGCCTACTTCATTTTCAGAAGCACTCGAAAAAGCATTTCTGGAATACAGCAGAGACTGGTTCCTTAATAACCGCCAGTATGAAACCTGCCGGGATCAGGACCTTGCCAGGTGGCATCGCTTTGCTGACTGGTTCTTTGAGCAGGGTTATCAGATTTTGAAGACCAGGCTCTGCTCAGCGATTTCAGTCAATACAAGCTGCAACCACGTAGCGGTGTCTGAATTATCTGCACAAGCAGATCTGGTTCTTAAAAAGGGGAAGCATGTCTATGCTTTAAGTATTTTCCCGAATGAACCACAGTATTCTGTGAGAGCCAGGAAGCAAGAGACCCAGGCATATTACAGCCCGGAGCTGCTGTCACAATACCTGATCAGCGCTCCCACCTATGGGCAGGAGATAATTTCCATGATCTGCTACTTAAAATCCAAAGAGGATAAGGCCGATTTCCTGGCCTCACAGTATACAGAAGGAAAATGCTATCTTCAAATGGGCTATGGCGGGATAGCGGAGGCCACCCAGGCTCTCCTGAGCACAATCCATCTTTCCATACCTCAAAAATGTGAGGACTGCCGCTATACGGACTTGTGCCATCAGCAGAATATTTCCGCATTGGCACCAGAAAAACAACCAGAAGAAACTTCCATTTCTGTTCCGGCAGAAGCAGTCGATTTAGAAAAAGGATTAACCCCAGAACAGCGAAAGGTTGTTGAACACATGGAGGGCCCTATGGCAGTCATCGCGGTACCTGGTGCTGGCAAAACCCACTGTCTGATTGCGCGTATGGTGCGTATGATCAAAAACGGGATTTTACCGGAACAAATTCTTTTTGTCACCTTTACCAAAAAGGCCGCTGGCGAAATTCTGGAACGTGCCAGACGGGTGCTCGGTGAAGAAAGTGCATTGCCGGCCATCTTTACCTTCCACAGCCTTGGCTACACGATTCTTCGCAAACATGAGGACTTCATAGGAAAATCCTTAAAAATTGCAGAGAAGGTAGACTACTATCGTCTGATTTTGCAGATCATTGATGAAATCTCTCCATTGTCCGGCATTGACTATGACGGACTCACCGGTGATTTCGGCCTGCTGAGCAGGATTTACAACGCTGTACTTTCCATTGAGAAAGACGGACTGGAAGAGTGGAAAAAACATGCGGATTTTCCTGATCCGGATGGTTTAGGGTGCCTTTATCAGAAACTGAAGGAACGAATGAAAGAAGAGGGGTATATCTGCTTTGATGAACAGATCCAGCTTACCAACCAACTGTTTAGCGAATATCCAGATGTATTAAAAAGCTATCAGCAGCGTTTTCGCTATGTAATGATTGATGAATTCCAGGATATCTCGTCAGATCAGGTCGATCTGGTATACGCCATCGCATCCCATGGAAATATTGTGGTTGTGGGAGACGATGATCAGAGTATTTATTCCTGGCGCGGAGGAAGCAACTATTACCTGCTTCATTTTCAGGAGATGTGGAGCAACAGTAAAATCGTGATTCTTCCAGATAATTTCCGGTCGGTAGACCACATTTTGGAAGCTGCAAATGCGCTGATTGCCAATAATACGAATCGGTATCGCAAATCTCTGCGTTCCCATCACCGCGCTACGGTTCGGCCGATTTATCGGAAAAATGTTCTGGTAGATACCATCCGGGATCTGGTTGCATCCGCAGAACGCTCTGGTTATAAACCTGGAGATATTGCCATCATTGCGCGCAAAAATAAAGCGCTGGAAAAGATCAAAAAAAGTTTAGATGGTTTTTACCTTGCAACTTCACCCAAAACATTACTCATAAAGGATGAGGTATTTATTGCCATTCGTGACACATTTTCTCTCTACGTGACCAATTTTCATGATCCACTGGCGCTTTACAGACAGCTGAAACGTAATGGATATGAACTGGACATTCCTGTCGAGCGAGACCACATGTTGGAAAGCTTCTTAAAATATTTCAATCTTCCAGAACCAGATTTATATGATCCGGATCTGCTTGAAATATATGAAGCATCCGGCAGTCCCGGTATCGCACTTGCCAGGACACTTTCTTCCTGTAAAAAACTTCTGTATGCCCAGGATCTGTCCGATGCCGTTCGGTCCATTTACCAGTTTCTCTGGCAGAAGAAGGAACATCCGGCAGTAGAAGAGTTGTGCTCCCGCATCGAAATGCGGGCTATCAATACGGCTTCCGAATTTCTTAACCATATGAATGCCATGATCGAATTTTCTGATACAGCAGAGGTTGAATATCCCGCAAGCCCCGATACGATTACCCTTCTTACTGCTCATAAATCAAAAGGGAAAGAATTTCCCACCGTAGTAATTTATGGAGTAGAAGAGTTTGAAGAATCAGAAGAGGGCCGGAACCTACTGTATGTTTCCATGACCCGGGCCAAACGAAACCTCTTTCTTTTGCAGGGTAGTTTTTCCGATGCCCCACTGTATCCGGAGTTTAAAAACTATGTCGATTGACCGCTGCCGCGGCATCTTGTTCACGCACAGATATTGTGTTAAGATGGGGTATGGAAATAGTGGGGGGGAGAATTACATAGCTCCCGGTCACCATAGAACCCTTGATCAAAAAAAATACTATATGGCATATACGGAAAGTAAAAATAACCAGGAGGAAAAGGATTATGAAATTTGAGTGGATTGAAGAAGGGGACGGCCGTTACCGTGTCCAGTTTTTTGACATGGATGAAAAGAAGGTATTCGACATTAAGATTACCGACTATAGTGATCCGTACTGGCAGCAATCAGACCTGGAACGGAAGATTCGTCGCGAATGCTGCTATGACGTTATCTTCTATGCCGGACACCGCAAGAGCTACTCTGACAACCCGAATTACGAAACGGAATACGGTTTTCAGGGTAAATCAGAACATGACATAATATATATCCGGGAACTGTGCAAAAATTTTATAGCAGATTCCTATGTTTTTGATTACGAAAAAGCATTGCGCGGCCTTCAAAAGAGGAAGGCAATGTCAGATTGGTTTCTGGCCAGTGGTTATACCGGAGATTATGAAGGAAAGCAGGAATATAAAAGATCTATTGTAGTTGACGAGCTTGACTAAAAAGCTTACTAAATTGGTTGCCACATCGTCATCTTGTTCACGCGCAGATATTATGTTAATATGGAGTATAGAAATAGCTCGGAAAGGAGGATTTCGCGATGAGCGAAAAAGAAGAGATCATATTCATGCAGACCCGATTGGTACGTTTAGCATCAAAGGAATGGCATCTTCCTGTGGATGAGATTTTTAACATCTTCGGAAAAGCAGATGTACTTGGCTATATCGAAAAATGTTATGGGATTTTTCACTGCGAAGGAGATGATGCTGTATTAGAAGACATCACGGAATTTCTTCAAAGAAAGGGGATCCAAATTAGTGCTTGATTTTACAGATGGGCTTATCCTTTACCATGGCAGCTATTGTGAGGTAAAGAAGCCTTTATTGGAAAGATGCGCCAGACGAAAAGACTTTGGACCACCTCCAAGGACCAGGCTATTCGTTTTCTCAAGACTTCCATTGCTAAAGCATTCGCAAATGGAAGCATTAAAGAGAATCAGGATTATGGCTATCTTTCCATCTTTCAGTTAAGACCTTCACCAGAATTATCCACATATGCATTTGATGATGCAAATGTGGAATGGCTGCACTGTGTTGCGGCTCATCGAAAAAGACTTTTGTTTCTGGATGTTGAAGATACTATGGCAAAATATGATATTATTGCTGGGAAAATTGCGGATGACGCGACAAATGCAACGCTGGCTGCATACCTAGTCGACGCCTTTGGAATAGCCGGAAGCAAAGAAGCTGATGATTTTTGTATTAAACAGCTACTTCCGAATAAGTTAAAGGATCAGTATTGTTTTAAAACAACTGCAGCGCTTGATTGCCTGCATTTTGTGGAAAGCGAGAAAATATGGCTGAAGAAATGATTTCAAAAGAGCGAATAGACTATACGATTGACCTTCTTATTACCATGGCCGTCGAAGAAATTGCAGAAGATACAGGAAAAAGTCCAAAGGAAATATTGCCGGAATTTTATTCTTCCAAAACCGGCAAGGCACTTTACGATGAGCAGACCCGATTATGGTGCAATGGCCCGTCCTATATTGCCGAATTATACATGGACGAACTCTCCAAAAGAAAGATTTGAGAAAAAGCTGTTTCTAACGTATTATGCGTTTGAAACAGCTTTTCTGATTAACAGACCTCCCGGCACTAAGGCTCCTTCTTTCCATCCTTCTTTTCTGTCCATTCTTGGCGTTGCGCTCACCTTTGATCTATGTTAAACTATCCTTGATAAAAATTATTTCAAACACAATAGACTCTGTCTTCGTTTCAAGCAATTGCTTATTAAAAGGGGATGAGTCTGCACAGATGCGGACCAAATTAGAGGAATTCTAATTTGGTCTTTTTTGTGCATTCACAACAAAGAGAGGAGGAACCTATGGCTATTTTACAACTGCCGTACAATTTGTCTGCGCTATTCAATTTCAATGAACCAGACACAAATGAGGGGTCGATGGAATCTTCGGATGAAGATTTTTTCGACCTTTTTGATTTTCTGCCAGAAAATACGGTGACTACCAATTATCTGGCCAAAGGAGGGGACCGGATCCAGTCACTGCTCCGGATCAAAACCCGCCGGACTTATTCCATGAATGACTTTTTCAAATTATTTTCCAGAGACCAATTCTGGAAAAAGAGCAACAGCCGAAAAGATTTCACGGAATATCTGATCAAGACCTACTGGAAAAAGGTGATTAATCCTTTTGTAAATACCCTTTACAAAGACTTTCTGGCCGGTCAGATCACAGAACAGGAGATTTCTGAGAAACTGCAGGAGATTCTGGGATTTAGCATTTCTCTATCGCAATGCCATGATGAGCAGGTAGAGAGGCTGGTTGCAGCAACCGGTATGCCCACAGACTGTATTTTCCGGATAACCGCATTTGAAAATGAATATTTTCTGATCTTTGGGAAACTAAAGGCAAGGAACAGAAACCGTCAAATTTGGCTGACCGCCGATAGACGAAAATGTACTTTATGGGATTCCTATTATCTTGCAAAGCTGGCAGTTATAGAGCGCATCCGAATTGAATACCAGCACTACATTCACTCCATTGAATCAAAGGATAATGATCTGGTCTATCTGTCCATTTTAAATGAGATAGATAATGGATTCCATGTTTGCGGGAGAGTATGTCCTGTATATGCCTATGAAAAAGAACAGGTTTTGTACTCAGAAGTCATGAAGTTTTTGGACAAACTGAAAATTCCTGTAAAACTGCGAATACCAGGCCAGAGCGCAAGCGGAATTCTGTTTAGCTTTTCACTCCTGCAACAGGTATTACCGGTCTTAAAACAGTATTCCATCAGCAAAGTAGATTTTCTGTACTATGCAACAATTCCAGAGGGATACCTCATTATCATAAAAGCCCTGATGGAACAGCACAAAATGCAGGAAGCAGATGCGCGCTATCATCGAAATAACACAGAGGTCGCCAATGCATTTATGACCAAAAAAAATATTCCACCAAAACATCAGGATTACATGAAAGAGAGCAGTTTCTTAAATGTTTACCGCTATATAGAGGTAGATGAAGACTGTGATCTGGATAAAATGCGAGAACTGGAAAAAGAATTTCTCGCTCTGGGAGATATTTTGGGAAAGCATCCCTATGATGCTTCCATTCGTTTCCGCAAGCTTGGACGTCACCATGCTTCCGGCCTTTATTCCCCGGCCTACCAGTGCGTATGCATTGATGTCCGCTCCCCCAGCAGCTATGTCCATGAATTTCTGCACATGTACGATCATTTTCACGGAATGCTGAGCGAAGGCTATGATTTTAAAGAGGTCCGGCTTCAGTATGAATCCTGCCTGCAGGAGTATCTTTCGGACTGTGAAGATCCGGATTTAAAAGCACGGCTGAATGGAAACAGCAAATACAACCTGGATTACTATTTCGTCCCAACGGAAGTGTTTGCCCGCTGCGGAGAACTGTATTTTACGCGTTTTCGTGGTGTAGATAATTCTCTGCTGAAATTTGAAAGAGGATTTGACTATCCGGAAAACGAAAAATTATTGGAGCTGATCAAAAAATATTATGATCAGCATTTTTTAACGGAGGAGATATCATCATGAAGAAATTTTTTATCAAGGACCTGGCCAGCATGGTCGAAAAGGAGATTGCAACGGAGTTTTTACTTCGAAATGTCAAATTGTCTATTGCAGATGGCCGGCGCTGGCAAGACCTTACACTTAGTGATAAGAGTGGCATTGTATACGGAAAATGCTGGTCCGAACATATTTCAGATGAAACTGATAACTATGTTGGAAAAATTGTCCGTGTCATCGGAAAAGTTGAACTTTTCCGAGAGCAGTGTATGCTGCGGATTGTCCGAATCACTCCGGCTGAAACATATGATCCGGCAGATTTCCGGGTTACTTTATCTAGCTACGATACAGAACAAAGTATCCTCTGCTTAAAAAAACTCCTTGATGAAATTGAGGATCCCAGACTGTATAGTCTATGCTGCGCTGTATTCGGCATAGGAACTGCCAGATACGAACGTTTTCTGGAATCCCCATTGACCGAAGAGGCCACACATTCATATTTTGGCGGTTTTTTAAAGCATACCATCAATGTTGCAAACCTGGCTGATATCGCGCTTACGATCTGCGAAGGCAGCCCCAATGAAGTGATCCGGCCGGATCCATCACTGGTCATTGCCGGTGCGCTTCTTCACGCAAGCGGCGTGCTTTCCCAGCTCACACTCGGCGCTGCGGAAGGCATCCTCACGGAACGGGCCCGCCTTTTGGCTTCTTCCACGGATGCGGTTTTAATGGCCGTCTGCACAAACAGCCGGTTAGAACAGGAGAAACGGGTTACGGATATGTCCGCACTTTTGCATATCCTGGAAGCTGCCAATGGAATGACACTACCTAAAACCAAGGAAGCAGTTATTGTCACCAACGCAGCACGGATGAGCAAAGAGCTGAATTCTATCGATCAGATCTTTTTCGAGTCTGACCGTATGCATCCGGCCGATAAGACCAGAAAAGCTTTCTGCGACTATCTGGGCTATGACGTCTTTCGAGGAGGAGAGGAATGTTTGAAAAACTGAGTTTAAATCCATATGTGAAAAATGCTCTGAAGCAATACATGGACAAAGGACAAAAAAATGCTCAGCATTTAATTTTGTCAGGTCCTCAGGGTACTGGAAAGCGGACTTGTGCAGATATCCTGGCACACTTTCTCCTGGACATCAGACTCGATAAGCCGCTCCATTCCTGCGCAGATTTTTTCTGTCTGGACTGTGACCAGGCGAGCATCAAATTGTCTGATACAGAGGACTTGAAAGATTTTATTTCTTATTCCAGTACTGTGCGCCGCGTTGTTTTGATTGATAACGCGAATCAGATGACGCCAAACGTGGCCAACAGCCTGCTAAAAGAGTTGGAAGACGGGCAATGTGTATTCATTTTTATAGCACACAAGCCTTTGATCCGCACGGTATGCAGCCGGTGCTTTGAAATCTGTTTTCTTCCAGTAAATGAAGATGATATGGCACAGTTTTTTATGGAACAGGGGGATTTTGTATCATTAGAGATGGTTACAGCCTCTAATGGCTGTCCCGGACTATTCCGACAGCTAAATGCTGATGGCGCTTTCATATCTATGACCGCCAGAATGATAAAAGCACTGAATCAACAAAATTATGCAGATCTTCTATCAACCTTCGGCCTCCTGAAAGAAAAGGATGAATATGCTTTGGAGGCATTTTCACCGGCCGCCCGTCTGGCAATCTTGAGGCTTTTGGAAGCCATCTATGCAGATCAATACCTGCATAAACTTGTTGGAAACGTATTACTCCCGTATATGACGGAACTGCCTGTTTCCGCTACCCAGGCTTATCAGATTTCTAAACAGGCACGCAATATCCGGGCAAAAAAGCTACTTTACACAAAACATGATTTTCTGGAACTCCTGTTCCAGATGATGAAAGAGGGGGAATTATGACTCTTTATACCAAGATACGCCCAAAAACCTTCGATGAAGTAAAGGGGCAGGAATTTATTGTAAATAATCTGAGAATGCAGTCAATTCGCGACAAATTCTTTCAGGTAATTGTCCTGGCCGGGCAGTACGGGGCCGGGAAAACAACACTTGCCAGGATCGTGGCCGCGGCAGCAAACTGTAAAAACAAAGATAAGAATGGAAACCCTTGCGGTACCTGTGATGGCTGTAGATCTGTAGCTAATGGATCTGTTGATTTTCTGGAAATCGACGGTGCCAGTAACACCGGAGTTGATCATGTAAGGGACCTGACTGACTGGCTGCACGAACGCCCACTCGGAAAGCGGAAAATCGTTATCATCGATGAGGTACACATGCTTTCCCGGCAGGCTTTCAATGCCCTTTTAAAAACATTGGAGGAACCACCAGCTTATGCATTGATCATCCTTTGTACAACAGAAGCCGACCGGATCCCGGCAACCATCCGGTCGCGATCTGCCTGCTATACCATCACGCAGATTCCAGAAGCTATCATCTGTGAACATCTTCTTAAAGTTGCAGCAGAATTTCAAATCGGTATCCAGCCGGAAGCTGCAGAACTAATTGCTTCCTATTCTGGTGGCGCGATGCGAAATGCCTTAAAACTGCTGGAACAGCTATCAAATGGAGAAGATGAAATCACGGCTGATATCGTGCGATCTGTTCTTGGAATATCTGAAAAAGAAGAGCTGGTCCGAATTATTCAGGCAATGCTTTCTGGAAATTATACAGACCTTCTGGATTCTTTAAATTCCATCGCCAAAAGTGGAAAATCTCTACTGACCCTTACGGAAGAGCTCTTAAATGAATCCACATCCTTGCTGCTGGCCAAAACAGGGCAGCCCTCATCCGCTTCAGCTATCGCAGAAAACTATACACTAGAACGGCTTTGCGAACTGTCTGCTAAACTAAACTGGCTGAATGATGAACTAAAAAATGCTGCCAGCAGCGGAATAGCAGCCTATATTCATGCGACAAAAGATCTGAACACTGGTGAATCAGGTCTTGCTGGAAAATTAAACTCATTGGAAGATCAGGTGTCCAAGCTGTCTGCCGAACTAAAGTCCATAAAATCCGGCAGATTTCCCAAACCAGTCGATACGGCTCTGGAAGCAGAGACCAATATCCCGATAACTTCCAATAGCTCTGCTCAGTCCGACTTACCAGAGGAGAGTGCACCTGTTTTAAACACTCCTTCCATAACCTCAGAAGTTGCGCAAACAGAAACTACAGATTTTGATGCACTTTTTGGTGACTGGGGCTTTGACTCCTTTGATAATACGGACGAACCCGGATTTTTTGAAAGTGCAGAGGACGCTGCCCCTCTTTTTCAGGAAACAGCAGCAGTTTCTGAAACTTCCGCGGCCCTTTCTGCGGGAGAACTTGCACAAATAAGTTTGTCCGAGAGAATCAGCAATGACCCAGTTATAAAGGAAAAACTTCTTTCCGCTGAATGGATCACACAGGAAGAGGACCTTTTACTTAAGGTGCTTCCGGAATACAAAGAAGAAATCCTATTATTTATTGCTGCAAGTGGTATAAAAAACATCACAATCTGCTAAACACATAAGGGCTGTAAACTATTGGTTTACGGTCCTTATTTCTATATCTGGGGATCGCTTCTTTCTTTGAACATGATACACTGAAAGAAAATAAAAAGACTGGAGACCCATTATGGATTTTAAAGATAAGGTTGTCGTTGTGACTGGTGGTGCACATGGAATTGGAAAAGCTATTGCCGATTCCTTCCAAAAAGAAGGCGCCACGGTAGAAATCATAGATATCGCGCCCGGAAATCATTTTGTCGGAGATATTAGCAAAAAAGAGGTTTTGGAAGAATTTGCTGCCAGCGTCATTCAAAAACATGGACATGCAGATTACCTGATCAACAATGCACTACCCCTGATGAAGGGTATCAGGGACTGTTCCTACGAAGAGTTTCAATACGCCCTGGAGGTCGGAGTGACTGCACCATTTTATCTTTCCAAATTGTTTTCTAATCACTTTACCAATGGCTCTGCAATCATCAATATATCATCCTCCCGGGATCGTATGAGCCAGCCACAAACTGAAAGCTATACCGCTGCAAAAGGTGGAATTTCTTCGCTTACTCATGCACTGGCAATCAGTTTTTCTGGGAAAGTACGGGTAAATTCTATCTCTCCCGGCTGGATTGATACGGATTACCGCATCTACGATGGTGCTCATGCCACCCAGCAGCCAGCCGGACGTGTGGGAAATCCGATGGATATCGCCAATATGGCCTTATTCCTGTGTTCAGAAAAAGCCGGGTTTATTACCGGAGAAAATATCTGCATTGATGGCGGTATGACAAGGCAAATGATTTACCATGGCGATCATGGGTGGATTTACAATGTTTCAAACGAATAGAGCAAACAATTCGCAATCCCCTTCCAGTTTCATTTGTCTTGCGATAAATCCATTCTTTCGGTATAATATAAGCTAGGGTTTATCTTTTAGGAGCGTAAATAATGGAAAGAGATTCAGAGTTATTAAATAAAAAGAAAACTGTTCAGATTTCGGTAACAGATAAAGATGGAAAAGAGCACCCCATTGATGTTGAAACTGAGATGGTACCTGTTGATCATGAGATCAGTTATAAAACTGAAAATGAGTGGTGGTCAAAAGACCCTGAAACAGGAAAAGTATATGCACCAATTCCCGAACATTATGCCCTGCACTTTCAGGAACTTCAAACTCGTAAGGAGTCTGGCTCACCTTTGACAGAAGATGAAAATCGTATATATGAGGCTCTCAAGGTAGTTCTTCAGGAGCTGCCGGTTTTTGCCGCCGATAACGCATACAACACACAGCCTGATGCATCTTCGCTAGAGTCCGTAGAGCATGAAACTAAAAAAAGAACCAACCGAACAAGAAAAAAAGACTATGTCGATACTTCATTAACAAAGCACATTTCCCTGATTATTGACCAGGAATATGAATCCGGCTTAAGTCTACGGAAAAGTGGAAATGCATATTTAAAGCCTCTGGTTTCGACAGACGGACTGAATTATAATCCCAATACAGGAAAACTCTCTTTTGCAGGATTACCTGCGTCAGAGGCAACGTTGGAAGAAATTAACCGTGGTAAAGTTGTGGAGATTGGAGAATTCGATCTGCCCTTATTAAAATTATTTTATAGTATCATCCTTTCTGATTTTAGAGAGAGTTTCTCTACAAACCACGAAGTAAACGAAAGTTTTGCCATCTATCTGCCAGACTTAGCAGAACTCATGGGAAAAGGCCGTAATATAAGTGCTGAAGATACAATATTACTTCGCAATAAAGTCGGAGCATTCCAAACTCTCTACGGAGTTATTCGTGATCCCAAATATCCAAAACGAATCGGATCTGCTTTACCACTCCTGGTTTCACTGGGTTATGACGACACCACGAACACAATACGTTTTTCCTCACCTTATATGTTGCGCTTAATACAAACACTGTATGATGTAACAGTACGCCGATCAAAACTCCGATTGAATAAGATGAATGAACCTGAAAAGTTCTTAATATCAGAGCATGCTGATATCATCAATACCTCAATAACCAAGGAAAGAAATAAACGCTCCGTGGAAATTGTGTTTGCGATTGTAACGATGGTTGAACAATCTAAAGATGAAAATGTGTTCATCTCTGTTCAGGAAATTTTTGATCGCTCTCCTCAATTAGCAGAAGCTCTAAAAAATACGATTCGTACTTCAAACAAAAACACATTATTAAAACGTGCTTTTTCAAAAGCTTATGAACTACTGGAAAAACAGACCACATTGAAAGAGCGTTATCCTAATATGGTTTTCTCTGAAGAATTTTTAGGGATTCCAACTGTAAGCACTTTAAAAGATATGCAACTGCATTTTATCAAGAAAAAATAATTTAAACCGAGAGCGTATTGTTCTCGGTTTTCTATTATATGGTAATTATATAGCGCTAATCGGATAACTATGAATATTTTTTCGGAAGCTATGTTAAATGGGCAACTGCAATTGCTTTTTCAGAGAACTGCAGCCACTAACCGGTTTTGATTCAACTGCAGTTACTTTTTGGGGAACTGTGGTAACTGACAGGCTTCGGCTCAACTGCAGTTACTTTTCGGGGAACTGCGGTAACTGACAAACTTCGGCTCAACTGCAGTTACTTTTCGGGGAACTGCGGTAACTGACAAACTCCGGCTTAATGCAGCCACTTTTCGGGGAACTGCGGTAACTGACAAACTCCGGCTTAATGCAGCCACTTTTCGGGGAACTGCGGTAACTGACAGACTCCAGCTTAATGCAGCCACTTTTCGGGGAACTGCGGTAACTGACAGACTCCAGCTTAATGCAGCCACTTTTCGGGGAACTGCGGTAACTGACAGACTTCGGCTTAATGCAGCCACTTTTCGGGGAACTGCGGTAACTGACAGACTTCGGCTTAAATGCAGCCATTTTTCAGGGAACTGCGGTAACTGACAGACTTCGGCTTAGATGCAGCCACTTTTCGGAGAACTGCGGTAACTGGCCATCACGAGCCCAGATGCAGTTGTTTTTCGGAAACTGTAGCTGCTTTTTCGGTAAACTGCGGTAGCTTTTTCGGAAGCTGCAGCTGCTTTTTCGGGGAACTGCGGTAGCCTTTTTCGGAGAACTGCGGTAACCTTTTCGGAGAACTGCGGTAACTTTTTCGGAGAACTGCGGTAACTTTTTCTGGGAACTGCGGTATTTTTTTCGGAGAACTGCGGTATTTTTTTCGGGGAACTGCGGTAAACTTTTTCGGGGAACTGCGGTAACTTTTTTCGGGGAACTGCGGTAACTTTTTTGGGAAAAATCCTTATTTTACACCATTTTCTGAATTTTTTGATCTTATTTTCTCTTTTTTTATTCTCATTAATACACTTCAAAAAACGGGCCTTTATTACCCTTTTTTCCACACTTTGGCAATATTCCAAATTTTTTATAATCCATTTATAATAAACATTATATTGTGAGGAAGGAGGGTGGATCCAGAGTGAAACGTTTTGCGAATGTAAGCATTCCATCCATAAAGAAAATCATTCATACTTCATTCGAGAAGCAGCTGTTAAAAAGCTGCTCTGTTCGGCTATTCATTCTGATCCATTTCTATGCCAATGCAAATACCGGCATCACTTCACCACTCGATCTGGAAGATCTGGCACAAGCACTTGATTGTAACATCAAAACTGTTCGCAGCAATATTCTCCGGTTGGAGTCCTGCGGCTTTTTTGATGTATCTATGGATCCGGTCACAGAAGAGTATAGCTTTACAATCCATGACTACACCAAAATGTATAATCCTATCGGTCTTGGCGGTGGTTATATCCAGTGTACATATGATTTGCTTGATCAGCTCCTGCAGATCAAATCCATTAATGAGCTACGAGTGATCCTTATGCTTCTTTGTGAAGCGATCACCACTGAACTTCAGAGTTCTGCAAAGCTGGCCGTGGCCAAACTCACATTTAAAGAATTACTTGCCGGTTTACCCAAATATGTAAAACCAGGTGTGGTAAAGCAGATTTTAGATCATGCCAACTCCTTCAAAACCATTTTTAAGGAAGAGTACACCAGGAAAAAGCGTTATATCGCTGCAAAGCTCAATGATTGTTTTAATGGAGCCACTACCAAAAATCAGGTCCGTCAGGCTGCCTACTCCAAAATCGTTTCTTTTACCACTGAAATGGATGATGTTATCCGCATCTTTAACAGTTCCTTGTTTGAAGGCAAGTTAAAAGAGAGAATACAGTATGAGGAGATCCTGAAAACAGAATATGATATCGCATTCGATCAGACAACCACCCTGGATGCTGATCATTTACTTCCAACCTATGGTTTTGAAGAAACTCAGTATCATGATCTTACCATCATGGCACAGGATTACGAGATTGATACGGTACTGGATGCACTGCACCTTTTCTATAACCATTATATCCTCACCAAACTCTATGATGCAAAGAAAGGGCCTGGCTCGCTCGTTCGATCCATCATAAGGAAATTGATCCAAAATCCACAAATTGCATAAGCTTCGCTTCACCGGCATCCGCTAGGATGCCTATTTCTCGTTCCATTCTGTATTTTCATACCCGTTTTCTGGATGATTTTTTTCCTATTCATTGCTTTTCAATGTGTATTTCTTTCAGCAATATCTAAATTTCCAGGTTGGTTATCCACAATTTTCTTTGTCTGGGTCAGAAAAAAATCACCTTTTTTATAAAAAAACATTCTTTTCATTAGAAAATCATCTTTTTTAAAATAAAAACTGCATTTTCTTTTAAAAATCGGCTGATCCAAAAATAAATGCCTGAAATAGAACCTTTGACGGCAGGAAATTGCTCTCATTTTTACATGTCTTTTATGTCTTTAAATTTTTTTATGTTTTTTAACTCTTTTAAATAAAGCGCGTTCCGCGACCGGCCCCCTTACGGGGAGAGTGATTGTGAAAAGGAAATAAATCTCCAAATGAATCTTATTTCATCTATATCAGGGCGTGTGAAAAAATGAGAAATCATTTTTTACACGCTCTTTTAGACTAAAAAATTATAAACGAAGTAGTCTCTAAAAGCGCATTTCCCCCTTACCCCATAAATTTGTTGATTTTCAAATCTATGCAGCTGATTTTATTTTCATCTGTTTGTTGTGGAATTTATAAAGATTGTGTCCCAGTGAAACAAGGTATACTTCAAGTTGAACGGATTTTATCCCTCTTCGCACAATCCGTTTATACCAGCGGTCATTTTTTATAATACCAAAAGTACCTTCTGC